>OHJA01001349.1_pt1 | contig 9507 bp, 5 predicted proteins | sample 1568441 | NCBI WGS metagenome assembly OHJA01 (sample SAMEA3879500, study PRJEB24766) | human gut metagenome | biome: human-associated habitat; feature: feces | place: USA | collected 1985/1987 | reverse complement strand
GGACAAGGCCGCCGACATCGTCCCGCAAGTGGAACAAATCATGGGCAAAGTGGACACGCTGCTGACTACATTGAATACGTTGGCTGCCAACCCGAATTTACCAAGCATTATGGAAAACGCCCAAAGCATTACGGCCAACCTGAACCAGAGCAGCCGACAACTGAATCTGCTTCTGCGTAACGACCTGCCGGAACTGACGGGAAAGATGAGCCGTATAGGCGACAACGTCATTACCCTGACCGACCATATGAACGAACTGGATCTGCAAGCCACTTTAAGCAAAGTAGACACGACATTGGGCTATGTGCAGCTCATGACCGAGAAAATGAACCGCAAAGACAATACACTGGGACTATTGCTGAACGACAGTGCTTTGTACAACAATCTGACTCATACGGCGGGCAGTGCCAATAACCTGCTTATAGATTTGAAAGAAAATCCGAAACGCTACGTACACTTCTCGCTTTTCGGACGTAAGAACTAACCTCGAAAAAACAGAGGTCGCAAGGCTTGTAAAGCCGGATACCCGATTAAGGTGTCCGGCTTTGTATTTTCCGTCCCGACTACCCCCGGAAAGCCTATCCTCCGGCAAGACAAACACTTAGAGAAAAGCAAGCAAAAAGCACAATTTTATTTTTTTATTTTTTATCATTCTGACTGCAAGGGAATTAAAACGTCTTCAGCATCTCGTCCTGAACTGAAGGCTTGTTTTTATCGCGGAATATTGCGAAATTTGCAGCGTAGAAGTATATAGGAAGTTCATCGGATAAACACAAAATCTAATGGAAGGTTCAGCGCAATCGTTATGGGAACGTTGTCTGCCCATCATTCGCAATAATGTAGACGAGAAACAATACAGGACATGGTTTGAACCGATTCAGATCATCTCTTTCGAGAAGCAAGTACTGACATTCGGCTTGCCAAGCCAGTATTTTTATGAATTCTTGTCGGAACATTTCGGCCGGCTGATATTCTCCGTCGTACGACGAGTTTTCGGAGAAGGAACGCAGTTGAAATATAGCCTGATGGTAGACCAGACCCATCATTTGACCGTAGACATCGAGCCGGTCAACACACAGCCTCTGACGCCCCGTGCCAAGATACAGGCAACGGGTAGCAACAGGGCGCCCAGTCCGTTGCAGGCTCCCATGCCTCAGGATTTGGATCCTCAGTTGAACCGAAACTACAGTTTTGAAAACTTCATCGAAGGAGTAAGCAACAAGCTGCCCCGCTCCGTAGGGCAGGCTATAGCCGAACATCCGAAACAGTCTACATTCAATCCTTTGTTTATCTACGGAGCTTCCGGTGTGGGAAAGACTCATTTGGTAAACGCTATCGGGGCCAAAATCAAAGAACTTCACCCTACAAAGCGTGTGCTGTACGTTTCCGCCCACCTTTTTCAGGTGCAATACACGGATTCCGTACGGAAAAACACCGTAAACGACTTCATCAACTTCTACCAGACTATTGACGTACTGATTATCGACGATGTGCAGGAATTTGCCAGTCTGACCAAGACCCAAAACACGTTCTTCCACATATTCAATCATTTACACCAGAACGGACGACAACTCATCCTGACATCCGACCGACCGCCCACAGCCTTGCAAGGCATGGAAGAACGGTTGCTGACTCGTTTCAAATGGGGATTATTGGCCGAATTGGAGAAGCCGAACCAACAGCTTCGCCATGATATTCTGGAAAACAAAATCCGGCAGGACGGCCTGAAAATACCGGAAGAAGTCATCGACTTCGTTTCGGAAAACGTGAACGACAGCGTACGCGAATTGGAAGGTATCGTCAACTCTCTCATGGCTTACTCCGTCGTATGGAACCGCGACATAGACTTGCCTTTGGCGGAACAGATTCTTAAACGTGCGGTAAAACAGGAGAACAAACCGGTGACCATAGATTTCATACTCGACAAAGTGTGTGGGTACTTCAATGTCAAGCAAGAGGACGTGTTCACCAAATGCCGCAAACAACCCGTAGCGCAGGTACGGCAAATAGCCATGTACTTGGCCCAAAAACATACCAATCTGTCATTAGCCCGTATCGGTTCGCTGATTGGAAAACGCACACACGCCACGGTATTGCATTCCTGTAGCGTAGTAGAAGACCGGCTGCACGTAGACAAGGCATTCAAATCTAAAATGGATGAAATAGAAAAGCTGCTGAAACAACGGTAAGCTTTCTATCTAAAAAAAACATCCGGCGCACCTGCTTCTGCAAGTGCGCCGGAAGTTTTTTGGGGATATGGAGGGCAGGTAGCCTACCCCATATCCGAGCCTTATTTCTTGATGACCTTGATGGTCTTCTGTATTCCGTCGCGATACAAATTCAAGAGATACATACCTTTACGCAAGTGCCCCACTTGCAATTCGGTTGTCCCCGCAGGCACTTCGTCCTGTGCCACGACGGCTCCCGACAATGACACCAAGCGCACGTTCCAGACTTTATCCGTGGCATTGGAAATGACAATACGACCATCCACGACCGTGCGTTCCACACTTAACAGACCATCGGTCTCGACCGCTGAAACAGAAGAACCACCCTTAGGCATAAGCACCACATTCATATAAGTTTCTCCGACATAACGGTAAATGTCACTCACGGCATACACCTTTTCAAAAGGCAAGTAACCTTCAGCTTCCACTTTCATGCGGATTTCGTCACCACGCACATCGGCCAAAGTCAGATAACCGGAAGCATTCGTCCGGTACACTTTACCATTCAGCGTCACGGTAGCCCCTGCCAGATTGTGCCCTTTTACGTTCTCTACTTCCAGTTCAACCAAGATACCCTCCTGCTTGCGGTCTATGTTGAGTTCCACGTCAGTCAAACGGCCTGCCTCCAATGTCACAGCCTGCAAATCGGATACATGCACATCAACCCCTTCGTAATCCGAAGCCGTGGCCTGTATGTCATATTGACCGGGGTCGAGTATGACATAAGTCGCCATACTACTGCCCTCGAATTCTATCTCAGTGATGAAATCCCCTCCGGTAGACACATTGCAATAATCCGCCTCCAACCCGTCGGGCACAACGGTCTTCACACGAGCATATGCCAGACGACTGAAGTCCAATACCACCTTGTCCGATACACCTTCTACGGTCTCATGCGCCACGTAATCAAGCTCTATGCCATCTTCTCCCGAATAAGAGGAATAACTGTTCCAGTTGAAAACATATTCCCCTTCCGGCAAACGGGTCCGGAACTTCGTCTCTCCGCTTTCAATGCGGAACTGCCACAGCCTTTCACCCCGGGACGTACTGACCTCGCACGTGAACGACCGCCCTTCCATGAAGTCCGGCAAATTCGCCACGGAGACTTCGACCGGCACACTCTCCGTCTTTGACAAATCTATCTCAACCTCCTGCTGTTCCTCCATATCAAACGCACCGAGTGTCAGGAAGTCTACTTGCTGCGTGGCATAATCCTGCCTTTCCAACGCATAAGTGTATGCTCCGGTTTTCAAACCCAACTCAGCCTCCCACATACCGGAAACGCCATTTTCCTCGTCAATCTGATTGAAACCGGTCGACCAACCGTCTTCCCCACGCCTTACATGGATACCATAATAATGACCTTCTTCCGCCCCTTTCAACTTGAAACGCATCGTCCCATAATCGGAGGAATGGAAAGCGCAAACCACGTCACGGTTTTCTGCCGTATTCACAAGCCCGTGTTCCACTTCGAAATACATTGGGGGATTGTAAGCAGGTTGCACTCCATACTTATACAAACCATCTACCATGTAAACGGTATAAGGGAAGTCTATATTATTCACATAAAACTCATCATACTCCATGCCGACGGGAGAAATCGTCAAACTTCCGGACTGCACATCGCCTTCCGTACGGAAGACCACGGGTTTATACCCTTTGTCTTGGAAAGAATAATCCACAGTGGTAGTTTTCCCTGAAGCCGTAAAAGTAGCCAAATCCGTCGCAGGCGAAGCCAAATAGTTTCCTTCCATCTCAGGATAATAGTAATATGTACCGGGCTGAAGATATCCCTGCACGCTCCCCTGTTCATCGGTAGACAAATCTAAATTCGCTTGGAGAAGAATGACCTCGGCTTCGCCCGGTTTCCCCTCAGCATCTTTGACCTGAAAAGTGACCAGTGTCATATCATCCAATTTCTCCGCCGTAATTACAGCTACATCTTCATCCTCTACGGTCACTTTACCGTTTTTCACAGCTACGCTGATTCCCTCGGGCGTAAACGCAGACAGTTCATAACTGTACTCTTCCGCACGCAGAAATTCACCGTCATCCATCTGCCGAGTCTGCACACCGGGATAAGAGCTATTCCAACTGCTACCATCGGAAAGTTCTATATAATCCAACTCTACATTGTAATCCTCCGGACTTCCCGACGTGAAACTCACATAATGATAAGGAGAAAAATCCGCATTCACTTCCACCGTCGTAATTTCCGGGTTGCCGAAATCAAAATGAATCGGCCCTTCGTAAGAAATCGACTGGTCCGGCATGTAAAGCCGGATGAAGTTATCCTCGTAAGGGTTATAAGACAACTTGCCCTTGAAACTACTGGAAGTTGCATCCCAAACAAACCCATTCTCAGGCATCCCCTGCCCGTTGAGTTCAAGTTGCAACTGCGCCACGTCGAAACGCTCGGAAGACGACGGGGTGACCTTTATCACCGTAGTCAACTCTCTCACCTCGTCTTGGGCATAAGTCTGCATGCCTAAGAACAAGCACAATAAAAGTAAGATCTTCTTCATACACTTATTTTTTTAAAGTTGGTTTTATACGGCTTCAAAAATACTGAAACTCCGACAAAACCAAAAGGGAGGCAAAGCTTTTTTACCCCCCCATTAAGTTTATTTAACACAAAGTAAAAGGCACGCCCTTGCCACGCATGCCTGCGCCCGTCAGTCTAAAAACCCCTGACGTTTCAAAGCCTCCAACATGCCCCGGCTCATAGCTTCGTTATCCTTACGGGTGTAACGGATATCCGTGAAGATTTGAGCCAACGTCTCCTTGTGGTTGATTTCCACAAAATGCCTGTTCTCTGGTAATTGTTCTTTCGGCCCGTAATATCGGTCAATAGTTTCGGGAGTATAGTCGCGATAGGTCTCTTCATGTACCACAGCCTCCAAAGGCAGACGGTCGGTCTGCTCGGGATGTTCATCGGGCCATCCGACGGTGAGTGTCGCCACCGGCATCACCAAGCGGGGCAACTGCAAAATGTCGATAATTTGGGACGGCATATATAAAGTCGTACCTAAATAACAAATCCCCAACCCTTCCGCCTCGGCCAAATTGCAAAATGTCTGCGTAAACAACAGCGCATCCGTAGCGGCATTCAAAAATGAAAGAAAATTGTCATATCCGGGATGCGCCTTGCGCTGCTCCGCCCATTTGACCGTACGGTTGAAATCCGCACATATCGTCAGGATCACAGGCGCCTGAGTCACCATAGGCTGATTGAAATGCGCCGGCGCCAAACGTTTTTTCATCTCTTCGCTACGCGTCACCACCACGCTGTAGAGCTGCATGTTCCCCATGGTCTGTGTCCTTTCCGATACCTCCAAAAGACGGCGTAACAACTCCTCATCCACCGGTTTTCCGGCATACTTCCGAATACTTCTACGGTTCTTTACTGTTTCCATGATTCATTCGTTTTTTACTTCGGGCAAAGATACACAAAATGATTCATAATAGATTAGATTTCAAAGGTTTTTATTTCATAAGATTTTCATTTTCGGATAACTTTTCCAATTCGCCAAAAATACATAATACTTATAATCAGGTGAATAACACACAAGAATGGAAAACTTTGCATGAAAAGACAAGATTTTAAGTTTTTCTTTTGGTCATATCAGAAAACATGTGTAGTTTTGCAACATCCTTCCGGATTGACCGCTATTGCTTCTACAAAATCTGATAACGGAATCCTAAAGTAAACCATTTAAATTCAAACAGTCGTGAAAGAGAAGACTTACAGTTATGACGAAGCCTTTGAGGCAGCCCTTCAATATTTCAAGGGGGACGAATTGGCCGCAAGGGTTTGGGTGAACAAGTACTCCATGAAGGACTCATACGGTCATATTTATGAAGTATCGCCCGAAGACATGCACTGGCGTATCGCGAACGAAATCGCCCGCATCGAGAATAAATATGAGAATCCGCTCAAAGCAGAAGAAATATTCGGACTTCTTGATCACTTCAAATACATCATTCCGGCAGGTAGTCCCATGACCGGAATCGGCAACAATCACCAAATCGCATCGCTTTCCAACTGCTTCGTCATCGGTCTGGACGGACAAGCCGACTCATACGGCGGCATCATCCGCATCGACGAAGAACAGGTGCAACTGATGAAACGGCGCGGCGGCGTAGGCCATGACTTGTCGCACATCCGTCCGAAAGGCTCGCCGGTGAAAAATTCGGCCCTGACTTCTACCGGCCTCGTTCCTTTCATGGAACGCTACAGCAACTCGACCCGCGAGGTGGCACAAGACGGACGGCGCGGCGCACTGATGTTGTCCGTCAGCATCAAGCACCCCGATGCCGAGGCTTTCATCGATGCCAAAATGACCGAAGGCAAAGTGACGGGAGCAAACGTATCCGTCAAGATCGACGATGAATTCATGCACGCTGCCATCGAAGGGCAATCCTACACGCAGCAATACCCCATTGACAGCTCGTCGCCCAAGAACATCAGCGCACAGGATTTGTGGAAGAAGATCGTGCACAACGCATGGAAAAGCGCCGAGCCAGGTGTCTTATTCTGGGACACGATTCTGCGCGAATCCGTACCCGACTGCTATGCCGATCTCGGTTTCCGTACCGTGAGTACGAATCCTTGCGGCGAGATACCGCTCTGCCCGTATGACAGTTGCCGCCTGTTGGCCATCAACCTTTATGCTTACGTGGTCAACCCGTTCACGCCGGAAGCCTATTTCGATTTCGATTTGTTCAAGAAACATGTGCAACTGGCCCAACGGTTGATGGACGACATCATCGACCTGGAACTGGAAAAGATTGAAATGATTCTCCAAAAAATAGACGCCGACCCGGAATCCGAGGAAGTAAAGGGCACGGAACGTCATTTGTGGGAAAAGATATACAAGAAAAGCGGACAGGGACGGCGTACAGGCGTAGGCATCACGGCAGAAGGCGACATGCTGGCCGCACTCGGCCTCCGTTACGGCACGCAAGAAGCCACGGACTTTGCCGTGGAAGTGCACAAGACCGTGGCCCTGCAGGCATACCGCTCATCGGTACAGATGGCCAAAGAACGCGGGGCATTTGAAATCTTCGACGCCGAACGCGAAAAGAACAACCCGTTCATCAACCGTTTGCGTGAGGCTGACCCGGAACTGTATGAAAACATGGTAAAATACGGACGACGCAACATCGCTTGCCTCACCATTGCCCCGACGGGGACGACCAGCCTCATGACGCAAACCACATCCGGCATCGAACCGGTATTCCTGCCCGTGTACAAACGTCGGCGCAAGGTCAACCCGAACGACCCTGAAGTACATATCGACTTCATTGACGAGACGGGTGACGCTTTCGAGGAATACATCGTCTATCACCATAAGTTCCTCACGTGGATGAAAATCAACGGCTACGACACGGAGAAACGTTACACGCAAGAGGAAATCGATGAATTGGTGGCACGTTCTCCTTATTATAAGGCCACGGCCAACGACGTGGACTGGCTGATGAAAGTCAAAATGCAGGGAGCCATCCAGAAGTGGGTGGACCACAGTATCAGCGTGACGGTCAACCTGCCGAACAATGTGGACGAAGAACTGGTCAACCAACTCTATGTGGAAGCCTGGCGTTCGGGATGCAAGGGTTGTACCATCTATCGCGACGGTTCGCGTTCGGGCGTGATGATTTCCGTGAAGAACGAGAAAAAACAACCGGAACTTCCCTGCAAAAGTCCCGAAGTGACGGAAAAACGTCCGCAGGTATTGGAATGCGACGTGGTACGCTTCCAGAACAACAAAGAAAAATGGGTGGCTTTCGTCGGACTGTTGAACGGCTATCCCTACGAAATCTTCACGGGTATTCAGGACGACGACGAGGGAATCGTCCTTCCGAAAAGTGTCATGAAAGGACGTATCATCAAGAATACGGACGAAGACGGCAACAAACGTTACGACTTCCAGTTCGAAAACAAGAAGGGATACAAGACCACCGTGGAAGGGCTTTCCGAGAAGTTCAACAAGGAATATTGGAACTACGCCAAACTGATTTCCGGTGTGCTGCGTTACCGCATGCCGCTCGAACACGTCATCAAGCTTGTCGGCTCGCTACAGTTGGAAAGCGAAAGTATCAACACTAGGAAAAACGGTGTGGAACGTGCCCTGAAGAAATACATCACGGACGGCACGGAAGCCAAAGGCATGAAATGCCCGAACTGCGGTCACGAATCGTTGGTATATCAAGAAGGATGCCTCATCTGTAAGCACTGCGGCGCCTCCAGATGCGGATAGGCTCTATGAAAGTGAAGAACAGCCGCATCCTGCTGCCCCGCGTACGTTTCTATGCCCACCATGGCGTGGATCCGCAAGAACAACTGACAGGCGCATACTTCCACGTCGGGATAGAAGCCGACACGGATTTCAATGAGGCTATGCAGACCGACCGGTTGGAGGGCACAGTGAGCTATGCCGACTTATATGAAAGTATCAAGACGGAAATGGATATCCCTTCAAAATTATTGGAACACGTGGCGGGAAGAATCCTTCAAAGACTCTTCGACGACTTCCCTTCCATCAGCCGCATCCGTCTGACCCTGACCAAGGAAAATCCGCCTATGGGGGCCGATTGCCGCGAAGCCGGGGTGGAAATCGAAGCGGAAAGATAAGGACCCGAACATCGGTATGAACTGTTTTTAGACAGAATATCTATGTTTTAGACATAAGAACAAAAGAACATATTTTCAAGTCTTAAAAGGCTTTTTGTTCTTTTGTTCTTATGTCTTAATACCATTTTATCCCCTTGTCCTTATGTCTCTCCTTAACTTTCTATTCTTATGTCTTTTTGTCTAAATATCATTTTGCCAAATTGTCACTTCCGCCTCCTCAGAATCGCATATTCCGGACATGCAGGCATAAATTATCTTATAGGGTGAAGCAAAATCCTGCAGATATCCTGTAAACAACAGATCTGTGAATAACCGTAAATTATGAACAGTGATATTCATGGATTGCCAGCATGTGAGGTGGAGTATGAGAATGAAACATATTGCCGCTGTCATTGTTGTGACGGCGGTATTATTGTTTACGCAGACATACACCTCCGCCCGGGGAGCGGAGTACAAAATACCTCAGACAGTAGACATGACACCTGTTGCAGAAGAACCGGCAGAACTGTACGCATTATCAGCAGTCCTCATGGACGGAGAGTCCGGCAGAGTACTCTATGAAAAGGACGGGGAGCGTCCTCTGGCAAATGCCAGCACAACCAAGGTGCTTACCTGTATTGTGGCACTGGAGAACTCTCCGGGGGA
>OHJA01001345.1_pt1 | contig 9531 bp, 6 predicted proteins | sample 1568441 | NCBI WGS metagenome assembly OHJA01 (sample SAMEA3879500, study PRJEB24766) | human gut metagenome | biome: human-associated habitat; feature: feces | place: USA | collected 1985/1987 | reverse complement strand
CGCCGCCGTCGGCCGCCTGCCGCACACCGATGCGGCGCATGCCGTCGGTCGAGGGGCGCGGGGCCTGGACGAGCGCCGGGTCGGGACGCCCCTGCGGGCGGGCGTCGCGGGGTGCCGCAGCCCGGGCGAAACGCCTTGCGGGGCCGGATTCGCCGTCGGAGGGGCGGCCGCCGAAATTGCCGCGGCCGGGGTTGCCGCCCGGCCGGCCTCCGCCGGAACCGCTGCGGCTTCCGTAACCGCCCGAACCGCCGTTTCCGCCGCCTCCGAAACGTCCGCCCCCCTGCTGTTTCTGCTGGAAGCGGTAGTCGAAGCGGCGGCGCAGTTCGTCGATGGCCGAAGGTGCGGATCCGTCGGGCGAGCGGTGCGGGCGGTCGTCGTCGGTGCCGGTACCGGTACCGGTACCGAAGTCGGCCCTGACATATTTCGGGTCGATCTCGCGCAGGAAGCAACTCGGGCGCGAGAACTCCATGTTGCCCCACTTGAAACGCATCTCGGCGTAGGAGATCGTCGCCTCGACCTTGGCACGGGTGAGCGCCACGTAGAACAGGCGCCGCTCCTCCTCCATGCCGTCGGGCGACTCGGCTGCCCGCTGCGAGGGGAAGAGGTTTTCCTCCAGCCCGACGATATACACGTATTTGTATTCCAGTCCCTTGGCCGAGTGGACGGTCATCAGCGTCACCTTGTTGCGGTCTTCGGGGTCGTCCTTGTCCATGTCGGTCACCAGCATGACGTTCTGCAACCACTCCTCGATGGTCGCCTCTTCGTCCTGCGGACGCTCCCCGTTGCGGATTTCGGCGTCGCACCGCTCCTTGAACTCCTGCATCGAGTTCAGCAGCTCCTCGATATTGTCCAATGCCGAGGTCGCCTCGGGGGTATTCTCGGCGCGATAGGCCGCGAGGATGCCCGAGCGGGTGGCGATCTCGAGCCCGAAGTCGTAAAGCCCCTTCTCGTTGCGGGCGAGCGACAGCGAGCGGATCATCGCCACGAAGTCCGCCACCTTGCGGGCGATGGTCTTCTGCACGGGATCGGCGGCCGGCTCGGCGACCAGCGCGTCGACCGCCTCCCACATCGAGACGCCCCGCTCGGCGGCCAGCTGCGCGATGCGCTGCACGGTCGTGTCGCCGATGCCGCGCGTCGGATAGTTGACGATGCGTTTGAACGCCTCGTCGTCGCGCGGGTTGATCACCAGCCGGATATAGGCCAGCATGTCCTTGACCTCCTTGTGGTCGTAGAACGAACTGCCCTTGTAGATGCGGTAGGGAATGCCGCGGCGGCGGAGGTTGTCCTCCAGCACGGCCGACTGGTTGTTGGTGCGGTAGAGGATCACCGCTTCCGACCAGTCGTCGCCCGTCGAGCGAACTTTGTCGCGCAGGTCGGAGACCACCATTTCGGCCTCCTCGCGGTCGGTATAGGCCTTGAGAATGCGGATCGGTTCACCCACGTCGCCGGCCGAGAAACAGTGTTTCTCCATGCGCCTGGAGTTGCGGACGATGACCGAGTTGGCCGCATCGACGATCGTGCGGGTCGAGCGGTAGTTCTGCTCGAGCTTGAAGACCCTGGCCGCGGGAAAATCCTTCTGGAAGGAGAGGATGTTCTCGATCTTGGCACCGCGGAACGAGTAGATCGACTGTGCGTCGTCGCCCACCACGCAGACCTTGGAGTGGAGCTGCGACAGGCGGCGGATGATGACGTACTGGGCGTAGTTGGTGTCCTGGTACTCGTCCACCAGGATGTATTTGAACAGCTCCTGGTAGCGCGCCAGCACGTCCGGGGCGTCGCGCAGCAGGATGTTGGTCTGCAAAAGCAGGTCGTCGAAGTCCATCGCACCGTTGCGCTTGCAGCGCTGGCAGTAGATATTGTAGATATTGCCGAACTCGGGGATCTGCGCCTGCCGGTCTTCGGCGGCATAGACCGAATTGGCGAGGTAGGCGCCGGGCGTCACCAGGCAGTTCTTGGCGTAGGAGATACGCGAGGCGATGAGGTTGGGCTTGTATTTCTCGTCCGCGAGGTTCAGTTCGCGGACGATGGTCTTGATGAGGTTCTTGCAGTCCGAGGGCTCGTAGATCGTAAACGACTCGGGGAAACCGATCTTTTCGGCGTTCTCGCGCAGGATGCGCGAAAAGACCGAGTGGAACGTACCCATGCGGATATAGCGGCTGCGGTTATCGGGGATCATCTGTGCGATGCGCTCGCGCATCTGCTGGGCGGCCTTGTTGGTGAAGGTGAGCGCCAGGATGTTGAAGGGCGCCACGCCCTGCTCGATCATATAGGCGATGCGCGAGGTCAGCACGCGCGTTTTGCCCGAACCGGCGCCGGCGATGATGAGCGACGGGGAGTCGTAATTGACCACGGCATCGCGCTGTGCGGGGTTCAGGCCTTGCAGTATCGGAGATTCTTTGGGTTCCATGGCTGCAAAGTTAATACTTTTTCGCAAGCCCTCTCCGAAAAGGCGCGCCTTTCTACGAAAAGGCCGCAGGGACGGCGCCCGGGGACAGCGCACGGAGCGAATCGAAGGATGGCGCAGATGAAGGCGGGGCAAGGGCCTGTGCAAAGCGGGCGGAGCGGACAAATCCCGGAAGCAAGGCAAGGGAAACGGAGGAGGGGGGGGGCGGGAAACGGTGGAGAGGAGGGGCAGGGAGGCGCACGGAAAACGGAAGGCCGGGCGACAGGACAGAATCCGTACGGCAAAACCGGGAGAGGAGGGAAAGGCGCCGAAACCGCGCCAGAGCCCCGCCCCGGTCGTTTCGGGGGACGGGATTATGGGCAATCCGGGCGGAAATGAAAAAAATCCCGGAAAAAATAATATCTTTGCATTACTTTCGTTAAGAGGTTAAATCCGACGACAATACGGCAGCGTTTGCGCCGGGCGGAGGCGGAGGCTGCGGGCAAGAGTGCCCGGCGCAGGGTATGAAGCATGAAATTCAACATATAATAAAACAATGAGCGAAGTCATCAACATCAAAGAACTCAACGAGCGGATCGAACGCGAATCGGTATTCGTCGATACGCTCCGCACGGAAATGGGCAAGGTCATCGTGGGGCAGAGCCATCTGGTCGACACGCTGCTGATCGGGCTGCTGTCGAACGGACACATCCTGCTGGAAGGCGTGCCCGGACTGGCCAAGACGCTGGCCATCACCACGCTGGCAAAAGCCGTGGATGCCGGATTCTCGCGTATACAGTTCACCCCCGACCTGCTGCCGGCCGACCTGATCGGTACGCTGATCTACTCGCAGAAGAACGAGGAGTTCGTGGTCAAGAAAGGCCCCGTGTTCGCCAACTTCGTGCTGGCGGACGAGATCAACCGCTCCCCGGCCAAGGTGCAGTCGGCACTGCTCGAAGCCATGCAGGAGCGGCAGGTGACCATCGGCGACGAAACCTATCCGCTGCCCGAGCCCTTCCTGGTGCTGGCGACGCAGAACCCGCTGGAGCAAGAAGGTACTTACCCGCTGCCCGAGGCGCAGGTCGACCGATTCATGCTCAAGGCCAAGATCTCCTACCCCAAGAAGCAGGAGGAGCGCGACATCGTGCGCATGAACCTCTCGGGCGCTGGCATGCCTCAGGTCAACAAGGTCATCTCGCCCGAGGACATCATCAAGGCCCGCAAGGTCGTGGAGGACGTCTACATGGACGAGAAGATCGAGAAATACATCATCGACATCATCTTCGCCACGCGCGAGCCGGCGGAATACAACCTGCAGAAACTGCAGAACCTGATCGCATACGGAGGTTCGCCCCGTGCGTCGATCTCGCTGGCGAAGGCCGCACGCGCCTACGCCTTCATCCGCCGCCGCGGCTATGTCATCCCCGAGGACGTGCGCGCCGTCTGCCACGACGTGCTGCGCCACCGTATCGGCCTGACGTACGAGGCCGAGGCCGAAAACATCACCTCGGAAGAGATCATCACCGACATCCTCAACAACGTAATCGTACCCTAACGATGCAAGAGACCGAGAACGATATTCTGAAACGCGTCCGGAAGATCGAGATCAAGACCCGGGGTCTTTCGAACGAGATCTTCGCCGGAAAGTACCATACGGCTTTCCGCGGACGGGGCATGTCGTTTTCCGAGGTCAGGGAGTACCGCGCGGGCGACGACGTGCGCGACATCGACTGGAACGTAACGGCCCGGTCGCGCAAACCCCACATCAAGATCTACGAGGAGGAACGCGAGCTGACGATGATGCTCCTGGTCGACGTCTCGGCATCGCGCATGTTCGGCACGACCGACCGCCTGAAGAAGAACATCATCACCGAGATCGCCGCCGTGCTGGCATTCTCGGCCGCGCAGAACAACGACAAGGTGGGATGCATTTTCTTCTCGGACAAGGTCGAGAAGTTCATACCCCCGAAGAAAGGACGCAGCCACATCCTGATGATCATCCGCGAGCTGGTGGGCTTCCGGCCCGAATCGGCCGGGACGAAGCTCTCGGAGCCGGTGCGTTTCCTCACCAACGTCAACAAGAAACGCTGCACGACCTTCATCCTCTCGGATTTCATGGACTCGTCGAAGGACAGGGCGGCGCTGGACGACGCACTGAAGATCGCCGGAGGCAAGCACGACCTGGTGGGCATCCGCGTCTACGATCCCCGCGAGACGGAGCTTCCCGACGTGGGCATCGTCGAGCTGAAGGACGCCGAGAGCGGCCGCAAGGTATGGGTGGACACCTCGTCGCGGGCCGTGAGGGAACATTACGCCGAAAAATGGCAGCAGCGCAGTGCCGAGATCGAATCGACGCTCAAGCATAACCGCATCGACACGGCGATGGTCTCGACCGAGGGCGACTACGTGGCGGAACTGATAAAACTGTTCAAACAGCGATGAAACGACTTTTTGCAATCGTACTGCTCCTCGCGGGCGCAACGGCGCGGGCCCAGTCCGACGTGCCGCAGGTCACGGCGCACATCCAGCCCGACAGCGTCATGATCGGCGACCGTTTCGACCTGGTGGTCGACGTCGAGAAAGACCTGGTGCAGGTGGTGCAGTTCCCCGAATTCGAGGAGAAGCCGGGGAGCGCCATCGAACTCCACAAGGAGCATCCGGTCGACACGCTCGAACGCGACGGCCGCCACCTGAAACTCCGCAAGCGCTACACGCTGGCGGCGTTCGAAGAGGGCAAGTGGAACCTCGGCCGCCCGGCGGTGCTCTATGCCGACAAGAACATCGTCGACACGCTCTGGGCCCGCGACTCGCTCTACCTGGAGGTGGCGACCTTCCAGATCGACTCGACATCGCAGTCGATCTACGACCTGAAACCCCTGTGGAACATGCCGTTCCGGTTCGGGGAGGTGAGCGGCTACGCCAAATGGGGTGCGCTCATACTTCTTCTGCTGCTGGGAGCGGCCTATGCGCTGAAGCGCTATCTGGAGAGCCGCGGCAAATGCCTGGGCGACCTGTTCAGGCCGGCACCGCCCCAGCCGCCGCACGTCGTGGCGATCAAGGCGCTGGAGGCACTGCACCACCAGAAGCTGTGGCAGAACAACAAGCACAAGCAATATTATTCGGCACTGACGGACATCCTGCGCACCTACGTCGCGGCACGGTGGGGCTTCGGCGCCATGGAGATGACCTCGGACGAGATCATCGAGACGATGCGCGCGGAGGAACTGCCCGACAAGGCCCGGATGGATCTGACGGCGATCCTGCGCGACGCCGATCTGGTGAAGTTCGCCAAGGCGACGCCCGAAGCGGAGCAAAACGAGGCCGACTACCTGAAAGCCTACTATTTCGTCGAGGAGACCAAGGTCGCCGAGGCGGAGGAGGAGACGGAAGAGCAGGAGCCGGCGAAAAACTAAAATGCGTGACAGATGTATAAACTCATATACACAGCGGTATTCCTCCTGGCCGCGCTCGGGGCTTCGGCACAGAACATGCCCGAACGCAGCGAGGTGCGGCGCGGCAACCGGCAATACAACAAGGGCAACTACGAGAAAAGCATCGAACGTTACGAGCGGGCGCTGGAGGCCGCACCGGAGTCGTTCGAGGCGACTTACAACCTCGGCAACGCACTCTACAAGGCCGAACGGTTCGACAAGGCCGAGCAGACCATGCGCAAAGCTGCGGCCGACTCGCTGCGTGCGGACGGGGAGCGTGCCGAAGCGTTCTACAACCTCGGCAACGCCCAGTTCAAGCAGCAGAAATACAAGGAGGCGCTCGAAAGCTATAAACAGTCGCTGCGGCTGAATCCCGCAGACCAGCAGGCCAAGTACAACTACGCCTACACCAAGCGCCTGTTAGACGACAACAAGGACGGCGGCGGTGGCGACGACGACAAGAACCAGGACAAAGACAAAGACAAAGACAAAGACCAGAACCAGGATCAGCAGCAACAGGGCGGCGGACAGGACAAACAGGACGGCGACCGGCAGCAGGACGACAAGGGCCAAGAGGGCGATGACCAGGAGCAGCAGGGCGACGACCAGGAACAGCAGGGCGACCGGCAGCAGGATCCTTCGCAGCCGGACAAGGAGGGCGAAGGCGACCAGGAGGGGCAGCAGCCCGTTCCGGCGGGTATCTCCCCGCAGGAGCAGGAACAGATGCTCGATGCCATCCAGGCTCAGGAAGACCGCACGCAGGACAAGCTGAAGGAGAAACAGGGCGTCGTCGTCCGGGGAACGAAAAACTGGTAAAACACAAGGACTATGCATTTCGCATCACCATACTATCTGTGGCTGCTGACGGCACTCGTACCGATGGCCGGCTACTACGTCTGGCGGACGTTGCAGGGCGGGGCGGCGATACAGATCTCGTCGGTTGACGGTGTCGTGCGCGCCCCGAAGACCATACGTTATTACCTGCGGCACCTGCCGTTCGTGCTGCGTGCGGCGGCATTCGCGCTGCTGGTCGTGGCGCTGGCGCGCCCGCAGGACGTAGAGCGGCTTTCGCACACGAACACCGAGGGCATCGACATCATGCTGGCCATCGACGTCTCCGGTTCGATGCTGGCCCGCGACTTCAAGCCCGACCGCATCACGGCCGCCAAGGAGGTGGCCGGATCGTTCATCGCCGACCGCTACGGCGACCGGATCGGACTGGTGGCATTCGCGGGCGAGGCCTTCACGCAGAGCCCCCTGACCACCGACCAGGGGACGTTGCAGACCCTGTTGTCGCGCATCCGCAGCGGCCTGATCGAAGACGGCACAGCGATCGGCAACGGCCTGGCAACGGCGATCAACCGCCTGCGCGAGAGCGAGGCCAAGTCGAAGGTAATCATCCTGCTGACCGACGGCGTGAACAACCGCGGCGAGATCGCACCCCAGACGGCGGCCGAGATCGCCAAGGCGCAGGGTATCCGCGTCTACACGATCGGCGTCGGCACCGAGGGCATGGCGCCCTACCCCGCCGTGGACATCTACGGCACGCCCACGGGCGGCACGGTGATGGCCAAGGTCGAGATCGACGAAAAGACCCTGCGGTCGATCGCCCGGATGACGGGCGGGGAGTATTTCCGCGCCACGGACAAGGCCAAGCTGAAAGCCATTTACGACCAGATCAACCAACTGGAAAAGAGCAAGGTGGAGGTTACGGAACACGTCACCTACCACGAACAGTACCTCATGTGGGCGCTGGCGGGACTGCTGCTGCTGTTCGCAGAGTTCCTGTTCGCGAACCTGGTGCTCAAACGGATACCCTGACGGGCACCACGCCCCGGACGCCGGCAAAGCCCTCCCTTTGCCGGAAGGAGGATTGCGGAGGGAATGTCTCTGTCCGACAGGCACCCCAGGTGCCTTAATGCAAACCCGGCGGGTCGGACAGGGACAGCAAACGGGAAACAATACGCCGGGCAGGCATTCGTTATGTTCAGATTCGCAAATCCGCAATATCTCTGGCTGCTGCTGGCAATACCGGCACTGGTACTGATCTTCTGGGCAGCGGCGGCACGCCGCCGCAAAAGGCTCGCACGCTTCGGGAACCCCGAGGTGCTGGAGGAACTGATGCCCGAGGTCTCGACCGGGCGCACCGCGCTCAAGTTCATCCTTTTCTGCACGGCCGCCGTCCTGCTCATACTGGCCGTGGCACGCCCGCAGTTCGGATCGAAGCTCCGCGAGGAGAAGGCGCAGGGCGTGGAGATGATGCTCGTGGTGGACGTCTCGAACTCGATGCTGGCCGAGGATTTCGAACCCAACCGGCTCGAACGCACCAAATATGCCATCAACAAACTTTTCGACGGGCTCAGGCAAGACCGCGTGGGGCTGATCGTCTTCGCCGGGGAACCGAAGGTACAGCTGCCCATCACGTCGGACTACCGCATGGCGAAGGCCTTCGCCAAGCGCATCGACCCGTCGCTGGTGTCGGTACAGGGCACGGCCATCGGCAAGGCGCTGTCACAGGCGCTGCTGTCGTTTTCGGGCGAAACGGAGGAGACGCACAGCCGGGTCATCATCCTGGTGACCGACGGCGAGAACCACGAGGACGACGCCCTGGCGGTAGCCAAACGCGCCGCGGAGATGGGCATACGCATCTACACCATCGGCATCGGCACGCCCGAAGGCGCCCCGATCCAGATCGGCGGGGAGTTCATCAAGGACGAGAAGGGCGACATGGTCGTCTCGAAGCTCGACGAGAAGATGCTCTCCGAGGTGGCCGGGATCACGGGCGGCGCCTACGTGCGTTCGACCAAGCAGTCGATCGGCCTCGACGAGATCGTAAAGAGCATCAACGAAATGGAACAGACCGAGTTGTCGATGATGCGTTTCGAGGAGTTCAACGAGCAGTACCAATACCTGCTCATCGCAGCGCTCGTGCTGCTGCTGGCGGAGTTCCTGCTGCTCGACCGCCGCAACCCGCTGCTGGCGCACCTCAACATTTTCCGCGAGAAGTAACCGGAGGGGAGAGGTGCCTGCGGGCAGGCGCAGGACGGATGCAGGGATAAGCCGGGACAAGGACGAAAGGGGCGCAAGGTCGGGCACATCGCGGGAAGGAGCCCCAATCCGGACGGCATCGGGGAGGTGCAACCGGATCGGTGCAAGGAGGCCGCAAACCGACGGAAGGGGCGCGTCGTATCCTCAAGAGGCCGCCCCCCCGAAAAACAAAAAATCACCCCTGCCGGAGGCTGCTCCGGCAGGGGTGAAAACGTAAAAAAGGACTCGTCAGACAGCCCCGCTCCGGGACAAAGCGTGGCCGGGGAAGGGCAATCCGGGGAGGGGCGATCCGGGGAAAGGCCGCCCCGCGGGGTTACTCCACGATAATCTCGTCGGTGAAAATCCAGCCGCCGGGATGGCCGTTGTGCAGGGCTTTCAGCCGCACGTAACGCGCCGCGGTTTGACCCGACCAGCCGAACTCGCGGTAGCAATCCTGCTTGTATTCGAACGGGATGTCGTTTTCGACCACCGCAAGGGGCGTATAGTGCCTGTCATCATCCGAAACCGAGATTTCGACCGCACGGGGCATCCAGATGTCGGCATAGAAACCCTGCATGAAACAGGCCGCGATACGTTTCACAGGCTGGCGTTCCCCGAGGTCGACGACCAGTTCGACATCCGTATCGAGCCACCCCTGCCAGCGGCGGTCGCCGTAGTTCCACCCGCCGC
>OHJA01001338.1_pt1 | contig 9582 bp, 7 predicted proteins | sample 1568441 | NCBI WGS metagenome assembly OHJA01 (sample SAMEA3879500, study PRJEB24766) | human gut metagenome | biome: human-associated habitat; feature: feces | place: USA | collected 1985/1987 | reverse complement strand
CGGCTCGGGCACGGGCAAGGTGACGCACGCATTCGAGTTCAAGCTCGTCGACACCGGCAACTTCGAATACGTACGCATGTACGCACTCTCGCCGGAGTATGAACTGATGAAGGATGCCAACTTCGAATAACGGAATCCGATCCAAAGCAAAGGGCCGCTCTAAGGTGCGGCCCTTTTTATTTTTCAATCATCGGACGGATCGGATCACGGGACAGGGAAAACCGCTGCAAAAGGGGAAGCCGACGATTCGTGCGGGCGGAGCGAACGGACTGCGGGTACGGCTATACGGACGGAGTACCCGGGTATGGTCTCGGGCTGCTACCCTACTATTTCGGGCAGCAGGCTGCGGCGCAGCAGGTCGCAGGTTGCGGCCGGCGCCGAATGGTCGAACAGCTGCCCGCGGATACCCAGCGCCGCTGCGGCGGCGATATTGGCCGGGCGGTCATCGATAAAGAGCGTCTGCGCAGGATCGAGTCCGTAGCGGCCGAGCAGTCGCCGGTAGATTTCCGGCTCGGGTTTCACCACGCCCTCCTCGCAGGAGACCACCTCGCCGTCGAAAAGCCCGTAGACGGGAAACCGGCGCAGGAAGTCGATGAACTCGCGCGACATGTTCGAAAGCACGAACAACTTGTAGCCGGCGGCCTTCAGGTCGCGGACAAGCTGTTCGGTAGGCTTCACGGGTTCCTGCATGTCGATCGACAGGCGCAGGTACTCCTCGCATTTCGCACGCGGGCAGGCGTTGACCCCGGAAAGGATGCCGGTCACCTCGTCGAGCGTCAGTACGCCCCGGTCGTAATCCTCCCAAAAAGCCGGCATGGGCTCCGAACGGATGAAACTGAAAAAGTCGTGGAATTCTTGCGTACACTTACTTCTGTCGCGGGCAAAAAGTACTCCGCCCAGGTCGAAAACGATATTTTCCATGGGGCAAAGATAGCCATTTTTTCGTTTGGTTCATGATTTGCAGGCTGGCGCATAACAAAAACTCCGATTATGAACTATGGCATAAGCATCCTCTTCCGCGCCATTCCGCTTGCGATGGCAGCCTTCTGTTTCGCCTACGGCGCCTACGTTTTCGCCGCCGGCGACGACCCCTCACGGCTCACGGCAGGTCCCGTGCTCTTTTTCCTGGGCTCGATCTGCATCGCGCTCTATTGCACCGCCGCCACCATCATCCGCCAGATCATCGGCACCTATACCGCCGCCGCGAAATACCTTTTCCCGGCCATCGGCTATGCGGTCGCCGCCATGACGGTCATCTGCGGGCTTTTCATCATCCAGTCGCACATGACCGGGGCGTTCGTCACGGGGCATGTAATCTGCGGGCTGGGGTTCATCACGGCGTGCGTCTCAACGGCGGCCACCTCCTCGACGCGGTTCAGCCTGATCCCCAAGAACTCGGGCGACAGCACCTTCTCGGTCAACCCGGCCGGATTCACCCGCGCCGAGTCGTCGCTGCTGATCTTCATCGTGTCGGCCATAGCCGCCGGGGCATGGGTGTGGTGCATCCTGCTCTTCGCGCTGGGAACGCTCCCGGCGCATATCGTGGCGGGAAGCGTCATGTTCGGCATCGCCTGTGTCTGCACGTCGCTCATCGCGCTGGTGGCCAGTATCGCACGCCAGGCACGGGGCAGCTATACGATGGAAGAACGCCGCCGGTGGATGGGGCTGGTGCTCGCGATGGGCGGCCTGGCCTTCGCGCTGGGACTGATCCTCATCTTCACGCTCCGGGGCGAGGCGATCAGCTTCGTGGGCTTCGTGCTCATAGGGCTGGCACTGATCTGCTGGAGCATATCGAGCAAGGTCATCCTGCTGGCAAAAATCTGGCACGCCGATTTCCCGCTGGCCAACCGCATCCCGATCATCCCGGTGCTTACGGCGCTGGCCTGCCTCTTCCTCGCAGCATTCCTCTACGAGGCGGCGCTCTTTGAGCCCAAGTATTTCGTCCCCGCACGCGTGCTGACGGGCTTCGGCGCCATCTGCTTCACGCTCTACTCCATCGTCTCGATCCTCGAAAGCGGCGCGAGCAAGAAGTAATTCGCGCGAGCAAAAAGCAACGAGGCTCCAACCCCCGGCGCGGACTTGCCCATACCCAGCCTGCGCCGCGCCCCGGTTCCAACCCTCAGCCGTATTTCCGGCCTTTTCTGAGGCCGACATGAAGCCGCCTTCACAGGACGGCATCCAATAAAAAACCACCCTGCACAGGGTGGTTTTTTATTTCACAGCGGCCGGCGCCGGAACATCGCCTTTCGCTGCGGGCCGAAGCCAGTACAACGCCTTCGCCGGGAGCCGGAGCCGGAACATCGCCTTTAGCCGGGAGCCGGAGCCAGAGACGGGGCAACGCCCGGCCGCAACCCTGCCTGTCCCGAATCCGGATTCGGGCGGCACCCGCCCCTCCCGGCTGGCAAGGCATCAGAAAAGGTGGCAGGCCACCGTGAGCCCGGCCATGACGATGGAGACCATCGACATCAGCTTGATAAGGATGTTGAGCGACGGGCCCGAAGTGTCCTTGAACGGGTCGCCGACGGTGTCGCCCACCACGGTGGCCTTGTGGCACTCGGAGCCTTTGCCGCCGAAATGCCCCTCCTCGACCATCTTCTTGGCATTGTCCCACGCGCCGCCCGCATTGGCCATGAACACGGCCAGCACGAAACCCGAACTGAGGCCGCCGACCAGCAGGCCCATCACGCCGGCCACGCCGAACACGAGACCGACGGCTACCGGCACGACGATGGCCAGCAGGCTGGGGAACATCATCTCGCGCTGTGCACCGCGGGTCGAAATCTCCACGCAGCGGGCATAGTCCGGCGTGCCTTCGCCCGTGAGGATGCCCTTGATCTCGCGGAACTGGCGGCGTACCTCGTTCACCATGCTCTGCGCAGCACGTCCCACGGCGTTCATCGTCAGGCCGCAGAACAGGAACGACATCATGGCGCCGATGAAGATGCCGATCAGCACCGTCGGGTTCATCAGCGAGACCTGATAATACTCCATGAAATCGAGGATCGAGGCCTTCTCGACCAGCTGCGAGGTGCCGTTGGGCAGGTCGAGCATCGTTATGCCGTTATGCAGCAACCCGATGCGGATCTCCTCGATGTAGGATGCCAGCAGCGCCAGTGCGGTCAGCGCCGCGGATCCGATGGCGAAGCCCTTGCCCGTGGCAGCGGTCGTATTGCCCAGCGCGTCCAGCGCATCGGTGCGCTTGCGCACCTCGGGGCCGAGGCCGCTCATTTCGGCATTGCCGCCCGCATTGTCTGCGATCGGGCCGTAGGCGTCCGTGGCGAGCGTGATGCCCAGCGTCGAGAGCATACCGACGGCGGCTATGCCGATGCCGTAGAGCCCCAGCGACATGTTCATCGGAGCCATCATATTCTCCATGTCGAAGCCGATGGCGCACAGATAGGCGAGGATAATCGCGGCACCGATCGTCAGGACGGGGATGGCCGTCGAGATCATGCCCGACCCGACCCCGGCGATGATGACCGTGGCCGGCCCGGTCTGGGCGCTTCCGGCGATCTTCTGCGTCGGTTTATAGGAGTGCGAAGTGTAATATTCGGTAGCCTGTCCGATGATGATACCGGCGACGAGCCCCGTGATGACCGAGCACGACAGCCCGAGCCAGTTCTGGATTCCCAGCAGGTAGAGGATACCGAACGTCGCGCCGGCAATCAGCAGCGAACTGAAATTGACACCAACGCCCAGCGAGCGGAGCAGCTCGCGCATCGAGGCGCCCTCACGGGTTCGCACGAGGAAGATGCCGATGATCGAGAGCACGATCCCCACGGCCGCGATCAGCATCGGCGCCAGCACGGCCTTGAGCTGCATGGCCATGCCGTCGGCCGTGGCGAACGCCGCCGCGCCCAGCGCTGCCGTGGCGAGCACCGAGCCGCAATAGCTCTCATAGAGGTCGGCGCCCATGCCGGCCACGTCGCCCACGTTGTCGCCCACGTTGTCGGCGATGGTCGCGGGGTTGCGCGGGTCGTCCTCCGGGATCCCCGCTTCGACCTTACCCACCAGGTCGGCACCCACGTCGGCCGCCTTGGTATAGATACCGCCGCCGACGCGGGCAAAGAGCGCCTGCGTCGAGGCGCCCATGCCGAAGGTCAGCATCGTCGTGGTGATGACCACGAGTTTCTGCGGCCCTGACACCTCCACGAAGCGTTCGAGGATAATATACCAGAACGAGATGTCCAGCAGCCCGAGCCCCACGACCACGAGCCCCATCACGGCGCCGCTGCGGAAGGCGACCTTCAGGCCGCGGTCGAGCGACTGGCGTGCGGCGTTGGCCGTGCGTGCCGAGGCGTAGGTCGCGGTCTTCATGCCGAAATAACCGGCAAGCCCCGAGAAGAAACCGCCCGTCAGGAAAGCGAAGGGCACCCAGGGGTTCTGCACCCCGGCGCCGTAGGCCAGGTAGGCGAAGAACAGCGCCAGGATGATGAATACGATCAGCACGACCTTGTACTGCTGGCGCAGGTAGGCCATGGCGCCCTTGCGCACGTGCTCGGCGATCTCGCGCATGCGCGGGGTACCTTCGTCCTCGCGCTTCATGCTGCGGTAAAATGCCCAGGCTACGGCCAGGGCAATGACAGCAGCGGCAGGGACGATCCAGAAAATCAAAGGAATGTTCATTTCGATAGAATTAAGGTTTTTAGAGTTTGTCGAATCGGTTATTAATACAAATATAATAATTTATCCCGATACTGTACTTTCCCGGACGGGCCGATATACAGCACAAAAAATCCCGGCACGGGCACGCCCCCTCCCGGACAGCGCGAGGCCGGCGAGCAGGGGCCCGCAGCGTCGGGCTTCCGTGTCATTCCCGAAGGAAATCCGTATCGTCCGCAAACGGGCGGCGCTCCCGCGCCATGCGTGCAACGGCACCCCGCAGCTTCGCCCCGCCCTGAGGCAACGAAAAACGGAAAGGAGCGAAGCCTTCGAAACGATTCGAATCTTCGCCCCTTCCCGTTTATGCGCCTGCGGCGTTCAGCGGATCACCGCACCGCTACGAGCCGAAGTTGTCGTAGAGGATATTCTCCGACGGCACTCCGAGGTCGTCCAGCATCTTGACCACCGACGCGATCATCATCGGGGGGCCGCACATGAGGTAGATGCAGTCCTCGGGCGCCTGGTGGTTCTTGAGGTAATTCTCATAGAGCACGTTATGCACGAAGCCCGGGGTGTATTTCACGCCTGCGGCATCCGCCTCGGGATCGGGACGGTCGAGCGCCAGGTTGAACTTGAAATTGGGGAACTCCTTTTCGATGGCATGGAACTCGTCCACATAGGGAGCCTCCTTCAGCGCACGGGCACCGTACCAGAACGACACGGGGCGCTTGGTCTTCTCGGTCTTGAACAGATGCATCAGGTGGCTGCGCATCGGGGCCATACCGGCACCGCCGCCGATGAAGATCAACTCCTGCGTGTCGGGCAGGTTGTCCGGCAGGAAGAACTCGCCGTAGGGGCCCGAGATCGTCACCTTGTCGCCCGGCTTGCGGGAGAAGATGTACGACGAGCAGATACCCGGGTTCACCTTCATGAACCCGCCCGTAGCCTTGTCGAACGGCGGCGTGGCGATACGGATGTTGAGCATGATGATATTGCCCTCGGCCGGGTGGTTGGCCATCGAGTAGGCACGGAACGTCGGCTCGGGATTGGTGGCAACCAGATCCCACATCTTGAACTTGTCCCAGTCGGCACGGTAGGCCTCGTCGATGTCCATGTCCGAGAACTTGATGGCATCGTATTTCGGGATGTCGATCTGGATGTAGCCGCCGCTGCGGAACTTGAGGTTCTCGCCTTCGGGCAGCTTGACGACGAACTCCTTGAGGAAGGTCGAGATATTGCGGTTCGAGACCACGGTGCACTCCCACTTCTTGACGCCGAGCACGGCTTCGGGAACCTGTATCTTGAGGTTCTCCTTCACCTTGACCTGGCATCCCAGGCGCCAGTGCTCCTTGGCCATCTTGCGCGTGATGAAACCGGTCTCGGTGGGCAGGATGTCGCCGCCGCCCTCGATCACCTGGCATTTGCACATGCCGCACGAACCGCCGCCGCCGCAGGCCGAAGGCAGGAAGACCTTGTTGTTGGCCAGCGTTGCAAGCAGCGTCGAGCCGCTTTCGGTCGTGATGACCTTCTCGCCGCCGTTGATGTCGATCGTAACTTCACCCAACGAGGTCAGTTTGGCCTTTGCAAAGAGAAGCAGCCCCACGAGGACAAGGGTCACCACCAGAAAGGCTATGATTGCAACTATAATAGTCAATTCCATTTTTCCGAATCTCTTTTAAGGTTAGAACTGAATACCCGAGAAGATCATGAAGGCGATACCCATCAGACCCGTGATGATGAAGGCGATGCCGGGGCCTTTCAGCGCCGCGGGGATGTGCGAATAGGTCGTCTTCTCGCGGATGGCGGCCATCATGACGATGGCGAGCCACCAGCCCAGGCCGGAGCCAAGGCCGTAGACGATCGACTGCCACAGCGACGTCAGCTCCAGCGCATCGACCTTCTGCTGCATGAAAAGCGAGCCGCCCATGATAGCGCAGTTCACGGCGATCAGCGGCAGGAAGATACCCAGCTGGCTGTAAAGCGTCGGCGAGAACTTCTCGACGGCCATCTCCACCAGCTGCACGAAAGCGGCGATGGTGGCGATGAAGACGATGAAAGTCAGGAAGTCCAGATTCACATCGGGCAGCCCGGCCCACGAAAGGGCACCGGCCTTGAGCACGAATTCATACAGGAGGTAGTTCAGCGGCACGGTCATCACCATCACGAACGTAACGGCGGCGCCGAGGCCGAGGGCCGTTTTAACGCTCTTCGAAACGGCGATGTAGGAACACATGCCGAAGAAGAACGCGAAGACCATGTTGTCGATGAAGATCGACCGGATAAAGATATTCAATGATCCCATACGCTACCCTCCTATTTTTCCTGTAAATCCTTATTGCGCGAACGGTGCACCCAGATGATGCAGCCCACGATGATCAGCGCCATCGGCGGGAAGAGCATCAGGCCGTTGTTGTGGTACCAGCCGCCCTCGGCCGCATACCAGCTTTCGGGAATGATCCGGAAGCCCAGCAGGGTTCCCGACCCGAGAAGTTCGCGGAAGAAAGCCACGATCACCAGGATCAGGCCGTAGCCCAGGCCGTTGCCGATGCCGTCGAGGAACGATGCCCAGGGTTTGTTGGCCAGCGCGAAAGCCTCGACGCGCCCCATGACGATACAGTTGGTGATGATAAGGCCGACATAGACCGACAGCTGCTTCGACACCTCGAAGACAAAGGCCTTGAGCACCTGGTCGACCAGGATTACCAGCGCGGCGATGACCACCAGCTGCACGATGATGCGGATGCGCGAGGGCACGCCGTTGCGCAGCAGCGACATCACCAGGTTCGAGAAACCCGTCACGACCGTCACGGAGAGGGCCATGACGATGGCGGGCTTGAGCTGCACGGTGACGGCCAGCGCCGAGCAGATACCCAGGATCTGCACGATGACCGGGTTGTTCGCGGAGAACGGCCCCGTCAGGAACTTCATATTCTTAGCCGAAAACAAAGGCTCTTTTTCTTGCTTACTCATTGTTTCCTACGTTTTCTTGGTTAGACTCATCCCGCACGGGGGCAAACACGACGTCCTCGATTGCGGCCTTACGCTTGGCCTCGAGCAGCGGCAGATAGTGTTTCAGGCTGTTGTAAAGCATCGCCGTCACGCCGTCCGAGGTCTTCGTACCGCCCGAAATGGCATCCACTTCATGCTCGGGATCCTGTGCGCCGCCCTTACGCAGCTTCACGGAAACGAACTCATCGCCCTTGAAAATCTTCTTGCCGACGAACAGCGCCTGGTATTTCGGCGTAGAGATCTCGGCTCCCAGGCCCGGGGTTTCGCCCTTGTGGGCCATGATGATACCGGCCATCGTGTCCATATCCTTTTCGAGCGCCACATAACCCCAGACCGGGCCCCAGAGGCCGGTACCCGTAACCGGGATCACCACACGGCCGTCCTTGGCCTCGAACACGGGGAATTTGCCGTCGTCGAAAGCACCCGGCAAGTCCTTGAGCAGTTCGAATACGTCCTGCCCCTCGACCTTCTCGCCCCGGGCGTCGACGACGTAGGCGTCGATGAAAGTGTCGTAATCCTGATCCTGCGCCGAGAGCGACGAGAGGATCGAGGATTTCTTTTCGTTCAGCTCGTTGGCATACTGGCGCTTCTGGAGCGAGAGTGCCGCCACGGCGAGCAGCGTCGCCACGATCACGACCATCACGGTCGAATACATTATAATATATGCGTTGCCGTTCTTGTCGCTCAGCATCCCCTTCTTCTTCGCGTCCTCGATCTCGACGAACGCCGAAGCGGGAGCCGCGCAAACGGGGCATGTTTCGGGAGCGGCCTTCCCTTCGTGGATATAGCCGCAGACTGTGCATTTGAATTTTTTCGTTGCCATATATCTCCCCTATTTCGCCAGTTTAACACGTTTCTTTCTGCGCGAGATGTTCGCCTCGACCACGTAGTAGTCCACCAGCGGAGCCAGCGCATTCATAAAGAGGATCGACAGCATCATGCCCTCGGGATAGGCCGGGTTGACCACGCGGATCAGCACTGCCAGCGCACCGGTCAGCAACCCCACGATATACTTGCCCGTATTGGTCTGGGCCGAGGTCACGGGGTCGGTGGCCATGAAGACGGCACCGAATGCGAAACCGCCGATGATCAGGTGGTACCATGCCGGATAGGTCGTCGTGCCGATCGCCTGGAAGAAATAGCCCATCGCCAGCCCGCCGACGAATACCGAAACCATCGTGCGCCACGAAGCGACGCCCGTGAACAGGAGGATCGCGGCGCCCAGGAGGATCGCCAGCGTCGAGGTCTCGCCGATACACCCCGGAATGAAACCGAGGAAGGCATCCATGGCCGAGTAGCCCATCTGGCCCGTGGTGCTCAGGTTTTCGAGTGCCGTGGCGCCCGAGAAGCCGTCCACCACGCCCTCGCCCGAGGAGAGCCCTGCGATCCACACCGTAGCGCCCGACATCGAGGGCGTATAGGCGAAGAACGCGAAGGCGCGGGCCAGCAGCGCGGGGTTGAAGACGTTCATACCCGTACCTCCTAACACCTCCTTGCCGAAGATGACCGAGAAGGCCGTGGCCAGCGCCACCATCCACAGCGGGATGTCCACCGGCATGACCATCGGGATCAGCAGGCCCGTCACGAGGAAACCTTCGTTGACCTCGTGGCCGCGGGCCTGTGCGAAGGCGAACTCGATGCCCAGGCCGACGACGTACGAAACGACGATGATGGGCAGCACCTTGAGGAACCCGAACCAGAGCGAAGCCCAGAATTCGGGCTGTACGCCCTGCGAGAGGAAATGCAGGTAACCCGTGTTATAGAAACCGAACAGGAGCGCCGGCATCAGGGCGACGACCACCATGATCATCGTACGCTTCATATCGTTGCAGTCGCGTATGTGCGCGCCTTTCTGCGTCGTGGTGTTCGGTACGAACAGGAATGTCTCGAACGCATCGAACGTCGACTCCAGGAAGCCCAGCTTGCCACCCTTGGTGAACGTGGGCTTGATCTTATCTACCAAATTGCGTA
>OHJA01001336.1_pt1 | contig 9582 bp, 8 predicted proteins | sample 1568441 | NCBI WGS metagenome assembly OHJA01 (sample SAMEA3879500, study PRJEB24766) | human gut metagenome | biome: human-associated habitat; feature: feces | place: USA | collected 1985/1987 | reverse complement strand
CATTGCCTTCCAGCCATTATGACTTGCAGAGAATGATTCACGCAAAGTAGAAATAACATATTTGAATCCGAATTCTTTAGCCATTGCCTTGAAGATGCCCTTGTAGCCTTCAGCATCAGTCTTTCCACCTTCTACATCAGCGTCGGGTTTGAAGCCCAGACAAAGCTCTGCATCTTCTTCGTTACCGATACAAACATCAACAAACTGCATCAACGGCTTCATGATGGATTGTGCTTTTTCTTTCGTCCAGAGTTTCTTACGGAAGTTGAGGTCAACCGATACCGTAACGCCATGACGTTTTGCAGCTTCGCAAGCCAATTTTGTCAGCTCGGCAGCCTTATCGGAGATAGCGGGAGTGATACCGGACCAGTGGAACCAATCGGCACCTTCCATGATTGCATCAAAATCGAAATCAGCAGCGTCAGCTTCAGCAATAGCAGAGTGAGCACGGTCATAAATAACCTTGCTAGGACGCATAGAAGCACCAGTTTCCAAGTAGTAGATACCTACACGGTCGCCACCACGAGCAATAAAGTCTGTCTTAACACCATATTTACGCAATGCGTTAACAGCAGACTGTCCAATTTCATGTTTCGGCAATTTAGTTACGAAATAGGCCTCATGTCCGTAGTTGGCACAGCTTACTGCAACGTTAGCTTCTCCACCACCATATACTACATCAAAAGAATCAGATTGAACAAAACGAGTATTACCCGGAGTTGATAATCTAAGCATGATTTCGCCTAATGTAACGACTTTCTTTCCCATAATCTTATGTTTCAATTTCTAAGTTATTAATATTATGAACTTTCAATTTATCATTCCAGCCCCACTTCAAGGGTTAACACATTGATTATATGAACATTAATCTATAACACAACTAATATTACATACCTTTCGTGTGCGGGCACAAAGATACAACAATTTTCGTAATTACAAAAATTGTTATATATTTGTATCGAAAATATTAAGATTATTATTGTGTGCGAGCACAAAAACCTATATAAATAAAGGTTATCGTATGAATAAATTGCCCGAAAGGATCAGAATCAAAGACATCGCCCGTCTAGCAGATGTATCAGTGGGAACAGTAGACCGCGTTATTCACGGACGTAGCGGAGTGTCGGAGGCCAGTAAGAAACGCGTAGAAGAAATTCTGAAGCAGCTTGACTACCAGCCCAATATGTACGCCAGCGCTCTGGCTTCCAACAAGAAGTATACGTTTATCTGCCTTTTGCCGGAGCATCTGGAAGGCGAATACTGGACAGCAGTAGAACTGGGTATCCACGAAGCTATCGCGACCTACTCGGACTTCAATACCTCGGTAAAGATCAACTATTACGATCCATACGATTATCATTCATTCGTCAACGTCAGTGAAGCCATCCTGGCCCTGCAGCCGGACGGAGTGATGGTAGCTCCTACCGCTCCGCAATATACGAAAGGATTCACCGATCAGTTGCAGGCACTGGATATACCTTATATATATATAGACTCCAATATTAAAGAGGTTCCTCCCCTTGCCTTCTTTGGCCAGAACTCACGTCAAAGCGGATATTTCGCTGCTCGAATGATGATGTTACTGGCACGGGAGGAAAAGGAAATTGTGATTTTCCGCAAAATACATGAAGGAATTGTAGGATCTAATCAGCAGGAGAACAGAGAAATCGGTTTTAGGCAGTACATGAAAGAACATCATCCGTCTTGTACTATACTGGAACTTGACTTGCATGCCGAACGCAACGACGAAGATAACGAGATGCTGGACGAATTCTTCCGCACTTATCCGATGGTTAAGAACGGAATCACTTTCAACTCTAAAGCCTACATCGTTGGCGAGTACCTGCAAAGCCGTGGAAAGAAAGACTTCAATCTGATAGGCTATGACCTTCTGGAACGGAATGTCACCTGCCTGAAAGAAGGAAGTATCTCCTTCCTCATCGCCCAGCAGCCGGAACTGCAAGGAGCCAATGGCATCAAAGCTCTATGCGATCATCTTATTTTCAAGAAAGAAGTGACTCGTATCAACTATATGCCCATTGATCTGTTAACAGTAGAGACAATAGACTATTACCATAGCAAATAACAACAAAGTACAACTTTACAAGTACATTACATGGAAACAAAGTATTTAAGAATTAATCCTGCCGACAACGTCGCCGTTGCCATTGTTAACCTCCCGGCAGGAGAGCATCTTTCTGTAGATGGCATTGAAATTACATTGAACGAAGACATTCCTGCCGGACATAAATTCGCATTGAAGAATTTTGCTGAAGGCGAAAATGTAATCAAGTACGGTTATCCTATCGGACATGCACGAATGGCTAAGAAACAGGGTGACTGGATGAACGAAACGAACATCAAAACCAACCTCGCCGGATTGTTGGATTACACTTACAACCCGATTCAGGTTTCTTTGGATATTCCTCATAAAGATCTTACATTCAAAGGTTATCGTCGCAAAAACGGTGATGTAGGGGTAAGAAACGAAATATGGATTATCCCGACGGTAGGTTGCGTAAACGGTATCATCGGTCAACTGGCTGAAGGACTGCGTCGCGAAACCGAAGGCAAGGGAGTGGATGCCATTGTTGCTTTCCCACACAACTACGGTTGCTCGCAACTTGGTGACGACCACGAAAATACAAAAAAGATTCTTCGTGACATGGTGCTTCATCCCAATGCAGGTGCTGTATTGGTAGTAGGCTTAGGATGCGAAAATAACCAGCCGGACGTGTTCCGTGAGTTTCTGGGCGAGTTTGATGAGGACCGCGTGAAGTTCATGGTTACTCAAAAGGTAGGTGACGAATATGAAGAAGGAATGGAAATCCTGCGCGATTTGTATGCAAAGGCTTCTAAAGACGAACGTACCGATGTTCCTTTGTCCGAACTGCGTGTGGGATTGAAATGCGGTGGTTCTGATGGTTTCTCCGGCATTACGGCAAACCCGCTATTGGGTATGTTCTCCGATTTCCTGATTGCACAGGGAGGTACAAGCGTATTGACCGAAGTACCGGAAATGTTCGGTGCAGAAACCATCCTAATGAACCGTTGCAAAAACGAGGAACTGTTTGAACAGACCGTCCATCTGATTAATGACTTCAAAGAATACTTCCTGTCACATGGAGAGCCTGTAGGTGAAAATCCTTCTCCGGGCAACAAAGCCGGTGGTATCTCTACTCTGGAAGAAAAAGCACTGGGATGTACCCAGAAATGTGGAAAGAGTTATGTATCCGGCGTAATGCCTTACGGCGAACGTTTACAGAAAAAAGGACTCAACCTGCTTTCTGCTCCGGGCAATGACCTGGTTGCAGCCACTACTCTTGCAGCAAGTGGATGTCACATGGTACTTTTCACCACCGGACGCGGTACTCCTTTCGGCACTTTTGTTCCGACCATGAAGATTTCCACCAATTCAACCCTGGCTAAAAACAAACCGGGATGGATTGACTTCAACGCCGGTGTGATCGTAGAAAACGAACCGATGGAAAAGACTTGTGAACGCTTCATTGATTATATCATCAAAGTGGCAAGCGGTGAATTCGTAAACAACGAAAAGAAAGGCTATCGCGAAATTGCTATCTTTAAAACAGGGGTAACCTTGTAAACAGGTCGCTATCTGATACAACAAATATATCGAAGATAAAAGATACATTGTTAAAACAATAGAGTTGCTATCCCGTTCAACTTATCATTGAGTGAAGGATAGCAACTCTTTTTTTGTTATACCATATCATCGCCTGTTTTCTTAAACGTAACGCGGATTGTTTTATGGAAAGGAATAAAACGAGAAATCACAGCTATGACAACAGATATAACCAACAAATAACCCAGAATCTCTTTCAGTGCCAGCAACAGGCTTTGTTGTTGTAACGTATTATATAAGGAGTTGGTTGCCAACTGCGCAGCCTCATCATACGGATGTCCCTGTGTCATCGCATTGTTCAGCGACTGGCTATAGCGTGTTGACGACAATGGATCAGTAGCAGTTATAGTCTCCGACAAAGAATACATATATTTTTGTTGCAGTCGGTACAGTACATTACTATAAAAAGAAGTCGCCATGATAGGTGCCAGCACGGAACGGAAAATAATCAGGAAGAAAGCATTCGACAATAAGTATTTCGGATTCAAGTCTTCCACGGCAAATAGGGCAAAAGCAATAATCAAAGTCAACATACCCAAACCACGAAAGAAGATAGGCAGGTAGAGCATCTCATACGTACTATCCGGAGAAATGCCAAAATACAAAATGGCAAAGAAAATCACAAAGCAACTCATTCCTCCCGCTATCAGAAAACGGAAACGCCACCGTTGCCAGCGAAACCACCAAAAACAAATAAAGGCGCCGACTACATATCCCGGAAGCAAATAAATATAAAGAGAATAGGTATGCGTAGTATCTACTTTCAGAATAACAGTCAGATAGTTAGTCAGCAAAGTGGTTGATGTACTGAAAAACATCACGAGCATCATATAAAAATAGCCCACAATTGCTTTGGGTTGGAACAAAGGAGCCAGACTTACATAAGGATTCTCCAAACGGCTCTGATACCAGATGAACAGCGCAATCAGCATAGGTGCTATTACAATATAAATACATATCTTACCGGAAGCCATCCAATCGAGCACTTTGCCATAATTGATAACGTACATCAACATCAGCAACCCGGCCGAAATAACAAACATCTCACGGATATGCAGATCAGACCATGCGACAGCTTTTATGGGACGATTATGCCGGAAACAGATGATAACAAACAGAATGGAAATCAAGATCAATACCATCATAAAGTAGTACATATACTTCCAGTTATAATGATACGCCAGTAAAGCCGTTACCAGCATCGAAGCTTGTCCCCCACCGTAAACCAACGGATAAAAATAAGAATAGAACTCGCTACGCACATTCTTCGGACTGAAAATCTTCTGGGCATAACGAATAAACCACAACATAAGAAACCCTTTCAAGAAACCGACAGCAAAACTACAGACAATCAAAATATCTGCGTTTTGCGTACGTGCACAAACCCAACTCAAGAAGAATTGCAGTACTAAATCAATCAATAACAGAGATTTCACGGAAAAGGCTGCCAACACCTTAGGAATAATCGGGTATGCGATAGCCATACCTGCCGAAGCAGCGTAATACCCCATCGTAATATCTTCCGAATTAGTACCCAGCGTGTTCGACACTTCCAGCATACTGCCTGTATACGAGCCATTGAGCATAGTGACCGGAAGAATCACGATGAAAATGCTGATAAGTCCAAGCCAATCGGGCACCCATTGACGAACAGGTGCCTCCAATTCCTTCATGGTAATCATTTGCGTAAAGCTTCTGTTTCCACCATCATCCCGGCTCTCAACTGTGCCATTTCTTCCGGAGAAACATCTTCCAAGTCGATACGCACAGGGATTCGCTGCTGCACCTTTACAAAATTGCCGGCAGAATTATCTGTAGGAACCAAGGAATATTTAGACCCGGTTGCCTCGGAAATTGCAGTGACTTCCCCGTGAAAAATCTTTCCGGGCACTGCGTCTACTTTAATACGCACCTGCTGGCCAATATAGATATTAGCAATCTGCGTTTCTTTATAATTAGCGGTAATCCACTTGTCCTTGTTACGCACCAAATAAGAAATAGTCTGTCCGGTCTGCACATATTGACCGGGTTCAAGCGTACGCCTACCCATATATCCATCATAAGGAGCAGTGAGAACCGTATAAGACAGATTCAGCTTAGCCAAATCCAGGTCTGCTTCTTTACGCAAAATGGCAGCCTCCGTACCGGTTGTTTTCTTACTTGTCTCCGCATATTGTGATAATGCCGCCTGTTTCTGTGCAACTAATGCCTGATAACGTGCCTTTGCTGCCTCATAAGCAGCTTTCGCTTGCTCATACTGCTGTTCCGGAACAGATTCTTCTTTCAACAAACGTTCAAAACGATGATAATCCTGTTTCAATTGCCAAAGTTTCGCTTTCGCTTCAGCGATGTTGGCATCCTGTACGGCAATATTCGTATGGGAAGTTTCAATACCCGAATGAAGAACATCCTGCGAGCCATGTGCATCCAACAATGCAGCTTCCGCTTCCTTTACCTTAATCTGATATTCACGATTGTCAAGCACCAGCAGAGTATCTCCCTGATGGACATATTGATGTTCCTTAAAACGAACCTCCTTGATATAACCCGAAGCCCGGACATTCAAAGGAGCTACATATTGATCTACAAAAGCATCATTAGTCACTTCGTAATTCACATAACGCCAGAAGTAATTAGCAGTCCACCAAAGTCCGGAGACAGCCAAACAGACACATACTAAATTTAAAACGATATTACGAACTCTTACTTTTTTCAGTTTCTTCTGTTTTTCTTTCCATTCAATTGCCATATCTGTTCTGTTTATTAAAGACGTCCACAAGCCTTCTGAAGTTGATAATAAGTATAAATCACACGAGTGCGTGCAGTGACCAACTGCAATTCCACATTCAAACGGACGGAATTCGCATCAAGTAAATCAGTCAGGATAGCCAGTTGATTCAGATAACGATTCTGCATAATACGGTAATTTTCTTCCGCTTGCCGGACAGACAGTTTTAGAGCCTCTACCCTCTGCAACGCTTCCCTGTGGCGTAAAAATGCCGAACGTACATCCATGCGGATTCCCTGCATTTTCTGTTCTTCTTCATTCTTCCGCAAAGACACCATCAGTTTGCTCTCTTTTACTTTATGATTGTTCTTGTACAGTGAAGATAAAGGATAGGAAACCGATACTCCCACATTCCAGTTATTGTTATACATATCCGCCAATGTACGTGAAACGGGACGTGCCAATGTATTCGATGCATATAGCGACACACTGGGAAGAGATAAGGATTGGGCAGAACGGATTTCATTCCTTGCCAATTCTGTCTGTGCGCGAAGCAGCCTCATCGCCGGATCATTTTCATACGCCTGAACAATATAGTCATCATAGGACTGCAAAGCAACTGCCTGATAGAGAATGGTTGTATCCGGTTGTAATAACAAGTTCTCATCCTGCCCCAACAAGATATTGAGTTGCTGCGATACAAGCGCAATGCTATTTTCCGCTTCCTCCAAAGACAGTCGGTCATTAGTCAGCTGCATTTCGCTCCGCAATACATCATTATTGGTAATCAGCCCCTCTTTTTTCATTCGCCGGATATCGCGTAACCGGAGTTCCGACTCTTCAATATTCCGTGTCAGTATCTCATGCTGCTTAAACAGACTAAACAAGTTCATATACTGATTGAGTAACCGTAACTTTATTTCCGCCTCATCGGTCAACGTTTGTAGTTCGGCAACTTGTTTTTCTATATCCGCTTTATGAATAGCACTTCGGATTTTACCACCCTGATAGAGAGGCTGTGCCAGATCAATCGCATAATTTTGTGACCAGTCCGGTGCTTCCGGATATGAAGGATCGGATAATCCCCGTTCCCAAACAACAGGCTGCCCTACAAATCCCCCTTTCAGTCCGATCTGCAGTTCCGGTAACTGTGCAGACCGTGCGGTCCGTATCCGCTCCTGCGCCATAGATTCTTTCATTACATCCGCCTGAAGTTGCAGACTATGCTGTACCCCCCGTTCAAAAAGCTGATCGATAGTGAGAAACAAAGAATCCGTTTGTGCATTTATGGATTGAGCAGCCAAAAACAGGCTAGATAAAACCGCCCCATACTTCTTATACATTTTCAAGTACATCGCATACACTCTTTAATTCAGACAACATAGTTTCAATGCTCTCTATACCAACAATTTTTTCTGCATATACATAAACCTGATCGAGAATCGGACGAATCTGTTCTTTAAATTCTTCCCCTTCGGGAGTCAGGAACACCAGTTTATTACGACGGTCGGCAAGATCTTCTTTCCGATGAACATACCCTTTCTTTTCCAGATTATTCATCAAATTGGTGAGACATGCCTTATCTTTTGCAATGCGTTCCGCCAATATCTGCTGACTAATTCCCTGCTCATGCCATAAACTACTTAATACCTGAAGCATCTCAAACGTAATACCCGCATTATTTTTTCTCAATGTCCGTTGCATAGACCGGCGAAAAGCCATACGGGTACGAACAATCTGCAACATGAGTTCTCTAAACTCTGCTCCTTCTCTCATTTTCTATACTCTTTTTACCTGTTTCGTTTCGGCGGCAAAGTTAGGTATTTCCTCCGAATTAGTCAAACGTTTGACTAATTTCATTTTCAAACCCTCTTTATATAATTTCTGACTATTCGTTCATTCACCCATTAAACAACTGTATATTAACGCCTTATCATACCATTCAAATATTTATCATTAAAATATTCAGGCAAAAAGTTTGTTCATCTGAAATCTTTTATTTTACTTTGTATCACAAAGTACTTTTTATATGGATAAAGATAAAGCATTAGAATCGGTAAATGAGATAAAAGAGTTGATGGAAAAGTCGTCCAAGTTTATCTCTCTAAGTGGTCTCGCTGCAATCATGGCGGGCATTTACGCATTAGCTGGCGCATACATCGCTACACAAGTTATTACCCCGGGCACACATTTAATTGTTGCTCTCGAACTAATGGTTATTATAGCTTCGCTCGTATTGGTAGCAGCTGCGGTCACCGCCTGCATCCTGTCCTATTATAAATCCAAGAAGACAGGACAGAAATTTTTCAGCCGCCTCACCTACCGGGCATTGTGGAACTTTTCTCTTCCGATGCTGACCGGAGGTGTTTTATGCATCTCCATCATGATGCATGAGTATTATGACATCCTGGCTTCCGTCATGCTTTTATTTTACGGACTAGCACTGGTCAACGTATCCAAGTTCACTTACTCCAGTATCGTATGGTTAGGATATGCTTTCATTTGCCTGGGAGTCGTAGATTGTTTTTGGGAAGGTCATTCACTGCTGTTCTGGACCATCGGTTTCGGCGGTTTCCATATTCTTTATGGCATATTGTTCTATTTACACTACGAAAGAAAGAGATCATAAATGATAGAAGCATTCCAATATATTAATAAAGCATTCGAAAGCAAGGTCCGGCTCGGTATCATGGCTATTCTGATGGTAAATGAGGAAGCCGACTTCAATTTTCTGAAAGAGCAGCTCTCTCTGACAGACGGCAATCTTGCCAGCCATACCCGTTCCCTGGAAGAACTGGGATATATCGTATGTAACAAAAGTTTTGTTGGACGAAAGCCACGAACTGTTTTTCAAGCAACCCCGCAAGGCAGAGAAGCTTTCAAATCTCATATTGAAGCTTTAGAGAAATTTCTAAAATCAAAATAAATAATTCATCAAAACACTACTGGCTTATGGACGGTTTCAATGAAAATTCAAATGAGCAACAGGTGCAGCAACCTATGGGATGTCTCCACCGTTTCTCCAAAACAATCAAGGTTGTCATCATCGGATTATTAATTCTTCTCCTGATGATACCGATGTTCATGATCGAAGATCGGTATCATCAGAAGAATGATTAATCCTCCGATAATGATGACCTTGATTGTTTTAGAGAAGCGGCGGAGGCATCCCAGCGGTTGTTGTTCCTGCACTTGCTCAGTTGATTTT
>OHJA01001332.1_pt1 | contig 9627 bp, 7 predicted proteins | sample 1568441 | NCBI WGS metagenome assembly OHJA01 (sample SAMEA3879500, study PRJEB24766) | human gut metagenome | biome: human-associated habitat; feature: feces | place: USA | collected 1985/1987 | reverse complement strand
GTTTTCTAAGATTCTCATTCCCATTTCAGTTAAGATCGATTCTGGATGGAACTGAATTCCATAGACCGGATATTCTTTATGACATACTGCCATGATCTGTCCTTTTTCATCTCTTCCAATAACTTTCAAATCTTCTGGAAATGTCTCATCGTCGATGATCAGTGAATGATATCTTGCTGCATATATTTTATCTTCTAATCCTTCAAATAAAGGATTCTTGTTATTGATTGTGATCTCACTCATTTTTCCATGCATCAATTCTTTTGCTGGAACGACTTTTCCGCCATATACTTCTCCGATCGCCTGATGTCCCAGACAGATTCCCAAGACTGGGATTTCTTTTCCGAATGTTTTAATTGCCTCTTTTGAAATCCCTGCACTGTCTGGATATCCAGGTCCTGGTGAGATAACAAGTGCTTCTAGATTTTGTAAGTTTCTGATCTCATCAATCGTTATTTCATCGTTTCTTACAACCTGAATCTGTGGATACAAAGATCCAATGTACTGATATACGTTATAGGTAAATGAATCGTAATTATCTATCATTAAAATCATAACCTTGCTGCCTCCTTCACTGCATTTACAACGGCTAATGCTTTATTCTTTGTCTCCATAAATTCTTTCTCTGGAACAGAGTCATTGACGATTCCTGCTCCTGCCTGCACATATCCTTTTCTATCTTTAAATACGACGGTCCGGATTGCAATACAGGTATCAATATTTCCATCAAATCCAAGATATCCAACGGTTCCACCGTAAACACCTCGTTTTTTATTTTCCAGCTCATCAATGATCTCCATGGCCCTTACTTTTGGTGCTCCGGATAATGTTCCTGCCGGAAGAACACTCATCAGTGCGTTGATCGGATTTTCATCATCTCTTAATTCTCCCTGTACATCACTAACTAAATGTGTAACTTTGGAATATTTTTCAACGGTCATAAAGTTTTTTACTTCTACAGTTCCAAACTTACTGACTTTTCCGACATCATTTCTTCCAAGATCGACTAACATCGTATGTTCTGCTCTTTCCTTTGGATCATTGACTAACTGTCTTACCAACATATCATCTTCTTCTTTTGTCTTTCCTCTTGGAACCGTTCCTGCGATCGGTTTGGTTGCTACAATTCCATTTAAGACACTGACTAACTTCTCTGGTGAAGCTCCAACCACCTGATAGTCAATGAAATCAAAGAAGTAAAGGTATGGAGATGGGTTTAATGTTCTTAAGCATCGATAGACATCAAATGGATCAACATCTGTCTCTACCTCAAATCTCTGGGATAAGACCACCTGGAAAGTGTCACCGTCTTTGATATATTCTTTAGCTTTCTTTACGTTCGCTTCATATTGTTCTTTTGTAAGATTCGATGTTACTTCTATCTTCACAGGTGTAAATCTATCTTTGGAAAGTGATACCGGACGTTCCATCTTGTGAAGGATCAATTCTGCTTTATCTTCTAATTCTTCATATTTTTGTTTAATATTATCACCTTTGTGGATATTCTGGATGATCACAGCTTTGTTTGCCAAATGATCGAATGCGATGATCTCATCGTACATGCATAAGTGGCATTCTGGCATCTTCAGATCATTCTCTGGTACATTTGTTAATTTCTTTTCCACCTGACGGATCATGTCATATCCAAAATATCCGATCAATCCTCCAGTTAATTTTGGATAATCTTCCATAACTGGAGATTTATATTTCTTGATCAGATCACTTAGATAGCTCATCTTAAATTCTTCTTCCTGCTTTACTCCATCGACTTCTAATTCTTTTCCTGAAATCTTGATCTCTGACTTAGGATTGATCCCGATAAAGGAATATCTTCCCCACTGGTCTTTATTTTCCACACTCTCAAGCATGAAACATGGCGTTCCTTCTTTTCTCAGTGCCTGGAACATACGGATCGGTGTCATATAATCTGCCAGTACTTCGTAAAATACAGGTACCATCTGATATTCTTTTAATAGTTCTTCAACTTTGTTTAATGTCGGATATAACATATCTGCCTCCTGATCAAAATTTATCGCCGTGGTTTTATTTTTCATAGTTTGTATATCTGTATACTATGATTTATAGATAGGACCGTTTTGCATAAGCAGTACATTTTCTTTTATTTATGAAATAAAAAAGGCCCATCGTTCCTACTACTAGGGACGATAGACCGTGGTGCCACCCATATTCAAGAAATATCTTCTGATCTTCTCTTCTTGTTAAAATATCTTAGAAAATATCTCTCCTCACTTAAGATACTCCGCTTTGTTCGATAATAAAAAGCTTTTATATCTCGTTCCCGTAACGTGGGATAACGGCGACAGTTACTAAGTTTCATAAACAGTTCTCTGTGCTCCTCACAAATCCATTCGCTTATCACATATCTATGACCTTCCAGCAACCGGTCACTCTCTGTAAGACTGTTTGATGAGCTACTTACTTTTGTTCATCGGATTTATCACTTTAACTTGTTAAATATTTGTTTATATTATATGAGTCGATTTTTTATTTGTCAAGAATTTTCTGATTATAATTTTTGATTTGTTGAAAATTCGCATATTTTATTTTTCTATTTTAACATTTTATAAATCTCTTCTTTATCAGCTTCTGGATGCTCTTTGATTGCTTTTTTAATTCTTCATTCTATGAAAACTTAGCAATTAATCCCTCATATACCATAAACTGTTCCATAGATGAAAATTTCACATGATCTACTATAAATTTAGATTCATACCAATTGCTTAACTGACTTCTCCTCATCTGGATTATGAAAACATATAATCTCCATTATATTTCTCCAACTTTCTGAACCGCTAAATCCAAATCCAGATCATGCCATCCGTAATATGATTTTTTTAGAAAATCTACATTAATTTTCTGATTTACTTCTGCACTTGGTATATTGTAATACCATTGATAATATGCATAGAATTCTCCAATCCAATTTGGTATAAAACCTTCCATTGCTTTTCCTTGCTTCAAAGAATAATGCTCTGTTTCTTTAAAATATTCCCATAATTCTTTGGCATCCATTGTATTTACATAGGCTTTTGCTTGATCTATGCTTTGTCTTGTTTTACTTGTCATATATGCGTTGATAAAGTCTTCTGTATCCTTATCTGGATAAGTATTTGCTACATAATCAAACAATTTTCCTTGATTTTCTACTACGTCTCCTAGATAGACATCTGAATATGCTCTCATCATTCTCACCTCTTACAACAGGGTACTAAATACTTTTGTTACTTCGTTTGCATCTGAATTGATCAGATTTCTCATATTCTTTCTGGCTGTTACATCTCAATCATTGTAGCGTTCATTAAAGAATCCCAAATTTCCTCTCTGGTCTTCTCTGGATTTTCCTTTACGATATCATAGATTTTCTCAATCACATCTGCATCTTCTAACAAATCATCTGCTATCTTCGCTATAGAATCGCCATTTTCAATCTTTTTCTTTACCATCGTTATTAATTTTAAAATTTCTCCCTGTTTTCTTCCTTCTTTTCTTCCTTCTTCTCTTCCTTCTCGTCTCCCACGATTTTCCGCGCTTCGCAACTGGCTTTCCTTATCCCTGATTGCCATTTGTTCTCTCAGATATAAATATCTTTCACTCTCATCTCGACTCATCTTAATCATTTCATCCCTCACCTTTTCCATGTAATGATTTCCTTCAGATTCTTCTCTGATTTCTTCCCAAGTACTTGCTGAAATTAATTTAGCCCATTTATAAAGATCTTGTTTTCTTGCTTTTCCTTTTGTCGTTGCTATTTTACTTAATTCTATCACATGAAATTGAAATTTACTACTATACAATTCACCTGTTGTATCATCTTTTAATAAAATTCTATGATAAAATCCAGGACTTTTTAAATAATTAAAATCAAGAATTCCTACATGAATACATGGTGGAAGTTCATAATATGACTCCCCTTTTTTCAATCCTTCTGTAAACATTCTGCAATTATAAAATAAGCTTCGCTCTGCCCAATCTTCCTGATATGTATTTTGCATTTCAATGTTAATCTTTTTGCCACCGTTTAATACCATCTTTACATCTAAAATTCCCTCTTTTTCCTCTTTAACTTCACCTTCCACAAATGGATCTGCAACTTCTAACGTTTCAATATCTGTTTCTTTCAAATGCAATAATGCCATTAAAAATCCTTTTACAATTTCTTCATTTTTAAATATTTTTTGAAAGGCATAATTATTTGTTAAGCGTATATTTAATTCCTCATTGCTAGCTGCTCTTTTTCTTAACTCTTCGTCATTAAAACTTCCCTCGTTGTTATTCATATTTTCTCCTTATATTACAATTTATGTAAATTCGTGTCATGTAAGTATTTTATCAAATCTTTATTGATTGTCAATTATTTTTTGTAAAAATTTGTAATATTTGGTTATATAAAAAGACAGGAGCCAAATAAACTCCTGTCCTAACACACATCATTATATCCTACGCACTTTTATTTTTCCAGTTCTTCCGTCTCAATAATAAACTTCACACTACCCTTCGTTCCACTAGCTTTCTTCGTAAATGTCTGATAGTTTTCTCCTTCATCCATCACTGCATCAACTCTGTCTAAGATATCTTTTGCATCATCATTGATCGTATTGACAAGTTTCTCAATACCGTCTTTTCTGAAGGTTAACATTCCTTTGTTCAATGTAACAGCTCCATTTTTCAGAGTTGCGATTCCTGTTGTCATCTGTCCCATTCCATTATCCAGTGTTTTTGCACCTTTGCTTAACTTCTTCGCTCCATTTGCTGCTGTTTTTGTTCCACTGTTTAATGTCTTGGCTCCTTCATCTAACTTCTTGATGGAAGATGCCAGTGTCTTAGATGATGTCTTTAACTGCCCAGTTCCTTCTGCGATCTGTTTTAATGCAGCTTCTAACTGTGCTGTGGATGTCTTTGTCTTTGTTAGCAGATTCTGAATCTGGGTTAAACATCCTGATACGATCTGAAGGTCTGTCTGTGTTTCTTGCAAGCTTGTTCCGATAGATCCTGCGTAGGTTCCTAAATTCTTTGCCTGACCTCCTACGGATTGTGCATAACCGCCTAAGTTTTCTGCATCTGTCTTTAAAGAACCTGCAATCGTTGTAAGCTGTGCTTTCTGCTCATCTGTAAGAGAACTATAATTATTCTTGATAAATTCTCCAATTGCTCCTGCCTGATTTCCAACATCTGCTGCTGATACTCCAATAGACTCTGCTAATGCACCTAACGTCTTCGCTGACACACCAACACTTTCTGTCTGTGTCTTAATATTCATTAATTCTTTTGTGATTCCTGTCTGTGCACTCTGTAAGTTAGACTGTAATTTTGCCTGATCACTTTCGCTTGGTGTACTATTCTGCAGTTCTTTGAGAATCTGTCTCACTCCATTATCTAACTTCTCTGTAGATGATGGTAAAGCACTGGTTCCTTTCGCTAACTGACTGGTTCCATTCTTTAATGTTGTAGATCCATTGACCAGTTTGTCAAGTCCTGTTGCTAACTGTTTGGAACTGACTGCAATCTGTTTTGTTCCTGATTTTAATTTTCCAGAGGCTGTGACTAATTTTTCAATTCCCTTTACTAAATCTCCAGAACCATCACATAACTTATCTGTCGCATTTTCAAGGTCCTTTAAGGAATCTGTTAATTCACTTAAATCTCCTGCATCATCTAAACCGAACTCTGATAATGTATCGGAATTCGCAACTGTCGCTGTGACTGTCATCTGGAAGTCTTCTACATCAGCTGTGATCTCAAAGTCTTCTGGAATGTCGAAGTTTGACCCAATACTTGTATTCTTAAGGTTTAAGCTGTCTGCTAATCCTGGCATTGCAACTCCGATAACGATATGTTTGTTACCATCGGAGATAACTTTTCCGTTTGTTGCTTTGACATTAGAGAAGTTATCTGTATTTAAGATCGCTGCTGTGATCATTGTAAATGGTGTATAGACTGTTGTCTGTTTTCCATTGATCGTTTTGGTTACGGCGGAATGATTTTCATATTCATAACGAATCTTTACTTTTCCTGATTTACCAACCAGTTTCTTTGGTGAAATTTCTTTTCCATCCAGATAGTATGTGACTTTCATGGATACTGGAAGATTTTTGTCACTTGTTCCCTGATAGTAGATATCTTTTCCATTGGCATTCCATGTAATACTGTCCTTTTTGCCTCGTTTGTATGTCTCATTTCCTTTAACATTCTCAACGTCTGTCAGGTCTGTAGCATCTTTGATCTTTGCTTCACCTGAGAAATTCTTTAACCAGTCACTGACAATAACTGTTTTCTCTTCTCCATTTGCATCTGTTTTTACGTATACGGTTTCTTCCTTATCTGCAGTGGACTCGCTGGCTGCTACCGGTACTGCTGCCGGAATCGTAAGAGCTGCAGCGAGAAACATTGCTAATGCTTTCGATAATCTTCTTTTTCTCATAACAATCGCTCTCCTATTCTAAATGACCCATCTTGAGGGTTGTTTTACAGATCAATTTATCAAATATCATAAACATTGCCGGCAGAATGAAGATTACGGCAACGGTACTGATCACAGCTCCTCGTGCAAGTAAGGTACAGATCGCACTGATCATATCAATATTTGAATAAATCGCAATACCGATCGTTGCTGCGAAGAAACTTAATCCACTTGTAATGATAGACTGCATGGATGTTTCATGTGCAATACGGATCGCTTCCATTTTCTTCTTGCCATTTATACGTTCCTTCTGATAACGGCTTGTCATCAGGATCGCATAGTCAACGGTTGCACCTAACTGAATCGTTCCGATAACGATACTTGCAACAAACGGCAGCGATAATCCTGTGTAATATGGAACTGCCATATTGACACAGATCGCAAATTCGATCACGGCTACCAGGATCACCGGTAAGGAAATGGATTTAAATACAATTAAAATGATCACAAAGATTGCCGCGATCGACGCGATATTTACATTTCTAAGGTCAACATTGGTTACTGTCTCCAAATCATTCATCAATGGTGCTTCTCCAATGACCATAGAACCTGGACTGTATTTCTTCACAATGTTGTTGATCTCGTTAATCTGTTTATTTACTTTCTCGGTTGCTGATTTGTAATTTGAACAGATAAACTGCATCTCATACTCATCACTTTGCAACATTTCTTTCATGGAAGAAGGAATCATATCGGATGGAATACTAGAACCGATCACGGAGTTCATTCCGAGACACCATTCAACTCCGTCGACTTTATCGATCTCTTTCTGCATGTTACTTAATTCCTTCTGACTCATGCCGTTCTTGATCATGACCATATGGATGTTACTCATTCCAAATTCATCACTTAATTTCTTATTTGCCACATTACTCGGTAAGCTTTGTGGGAGTGATTTATCAATATTATAGTAAATCTCTGTGTGATTATTTCCATAAATTGCTGGGAACAGCAAAATCAAAAATACTACGATCGTTGTTTTATAATGTTTTGTGATAAAGTGTGATGCATTCGCAAGATCTGGCATCAGTGAACGATGGTGAGTCTTCTCAATTAATTTATCACAGATCAAGATCAATGATGGCAAAACTGTTACACAACAGATAACTCCGATAATAACACCTTTCGCCATAACGATACCTAAATTGGCTCCTAATGCAAATGTCATAAAGCACAGTGCTGCGAATCCAGCAACCGTTGTAACGGAACTTCCTGTAATGGACTTAAATGTATTCGAAATCGCATGTGCCATTGCACGTTCTTTGTCACCTTCAAATCTGATCTTATTACTTTCATAACTGTGCAGAAGGAAGATCGAATAATCCATCGTAACTCCTAACTGCAAGATCGCAGTTAATGCCATTGTAAGATAAGACACATCGCTTAGGAAAATATTCGTTCCCAGGTTATAAAGAATTGCCATTCCGATACTTAACAGAAATAAAAAAGCAACGGCAAAGGATTCCATTGTAACAAATAATACGATCAAAGAAAGTACTGCTGCGATCGTTACGTAGATAGGAATCTCCTGCATAACCAGATTCTTAATATCGGTAACTACCCCTGACATACCACTGATAAAACACTGTTTTCCAACAATCTTACGCATCTGTGTGACTGCTTCCATCGTGTTATCAGATGATGTCGTTTCTTTAAACATTGCGATCATCATTGTTGCGTTCTTATTAAAGAAAACTTTCCTTACTTTCTCAGGAAGCATCTCTTTGGGAACGCTTAGATCAGCGATGTCATCATACCAGATGATCTTATCAACGTGATTGACTTTCTCTAGTTTCTGTTTTAATTTCTGTACGTCATGAAGATTCATATCTTCGACAATGATCATCGAATAGGCTCCGGCTCCAAACTGATCTACCATGATATCCTGCCCCTTCACCGTCTCCAAAGAGTCTGGAAGGTAACTTAAGATGTCATAATTGATCCTTGTCTTCACGATTCCAATGGTTGATGGAATCAATAAAATGAAAGCCAGGAAGACGATGAATTTTCGATGATGTACTAATTTCTTTGCAAATTGTATCATAGCATCCTCCCATTTACATTTATGACGAATAGTCATTTTTTAATCTATATAATGGTATACACCAAAAATGACCAAAAGTCAATAAACTTCTTAAAAGTTTTTGACTTTTGGTCATTTTTTCGTTATACTAAAGAAGATGAAAGGAGAAATTACTATGAAAAAGGTCGAATTAAATAAGAAAAAGAAACAAGATGCCCTTTTGAATACGGCATACCAACTGTTTACAGAAAAGGGATTCCAGAAGACCTCCATCTCCGATATCGTAAATGAAGCTGGCGTTGCTAAGGGTACTTTTTATTTGTATTTTAAAGATAAATTAGACATCCGATATAAATTGATCGCCAAAAAATCTGCAGAAGTATTTAAACACGCCTATCAGGAACTTCAAAAACAATCCATTGATCATTTTGAAGACCAACTGATCTTTATCGTTGACCAAGTCATCGGAGCATTAAATGCTAATCCGACTCTGTTAAAACTGATCTCAAAGCATCTAAGCTGGGGAATGTTTAAGAATTCTTTGGTAGAACCGATTGATGATGCCCAGAGAAATATTTATGATATCTATATGGATCTTTTGAAGAATTCTGGTCATGAATTTGATCATCCGGAAGTTATGATCTATATGATCATCGAGATGGTCGCAGGGTCTTGCTATAATGTTATTTTGACTGGGGAGCCTGTTTCAGTTGATGAATTGAAGCCTTATTTGTATCAGTCAATTCGATTGATCATACAGAATCATATATTGTGATTTGTAGTTTGATGACGGAAATTATTGGTGGAATATTATAAAAAGAAATCATGTGTCCGTACGGTTGCCAACACATGATTTCTTTTTATAATATTCAAATAATTTACGTTATTCAAACCACTACACTGTGTGTATGTTTAACGGTATTGGCTAATCATTTTTGTATTCGCTAACAGAAGATTATCTTTCACATTCATCCCTGCTCATCTTAATCATCTCATCCCTCGCCTTTTCCATGTAATGATTTCCTTTTGTTGTTTCTATTTTACTTAATTCTATCACATGGAATTGAAATTTACTACTATAGTAGTCCTACATACACACCCACTTGAATTTTTCAATCTTAAATTG
>OHJA01001330.1_pt1 | contig 9628 bp, 10 predicted proteins | sample 1568441 | NCBI WGS metagenome assembly OHJA01 (sample SAMEA3879500, study PRJEB24766) | human gut metagenome | biome: human-associated habitat; feature: feces | place: USA | collected 1985/1987 | reverse complement strand
TTCCATTTCAGAACGGTCATACATTAAACTGATCTTAGGAATATGTTCAATAGAGATTGCAAGGTCTTCGGAAGGAAGAGAAGAAGATGCTTCTAGAATATCAATTCCATTTTGAATCTTTTGGAGCAGATAGCTGCATTCGGTGTACTGATCGATCCGCTTCATGATATCATCTCGCATCGTCTCAAGATGTGAATTGATGTTCGCCTCAAGGGACTGAGCATCGTTCTCAGATATGATCTGTCGGATATCTTTTAATGGAAAGCCCATTTGTTTTAAAGTTTTAATGATCATCAGATTGACGATCTGTGATTTTGAATAATAACGGTAGTGCGTACTGTCGTCTCGATAGTCTGGTGTGAATAATCCGATCTCATCGTAATAGCGTAAAGTCTTCTGGGGTATATTACAGAGGGTCGATAATTCGCCGATACAGTAGCGCGCTTTTTTAGCTGACATAAATTACCTCCGATTCATAAGCAATAAGAATGCGAATCATAAAATAAATATTACCTATCTGTTCATTATATCATAAAAGATGGATAAATCATAGATGATTTTATTCAAAATGCATAAAAATAAAAAGATAATTCTTATAGAAATTGTATAAAATACACAGAAGAATAAGAGATATATCCTAAAGGATATATCTCTTATTCTTGACTTATATGAGGAAGATATTATTAGCGAAATGTATTTATTTTGCGTCACATTTCAATACTGCATTTAATAATACGGAAGCACCCTGTGTGCACTGTTCTGGAGATGTATATTCAGGTTCACAGTGAGAATGTCCGTCTTTGGATGGTACGAATACCATTGTTGTCGGAAGCATATAAGCTGCGAACTGAGCATCATGTCCAGCACCGGAGTTGATCTTCTGGTTAGAATATCCAAGTTCATCAACAGATTCCTGAACGTAAGAAACAAGTTCTTTGTCATAGTAAACAGTATCACGTGTCCATGCAATTTCATAATCAGTCTTGCATTTTACGACTTCTTTAGGAATATTTTCAATTACTTTGACAACCTGTTCGATCACTTCTGGTTTTTCATGACGTGCATCTAATGAGAATTCTACATAATCAGGAATTACTGTATGTACGTTTGGATGACAGAAGATCTCACCTGTTGTGTAAACAAGTTCTGGATCTAATTTGTCTAATTCATCATGCAGGTACTGAAGAACTTTAGAAGCTCCATATAAAGCATCCTGACGATACTTCATAGGAGTTGTTCCTGCATGGTCAGACTGTCCATAAACTTTGATCGTGTAGTTAACCATTCCAAGAACGCAAGTAACAACACCAATGTCATTTCCAGCGGCTTCAAGGATAGGTCCCTGTTCGATATGTAATTCGAACATTGCTTTGTAATCTTTGTTATTTAAACGGTTTGCTTTGTCACCTTTGTATCCAGATGCATCAAGGGCAGCACCGAATGTCTTTGTAGCATCAAGAACAGAAGTAGATTTTAACATATCTTCATGTTTGAAGTTTACACGGATATCTTCTGGAAGATAGTCATAGCAGATAACACCGGAAGACATCATTGCTGGTGGATATAAGGATCCTTCTTCATTTGTCCAGATCATAGCTGTTAAATTATGTTTATGAGGGATGTTCTGGTCAGCAACTGTTTCAAGAACTTCCATAGCTCCCATAACACCTAAGATTCCGTCATAATTTCCACCGTTCTTTACGGAATCACAGTGAGAAGCCATTACGATTCCAGGAAGATCTGGTTCACTTCCAGGAAGTGTTGCATATAAGTTCGCCATATCATCAAATTTAATTGTAGCTCCGATCGCTTCCATGCGGCGTACAAACTCACCTCTTGCCTGCAGTGCTTCTGGAGAAAGGGAATAACGAGTGATTCCGCCGTGTCCGGCATCTCCGAACTGACTCATTGTTTTGATCTTGTCTGTCATTCGTTCTAAACTGCATTCGTACATAATAGTTACCTCCTAAAGATTGATTTACTTTTTTAATAAATTTAATTTGATCACGTTCCAACATACCATGGCGGTAATGATACCAGATGCGATCGCTCCACCTGTAATAACTGCTTCTAAGCCACGTTCGGCAAACATTTTAAAATTCGTCTGAATGGCATTTCGCATCATATAATAAAGTGCGGCACCTGGAATCAATGGGATCATGCCTACTACCAGATAAAGAGTGGAAGGTGATTTCGTTTTACGTGCCATAAGTTCGGAATAGATTCCGAGAAAAAAAGCTGCTGCAAAATATTGCCGTTCATAGTGAGATATAAAGGATCCGCTGATCAGATATACACACCAGGAGAGGCCTCCGCCTAAGGCTGTGAAGAACAGCCATTGTCCGCGCAGATTAAACAAAAGCGCAAACCCAAGAGATCCAAAAAATGCAGCAATGATCTGTATATATGGATTCATGGTACAAGCCTCCTTTTACAGCAGATAGTAAGCAATGGCAAAACCAATGGCGATGGAAGAAGAAATAAATAATGCTTCCAAAAGCCTTGTTAAGCCGGATAACATGTTTTCTGAGATCATTTCCCTGATACAATTGGTAAACATCAGTCCAGGGATCAAGATCATGATATTTCCTATGCTTATCTTATCCAGAGAAAACATAGCGTTTGTATAAACACAGGATGCGGCCATACAGCCCGATACTGTTGACAATAATACAACCAGAAGAAAACGGTTTAGAGGCAGTGGTTGAAGGAGAAGTTCGACACACCGTATACCGATTCCGATCATACCGGAAACGGCGGCATCAGGAAGGCTGCCTCCAAAAAATATTGTGAAAGAAGAGGAGATCAAAGCATATATGAGCATGGAGGGTATTGGGCCATACTTTGGCAGCACTTTGATCTGCCTGATTTTTTGATCGACCGTTTTCATATCCGGAAGAGTGGAACACATCCTTCTGGATAAAGCATTTAAATAGAGTAATTCATATAGATTCAGGGAAAGGTTATGAATCCGTCTCGACAAGGTGATCGTGCCAAATTGCTTGGAGGAAATTGTAACAACGATCATGTAAGTCATGCAGAAGACTTCGGTCGTTTCCGATCCATATGCAGTACACATACGATAGATCGAATTTTCGACGCGTTGGACCTCAGCTCCGGAGACGAGCATTCGGCTGCCAATCTCCAGAACATTAAAGAGCATGTGTTCAGCTTGTTTCGGCGTAAGTCGTAATTTCTTTCTCTTCATAAGAATCCTCTGATTTTATAAAATTATGTTAAGTGTTTGTATTATAGGGTTTAGTGTTTTCTTGGGCTTCGTTTTACATATTCACCGAGTCCAGGTGTTCCGACAAAGTCTCCATTGTCATATACAACATTTCCACGAAGGTAAGTACGGATTGGATAACCGTGTAACTGTTTTCCTTCCCAGATCGTATGATCCAGATCAGAGTGCATATTATCAACGCTGATCGTGAAGTCTTTGTCTTTGTCGTAGATAACGATGTCAGCATCTTTACCTACACTGATAGATCCTTTGTTGTCGCATCCAAAGATCTTGGCTACGTTTGTAGAGCATAATTCAACAGCTCTCTCAAAAGTGATCTTTCCGCTATTTGCGGCATCCAGCATATATGGATATAAGTTTTCTACACCAGGGCACCCGTTAGGGATCTTTGTAAAGTCATCTTTACCCCAGTCTTTTTCATAACTCTGGAATGGGCAGTGGTCAGTAGCAACTGTATCGATCATTCCATTCTTAATTGCTTTCCATAAAGCATCCTGACTTTCCTGTCCTTTCATAGGAGGAGAGCAGACGAAGTTTCTTCCATCTTCGCGTTTGTATACGTCGCATGTAAATTCCAGATACTGTGGACATGTTTCAACGAATACGTCAGCACCTTCTTCTTTGGCTTCGATACAAGCTTCCAGACCTTCTTTATCTGCCATATGAACCAGATATAAAGGAGCATCTAAATGCTTAGCCCAGTGAACAGCACGTTTGTCGGCCTCAGCTTCTACGAATTCAGGACGGCTCATGTAATGATACCAAGCGCTTGTTTTACCTTCACTTAAGAATTTCTCTGTATAATAATCGATCAGATCAGGGTTTTCAGCGTGGATATTGATCATCGCTCCAAGTTCTTTTGCACGAAGCATCAGTCTTGCAAGCATTCCGTCATCTACCATCATTCCTTCTTTTTTGTAAACAAGGAAGCATTTGAAACTTGTGATACCTTCAGCAACTGCCTTTTCCATTTCTTCAAGGATCTCACCTTCATTTAAATCAGTGATGCAGCAGTGCATTGCATAGTCTACGCAGGCTTCTTTCTCTAAAACTTCTTTCTTGGAGTTAACTAATCCGCGGATCGTTTCTCCTTTGTGCTGTACAGGATAGTCAAAAATCGTTGTGACACCACCACAGGCAGCAGCACGAGTACCTGCCATGTAACTGTCAGCGGAAACAGTTCCACCAAATGGCATAGCCATATGTGTATGTGCATCTAAAGCACCAGGAAGAACTAATTTACCAGCGGCATCATAAATTTCTTTCGCATCTGCTTCAATATTTTGTGCCATGGCAGCGATCTTTCCGTCTTTCACTGCAACATCGCATAAAAAACTTTCGGTAGAGGTTACGACGGTTCCATTTTTAATGATCAAATCGAATTCTTTCATATTACTAAGACCTCCTTATCGATGTGATATTTCTTATTCGTACTTAGTTTTGATTTTGATTTCGTGTTCTTCACGTCCAGGTTTAATAACGATCTCACCAGGAGTGATACAATCCATAACAGGACAGACATTCAGGCATAGATGACATCCAACACATTTATCTGTATTTAATCTTGGACGACGAGCTTCCTCATCCCAGTCAATTGCCTGATGTCCACCATCAAAGCATGATACATAGCATCTACCACATCCAGCACAAGCATCTTCATCAAATTTAGGAAGCAGTTTGAAACTTCGATCAAGATCTTCGGCAGGAACAATATTAGGAAGGGCAAGACCTACCAGATCAGAAAGTTTTTCAATACCATTATCTTCCATGTAATGAGATAATCCGCTGATCATGTCTTCAACGATGCGGTATCCATACTGCATAACTGCCGTAGTTACCTGAAGGTTAGAAGCACCAACAAGGATAAACTCTAAGGCATCTCTCCAAGTTTCGATTCCACCAACACCAGTGATAGGCACATTAACCAGATCTGGATGCTGTTTCATCTGTGTAATGAAACGAAGAGCAATAGGTTTAACTGCAGCTCCTGAGTATCCGGAAATAGAAGATTTACCGTTTACAACAGGCATAGCAGTGATGTTTTCGATATCAATATTTGTGATCGCTTTCACTGTATTGATGGCAGCGATACCAGCAGCACCACCTTCCATAGAAGCAATCGCAGGAATTTCCATATTTCCAATGTTTGGAGTCATTTTAGCGATGACAGGAAGATGTGTAGCAGCTGTAACAACTTCACAATAATGTTTTACTAACTCTGGATTCTGTCCAACGTCAGATCCCATGGCATGAGATGTCATCTGAGGACAAGAGAAGTTACACTCGATCATGTCAACACCAGCTTCTGTAACAGCTTTTGCAAGTGTTGTCCATTCTTCATCATTACTTCCCATGATACTTGCAACGATGACTTTGTTTGGATAATCCTGTTTTAAGCGGCGCATATATTCCAAGTTCACTTCTAATGGCTTGTCAGAAATCTGCTCCATATTCTTGAAACCAACCCAAGGAGTTCCTTCTTTTGTAGTGATATCAAAACGAGGAGAACACTCGTCTGGGATAAAGATACCAATTGTTTTATAATAAATTCCACCCCATCCAGCTTCAAGGGCTTTTGCACACATTTCATAGTTACTTCCTACTGGAGAAGAAGACAGGAAGAATGGGTTTTCACATTTAACTCCTAAAAAATCAATAGATAAATCTTTCTTTAATGACATAATCAATGCCTCCTTTCTATTTGTTCAGATATGCAGCGATCATAGCAGCAGCATCTTTACCTTCAGCAACAGCCTGTACAACAGTCTTTCCACCATTTACCATATCTCCACCAGTAAATACTTTTCCGCCAGCTTTGATATCTTTTGTAGTGTCACAAGCAGCCTGTCCAATAGCAAATACAACCTGATCAGCTTTCATGGTAAGTTCGGATTCATTGTCACGTCCATTAAATTTCATTGCAGTTACATGACCTTTACTACCGATGATCTCACCTGGTGCAAATTCCTGAATGATAGGAATTCCCATGCTCTGTACAGCCATAACTTCATCAATATCAGCAGGTGCTTCTTCAATTGTTCTTCTATATACGATTGTAGCTTTTGCACCCAGCTGTTTTGCTGTTGTTACACAGTCCATGGCAACGTCACCACCACCGATCACTAAAACAGTATCTCCAAGAGTCATGTTTTCTTTATTTAAGCGGGCATCTTTTAAGAAATCGATCGCACTTACAACACCATCAAGATCTTTTCCTGGGATATCAATGACTTTAGATTTCCATAATCCTGTTCCAACGAAGACTGCATCATACTCAGCTTTTAATTCTTCTAAGCGTGCAGCATCGATCGTTTCATTAAATTTAAATGTTACACCAAGTTTTTCGATTGTTGCAATATCGAAATCAACAACTTCCTGAGGTAATCTGGAAGGAACGATTCCGTATGTTAAAACACCACCAGCTTTTTCATTTGCTTCATAGATTGTTACATCATATCCGAACAATGCTAACTCTCTTGCACAAGCTAAAGAAGCAGGACCAGCTCCAACACAGGCGATCTTTCCATCACGTTTTTCTTCTACATGAAGGAATTCCATACCCTCGCGTTTTTCCATTTCAACTAAGAATTTCTGAAGCTTTCCGATTTCAATCGGTTTATCAATTCCAGTACGGCTGCAAGCCTGTTCACACAGCTGACCATAAGGACAGACTTCTGCGCAACAACCAGCTAATGGATTGTTTTCACGGATTGTTTCAGCAGCACCTTTAATATTTCTAAAACGCAGGGAACGGATGAATTTTGCTGGATCCGTTTTTGCTGGGCAGCTCTTGCTGCAAGGGGCATCATGGCAGAGAAGACATCTGGATGCTTCTTCCATGGCTGTTCTTAAATTGTAGCCCTGTTTCATTTCTTCTGCGTAAGCTTTTTTAATTACTTTACTCATCTTTATTTCACGCTCCTTTGAAAATTTGTTTCACTCTTATTTCTTAATTAATTATCTTTACCAAATTTTGCTGCCAGAAATCTTCCAGAATAATCGCAGCACACACCGAGAATATTTCCTAAGACAAGGCAGATGCAAAGCATTTTCCAATCTCCGCCACTGGCAAAAGCAGAAAAACCGCCCATGAAAGTGTTAGGAACTAAGGATAATAGATCGATCTTTGATTGATAGCAGATCAGCCAGGAGAAAGCTCCAGTTACGATCGCACCAAACAAAATGCCACTGTTGATATTTCCTGACATGATAATACACATACCCCAGAGAAGACCAACATAGTTACTGCACATGGATTTAATAAAACCGGTTTTTCCACATCCGGCTGAGAAATAAGAAGTACAGCCGACGAAGCCCATCCAGGTAGCAAGTCCAAGAACTGAACCGATACCTTGCCAGAGTCCGCAGAAAATTCCAGTGCCAAGTGCATTTGCCATAACTACACTCATATGAAACTCCTTTCTTTATTTTTCTCCACGAATGACTATGATTGTATTTTAAGGGATACATGAGATGGAATGTAAAGAGCTTATTTTCTGAAAATGAGAAAAAATATCAAGAAAAAGAAAAAAGTTTACACGTAACAGATTGTTTATAAATACAATAATTGGAAAAAGATTGACAAAAAAACGACGATATTTAGACAATATGTTTAATAACTTGCAGAAAAATTGTGCATTACTTATAAAAAATAGACAGAAACAACTCTCCAGTTAGGGGAAAGTATTTCTTGCTTCATTAGAAAAATTGCAATTAAATTTTCTGTATAATAGAAAGGAATTATAAATAACAGAAAAATTACGAAAATGTATTGACAAAAATACAATCAAATGTTACCATCACAGTACAAAGTAACATTTAGAAAATGATTCTGAATAATAGAACACAGAAAATGGAGGTAAGAGCTATGATCGGAAAGAAAGTTGTACATCACATGATGATGAGTGAGAAAGATGCTCACTATGTAGGTGGACTCGTTAATGGAGCAAGAATCGTTGTTCAGTGGGGCGATGTAGGAACAGAACTGATGGTATATGCGGTTTGTTCTTAGGATATGAGAAAATCGAATTTACAGCACCAGTCTACGTAGGTGACTTTATGGAATATGTAGGATGGATCGAAGAAGTAGGAAACCAGTCTTACAAATGCAAGTTCGAAGCATGGAAGGTAGCAACAATGCTTGATCGTACAGATGCGGATATGGAAGGAATCGAGCATACAGCTGCAACAGCATGTGAACCACCAATTCTTTGCGCAACAGGAACAGGAAGTTTATATATTGCGAAGAAAGACCAGAGAGGACCACAGGAAGAATCATTCAAAGACTTGAAACATCGTGCATAAGATTTTAGATCGAGAGTTATATATAGAAGAAAGAGAAAAGATCAAGAGACGGATTTAGTCAAAATACCGTCTCTTTTTCGATTATATATGAAGTGTTTCAAAATTTAGAAAAAAGTTCGAGATAGAAGAAAAATATTTTGCATAGTGAAGACGGGGGTTGATATAATGATAGTGATCAAAAGAGGATATAAAAACAGATAAACGGGAGGAAAGTCATGGCACAGGAACCAAAATATCCAGTGCAGACGGTAATGAAAGCACTGGAATTGTTAAACCATCTTGCAAAGAATACAGGGAATCTTGGAGCAGGAGTCAGTGAATTAAGCGATGCACTAGGAATCGGAAAGAGTACAGTCCATCGTTTATTAGATACACTGCAGTATTATGGTTATATTGAAAAGAGTGAAGAAACAAACAGATATCGTCTTGGCTGGGAATTATATAAAGTAGGGCTGTCAGTTCCAGCACAGAACCAGTTATTTAATATTGACCGTACACATTTATTAGAACTTGGAAAGAAATTAAACGAAACGATCGATTATGGAACAATCAAAGGAAAAGAAACGATCATTATTTCCAAGATGGAATATACGAGCAATGGGATGAACAACAGTGTAAGCCCGGGCGAGTATGAATCCATTCATGCAACAGCACTTGGAAAAGTGATGATCAGTGAGATGAGCGAGGAAGAGATTTATAAGTTATTCGAAGATAAAGAAGAACTTCCAGCATATACACCACATACGATCTTAACTGTCAGTGAGCTGATCCATGAGGCAGAGAAAGTGAAGAAACAGGGATATGGGGTCAATGACGAAGAATACTGGATCGGGATGTATTGTATGGCAGTGCCTGTAAGAAACTACACAGGAAAGATCGTGGCAGCAGTCAGTGCAAGTATTCCGGTATTTCGTGTGGATGATAAGAAGAAGGAATTTGTGCTGGATGAACTTAATAGGACTGCTGGGCAGATATCTAAGGAGCTTGGGTATTTGGGATAGATGTGAAATAAAAAGGTATCGAATTTAAAAAGTTTTAGATTCGGTACCTTTTTCATATATGTACGAGATTAAATTA
>OHJA01001326.1_pt1 | contig 9642 bp, 9 predicted proteins | sample 1568441 | NCBI WGS metagenome assembly OHJA01 (sample SAMEA3879500, study PRJEB24766) | human gut metagenome | biome: human-associated habitat; feature: feces | place: USA | collected 1985/1987 | reverse complement strand
CGAGGGCAGCACCTCGCCCTGCCAGCCGCCGCCCAACCAGCTGGCCCGCACGCCCACGGGAGCGCCCAGGCGCACGGCCTTGCCGGAGTAGGAGGCCATCAGGGCCGCCGCCGCGCGCAGCACCTCGTCGAAGCGCGCAGGGTCGGTGCATCCGCCGATCTCGGTGATGCGCGTGTCGAAGGCGATGCCCGGCGGGAGCATCTTCTTGGCGACGACGCCCGCGGCGACGAACGCCACGGTCAGGCGTGCCGAGAAATGGCCGCCGCCCCGCGGGTCGTTGAACCCGTTGAAGCGGTGGTAGGCCACCAGGTCGGCGTGCGAAGGCCGGTAGTGGCGGGCTACGGTGGCGTAATCCTGCGAATGGGTGTCGGTGTTGGCGAATTCGATGGTGAGCGGCGCCCCCGTCGTCATGCCGTTGTAAAGCCCCGATACGATCTGCGGGATGTCCGGCTCGCGGCGCGGCGTGGTGCCGCGGGCCCCGCTGCGGCGGCGTGCGAGGTCGGCTTCGAAATCTTCCGCCGAGAGCGGAATACCTGCGGGAACCCCGTCGATCGAGATGCCGATCTGCGGGCCGTGCGACTCGCCCCAGATGGCGAGCCTGAAATTGTGTCCGAAAATATTCATGGCGTTCAGATTCTGATTTTTTCCAGGTCTTCGAAGAATCCGGGGTAGCTCTTGGCTATGCATTCGGCGCCTTCGATGGTCATTTCCCCGTCGCAGAGCAGTCCTGCGACGGCCATCGACATGGCCATGCGGTGGTCGCCGTGGCTCTGCACGCGGGCCTGGCGGATCCTGCCGCCGCGGATGCGCATGATGTCCTCCTGGGAGGTGTCCACCTCGATGCCCGCCTTGGCGTACTCTTCGCGGATGGCGTCCGCACGGTTGCACTCCTTGTGTTCGAGCCGCGAGGTGCCGCGGATGACGCTCTCGCCCTGGGCCGCCGCCGCGAGTGCCGCGAGTGCCGGGAAAAGGTCGGGGCAGTGCGTGGCGTCGAATTCGAAGGCGCGCAGGGGCCGGTGCGAGGCCGTCACGGAGTCCTCGTCGTTGATGACCGCGGCCCCGGCCCGCACGAGTGCCGTGCAGATGGCCGTGTCGGCCTGCTTCGAAAGCATGGAGACGTTCTTCACGGTGACTTCGCCCGCGACGGCGCCCGCCACGAGCAGCATGGCTGCGGCGCTCCAGTCCCCCTCGATGCTGAAAAAAGCCGGGCGGTAGCGCTGTCCGCCTTCGATGTAGAACTCCTTGTAGTCGTTATGGCAGATCTCCACGCCGAAGCGTGCCGCCGTGTCGACGGTCATGTCCAGATAGGGGGTCGAGACGGCGCTGCGGACGTGGAGCGTGGTGTCGTGCTGCGAGAGCGGGAGCGCCAGCAGCAGCCCCGTGATGAACTGCGACGAAACCGAGCCGTCGACGTCGATCTCCCCGCCCCGGATCGGGCCGCGCACTTCGAAGGGCAGGTAACCGTCGTTGTCCCGCACCCGGACGCCGAGGCGGCGCAGCGGGTCGATCATCATGTGCATGGGGCGCCGTAGCAGGGTGCCCTGGCCTTCGATGGTGACGGGCATCCCGCAGAGCGAGGCGATGGGGGTGAAAAGCCGTGTGGCGAGCCCCGATTCGCCGACGTGCAGCACCTTCCCGCGGGGGGACAGTCCGCCTTCGATCGAGAGCGATGTGGGGTCGACCCGGCGCACCCGTGCGCCGAGCGTCTCGATACATTGCAGGGCGGAACGCGTGTCGTCGCAGAATTCGATGTTGCGCAGCACCGAAACCTCCTCCGAGAGCAGTGCCGCTGCGAGGGCACGCTGTGCATAGCTTTTCGAACAGGGCGGCGTCAGCGTGCCTTTAACGCGGCCCAATGGAACCGTCTTGTCCATTGTGTAGGTTATATGCTTTTATGGGCACCGGGGTTGGCCGGCACCCTGAAATTAAAATCCTCGCCTCTATTCCTGTGTTTCGGTCTCCTCTCCGGCCTGCTGCGCCTGCTGTCCCTTGCGGTTTTTCATCTGCTGGGTCAGCTGGTGGCTCTTCTTGAGTTCGAAATGCTGGCCCAGGTAGACCTTGCGAACCATCGGGTCGGCGGCCAGTTCCTCGGCCGTACCCGTCTTGAGGATCTTGCCCTCGTAGAGCAGGTAGGTGCGGTCGGTGATGGCCAGCGTCTCGTCGACGTTGTGGTCGGTGATGATGACGCCGATGTTCTTGTGCTTGAGCGTCGCCACGATCGACTGGATGTCCTCCACGGCGATCGGGTCCACGCCGGCGAACGGTTCATCCAGCAGGATGAACGCCGGATTGATGGCCACGGCGCGCGCGATCTCCGTACGGCGCCGTTCGCCGCCCGAAAGCTGGATGCCGAGGCTCTTGCGGACCTTCTGCAGGCGGAACTCCTCAATCAGCGACTCGACGCGCTCGGTCTGGTACTCCTTCGAGAAATCGGTCATTTCGAGTACGGCGCGGATGTTGTCCTCGACCGACAGGCGGCGGAAGACCGATGCCTCCTGTGCCAGGTAGCCCACGCCCATCTGGGCGCGTTTGTAGACCGGCTCCTTGGTCAGTTCGGCGACCTTGCCTTCGTCGTCCTCGAGGAAGATGCGCCCCTCGTTGGGCTTGATAAGTCCCACGATCATGTAGAAAGTCGTGGTCTTGCCGGCTCCGTTGGGGCCGAGCAGTCCGACGATCTCCCCCTGGTTGACGTCGATCGAGACGTGGTCGACGACGGTGCGGGCCTTATATTTTTTGACAAGTTCGCTGGTGTATAGGCGCATTGCGTTCTCTCGCTATAAAATTTTTACAAAGTTATGCTTTTTTCCGAAAAGTTTTTTAACTTTACATTGAAATTTCTGATTTTAGAGTAGAAACGGCGAAATGAAACAATTTGAATCGTCCCTGTTGCATGACAAGCTGAAGGAGTACTTCGGCTTTTCGTCGTTCAAAGGGAACCAGGAAGCGGTGATCCGCAATGTGCTGGAGGGGAAGGATACGTTCGTGCTGATGCCTACGGGCGGCGGGAAATCCCTCTGCTATCAGCTTCCGGCCATGCTCATGGAGGGCGTGGCGATCGTCATTTCCCCCCTGATCGCGCTGATGAAGAACCAGGTGGACGCCATGCGCACCTTCTCGGCCGAGTCGGGCATCGCCCATTTCCTCAATTCGTCGCTCAACAAGACGGCCGTCGCGCAGGTGCGCGCCGACGTGCTGGCCGGGAAGACGAAATTGCTCTATTTCGCCCCCGAATCGCTGACCAAGGAGGACAACGTGGCCTTCCTGCATAAGATAAAGGTATCGTTCTACGCCATCGACGAGGCGCACTGCATTTCGGAGTGGGGACACGACTTCCGGCCCGAGTACCGCCGCATTCGCCCGATCATCAACGAAATCGGCGCTGCGCCGCTGATCGCCCTGACGGCGACGGCGACGCCCAAGGTGCAGCTGGACATCCAGAAGAACCTCGGCATGTCCGACGCCTCGGTGTTCAAGTCGTCGTTCAACCGGCCGAACCTCTATTACGAGATACGCCCCAAGGGGGACGTTGACCGCGATATCATCCGCTTCATCAAGCAGAACGAGGGAAAGAGCGGCATCATCTACTGCCTGAGCCGCAAGAAGGTCGAGGAGCTGACCGAACTGCTCGTGGCCAACGGTATCCGCGCGCTGGCCTACCATGCGGGCATGGACGCCGCGACGCGCGCCGCCAACCAGGACGACTTCCTGATGGAGCGGGCCGATGTGATCGTCGCCACGATCGCTTTCGGCATGGGCATCGACAAGCCCGACGTGCGCTATGTCATCCATTACGACATCCCCAAGTCGCTCGAAGGCTATTACCAGGAGACGGGGCGTGCCGGCCGCGACGGCGGCGAAGGTTACTGCCTTACCTTTTATAGTTACAAGGACATCCAGAAGCTAGAGAAATTCATGCAGGGCAAACCCATCGCCGAACAGGAGATCGGCAAGCTGCTGCTGCTGGAGACGGTGTCCTATGCCGAGAGTTCGATGTGCCGCCGCAAGACGCTGCTGCACTACTTCGGCGAGGAGTATACCGAGGAGAACTGCGGCAACTGCGACAATTGCCGGAATCCCAAACCGAAGATCGACGCGCGGGCGGCGCTCAAGATGGCGCTCGAGGCGCTGCGTGACATCGGCGACAAGTTCAAGGCCGACTACCTGATAAACGTGCTCACGGGCAAGACCACGGCGCTCATCAAGAGCTACGGCCACAACAAGAGCAAGTGGTTCGGGGCGGGTGCCGAGCACGACGCGCGTTTCTGGGGCACCGTGCTGCGCCAGGCGCTGATCCTGGGGCTGGTGGACAAGAATATCGAGAATTACGGGCTGATCTCGGTGAACCGCAAGGGCGAGAATTTCATCGCCATGCCCTTCCCCGTCACCGTGACGCTCGACCACGACTATGACGAGGAGGAGAAGGAGGCCGAGGCCGTCGTCCCGATGGGCAAGGGCGGCGCGGCGGACGAGGAACTCTTTGCGATGCTCAAGGATTTGCGCAAGAAAGTGGCCAAGCAGCACGGGCTGCCGCCGTTCGTCATCTTCCAGGATCCGTCGCTCGAGGACATGGCCGTGCAGTACCCGATCACCATCGAGGAGATGCAAAACATCACCGGCGTGGGGGTGGGCAAGGCCCGCAAGTTCGGCGAGGAGTTCATCAAGCTCATCAAGGCCTATGTCGAGGAGAAGGAGATCATCCGTCCGCAGGACATGATCGTCAAGTCGGTCGGCAACAAGTCGGGCAACAAGATCTTCATCATCCAGTCCATCGACCGGAAGATGGATTTCGAGGACATCGCCCGTGCCAAAGACCTCGATTTCGACGAACTGCTGACCGAGATCGAAGGCATCGTCAACTCGGGTACGAAGCTCGACATCTCGTACTATCTGAGGGACTTTATGGACGAGGACAAGATCGAGGACATTTACCTCTATTTCAAGGAGGACGCCCAGAGCGATTCGCTCGATGCGGCCATCGACGAACTGGGGGCCGACTATACGGAGGAGGAGATACGTCTGGTGCGTATCAAATTCATCTGCGAGCAGGGCAACTGACGCCCTCTGTACACCTGCCATCCCACGGCTGTTGCGTCACTGTTCCGAGGATTGACACTAACTTAATAATACGCCTATGAACAAAAAGACTTTTACTGTTGCCGTGATTTTCATGATCGTGACGCTCGTGTGGCTCGGAGTCAATATATTCTGGGCCTTGTCGAACAGCAATTGTATATTCGACCTCGTCGTGGCCGTATTGTTCGTGCTTGCAGGCGTCGGGATGGTGTATAACGAATGCCACAAGCGCAAGCGCAAGCACCTCGACGAGGTGAACAAATACAAAATACCGTAACCTATGTGTGCCATGCAACGGTTCCTGACGATCATGTCCGTGTTTTTCTTCGTGTGCGGCGTCGTTTCGCTGTGGCGGATACTGTCCGACGACGGGCGGGATATCTGGTATGTGCCGCTCGTACTGATCGGTGCGTCGGGGATTCTGGCCGTCCGCGCCCGGAGCATGGGCCGCAAAAATACGCAAAACGAAGACTGATATGAAAACCAATGTGATGCAGATAGTCCGCCTCGTGATGATGATCGTGGCGGTGGCCGGGATAATCTACGCCCTGGAGTATATGGAGCGCGGCATTGCCGTGTGGTTCTGGATCACGCTGCTCGGCGTGGGTTTCGTGGGGCTGCTCTATACGTTCCGCCTGACGCAACGCCGCGTGCGGCTCGAACGCCGTGCCCGGGAGCGGCAGGAAAAGAAAAAATCCGTCCGGGGATCCGTTCGCGGGTACGGCGGGCGGGGCACGCTGCGGATGGTGGGGCGGAACGTTGCCGGGGTAAAGGTGGTGAGATGGTAATTTACAAGGACGATATTCTGATGCTGCGCACGTGGCGCGCGGCGGATGCGGTGTCGCTGGCGGCCAATGCCGACGACATCACGCTGTGGAACAACGTGCGTGACCTTTTCCCGCATCCCTATACGTTGGAGGACGCCCGGGAGTTCATTGTCGCGGCGGCCGGGAAACCCTGCCCGGTGGATTTCGCCGTCGTGGCAGGCGGCAAGGCCGTGGGCGGCGTGGGGTTCGTGCCCGGGACGGATGTCGAACGCTTCGGCGCCGAAATCGGCTTCTGGCTCGGAAGCCGCTGCCGGGGGCGGGGCATGATGACGGCGGCCGTCCGGCAGGCCGTGGAGTGGATGTTCGCAAATACCCCGATAATTCGTATCTTTGCCGCGGCTTATGCCACCAATCCCGCATCGCAGCGGGTGTTGGTGAAAACCGGGTTCCGGCATGTCGGGACGTTCCGCAAGGCTTTTTTCAAGAACGGGGCGTTCGTGGACGGCTGTTATTACGAATTACTGAAAGACGAAGATGAGTGAAGTAAGGGCAAAAAAGGCGCTGGGACAGCATTTCCTGGTCGACCTCAATATCGCGCGCAAGATTTGCGATGCGCTTTCGGGGGGCGTAAGACCGGGGGACGGGGCCGCGGCGGATGCCCGGACGGGTGCGGATGGATGTGCCGATGCGGAAACCCGGACGAGGGTGGCTGGATATGCCGGAGCTGGGGCAGAAGCCCGGACGATGGCGGCAGGAAGTGCCGATGCCGGGGCGGAAACCCGGAACGGGGACGGTGCCGGGATGGCTGCCGATGCCCGGCTCGCGGCGGATACGACCGCTGCCGGTGCGCCGGCGGCCGCGGAAGAGGAACGGGGCGGCGCAGTCCCCTGCGACGTGCTGGAGGTCGGCTGCGGGATGGGGGTGCTGACGCAGTACCTGCTCAGGCGCGGCGACATTACCACCTACGGCGCCGAGATCGACCCGGAGAGCGTTGGGTACCTCCATGCGCATTTCCCCGAGTTCGCACCGCGGCTGATCGAGGGCGATTTCCTGAAGATGAACCTGCGCGAGCGTTTTCCGCGGGGACTGAAAATCATCGGGAATTTCCCCTACAACATCTCCTCGCAGATATTTTTCAAGGTGCTCGAGCACCGCGACCTGGTGCCCGAATGCGTCGGCATGATCCAGAAGGAGGTCGCCGTACGGATCGCGGAGCCTCCGGGGTCGAAGGAGTACGGCATCCTGAGCGTGTTGTTGCAGGCTTGGTACGACATCGAATACCTCTTTACGGTCAACGAAACGGTTTTCAACCCGCCTCCCAAGGTCAAAAGCGCCGTTATCCGCCTGCGCCGCAACGGCGTCGGACGGCTCGGCTGCGACGAGGCGCTGTTCGTGAAGGTGGTGAAAGCGTCATTCGGCCAGCGCCGCAAGATGATCCGCAACTCGCTGCGGGCGGTGTTCGGCGATTTCGGCGGCGCAGAACATCCCTTTTTTACGCAGCGCGCCGAGCAGCTCTCGGTCGCCGATTTCGTGCAGCTGACCGACTGGGTCGCGGCCAACCGGAAATAATCGCGGCGGGTCGTGGACGTCGGATACCGCAGTTTGGGTGCGGGTTCGAGTCGTCGGATGCCGGGCCGGGAAGGGCGGACGGTGTGTACTGGAGGCGGAAATGGAAAAGCACCGGGAGCCCGGTGCTTTTTTCATGCCGTTCGGCGGGCGGGGTATTGCTCCGCAGCCGCAATGCGCAGGCGTCTATTTTCGCAGGTCTCCCGCCATGACCGTCACCAGTTCTTCGCGGGAGAGGTATTTCCGAGCCAGTTGCTGCACGTCGGCCGGCGTCATGGCCTGTATGCGGCGGATGTTCTCGTTGATGACGGTGTGGTCGCGGCAGCAGAGGATGTTCTCGATCGTAACGTCGGCAATGCCGAACGGCCCGTCGAGGATACGCATCATCTCGCCGACCATAATGTTCTTCACGAGCGAAAGTTCGCCCTCGGGCATCGGCTCGGCGCGCAACCGTTCGATTTCGGCGTAAATCTCGCGCAGGGCCTCCTGCGTGACCTCCGTCCCGACCTGTGCCGCTACGGCGAAATAGCCCTCCCGTTCGAAGTTGACCATGGCGGCCACCACGCCGTACGTATAGCCGTGCTCCTCGCGCAGGTTCTGCATCAGGCGCGAACCGAAATAACCGCCCAGGGCGGATGCCACGACCTGCATGCCGAGGAAATCGGGATGCTGGCGCGGGAAAAGCAGCCTTCCGATGCGGATCGACGACTGTACGGCGCCCGGATGGTCGACCCGCGCTTCGTGCTGGGTCACGGGTGCCGGGAACGGGATGCCGGCTTCGGGTTTGCGCCGCGGCAACCGTTCCGCCAGCGCCGCGACGGCCTGCCGTTCGTGGTCGCCGATGCGCCCGCTGCATATCGTGAACCCGTTGTCCGCCGTGTAGTGGCTTTCATAAAACGCCGCTACATCCCCGCGCGTGAGCTTATCGTATTGGGCTTCGTCGGCCGAGATGCCGTAGGGGTGCGAGGGCCCGAAAAGGGCGCGGGCGAAAGCCTCGCGGGCCTGGGTGTCGACCTTCGTGCGTTCGACGGCCAGCCGCTGCTTGCGCTTGGCGCAGTAGGTGCGCAGTTCCTCTTCGGGGAAAACGGGGTGCAGGAGTATCTGTTCGGCTACGGCGAGCGTTTCGTCGAAGAATTTGGAGAGCGTGCAGAAGCTGATGTAGGCATAGTCGCGGTCGATGTTGACGTCGTAGTACGAGCCGTAGTAATCGAGCCGTTCGGCGATCTGGTGCGCCGTCATGTCGCGCGTCCCCTCAGCGAGCATGTTGGCGGCGGCCGATGCCGAGAAGGGAACCCGCTGCATGGCCGAACCGGCGCGGAACACGAAGGTGATGCGCAGCACTTCGAAGTCGTCAGAGGCGAGCGTGTAGAGCGCCGAGCCGTTTGCCAGCAGGCTCTTCCCGGCTTGTGCGACCTCGACGTCGGAGGGTATTACGAGGGGTGGTTGTGTCATTTTTTCGCTTTGTAAATAAGGGTGGAACAGTTTTCGGGGCGGAAGGTGCGGCGGCTGAAGGCGAGGATGTCGCCGGTCGTGACGGCACGGTAGGCCGCGACCTCGCCGTTGACTAACGGCAGGTCGCCCAGCATCTCGTAGAAGCCCAGGTTCATCGCCTTGTTCATCACGTTCAGCTCGCCGAAGAGCGTGTTGGCCTCGAACTTGTTTTTGACCTTCTCGACCTCGTAGTCCGATGCCGGGATGCTTTGCAATGCTTCGATTTCGGCACGGAAAGCCGCTTCGGCCTGTTCGGGAGCGGTGCCCGGCAGCAGTTGCCCCGTAAAGACGAATAACCCCGGGTCGATGTCGCCCGAAATGTAGGCGTTGACCGAGGCCAGCAGGCGCTGTTCCTGTACCAGGTGTTTGTAGAGCCGCGACGAGTCGCCGCCCGACAGGAGGTCGGATACCAGGTCGGCGGTATAGAAATCCTGCGAGGTGCGGCTGCCCATGTGGAAGGCCATCGACAGGGTCGTGGCGGGCACGTCGCGTTCGACCTCCTCCCGGCGCGGCGCCTCCTGATCCGGTTCCCGGGGGATGGGCTGGGAGGCCACGGTGCGGTCGGCGAGCGGGGCGAACCACTTTTCGGCAAGGTCGAGCATGCGCTCCTCGTCGAAGTCGGCCGAGATGGACAGGATGGCGTTCGAAGGATGGTAGTGGGTGCGGTAGAAGGCCTGCACGTCGTCGAGTGTCGCCCCGGCGATGTGGTCGGGCGTGAGCCCGATAGTCGCCCAGCGGTAAGGGT
>OHJA01001325.1_pt1 | contig 9643 bp, 6 predicted proteins | sample 1568441 | NCBI WGS metagenome assembly OHJA01 (sample SAMEA3879500, study PRJEB24766) | human gut metagenome | biome: human-associated habitat; feature: feces | place: USA | collected 1985/1987 | reverse complement strand
GAATATCCGCAATCCGCAGCGACGGCAATCCGTGCTGCTTTGAACCGAAGAAGTCCCCGGGGCCACGCATTTTAAGGTCCTCATCCGCTATTAAAAAGCCGTCGGTAGTCTTGCACATTATATCAAATCTGCGTTTTGCCTCATCGTTTTGTGCATCCGACACCAAAATACACGTGGAGGGCGCGCTTCCCCTGCCGACTCTGCCGCGAAGCTGATGAAGCTGCGAAAGTCCGAATCGCTCGGCATTTTCGATGACCATAACCACGGCATTCGGCACGTCCACACCTACCTCGATAACCACGGTGGACACAAGAAGCTGTATTTTGCCGCTCTCAAAATCGCGCATTATATTGTCCTTTTCCTTGGGCTTCATTTGACCGTGCAAAAGTCCGAGCCTGTAACCCCTGAATGCGGTATTTTGTAAAAGCTTGTAATACTCCTGTGCAGGTATCAGGTCGCTGTCGCCCTCCTCGACAAGCGGACAGACGATATATGCCTGAAAGCCCCTGTCAAGATGCTTCTTTATGAATTTGTATATTCTCTCATGCAGAGCCTGAGACACACAATATGTCTCGGTTTTTTGCCTGCCCGGCGGCAGCTCGTCGAGCACCGACACCGAAAGGTCGCCGTAAATTATGAGTCCGAGCGTTCTCGGTATGGGCGTAGCCGACATAACGAGAATGTTTGGATTTTCTCCCTTTTGGGAAAGCGATGCCCGCTGTGCCACACCAAACCTGTGCTGCTCATCGGTGACGGCTAATCCGAGGCGGCTAAACTCAACGTCGCCCTGTATAATCGCATGCGTTCCTATGACAAGCTTCGCGGAACCGTCGCGCAACTCTTTTTTTATTTCTCTCTTTTCCTTAGCCGTGCTGCTTCCGGTCAGAAGCACAATCTTTATATCTGTACCGTCAAAGATTTTTGAAAGAGTTCTGTAATGCTGCTCGGCAAGAACCTCCGTAGGTGCCATAAATGCGCTCTGCATACCGTTTTTTGCCGCGTTATATATAAGTGCCGCCGCCACAAGAGTTTTACCGGAGCCGACGTCGCCCTGAAGCAGACGGTTCATCGGCTCACCCGATTTCATATCGGACAGTGCCTCAAAGACCGCTCTTTTTTGCGCTCTTGTCGGAGAAAACGGCAGACGGTGATAAAACTCTTCGGTACAGTCATTTTTGATAACCATCTCGGTTTTTTCTTCACCCGTTCGTTCCTTGATGGATAAAAGTCCCAGCTGCAATATGAAAAGCTCGTCGAAAATAAGCCTTTTTCTCGCCCTGTCAAGTGACTCGAAGCTTTCCGGAAAATGGATGTTGCGTATTGCATAATCAAGAGAGCAAAGGTCGTTTTTCTCAAGTATTTCGGACGGCATAAAATCAGGTATCTCTTTGCAGCCTTTTAATGCCTGCATTGTGCATTTTTCCGTGAGTTTGGAGCTCACATCAGCCGTTTGCGGATAAACGGGACGTATTCTGTCCTTATCCTCTCCTTTTGAAATCAAAGGCGATACCATTTGCCTTATGCCGTGCTTATCTACTGTGATTTTGCCGAAAAAGAGATACTCTTCGCCCTCCTTCAGCATACTGTCAATAAACTTGTTGTTAAAAAAGACAAGATTTAATATGCCTATGCCGTCCGTAACGCTTGTTTTTGAAAGCAGCCTGCCTCCGGGTATTCTTATCTTAGAGGGAGTGTAGCTGACAACGGCACGGATACAACATTCCGTATCAACCGTAGCTTCCCTTATGGGAACAACGCGGCTCCAATCCTCATACGCGCGCGGATAAAAGCGCAAAAGGGCGCCGACCGTATCGACGCCGAGCTTTGAAAATGCCTCGGCACGAGCAGGTCCGACACCCTTTAAATATTGTATTTCGGTTGAAAAGTCCATTATGAACACATCCGAGAATTGTTTTTGAAAACGTCCTGTTATTCGACGGACGAAATGAAGTAGTAAACCGGCTGACCGCCGTTAATGACATTTACCTCAACATTGGGAAAACGCTCCTGAAGCCGCGCCGAAAGGACATTTGCCGAGTTTTCGTCGGCTTCCTCACCGTAAAATACGGTTATAAGCGAGCCGCCGAATTTCTTGACAAGACGGCGTGTAACTCTGTATGCGGCGTTTACAAGGTCATCCTCCACAAGGGTTATTTTGCCGTCCTCCATACCGAGGTACTGACCCTCCTTGATTTTTTGTCCGCCGAACACGCTGTCACGTGCGGCAAACGTGACCTGAGCCGTATGAACGCTCTCGGCTGCCTTCGCCATATTCAAATGGTTTTCCTCGCTTGAAAGGCTCTCGTCAAAATTGAGCATTGCGGTAATGCCTTGCGGAACAGTCTTTGTTGCGACAACACTGACGCCCCTGTCAGCAAGATTTACGGTTTGCTCCGCCGCCATTATAATATTTTTATTGTTCGGCAAAACAAAAACGTGCTTTGCCGGAGTTGACTCAACGGCATTTAAAATATCATCGGTGCTCGGATTCATAGTCTGACCGCCCGAAACGACTACATCACAGCCAAGCTCCTTAAAGAGCTCTGCCATACCGTCACCTGCCGCAACTGCGACAAAGCCGTAATCTTTGGTCGGCTGTACTCTATTGATTTCGGTATCACGACTTAAATTTTCTTCTTTGTTGTCCTTTTTGGCGTCCATGCCGACATCGGCATTCGCGTGCTGATAACGCATATTGTCTATTTTAATATTTATGAGCTGACCTATTTTGAGAGCGGCCTGAATTACATTGCCGGGTTCGTTTGAATGGACGTGAACCTTTACTATATCGTCATCGTCAACCACAACAACGCAGTCGCCTATCGACTCAAGATACGCCTTTAATTTGAGCGGTGTACTCTCCGGATTTTTCGATTTGGTTATGAGAAACTCGCTGCAATAACCGTATTTAATGTCTCCCGAAGCCGCCGCCACGACGGATTTGCTTTCCTCGGCATTGCTCTTTGCGGGCGAGGCATCGTCATTGCTTTCTATAAACTTGCCCTCGTTTATATATCCTCTGATACCGTCGAGTATATAGAGAAATCCCTGGCCGCCGGCATCTACCACGCCTGCCTCTTTGAGAACGGGCAAAAGCTCAGGTGTTTCGGCGAGAGCCTCCTGCGCCGCGCGGTAAGCCTCGTCGAGAACAGCACCGCAGTCATCTGAGGCGAGTGCCTCCGCCGCTGCCGCCGCCTTGCGTACAACGGTTAAAATAGTACCCTCGGTGGGCTTCATAACAGCCTTATAAGCCGACTCCTTGCCGAGAGTGAGAGCTGCGGCAAGGTCTTTGCCGCCTACCTCCTTTTTACCCTTGAAGCCGTTTGAAATACCTCTGAAAACGAGCGATAATATAACGCCGGAATTTCCTCTTGCGCCTCTCAAAAGAGCTGCGGCGGTTTTGGCCGCGACGATACTCAAATCCTCGTCATCGCTTACCACCTGAAGCTCCCTGACTGCCGCCGAGGAGGTCATTGACATATTTGTTCCGGTATCGCCGTCCGGTACCGGAAATACGTTGAGCGCGTCAACGTCCTTTCTGTGATTCAGTATATTGTTAGCGCCGGAAATGAAAGCGCGTTTAAACTGCTTACCTGTTAACAAAACTTGTACACTCCTATTATTCTTTCATTCCGTCAACAAACACATTGACTTTTTTCACACCGAGACCCGTTGACTGCTCGACGGTATATCTGACCTTGTTGGTTATGGAATCCACTATGGTTCCGATATTAACGCCGTAAGTCACGATTATGTGAAGATCTATTATTAAATCGCCGCCGTCGGCACGCACGCCGACGCCCTTATCCGGATAATTCTTACGTTTAAAAAGAATCGACCGAAGCCCCTGTGACGCGCCGCTGTTAGCCATACCCGCAACGCCGAAGCACGAGGTTACGGTCTGACCGATAAGCTCCGAAAAATAATGCTGATGTATCTCAATAACGCCGAGATAATTTTCAATTTTAATCATACATCGGTTTATATTGCAAAAGCGCAATATTCTCCTTTCCTGTGATGTTGTTATTATATACCATAAACCGCACAAATACAATATTGTATCCGAACGGCGGCTCAGCTTAAGCTCCAGCTGCAAATCCCCGCATAGAGATGATCGGAGGAATACGAGAAATCCGGCTTTAGCCCCTTTTTATATGCCGCAAAGCCGCTCCTGTAACAAACGGGAACAAACGGCATATCGTTTAAGAAGCTGTCAAGGAACTCTGAAAGCCCTATGCTGCCCTCGCAAAAGGCTTCGTAATCGGTAACTGCACGCAACGAGAAATCTATACCCTTTGACGCAGACCCCTTTTCCGAAAAGAACGGGCGCAAATCAAGATTTTCGGTAAGCTTGATTTCTCCTAAATACAGGTCAAAATCACCGGAAGCGATTTTCTGGTTGTATTTATCAAGCGGAACGGCATCAACTGTCACGGAAAAACCTATGCTTCTGAGGCTTTCGGCTATGCTGTTCGCCGCCGCCGCGCGGAAGCTGTTTTCGCTGTTCACAAGAAGAGACACCTTAAGGTTCTGTGAGCCGTTTGTAAGAGAACCGTCCTTTGCATATTTATTATATCCTGTTTTTGTCAGTATGGACTTTGCCTTGTCGGCATTTGCGCTCTCGGCGAAATTGATGTTTGTAATTCCCGAAAGTTCTGAAAACGCAGGATTGAACAGAAGCGGAGCTGCTGTTGCATAGCCCTGATACGATGACGAAGCAATGTCTTTTTTATCTATTGCGTAATATATTGCGGTTCTGACGGCGGACGATGAGAGAACATCCTTTGAGTCGTTAATACCGAGAAAAACAAGGTTGTTCATATTGACCGTACTGCTGTCAACGGAGACATGGCGGTAAACGCTGTCGCTCATATCCTTGAAGAGAAAGTTCACATTGCCTATTTCGAGAGCATTTTCGGCATAGGTGAAATTTTCTATTTCATAAAGCTTTATCTCGGGTATATTTACGCTGCCGCCGTAATTTTCATTCTTGGAAAACACCCCGTCGCTGTACACATAAGGGCCGCTGCCTATCGGTATATTTTCCGTCTTATCGGCTGTGCCGTTTTTTACAACGGGAAAACTGAGTGCATTCAGCACATACGGGTCCGGTGAAGAGAGCGTAAACGTAACAGCTCCGCCGGACGCCTTTGCCGACTGAATATTAGACAGCAGTTGCCCGTAGCGCGACGACGCCTTTGCCTTATTGAACGAATATACGACATCCTGCGGCGAAACGGACGAACCGTCCGAAAAGCGCGCACCTGAGAGTGTAACGGTAACCGAAGTTCCGCTAATATCACCCTTTTCGGCTATCACATTTTCGGGCGTATAGTCTGCCTTGACCTTAAAAAGCGGGTCGTAGGCTAAATCCGTAAGGCTTATATTTTCCGTGCCGACGGCAAAAAAAGGATTCAGCGAATCATTATTGGAATACGGCAAAACAAGGTCGTTTGCCGATGAGGCAGTGCTGTCGCCCGAGGCGGCAGAGCCGGTCTGCTCATCCGAGCCGCCGTTGCCGTTATCCTTGCGGCAGGCCGAAAAAATACATACCGCAGAAAGCAAAAGGCATATTGCAGAAAATATTTTCTTTTTCACTGTCGCACTCTCCTTTTAAAGCGATATTCTCTGAATCCGGCAAATTGGTTTTCATCTTTTCTATCGCAAGCTCGGGGGTAACGCCCAATACGGACATTTTAGGCCCGGTCATGCCTACATCTGTTATATATCCCGTACCGTGCGGCAATATTTGCTCGTCTGCCGTGGCCACATGGGTGTGAGTTCCAAACACAGCCGAAGCCCTTCCGTCAAGATAAAAGCCCATAGCGCGCTTTTCGGCAGTCGCCTCTGCATGGAAATCAACAATTATTATATCGGTTTCTCTTTTCAGCTTCTCCAATACACGGTCTATACATATAAAGGGATTTTCGAGCGGCTCCATAAACACCGTGCCGCAGAGATTTACCACGCCTACCCTGTATGCGCCCCTGTCAACTATTGTATAGCCTCTGCCGGGAGCCTCTTTTCCGTAGTTTGCGGGCCTTAAAAGAAACTCGTTTCTCTCAAGCTCGTCATATATTTCACGACGTCTGAAGGTGTGGTTGCCGCCGGTTACAACATCCGCGCCGCTCGTAAAAATATCATCGGCGGACATCGGCAATATGCCGTTCCCGACAGCGGAATTTTCGCCGTTTACCACCGTCACGTCTATATTATTTTCTCTTTTAAATTTCGGTAAACAATTCCTCAGCTTTTCGCAGCCCGACGCCGATACGACATCGCCCACGGCGAGGATGTTTATTGTATTTGACATAATGCACCGTTTCTGTTTGTTTTTTCGAAAAGCTAAGCCCCGATAACACTCAAAGTTTTTCTCTTTAAGGCATCAGGGCTTAAAAATTATTTCGCGTAATCGACAGTCCTGTTTTCGCGTATGATGTTGACCTTTATCTGACCGGGATATTCAAGCTCATCCTCAATCTTTTTGACAACTTCGCGCGCAACAAGTGCCATCTGATCGTCACTTATAACATCGGGCTTAACCATTATGCGAATCTCACGGCCTGCCTGAATTGCAAATGACTTCTCAACGCCCTCAAACGACGTTGCTATTTCTTCGAGTTTTTCAAGACGCTTGATGTAGTTCTGAACATTTTCACGTCTTGCGCCGGGTCTTGCGGCTGAAATTGCGTCCGCCGCCTGAACGAGACAAGCAACAACCGTCTTTGCCTCCACGTCGCCGTGGTGAGCCTGAATTGCATGTACTACATTCTCGTTTTCCTTATATTTCCTTGCGTATTCAACGCCCAAATCGACATGTGAGCCTTCAAATTCACGGTCAAGCGCCTTGCCTATATCGTGAAGAAGTCCCGCTCTTTTAGCCGTTTTAACATCGGCACCGAGCTCTGCCGCCATAAGCCCTGCTATGTAGGAAACCTCAAGCGAATGATTAAGCACATTCTGGCCGTAGCTTGTGCGGTATTTTAATTTTCCGAGTATCTTGACAAGCTCCGGATGTATGCCGTTTACACCAGCGTCAACTACTGCGCGTTCACCGGTCTGACGTATAGTCTGCTCAACCTCGCGCTTTGATTTTTCGTACATCTCCTCAATACGTGCGGGATGTATTCTGCCGTCGGAAATAAGCTTTTCGATAGTAAGTCTTGCTATTTCGCGACGAACCGGTTCAAAACTTGAAACGGTTATGGCTTCCGGTGTGTCGTCGATTATAAGGTCAACACCGGTTATTGTTTCAAGTGTGCGTATGTTTCTGCCCTCGCGGCCGATTATACGGCCCTTCATCTCGTCATTGGGAAGAGTAACCACCGAAACCGTGGCTTCTGCAGCCTGATCAGCGGCACAGCGCTGTATTGCGGTAGAGATTATCTCACGCGCAAGAGCGTCCTGCTCGTCCTTGGTTCTCTGCTCAAAGTCCATAATTTTAACGGCCTTGTCGTGAGTGAGCTCCTCATCGAGATTTTGCAAAAGCAAGGTCTTAGCCTGTTCCTTTGTATAGCCCGAAATTTTTTCGAGCATATCGAACTGGCTCTTTTTGATTTTTTCAACCTCTTCGAGTTTTTTATCGGCTGTTTTGACCTTTTCGTTTAAAGCTTCTTCTTTTGCTTCAAGAGCCTCTGTCTTTTTATCGAGAGACTCCTCTTTTTGAATTATTCTGCGTTCCTGACGCTGAACCTCCGCTCTGCGCTCTCTGTTTTCCTTTTCAGCCTCGGATCTCAACGAATGGATTTCGTCCTTTGCTTCCAAAATCGCTTCTCTCTTTTTATTTTCCGCTGTCTGAACAGCCTGATTTACGATTCTGGTAGCTTCCTCCGTAGCTGAGCCTATGGCAGACTCCGCCACCTTTTTACGGTGTACCTCGCCGAGTACAAATCCGACGACTCCGAAAACAACTGCAGCTGCGACTGCGGCTATTATAGCTATCGTTACAGGATTCAAAAAGTTCTGCACCTCCTTTTGGTTTTTAGTTTTCCGATTATCATGCTTGAAAATAAGAAAATTTATTGGTTTTTGACAGTGTAACGGTATCATTTGTAATACTGTTCGCATTTTAATACACTATCTAAGATATTTTATATCTTTTTATATAATAAGTCAAGAAAAAGCGGACCGTTAGGCACAAAAACTGTCGATATATAAGATACAAAAGACGCGCCGCAAAGGCTAACAGCCGTTGCGACGCGCCAAACACGATTTAAAATTTTTAACGTATAGCCGAAACCGAATTACGCGAGCTTGAGATCCTCCCAAAGCTTTGAAAGAAGATCAAGCGTATCCTGGTCAAGATTGTGGAAGAACTGCGTTTTCACTTCCTGCTTGGGGTAGAGCACCTCGTTATCCTTATACTCATACCTGTCATCGCTGAGAACAGCCGTAACGGGGCAGAGATAGCCGAGATAATTGGCGTTGTGGAGTGCTACCTCGGGCTCGCACATATAATTTATAAACAGCTCAGCAGCCTTTTTGTTTTCAGAGCTTGACGGGATGCACATTACGTCAACAAATTTATTTGTTCCCTCCTTGGGGTAAACAAATGCAAGATCGTCATTTTCCTGCTTCATTGTGAGGTAATCTCCTGCGTAATACGGAGCCATGGCGGCTTCGCCCGCCTCCATCTTATTAAAGACCTCATCCATAACATACGACTGAATCAGCGGCTTTTGCTCCTTGAGCTTTTCCTCCGCAGCGCGCCACTCATCGGGATTCGTCGAGTTTACATCGTAGCCGAGTAGATACTGCGCCACACCGAATGCGTCGCGTGAATTGTTGAATGTGAGAATTTCGCCGGAATATTTCGGATCCCACATAGCGCTCCAGCTGTCTGGCTTTTCGGAAACCATGGTCGTATTATAGATAAGTCCGACCATACCGCCCGTGTAAGCTACGGTATACTCGTTGTTTTCGTCAAAGAAAAGGTTTTTGTATTCGTCGCCGATACCCTCGTAATTGGTTATCACCGAATAGTCAAGCTTCTGTAAGAGTCCCTCGTTCTTTAAACGCTCTGCCATATAATCCGACGGAATTATAACATCGTAATTTACTCCGCCGCTCTTGAGCTTTGCATAAAGGTCCTCGTTGCTGTCATACATATTATAGTTGACCTTTATTCCCGTGAGCTTTTCAAATTCGGAGATGACGTCAACGCTTCCACCCTCGCCGTCGGAAATGTACTCACCCCAGTTATATACATTTATTTCGGTACCTTTGAGCTCCTCGATATTATAATTTCCGAGAAGAGCGGCCGTATCAAGCTTTTCGGTTTTAAGCGAGCAGCCCGAAAGCATAAGTATTCCCGCAAGCAAGGTCAATGTTAATACAACAGAAATTATCTTTTTCATTTTTCACGTTCCTTTCTCAACCCTCTGAGCCTTTGGCTCTTTTACGTTCCTTCTTTTCGCTGCGCGCCTGAAGCACATTCATAAGAATCATAAGCACAAGCACCGATACAAATATCAGCGTCGATAACGCATACATATCGGGTTTTACCTTCTTCTTTGTCATTGAGAAAATGACTATCGGAAGAGTCTGGAATTTTGCGCCGCTTACAAAATAGCTGATTATGAAGTCGTCCAGCGAAAGCGTAAAGGCCATTATAAAGCCGGTTATTATACCGGACTTGATATTG
>OHJA01001323.1_pt1 | contig 9643 bp, 5 predicted proteins | sample 1568441 | NCBI WGS metagenome assembly OHJA01 (sample SAMEA3879500, study PRJEB24766) | human gut metagenome | biome: human-associated habitat; feature: feces | place: USA | collected 1985/1987 | reverse complement strand
GGCGAGGCGGTCGATGCCGTCGGGCTTTTCAAGTCCGAGACCCGCGGTACGTTCCTCGATGTCGGGGAACAGGACGGGCAGCTGCATATCTTCTCCTGCCAGGGGATCGACGTCAACAAACTGGACAAGGGGTGCCTCGTGTTCGATACCGAGCGCGAAGAAGGCTTCGCCGTCTGCGTCGTGGACAACACCAACCGGGCGGAAGCGCGTTACTGGATCGACGATTTCCTGCATGTCCGCCCGCGGCAGGACAACTATCACAACACGCACAACATCCTGGCCATGTGCAAGAAATACGTGACCAGGCACCTTCCCGCGGAGTTCGACGTGTCGAAGGCCGACCAGGCCGAGATGCTCAACGAGACGATGAAATACTTCAGGGAGCAGGACAGTTTTTCGCTCGACGACTTTTCCGAAAAGGTGATCCGCCAGCCCGAGGTCATGGAGAGCTTCACACGCTACAAACAGGAGTACGAGCAGGATCGCGAGATCCGTATCGAGGATGAGTTCGCCATTTCCGATTCCGCCGTCAGGAAACAGGCGCGCGCCTATAAGAGCGTCATCAAGCTCGACCGCAATTTCCATATCTATGTCCACGGCAACCGCAACCTGCTTGAGCAGGGCGAGGACGAAAAGGGCAAGTTCTACAAGGTCTATTATCAGGAGGAGGAATAACCTCCTTTCCCGGGCGGGATTGCCGTGCCGGCAAGGCGGACTGCAAGGTGCAGCCCGCTTTTTTTTGTGTATTGTGCCGAATAACCGGATTTTGAATCCCCTTCACAGGGAGCAAATAGTCGCTTATTGTGTATATTTGTATATGAAGTGGGGATTCCGAAAGGTACGGCAGGTTGCTGCGTTATCTCGCACGGCCTGTTTTTATGATCCATTATAACCGGGTGAAGGCCGGGTCATCGTTTGCAGGATATTCCGGAACGATGCAATTATAGTGCATTCGGGCTGAAATCGGCGGATTATCCGTCCCAGGACTTCAGCGGAAGCGGTATCATCCTGCCAACTACTTATTTGTAGTTATAAATCAGGGTATAAATGCGGTAATTTGCACTATGAAAAGGCAGCGACGAAATGACTTTTTTGTCGGGCAGGTTGCTGACAGGCTGGCGAAGGCCAGACGAAGGCGTGACCTGACTCAGGAAGTCGTGCGTTTCGATACCGGGCTGAATGTCGGCCGGATCGAAGCCGGATGTTCCGATATCACGCTGTCGACCTTGGCTGACCTTTGTGATTATTATGATATTTCACCCGGGGAGTTGTTTCAGGACATAGTGACGCACTCATCCTGAAGAGGGAACCGGCCATGCGGCCGGTTCCCTCGTTTTATACCCTCATGTCCCAAGGGTTTTCTCGAATGCCAGCCGTTCGCCGCTCCGGTAGCGTACCTTCCCGCAATAGACGAACCCCAGCCGCCCGAGCATACGCAGCATGTAACGGTTGTCGAAATTGGTGTCGACGCGCATACTGCCCGTGCCGCGCCCGCACGCCATCGCTTCGACGCGCCGCATGAACTCCGTCGCCACCCCGCGGCCTTTCTCGCCGTCGGCCACCGCCATGCGGTGCAGTACGACATAGTCCCCGTCGGTGAGCCAGGCCCCTTCGATGGCGTCGTAGGCCGGTTCCCCGTCGAATACCACCGCGCCGTAGGCGACGACGTTGCCCTGGGCTTGGGCTGCGGCCGCTTTTGCTGCCTGCGTCTCCCGCATCTCCCGCGTCTCCAGTGCCTCCTGCGTCTCCTGCGTCTCCTGCGTCTCCTGCGTCTCCTGCGTCTCCCGCATCTCCCGCGCTTTGCGTGTTTCTTCCGTCGCTTCCGTCGCCTCTTCCGTCGTCGCTGCCGTTTCGTCGGCGCCGGATCCCGTTGCGCCGGCCTCCCCCGTGTCCGTTATTTTCCGCGCGGCAGCCGTTTCCGGACGGAAACCCGCAGCCCCCGTGCCGTCGCTTCCCCGCGCTTCGGTGCTCTTTTCCGCCTCCGGTTTCTCGAAGACCCATCCGTAGCCGCAAGCGATGTCGTGTCCGATATCGGCCGCTGCCGGATAGCCGTCCTGCCATTGCAGGCTTCCCAGTGCCCGCATCTGCGCCTGCGCCTGCCGGATGATTTCCATGATGCGCGCCGCGTCGGCGGGGCGGGCGCGCCGGAACACTAATTTTTCGTCCATACGGCAAATATAGGATAAAATGCCGTGATACGCTACTGTCGGGGGATATCTGCGCGGCGGAATTTCCGCCGTACGGCTTTTTTATCCCTCCTTCCGCCCGGGCGGGATGCCTTCCGCAGCCTTTTTTACCATGCCCCGTGCGAATCCGGCAAAAAAATCCGGGATAAAATCGTACATAATAGGCAAAAATCGTAACTCCAGACCCCTGGTTGTGCCCTGCGGACTTTTATCCCGATGCCCCGTCCTAAATTCGTTTTCAGCGGGACAGCCCTTCTGCGGGGCCTCCCCCGGGATACCCACCGAACCTATTTTTTAACCTTAAAATTAGTGTGTATGAGTTTTTCTACTAACCGTTTTTCCCGGAAAGCACTATTACTTGTGACAGCCGTGTTCTCTGCGTCGTTGCTGTGGGCGCAGGCCACCGGCATCTCCGGACGTGTGCTCGATGAGACCGGTGCGCCGGTCATCGGTGCGACGGTCATGGTCAAAGGCACCACGATCGCCACGGCGACCAATGTCGACGGCACCTTCAACCTGAAGAATACGGGCCGCAACGTCACGCTCGTGGTATCGTATGTCGGCTACGAGGCGCAACAGGTGGCGTCGAAGGGTGCCGGGTCGGTGACGATCACGCTCAAGCCCGAGGCCATCGGCATGGAGAGCGTCGAAATCGTCTCCGTGGGCTACGGTACCCAGAAACGCGAATCGGTCGTGGGGGCCATCTCCACGATCCGGCCCGAGGAGCTGCGCGTCCCCGTGCGGTCGCTGAGCCAGACGCTGGCCGGTAACCTGGCGGGTGTGGTCGCGTTGCAAACCTCGGGCGAGCCCGGCAAGGACGACGCCCAGTTCTGGATCCGCGGTATCGCCACCTTTACGGGCAGTCCCGATCCGCTGATCCTGGTCGACGGTATCGAGCGTCCTCTCAACGACGTCGACCCGCTGGAGATCGAGTCGTTCAGCGTCCTGAAAGACGCCAGCGCCACGGCCGTATACGGCGTACGCGGTGCCAACGGCGTTATCCTTGTCAACACGCGCCGCGGTTTCGACGGCCCGGCCCGGATCGACCTGCGTTACGAGCAGGGTTTCTCGTTCGCCAGCAAACGCCTGTCGTTCGTCGACGCCGCTACCCGCTCCGAAATGTTCAACGAGGCGGTGGATGCCGTGAATGCCTCGGCGGCACTGAAATACGGCGCCGACGAGATCAAGGCCATGCGCATGCAGACCGACCCCGAGGTCTATCCCGATGTCGACTGGCAGAAGCTCCTTATGAAAAAGGTGTCTCTTTCGGAGAAGGTGAGCGCCAACATCTCGGGCGGCGGCAAGTTCGCCCGCTACTTCACGGCCCTCTCCTTCTACAACCAGGAGGGGCAGTATGCCGTCAAACCCGGCAAATATTCGTGGGTGAGCGACAAGATCGGCCGTTACGGCGAGAATGTCAACTACAAACGCTATAACTTCCGCTCGAACGTCGACATGGACATCACCAAGACCACGGTGGTGAACCTCGGCGTGCAGGGCAACGTGACCGAGAACATGGAGCCCGTCGAGGGATCGGCTGCCATCTACCGCGACATCATCAACGCGGCGCCGAACGCTTTCCCCGTCCGCTTCAAGGACGGCGAACTGGCCGGCCGCGACGGCCTGAACAACCCCTATAACATGCTCACGCAGCGCGGTTGGAAGAAGACCACCGGCAATACGCTTCGCGCCAACCTGACGATCAACCAGGATTTCTCGTTCATCACCCCGGGCCTTTCGGCCAAGGTGAGCTACGCCTACGACGCCGTGAATTATTCGGTGGAGGAGCGTGCGCGCAACATCAACTTCTTCGAGGCCACGGGCCGCGACCAGGACGGCGAACTGATCCGCACCGAGTGGCAGGCCGACCAGAAACAGGAGTACCTGAATTACAAACAGTCCGGCAACGGTTCCCGTACGCAGTACGTCGAGGCGGCGATCAATTACAGCCGGACGTTCGGCGAAAAGCACGAGGTCGGCGGCCTGCTGCTCGGCTTCGCCAAGGATTACCGGTTGCAGGAGGCTACGAGCGATTACCTCAAGTCGCTGCCCAACCGTTCGCTCGGCCTTGCCGGCCGTCTTACCTATGCCTACGACAAGCGTTACCTGATCGAGGCCAACATCGGTTTCAACGGTTCGGAGAACTTCGCCAAGGGCAAGCGCATGGGCGTATTCCCCGCCGTGGCTATCGGCTGGGTGGCCTCCGAGGAGAGCTTCCTGCGCAACAGCGAGGTGCTGACGTGGTTCAAGATCCGTGCGTCGGTCGGGCAGGTCGGCAACGACCAGATCCCCAGTACGCGTTTCATCTACCTGGCTACGATCAACAGCGGCGCCAACGGTTACGGCAACCTCGGCGTCAACTTCGACCAAGGGGCCGGCGGTATCGGCGAAGGTCGCATGGCCAATCAGGACGTGACGTGGGAGGTGTCGACCAAATACAACGTCGGTATCGAAACCGGGTTTTTCAACGAGTTGAAAATCAATGCCGACTTCTTCTACGAGCGGCGTGAAAACATCTTCCTCGCACCCCAGTTCTCGGAGATTTCGGGGCTTCCCAAGGATTATACCAACTACGCCAACATGGGTCTGATGGAGAACCGCGGCTTTGAGGTTTCGGCCGAATACGTCAAGCGTTTCAGCAAAGACCTCACCGTCTCCGTCCGCGGAAACTTCACCTTTGCCCGCAACAAGGTGATCGACGACGGCAAGTACTATGCCTATCCGTGGCAGGATCAGCGCGGCGTGCGTTACGGACTGACCATGGGCTACCGTGCCATGCACCTCTTCTCGCAGGAGGAGCTGGACAACATGCCCGACTACTATACGCAGTTCGGCCTGGACAAGCAGCAGCTGCGTGCCGGCGACATCCGCTACGAAGACCTCAACGACGACGGCAAGATCACCGAGGCCGACATGACGTGGATCGGCAACCCTGCGATGCCGGAAATCGTCTACGGTTTCGGTGCGTCGCTCAACTACAAGGGCTTCGACTTCTCGTTCCTCTTCCAGGGCGGAACCAACCGTTCCTCCTACCTGAGCGGCGGCTGGTATTTCTACCCGTTCCAGGCAGACCGCGGCCCGAAGTTCATGGGTAACGTGATGACCATGTTCAAGGATCGCTGGACGGTGGACAACCCCGATCCGCACGCCTTCTCGCCCCGCCTCTCCTACGGCGCCGATGCCAACAACTACAAGACTTCGACCTGGTGGCAGCGCGACAGCGGCTACCTGCGCCTGAAGAATGTCGAGATCGGCTATACGCTGCCCTCGGCCTGGGCCAGCAAGCTCCGGTGCAGCTCGCTGCGCATCTATGCCACGGGTGTGAACCTGTTTACGGTCAGCAAATTTATCTCCGACTACTGGGATCCCGAGACGGGTGCCGATGCCTATCCCATGCAGCGCCAGGTTTTCGTCGGTGTGAATTTAACCTTCTAATACAGCCTAAAGAATGAAAAAGAATATCGTATATTTAATGCTCGCGTCGCTCCTTTTGTTTACCGGCTGCGCCAACTATCTGGATCAGGATCCCGAAGACCTGAACTCGATGGACAAGATCTTCTCGTCCAAGATCGAGACCACCAAGTGGTACAACCGCATTTACAGCGACGATTTCATGGTGCAGGAGATGCATTACAGCGGCCAGATTCCCTATTTCTGGTGCACCGACGAATCGGCCTACATTCTCGAATCGCACGTGCGCAATATCGCCGAGGGGAAGATGAGCCCCGACAACTACTACGGTTACACGGGTTCCTACAACCTCTATTTCTTCGTGCGTTACTACCAGGCCATCCGCCACTGCAACCTGTTCCTCGAAAACGTGGACAAGTGCGCCGAACTGGGCGAGATCGACCGCCGCACGATGCGTGCCGAAGCCCGCTTCATGCGTGCCTATTACCACTACCTGCTGCTGCGCCTCTACGGCCCGATCCCCATCGTGGAGACCAGCCGTTCGGCCGACCAGATCGGGGCTTCGCAGGCGCGCAACACGCTCGGCGAATGCGTCCGCTGGATCAACGGCGAGATCGACTGGGCCTGTGAAAACGGCATGCCCGCCGCCCGCGACGAGAAATTCACGCTGGGGCTCCCCACCATCGGTGCCGCCCGGGCCATCCAGTCGCGCATGCTGCTGATGGTCGCCAGCCCGCTCTTCAACGGCAATTCGGCCTACAAGAACTGGACGAATCACGACGGCACGGTGCTCATGCCCCAGACCTATGACAAGGAGCTGTGGAAGGATGCCGCCGATGCCGCCAAGACGGTCATCGACATGACCGAATACCAGTTGCTCAAACCGGCCGCAGACGCTACGTTCGATGAGATCGTGGATAACCTCCGCGCCGTGACGACCACCTGGGGCGCCGGCAAGAATACCGAGATCATCTGGGGGCATCCCAACTCGGTGCAGTGGTACGGCATGTGCGCCCTGCCGGCGCGCTGGTACGGCTGGAACGGCCGCTATTCGCTGGCCATCGACATGATCAACGATTTCTTCATGGCCGACGGCAGCCCGAGCCGCCCGCTCGAAGAGTGGTTCGCCTCCAAGAAGTTCTCGGCCGAAGCCGGCAACGGCACCATCGCCAATACGTTCTGGATGTTCGTCGACCGCGAGCCGCGGTTCTATGCCTCGGTTCACTTCCCCAACCAGCGCCTGTCGTACGCCTACGAGAACAAGACCGACAGCTACCAGGATGCCGACGGCTACGGCGTGGTCGATTTCTGGTACTCGGGGCTGAGCGGCAACGGCAGCACCCCGGGCGACAAGAACACCTCGGGATTCTCCGTGCGCAAGAACCTCCCGCTGGATTACCGCAGCAACAAGCAGACCAGCGAGGCGACGCGTATGCTCAACGTGCCTTTCCCCATCATCCGCCTGGGCGAGGTCTACCTCAATTACGCCGAGGCTCTGAACGAGTACTACGGCACCTCCCGGCAGGACGAAGCGCTCTATTACCTCAACGAAATCCGCACCCGTGCCGGCATCCCGGCCTACGAGGGCAGCTATTCGCAGGACGAGATGCGCGAGATGATCCGCCACGAGCGCAAGATCGAGCTGGCGTGGGAGTGCAACCGCTATTTCGACGTGCGCCGCTGGTTCACGGCCCATGGCCCCGACGGCGAGTTCAACCACGACGAATACGGGCTGGACATGTCGCGCGGTACGGGTGCCACCGACCCGGCGTTCTTCACCCTGACCAAGGTGGCCAACAAGCGCTTCGACATCCAGCACTACTTCCTGCCCATCAAGTCGTCGGAGGTCATGCTCAACACGCAGCTGGTGCAGGCGCCCTACTATTGATGGCCACAGCCGGACACATGTTAAACTTAAAAATGGAAAATTCGCTATGAAACAGTTTTTTAAGATACTGGCGCTCGCGACCCTGGCGCTGCCTTTCACCGGCTGCGACGTGGAGTATTCGGACATAAATATTCTGCCCGACCCGGTTTTCGAACAGAACGGGCTGTACACGGTCAATACCATATCCATCTATGACGACTACGAAACCGTCATCAATGTTTCGAGAACTGCCGGTCTGTCGAAAGAACTGGAATTGGATATCGTGGTGGACGAAACGCTGCTCGCCGAATACAACGAATTGTATAACACCGACTATAAACTGCTGGAAGCACAGTTCTACGACATTCCGAAGAATGCGCAACTTGCAAGTACGGTCAAGTCCGTCGATATTTCCGTGCGGATACATCCCAAAGCCCTGATTGCGGCCAAAGGCATGGCTGCGGCTAACAACATGCTGCTCCCCATCCGTATTTCCAATGCCTCCACGCCCGTCGAGGACGGCGGTTCGATGATGCAGGCGCTGTTGCGTTTGAGCATCGTCGAGCCGATTGTGCAGGTGGAGATGCCCGAACAGATGCCGCAGCTGGAGTTCATTCCGACCATTCCGCTGCCGCAGGAAATTACGCTGAACGCCACGGCCAATTTCAACACGCTGGAGGTGGCGAAAATCGGCTATCGGGTCAATGCATCGAAAGTCGATGCCTATAACGAGGAGCACGGCACCTCTTACCAGCTGTTGCCCGAGCAGTATTATAAAATCAAGGAATCGGATTTCGATACGGAAACGCTGGAAATCGAGAGCCGCATCGAATTCGATTGCGCTGCAATCGGCGGTGAGGGCACCTACCTGCTGCCGCTCGAAATGCATTCCGACGACTATTCGGTCGTCCAGCGGGAGCCGGTTTATGTCTTGATTCAGATGTCCGAACTCAAAATATGGGTAACGAACGTCGCTGACCTCGCAAAAACGTCGGGCAAGGGAAAAATCAGGGTACAGATGAACTCCCCGATGACTGTCGGCCAGCCTGTCGACTTCGTATTCGAACCGGAGAAGGTCGAAACCTACAACACGGAGCACGGGACTGCATTCAAGACGCTGGATGCCGCCAAGGTGGTCGTTACCCCGACTGAAATTCAGGCCGGCAGCCAATACGGCGAACTCTCGTTCGAGCTCGATCTGTTGGAATTGGATTACGACGGCGCCGATAAATACATGGTTCCGCTGACCTTCAAGAGCAGCGAACTGGTGGACGGCACGATCGTAACGGGCCCGTCGACATTCTACATCGAGGTGAACAAGACGCTCAAGGGCACCTACGACAAGGAAGTATGGGGCGAAGAAAAAAGCAACCGCGTTCTGAAACCGGCTATTTTCATCGCAGGACAGGACGGCTATGCTGAGTCGCGGAATGCGAAGAAGCAGAAGTACATCATCAATTACAACCAGACGTGGACAGGCGGCCTGATTTACTTCAATATTTCGGACGAAACGGTCGCAGGACATCCCAATCGGCGGGTACTCGTCGATTTCTCGGATCGTCCCAACGAAAGAGCTGACGGCTATGACCAGATTGTCGATTCCGGCAGTTATCTGGACACTGACACGGGGGATATTTATTTCAACCTCCGGGTTATGGACGGTGCGTACGGCGCGACGGGCGGATTCGGTATCGAAGTGGTACTGTCCAACCGTGCAGACCTTTGACGGTCTGGTAGGGCCGATGGCCGGGGGTACACAGGGTATCCTCCGGCCATCGGCAACCGCTGCCCTGCTGGCAGGGGGCTGCTCCGGCCTGTAACCTTGCCGGCACAGATCGCCGCGCTGAAAACCCTGAAATGATTGAATTTTAAATATACCGGTTATGAAAAAAATGCGATTCTTTTTGTGCGTAGTCCTGTCGGCCGCGGCGCTTTGGTCATGCGGCGGCGACGGTGACGGCGAGCCCGGGCCCGAACCTCCCGTGCCGCCCGTCGTGGATCCCAATGCCGTCGAGGTCGTCAACAGCGGCTTCGAAAAGGGGCTCGAAGGCTGGACGCGCGTCGATTTCCACAACGGCGGCAAGGTGACGGTCGAGGTGGTCGAGGGTGCCGGCGTCAACGACAGCCGCTGCATCAAGATCCAGCAGTTCCCCGAGAACGGCCGTTGCGGCGTGGGCAT
>OHJA01001313.1_pt1 | contig 9695 bp, 6 predicted proteins | sample 1568441 | NCBI WGS metagenome assembly OHJA01 (sample SAMEA3879500, study PRJEB24766) | human gut metagenome | biome: human-associated habitat; feature: feces | place: USA | collected 1985/1987 | reverse complement strand
GATTCGAGACCGCAAGCCGGTGAAGCTTCTTCAGAAATTAAGTAGTGATGGGTATGAATGCAGGAAAGAAACAGCCGGAATCTATTATGTCAGTGGTGTGATGTTCCCGGTGCAGATCATTGCATCATCGGAACTGGATATGGATTTGCATGTACAGCTCAAGGCACTGACTGACAATTTGGATGAACCGCTGATGTGGAAGTATCTGCAGGAAGTTAGCGTTTTTACAGAGAGGGAAAAGAATCTTGCGGATGTTGTGCTTCAGGTTATTGTAAACAGTAACATGGAGAAAGTGCAAAAATGGAAAGGAAGTGAACAGACAATGTGTGAGGCATTACGTGTTTTAATGGCAGATGAATTGAATGAAGAACGCGTGGAAGGTCAGCGTGAAGGCCAGATTCGTGCATATGCAACTTTGGTAAAGGATGGAATCATTACAGTGGAAGTTGGTGCAGAAAAAGCAGGAATGTCTGTCGATGACTTTACAAAAGAAATGAAACAGGCTGGTTATGTAATCCCTGCGGTATAAAATCATTTTGTAAAGCCATGTAGTATGTATGGGTAAAAACATCTATAATTTCAATTATTCTGCGGATTCTTGAGAAACAGAGTCTTTCTTTTTCCTGGATTTTGCAGAAAGCATTTTATGACCAGAGTAGATAGCCATAATCATGCAGAGAAGAGAACTGCAGGCAAAATATTTGTGAGCTGATTTCATATTTTTATAGCCGGTATAGATAGTTCCGATCATGGTTGCCAATGCACCAAGGGACCAATATTTATGTGATTTCATTTGAATACCTCCTGTGTTTTTCTATATAATACCTCTTTTTGGAGAGTATGCAAACAGGAAATTTTATTTTATTTGCTCTGAACTGTTTTTCTTGCAACGAGCATACACATATGATATAGTAAACATATCTTTTTTCAGAGGCAGTTTCTGCCGAAAATCCTATTTGTTTCGTTGTATAAATGAACTATGTGAATTTTACATATATTTAACAGTCTGCAATTTTTGTGCGTTGAAAAAAGCGTGAAAGTTACATATAATAAAAGGAGAACAGTTGAAAAAAGAACAGACGAAAAATCAACAGGAGAAGAATCAGAAAAAGTCCCAAAAGCTGCAGTGGCATCCGGCATTCTGTTCAGCCTTGCGCCTGGAACTGCTGGAGGATGCAGAAAATCTGGAATTTACCGATGAGTTCCAGCTTACGGAAAAACCTTTGCAGATTGACTGTACGGTTGTAAAAGTAAAGAGGGACTGCAAAATAAAAAATGAAATCGGGAAGATCTTCCGGAAACACAACATTTTTGAATATAAATCCCCGAAGGATGAGCTGAACATTGATACTTTTTACAAGGCGGTTGCGTATGCGTGCCTGTATAAAGTATTACCAAATCATGTGGATGAGATTCCGGCAGAGGAGATTACCATTACACTGATTCGAGACCGCAAGCCGGTGAAGCTGATGCATGAACTGGAAAAATCCGGGTATGGATATAAAAAAGAAGCAGCAGGAATCTACTATGTCAGTGGCGTGATGTTCCCGGTGCAGATCATTGCATCATCGGAACTGGACACGGATATGCATGTACAGCTAAAAGCATTGACGAATCATCTGGAGGAATCGTTGATGCGTCAGTATTTATTGCAGGTGAGTACCTTTGAGGGAAGGGAGAAGAATCTTGCAGATATCGTGCTGCAGGTCATTGTAAACAGTAACATGGAGAAAGTACGGGAATGGAAAGGAAGTGAAAGGATTATGTGTGAGGCATTACGTGTTTTAATGGCAGATGAATTGAATGAGGAACGTGTGGAAGGTCAGCGCGAAGGAAGAGTGGAAGGTCAGCGCGAAGGACTGATTCGTGCATATGCATCCCTGGTGCAGGATGGGATCATCACCGTGGAAACGGGTGCAGAAAAAACGGGAATGTCTGTCGATGATTTCACAAAGGAAATGAAGCTGGCAGGTTATGTAATCCCTGCGGTATAAAATTAATTTTGTAAAGCCATGCAGTATTGGATTTTTCCATTGCATGGCTTTTGGTTTTTTCAGCCCGGGATGTTTTTTCTTGCAGCGGTCATAAACATATGGTATAGTAAACATATCTTTTTTCAGTGGCAGTTCCTGCCAGAAATTCCATTTGTTTTGTTGTATAAGTGAAAGATGTGAACTTTGATGTGCCTTTGACGGTCAGGGTTTGACAGTCAGATTTTGACGGTCTGAGTTTGACGGCCAGGGTTTAACAGTCTGCAATTTTTGTGCGTTGAAATAAAAGCAAAAACCACATATAATATAAGGAGAACATTTGGAAAAAGAACAAACGAAAAATCAACAGGAGAAGAATCAGAAAAAGTCCCAAAAGCTGCAGTGGCATCCGGCATTCTGTTCAGCCTTGCGCCTGGAACTGCTGGAGGATGCAGAAAATCTGGAATTTACCGATGAGTTCCAGCTTACGGAAAAACCTTTGCAGATTGACTGTACGGTTGTAAAAGTAAAGAGGGACTGCAAAATAAAAAATGAAATCGGGAAGATCTTCCGGAAACACAACATTTTTGAATATAAATCCCCGAAGGATGAGCTGAACATTGATACTTTTTACAAGGCGGTTGCGTATGCGTGCCTGTATAAAGTATTACCAAATCATGTGGATGAGATTCCGGCAGAGGAGATTACCATTACACTGATTCGAGACCGCAAGCCGGTGAAGCTGATGCATGAACTGGAAAAATCCGGGTATGGATATAAAAAAGAAGCAGCAGGAATCTACTATGTCAGTGGCGTGATGTTCCCGGTGCAGATCATTGCATCATCGGAACTGGACACGGATATGCATGTACAGCTAAAAGCATTGACGAATCATCTGGAGGAATCGTTGATGCGTCAGTATTTATTGCAGGTGAGTACCTTTGAGGGAAGGGAGAAGAATCTTGCAGATATCGTGCTGCAGGTCATTGTAAACAGTAACATGGAGAAAGTACGGGAATGGAAAGGAAGTGAAAGGATCATGTGTGAGGCATTACGTGTTTTGATGGCAGATGAATTGAATGAGGAACGTATGGAAGGCCAGAGAGAGGGCAGAATCGAAGGTCAGCGAGAAGGTCAGCGCGAAGGACAGATTCGTGCATATGCATCCCTGGTGCAGGATGGGATTATCCCCGTGGAAACAGGTGCAGAAAAAGCAGGAATGTCTGTCGATGATTTTACAAAAGAAATGAAGAAGGCCGGTTATATAATTCCAGCAGTATAAAATCAGAAAATGAAATGTGTGGTGCCCATGGTTGCACCACACATTTCATTTTAATTTAAGAAAAGTTTTATATAATAGGAATTGTTCTGGAAATCAGTTCGTGATAGTATAAAAGCTATGCATATGAAAAGGAGTTAAATCATGGGAAAAATATTTAAAAACATGCTCCCATACTGGAAATGGATTCTGGTTATTGTGGCTTTTCTTGTGATGCAGGCATTTTGTGATCTGTCCCTGCCACAGTATACATCAGATATTATCGATGTCGGAATCATGAGCAGCGGAGTGGAGCATATTCTTCCGGAAGAAATGACACAGGAAGATTTTGTGTCAGCACAGCTTTTTATGACCAGCAGGGAAAAGAAAACATTTGCCGCCTGTTATAAGGAGCCGAAAAAAGATGGAAACTATGTGAGAAATTGTGAAGAGGATACGCTTGACGATATGGATGAGTCTCTGTTGGAGCCGATCGTCATGGTATATCAGATGTCCCAGATGAAGGAGTCCGATATTGACGAGAAGGCTCTCACGGGGAAAATGGGAACGGATGGGACGCAGGTAGATATGAAGCAGCTGATGCAGGCACTGGCAGCCGGCCAGGTACCGGATCAGCAGATTCTTGAGATGCGAAAGCAGGTGTCCGGACAGATTGATGCGATCGGATCTTCTACATTGAAATCCATGGGTGTGACCTATGCGATCTCCTGTGATAAAAATGCAGGTGTGGATGTAGATGCCATTCAGAAACATTACTTATGGACCACCGGAGCCAAGATGCTTGGTTTTGCGCTGCTGATGGTTATGGCGGCAGTGGTTGTCGGATATTGTGCTTCCCGTGTGGGAGCATCCATCGGACGAGATCTGCGTGATAAGACATTCCGCAATGTCGTACAGTATTCCAATGCAGAGATGGATCATTTTTCAACGGCATCCCTGATTACGAGAAGTACCAATGATGTACAGCAGATTCAGATGGTGACTGCAGTATTTCTGCGAATGATTCTTTATGCTCCGATCATTGGAATCGGTGGTGTGATTAAGGTTGCACAGACCCATGCAGGAATGGAATGGGCGATCGCGCTTGCGGTGCTTGTTATTCTTGGGTTTGTAATGCTTCTTACCTCCCTTGCCATGCCAAAGTTTAAGATTATGCAGAATCTCGTGGACCGGCTGAATCTGGTTTCGAGAGAGATTCTGACAGGATTAAATGTCATTCGTGCATTTGGACGGGAAAAACGGGAAGAAGAGCGGTTTGATGAGGCCAACCGCAATCTGACAAGGACGCAGTTGTTTACCAACCGTGTTATGACATTTATGATGCCGGGAATGATGATGATCATGTACTGCATTACGCTTCTGATTGTGTGGGTTGCCGCAAAGCGGATTGATGGCGGATATATGCAGGTTGGTTCCATGACGGCATTTATTACTTACACAATGATGATCGTTATGGCATTTCTGATGCTGACCATGATGTCTATCATGATGCCGAGAGCCGGTGTGGCTGCAGAGCGTATAGATGAGGTTGTACGCACAAAAAGTACGATTACAGATCCGAAAGAGCCGGCTGCCATGGAACAGTGTGAGGGTGTGATTGCCTTTCATCATGTAAATTTCCGGTATCCGGGAGCCACGGAAGATGTGCTTTCGGACATTGATTTTGTTGCAGAGCCGGGAAAGACCACTGCAATTATCGGAAGTACCGGATGTGGTAAATCTACGCTGGTCAACCTGCTTCCGCGTTTTTATGATGTGACAGGCGGAGAGATCACGCTTGACGGAACGGATATCCGCAAGTATACATTGCAGGATCTGCGGGAACATATCGGATTTGTACCACAGAAGGGAATTCTTTTCTCCGGTACAATTGCAAGCAATCTGCGCTTCGGGGCAGAGGATGCGTCAGATGAGCAGATCCGGGAAGCAGCGGAGATTGCGCAGGCAATAGAGTTTATTGACAGCAAACAGGATGGGTATGAGAGTGCGATTGCACAGGGCGGAAGCAATGTTTCCGGCGGACAGAAGCAGCGGCTTGCCATTGCCAGAGCGATCGCAAAGAATCCAAAGATTTATGTGTTTGATGACAGTTTTTCCGCTCTGGATATGAAGACCGATGCGGCACTCCGCAGAGCGCTTGAGACAAAGACGGAACATACGACCGTGATCATTGTCGCACAGCGAATCAGTACGATTCTGCATGCGGACCAGATACTGGTACTCGACGATGGAAAGATTGTCGGAAAAGGCACGCATGAGGAATTACTGCACAATTGCGAAGTTTACGAGCAGATTGCCAGAAGTCAGCTGTCTGCCAAAGAACTGGGACTTTCCGAGGAGGTGAAATAAGATGGCAGAACAACGTACAAAAAGACCTCGCGGTCCGATGGGCGGTCCGGGCAGAGGAATGATGCCGGGAGAAAAGTCAAAAGATTTCAAAAACTCTATCGGAAAACTGGTTCGTTATCTCGGAAGATACTGGTATGCGATTGTTGCCGTTATGATTTTTGCAGCGGTGTCTACCGTCTTTTCCGTTGCCGGACCAAAGGTTATGGCACGTGCAACGAATGCATTGGTGGAAGGTCTCGGAAAAAAGATCGCGGGAACCGGATCTATTGATTTTACCTATATTGCCAAAGTGTTATTGTTTACACTTGGCCTGTATATCTGTTCTGCAGTATTCAGTTTTATACAGGGAATGATCATGACAGGAATCACGCAGAAAACCTGTTACCGCATGCGTAAGGAAATTTCAGAGAAAATCAACCGCATGCCAATGAAATATTTCGAGAGCCGCACGTACGGAGAGGTGCTATCCCGCATCACAAATGATGTGGATACACTTGGACAGAGTTTAAATCAGAGTGTGACGCAGATCATTACGAGTGTGGCGACACTGGTCGGAACACTTGTGATGATGATTTCAATTTCCGGAATTATGACATTGATTTCACTTGTGATTCTTCCGGTATCTGCCATCCTGATTTCGTTTATTATCAAACATTCGCAGAAATATTTCCGCCAGCAGCAGGAATATCTGGGACATATCAACGGACAGGTGGAAGAGGTCTATGGCGGACATCTGGTGGTGCAGGCATATAATAAGCAGGAGAGCACCATCAAAAAATTTGAAGATACCAATCAGATTCTGTTTCAATCGGCATGGAAGTCCCAGTTTTTATCCGGACTGATGCAGCCGATCATGCAGTTTGTCGGAAACCTCGGTTATGTCGGAGTGGCAATTTCCGGAGGACTTCTGGCAATCCGCGGAACCATCGGGGTTGGTGAAATTCAGGCATTTATTCAGTATGTCCGGAATTTTACTCAGCCGATCCAGCAGATTGCGCAGGTGGCAAATATGCTGCAGTCGATGGCTGCAGCCTCCGAGCGCGTATTTGAATTTCTGGACGAAGAGGAAGAAGAACTGACGGTTGAACATGCTGTGCATCTCGACCATGTGGATGGTTACGTGGATTTTTCCCATGTAAGTTTCGGATACAATCCGGATCAGATCATTATCAGGGATTTTTCCGCTCATGTAACACCTGGACAGAAAATTGCAATTGTCGGACCAACGGGAGCAGGAAAAACCACAATGGTCAAACTGCTTATGCGTTTCTATGATGTGACAGGCGGAGCCATTCAGGTGGATGGGCATGATATCCGCGACTTTAACCGTCAGGAGCTTCGGGATGCATTTGGTATGGTATTGCAGGATACCTGGCTGTTTAAGGGATCTATCATGGAAAACATCCGGTATGGCCGTTTAGATGCCACGGATGAGGAAGTGATTGAGGCGGCAAAAGCCGCACATGCCCACCATTTTATCCAGACACTTCCGGGTGGCTACCAGATGGAGTTAAACGAGGATGCAAGTAATGTTTCCCAGGGACAGAAACAGCTTCTTACAATTGCACGTGCTATCCTTGCGGATAACCCGATTCTGATTCTGGATGAGGCAACCTCTTCGGTAGATACCCGTACCGAAGTGCGGATTCAGAAGGCATTGGATAATCTGATGCGTGGACGGACCAGCTTTATCATTGCGCATCGACTCTCTACGATAAGAAATGCGGATCTGATTCTGGTGATGAAAGATGGCGATATCATAGAGCAGGGGACACACGAACAGCTTCTGGTACAAAAGGGATTTTATGCAGATCTGTATAATTCCCAGTTCGAAGAGAATGCATAAGACATTGAAATAAATTGGCAGTTGTGATATAGTTTAACTGTATTTATCGACAAATTTTGACAAAATCGGACAGTGCTTTCTGGTATGCTTATTTTTGACTGAATTTGACATTCTAGGAGGCCTACATGGGAAAACTAAATGTCGCAATTGCAGATGATAACGAGGTTATGCGTGACTTATTGGAAGAAATGGTAACCAGTGATGATGAACTGCACCTGATCGGGATGGCGAAGGATGGAGAAGAAGCCTGCCATCTGATCAAGGAAAAAGAACCGGATGTTGTATTATTGGATATTATTATGCCGAAACTGGACGGTTTGGCAGTCCTTGACAGGATCAGGGCAGATCATACACTAAAGAACCGGCCAACATTTCTGATGATCAGTGGGATCAGCAATGAAAAGATTACCGAAGACGCGTTTGAGCGGGGAGCGGATTATTACATTATGAAGCCGTTTGACCGGAATATTGTTTTGGACCGGATCAAGACACTCAACCGTCGAAAAAACAAAGTACGAAAAGAAATTGGCAGACCGGTTGAGATGGAAAAGAAACCGGAAAAGTACTCGTTACAGACACTGGAAGAGGATGTCACAGAGATAATTCATGAGGTTGGTGTTCCGGCACATATCAAGGGATACCAGTATTTGCGGGAGGCAATCATCATGTCTGTGACGAATATGGACATGTTAAATTCTATTACGAAAATTTTATATCCGGGGATCGCAAAGAAATTTGATACGACACCAAGCCGTGTCGAGCGTGCCATCCGTCATGCAATTGAAGTAGCATGGAGCCGTGGCAAGATGGATACGCTGGATGATCTGTTCGGATATACGATCAGCAATGGAAAAGGAAAACCGACCAACTCGGAATTTATCGCTCTTATTACGGACAAAATACGATTACAGATGAAGAGTAAGTAAAGGAGTGTTATGTATGAAGAAGATTCTGTTTGTTTCATCAGAGGCAGTGCCATATGTGAAAACCGGAGGTCTTGCCGATGTTGTCGGATCACTTCCGAAATATTTTGACAAAAAAGAGTATGATGTGCGGGTAGTTATTCCGAAATACGCCTGCATGGATCGCTCATTTCTTCCAAATTTAAAATTTTTGTGCCATTTTTATGTAAATCTGAACTGGCGCAGGCAGTATGTTGGAATTTTCGAGTCGGAATATCATGGTGTTCACTTTTATTTTGTGGACAATGAATTTTATTTTGCAGGAGAATCTCCATACAACAATATCTATGAAGATGTGGAAAAGTTTGCATATTTTTCCAAGGCAGTACTTGCTAGTCTGCCGTATATTGATTTTGCCCCGGATATTATCCATTGCAATGACTGGCAGACAGGACTTATTCCGGTGTTTCTGCATACGGTATTTGGAGATGATAATTTTTATGCGGGAATCAAAACCGTGTTTACGATTCATAACCTGCAGTTTCAGGGACGCTGGCGAATTCAGGAGATTATGGATATTACAGGACTCCCGGCACACATTTTCAATGCATATGAACTGGAATCTTATGGCGAAGCAAACTACTTAAAGGGTGGCGTGGTATATGCGGATTATATTACTACCGTCAGCCCGACGTATGCAAATGAGATTACGACCGTAGAAGGGGGAGAGGGCTTAAGTGGCCTGATGACTGCCCGAAAGGATCGCCTTTATGGTATTTTAAACGGAATTGATTATGAAGAATATAATCCACAGACAGATCCTTATATTTCGGTAAATTATTCGAAAAAAGATGCAGTGAGTGGGAAAAAAGAAAACAAAGTTGCATTACAGAAAGAACTTGGGCTTCCAGTCAGGGAGGATGCTTTCCTGATCGGAATCGTATCGCGTATGACCAGCCAGAAAGGATTTGACCTGATTGGCTGCGTATTGGATGAACTTTTAACCGAAATGGATATACAGCTGGTGGTTCTTGGTTCCGGAGAGAGCCAGTATGAAAATATGTTCCACCATTATCAGAGTAAGTATCCGGACAAGGTAAGCGTACATATCGGATTTACCGAGGAGCGTTCGCACCATATATATGCGGCAAGTGATGTGCTGCTGATGCCTTCCATGTTTGAACCATGCGGGCTGGCACAGATGATTGCCATGCGTTACGGAACACTTCCGATCGTACGTGAAACCGGAGGACTCCGGGATACGGTAGAACCATACAATGAATATGAAAATACAGGATGTGGTTTTTCATTTGCGAATTTTAATGCACAGGAAATGGCAGATATTGTCC
>OHJA01001298.1_pt1 | contig 9779 bp, 4 predicted proteins | sample 1568441 | NCBI WGS metagenome assembly OHJA01 (sample SAMEA3879500, study PRJEB24766) | human gut metagenome | biome: human-associated habitat; feature: feces | place: USA | collected 1985/1987 | reverse complement strand
ATTTCCTAATGTATAGGTCACTTTGTCCTTGCGATAACCAATCGGAAATTCACTTATGAAATCCGGCAATGCAGAAACATCTACCGACTCTTTTTCCGCCAAACGACAAAGCAACAGATAGTCTTCTTTCGGGAAAGCAAGAGACGTATCCATTGCGGCAGCCTTCTCCAAGTTTTCTATAATAAACGAATTGATTTCCATATCTTCTTCGCTACGCGCGGAAGGCATAAAATAGCAATCTTCCCACAAGGCACTCAAAGCCGTATTCCGATAGAATAATGCATCACGCTCTTCATTATTCCACATGAAAAATTCGCTTGCCAACCTCTCGATACCTTCATCTTTTATCCGTTCGACTAAGTGCTCCGGACATATTCTTCCGAAAGGAGATACCACCGTTCCTTCTATCCCACGGGGCATGTACTTATTGCAATCCCAACAAATGGCAGACATGCTGCAATTCTCCTTCATACGTTCACGGCAGAGTTCTACGATGGCGTTCAACCAACGATAGAAATGTTCGGAACGCATCCGCTCAAAGTCCCTATGCTCATAATATTCCGTATCGTCCTCCACCTCAGTAGAGAAGTCTCTCAGTTCTACCAACTCGTCAACGATATCTATCGCAGCCTTATGAAAACCTGCTCCCAACAGGTTAGTCTGACAATCACCTATGACAGCTATATCATCTTCTTCCTGTTCATAATTGAAGAATATATTTCCTAAACGGCAGACTGATAATTCAGAATAATCTTCTGTATGACTGACAGATGCCTCGTGCCGGGCGGCAACTACATCCAACAATTTCTGGAATGAAGAAATACTTTTGCATTTCGTTGTTAATCTGAAACCTATACTCATGGTTGTGATATATTTATAATTATAGATTCATTTTATTCCTCAGACTCGTCATCCTCCGTTTCATACAGTCTGCACAAGTCACTACCCTGACGGAAGTCGGAAAGATAGAAGTGATATTGGGGATAGTCTTTCAGAAATGGAACAATCTTTTCCATAAATGCCGACTCATCAAACAAAAGAAGATCAATATAGCAGGTACCGGTACCGATAGCTCCCCCTAATAAAAGTCCCAAACCTTCCGGTTCAAGCAATTCCGCCGCCAGGCGGTCTTCCAGTTCATAACGGAAATCCAGCACTTTCTTCCCATCACCTTCTTCCTTATTTTCATAGGGGAAAGCGATAAATACAGCCTGCGCACCAAATCCATTCAAACGGTCGAACAGTTCTGTGGAACCATTATAATAATTGGCCACCAAAGGCTGGAAGCAGGAGCTGCCTGCCATGACGTCAAAACGTAATTCCTCGTTCTCCTGAGGCTCAAAACGATAGCTGGTATAGACTTGCTGCGGATTATCAAATATCTCCTTACCATGAGCCTTTAATGTATCTGTAATGTAGGCTCTGAGTTCAGGAAGCTTTATCATATTCTCCAATGGAGCATCTGCACGCTCCACACTGGCAATATACTGGTAAGAAAGTCCCTCACCCAGCATAATCTCCATCATGATATAATAAGCATTATAGCTTTGTGCTTCTTCCAGAGAGCATAACTGTTCTTCATAGAAATGGATATTGAAAGCATTGATATCTTCCTGATAAGCAGCAGATACCTGCACCTGAGCCATATCTACATTCGCCCCATACATGCCGAAATGTGTATTGCCCTCTACGGAGAATGTGAATTCATAGTCTCCACCCAGATTAAAATGCACATCCTCATCTATCAAATTCGTACCGGCGGTAACAAACTCAACAGCATCACCACCGTCAAGCTGCCCGCGGTTCTCAACAATCCGGGAGAGCTCCTCCTCGTTATCGGTAAACCACTTCCAAAAGTCCTTCACCCGCTTCCGAAAAGGCAGGTGACTGTTGCAACTACGGATGAACTCAATCGTATCTTCATCTTCCGGAGTCAGTTCGTCCGCCTTCTTAAAGCAAGCCAAAGCTTCCTTGTATCTGTCGAGAAAGTAAAGTGCATACCCTTTCCGAAAGTTCCAATTAGTATCTCCGGCTTCTTCCTCCTCGATGGAATCAAGTAACTCCAAAGCTTTTTCATATTCACCCAGGTTGTTATATGCACGTGCCAGCAAACCTGTAGCTTCAGAATCTCTTTCTTCAGGCGAAATCTGTCCTAACATATCAACAATTCTACCATGCTCGTCAGTTTCTGTCCAAGCATCAATTTGTTTCCTTAATGTTTCATCCATTGTTCATTGTGGTTTAATGATGTCCAAAGATATAAAAACTCAGTTTATCCACTCTATAAACTGCCATAAAAAATTACAATTGGATAATGGCTATTTTATAGAAACCATGACAAATTGCAAATTCTATTCTGTCAATTTGCTTTTCCAAAGAACTTTTATTTAGTATTTATTCAGGAAGATACCCAAAAGGTAGGATAAATGTCATTATATTCACAAGAGAAAGAGCAAGAAGTACAAGTCTTTTCTTTATATTTTGAAGACTGTTTTTCAAAAAAAAACGGCTATGGAAAAAAGCATTTTCCATAGCCGGGTACATATAAAACAATACTTAATTATTTATAACCTGTATTCTGAGTGAACTCTGTTTTATTTTCAATTGCATCCAAAAATGTCTGCGGAAATGGACGTACCCAATGGTGTTCATCAACATTAGCCGCATTAGGATTACATTTCTTTATTCTTTTTACAAACTGCTCTTTACCAAAACGCTTTAAATCAAACCACCTCAGTTGTTCCCCTGCCAATTCTCTCGCACGTTCATCCAAAATAAAATCAATATCTTGAATCTGCGACAGGTTGACACACATATCCTCCTCATAACCGGCAACTGCACGGGTCATACGTAACTTATTCATATAATCCAAAGCATCAGATTTATCCGTTTGAGCCCCAGCTTCTGCTACAATCAGATACATTTCAGCGATACGAATCATAAAACCGTCCCGCGTACTTCTATCTTCATCTTTAGAAGCACGTGCAGGGTCTGCAAACTTACATAACTCTAAAGATTGCTTCATGTTTTTAGTAGAACCGTCTGCATTATAAATATCATTTCTGTCAAACAGCTGGTAACGGTTTTCCGCCCAGGCACGTTGCGCAGCAGTTGCTTCCCCTTTAATTATATAAATAGCCGTATCAGCCATTGCCGTGTACTTACCTTTTCCTTTCTCATTATTCATGATCCATAGATGGCGGAAACTGCCACCATAACGTTGATCTCTTTCCTCATCAAACAAGTCAATCAAATAACGGGTTGGCATGTAACGGTTAAACGGACGTCCATATTCTATGGAACGTGTCATACCCGGTTGATCATCATATTTCATGCAGAAAAGCAGATGCGCATTATTTCCTCCATTTCTGATAACCGGTTTATCATCCAATTCCGAATTATACAGCTGATTTGTTGAATAATCGACATACCATATTACTTCATTATTGGAATTTCCATCACTGTTCTTCATATCCCAGATAGAAGCAAAATCTTTAGCCAACTCAAAAGGACCATTGTCTATCACGTCTTTGGCCAAATTATAAGCCTGTTCATACATCTTTGCATCCTTCGTTACACTAGCCCGCGTTAACAGTAGTCTGGCTTTAAGTGCTTTGGCAGTCCATACCGTAACTCGACCACCGTCATTCTGCTGAGTAGATAATTTACTTGTAATAGCCCAGTCCAGATCACTAAACATATGCTGATAAATATCACTTACCGATGTTTTAACCGGATTCATTACGATACTACTTGAAGGCACATCTATGTAATAGGTATCTCCAAATGTTTCAGTCAATATCCAATAATAAAATGCACGCAGTACTCTGGCTTCCGCCTCACGCTTATTCAATGTTGTAGCTAATGCTTCATCTTTCGATGGGTTAGGTACAGTTTCCGCATGATAGATTGCGGTGTTGCACCAGTTTATAGCTGCGTAGAATCGGTCAAAATAAAAGGTACATGCAGAATTGGTACCATCAAGCGACTGCGTATATGCCGCCATATTATTATCCACACATCCGGAAGCTGCTGCTATAATATCCGTTCCAGTTTCACTCAATCCAATGGCATCTTCTTTACCTGCCCAAAAGCGCAATGGGGTATAACATGCATTCACGATGGCATTCAACCCTTCTTCTGTATCATAATATCCCCCTTCGGAAGTTACATCACTATAATTGGTTTCATCTAAGAAACTATCACAACCACTTCCCAGAAACAGCATCAACGATGCTACTAATAATATACTTTTTTTCATAATGTTATTCCTTTAAATACTGAATCGTTTATCAAAAATCCAAATTGACACCAAACACAAGTTGCTTGGTCATAGGGAATGAAATACCTCCTCCACGTTCCGGATCATAATTCTCAATACTACTGAAAGTGAAGAAGTTTTTAGCTGTTGCATAAATGCGTACGCGGTCCAGTCCTATATTCTTCAGTGCTTTTGCCGGAAGATTATAAGCTAAAGTTATATCTCTGATTTTCACAAACGAGCCTTTTTCATATTTCAAGGTTGAAGAATATCTGGTTTTTCCGAATCCGTAAAAACGGTTAGGACGTGGAAAATCGTTTGTGGGATTTTCAGGAGTCCAGTAGTCTACATTCGAACTGTTTTCCAATCCGTCTGGTTTATATCCTCTATTAAATTCATAATCGATCCACTGACCTAAACGGCTGTAAATGAAAAACGAAAATTCAAAATCATGAATGGTAAAAGCATTATTGATACCAAAAGTCACTTTCGGACGTTTACTGTAAATAACACGGTCTTCGGGAGTAATTTCCCCGTCATCATTCGTATCCTGTATCTTTATGTCACCAGGAATCTGCCCGTTCTTAGCAGCTTCTTCCGCTTCATCTAATTGCCAGATACCAATTTTCTTATAATCGTAAAACACCTGAAACGCTTCACCCACAAACCACGAGTTAGCCTCATCTCTCAGTGCTCCCGATGCCAGTTCTTTTATTTTCTCTTTGTTATGAGAAAGCGTAAAATCTGTGGTCCAGGTAAAATTCTTCTTTTGTATATTTACTGAGTTTAGCGTTATATCAATACCAAAGTTTTCCGTCTTACCAATATTTTCCATCACATCAGAGTAACCATTAGTTGATGGAATCTTGCGATTCATAAGAACATTCCTCGTATATGATTTATAGATGTCCAGAGAACCTGACAGACGATTATTGAAGAGTCCGAAATCCACTCCCAAATCGAATACAGAAGTTGTTTCCCACGTCAGATTCTTATTCGACATAGTCTTAGGATACAGACCACTGGCCAGCTCATTATTGAATGAATAAGTAGAAGAGCCCAAAAGACCTATCGTTTGATAAGGATCAATGGCCGATTGACCGGATTCTCCCCAGCTTAAACGAAGTTTCAAGTTAGATAAATTATCAATGTTCTTCAGAAAAGCTTCTTCATTCATTCTCCACGCTAATGCTACAGATGGAAAATATCCCCACTTATGTCCACTGGCAAGTAGTGAAGATCCGTCTGCACGTAAAGAAGCTGTAAGAATATAACGGTCCATAAACTTATAATTTACACGTCCGAAGAAAGAAGCCAAATTCTCTTCTTGTAAATAACTGTCAATCATAACTTCTTTGGTGTTTGATGCCAGATTATGATAGATATTGCCTCCATAAGTCTGCCCTTTACCTGAAGCCAATGTATATTCTTTACTCTTATAAATCGTACTGGTACCACCCATTATCTGAAAATCATGCTCTCCCAATATCTTCGAATAGGTCAGGATGTTTTCCCAGGTAATACCCGATTGAATAGTATGTTCTTTCAATGATTTACTGTCTTTGCCTTCTCCGTCCAAAGAGTTTGCCGAGCAATAATACCCTCTTCTTGAATTCTGAGCATCAACCCCTAATGTTGTTCTGAAAAGAAGATCTTTTGTGATATTCCAGTTCGCATACAAACTGCCAAAGAAACGGGTGCCTTTCGTGTTATCCTTTATTGCCCCCTCCACATCATCCACCAATGGATTGGTCTGAGAATTGTATCCCGGTGCCGGGAATCTTACCACTTCTCCATTTTCATCATAAGGTTTTGATAATGGAACAATCTTATTACACATATTCAACGGATCACGACGTGTGTTTTGATCCTTATAAGTATACGTAATGCTTGTACCTATCTTCAGGGTTTTCAGTAATTCATGATCCAATGCTACCCTGGCATTCAATCGTTTATAATTATCATTTTTGAAAAGCCCATTCTCACCTCTATATCCCAAGGAGATATTATGTTGTGTCTTGTCTGTACCTCCCGATATGGATAGTTCATAATTCTGATTGAAACCATTGCTCATCATTAAGTCACGATAGTCAGTAGACACTCCTTCTCTAACATATTCCAATTCCTGCGCCACTGTAAAGACCTGATCATCCGGCAAATATTCATTAGTTGTCTGGTCACGGTATGCTTCACGTTTTAACTGTGCATATTCAGCTCCATTCATGATAGATGGATAAGAAGAAATCATATTAACAGAAGCAAAAGCATTCAGAGAAACTTTTGATTTTCCTGTTTTTCCTTTCTTAGTAGTCACGATGATAATACCATTTGCACCACGTGTTCCGTAAATGGCGGTTGAAGATGCATCTTTTAAGACTTCAATAGATTCGATATCCGAAGGGTTAATATCCAGAGTCGTACCATAATCTACTCCATCCACCAATATCAGAGGTTTATTGCTGGCTTTTAATGATCTCTCTCCACGAATAGTGAAACTCAGCTCAGCTCCTGCCTTACCTGAAGAAGAAGTCAGGTCCAATCCTGCAACCTTTCCCTGTAAAGCTTCCAAAGCATTGGTTGTCGGTATAGCTGTGATATCCCGTGACTTTACGGAAGACACAGCACCCGACAAGTCCCTCTTTTTCTGTACACCATAGCCTACAACAACAACTTCATCCAAAGCCTGTGCATCTTCTTTCAAGGTAATAGTAAATGAAGTCTGTTTTCCAACCGGTATAGACTGAGTCAGATAACCGATGTAAGAGACAATTAAAACATCTTTCTCCTTCACATTCGGAATTGCAAATTTACCATCCAAATCCGTAATAGAACCGTTACCGGTTCCTTGCACAGATACATTGACTCCAATCACCGGCTCTCCGGTAACATCTTTTACAATACCGGAAACTTGATGTGTCTGAGCCAGAGACAACAAGCAAAGCATGCTAAACATCAAAGACATACATGCCCTTCGAATAAATACATTCTGATTCATAAAAAAGTGCTTTTAAAATTAGTAAATAAGGTATTTGTTTTTCTATTCATATGAAAAGCTGAAGGTAGCAGGAGTATCTGCTTTTAACACTATTTCCTGCATTTCCGCTTCCCGCAATTGAATTTTTACGTTCTGATCTATTTTAGATAATAAAGTGACTTTCACTTCCTTTTCATTCCATGACAGCTCTTGCACTATAATTCCACCTCTCAAGGCTACTCCGTTTATATGCCCACTGCGCCATTGCTGAGGCTTACATGGTAAAAGGGATATCAGACCCGGTTCCGAGTAAACCAACATTTTCATCACTAAAGACGGGTATCCTCCACAGATGTCCAGATTGAATGTCTTTTTAGGATCGTGGGTTGAAACCATATTATTATTCCAATAACTGTTTCCCAACCAGGTCAGCATATCATAAGCCGTCTCGGATTCACCTAAAGCACACGCAGAGAAAGCCAGTTGAATCATACCGAACGCCATGATTCCGCCATTGTCTTGCCGGCGTATTTCCATCCTACGATTAACGGCCCGCTTACATCCTTCTAGCAAATCCTTATCTTTCATAATAAGGGGATCATGAAAATCATACAGTCCGAATAAGTGAGAAGCGTGGCGATGTTTATGATTGTCCTGCAAGTCCTTCCACATCCATTCTCTGATTTCTCCATTCTCATTCAGCATATAAGAAGGCATTTTGGCCTGCATAGACTCCCATACCGGAATTTTATCCTGATTGACACCCAAAACCTGACTGGCTTCTATAACTGAGCGCAACAAAGCATTAGCTGCCATCACATCCATCGTGGCATTTATACAAGCCTGGCTGGGATGATTTGCCGGATGATTTTCAGGAGAATATGAAGGATTAAAAACATACTTCCCATCAGCCCCTTCTTTCAGAAAGTCTTCATAAAACAAGGCGGCCTGTTCCATGAATGGAAGTGCCCGTTTCTGCAAAAACTCTTTGTCCAGGGTATACATATAATAGTCATAATAGAAGAGTGAGTACCATGCCGCTCCGGTCACCCAGAAAGTCATCGGCCAGGTAGCATCAAAATGATTATTTAAGCCATGTGAACTAAAACGTGACGGAACATGAATACCACGGCAGTTATAAAGCTCACGTGCATTCACCTTAAAATCTTCCATATATGCTTCCAGCCTGTCAAACAGTGGCAACATCAGCTCCGGAGTATTAGCCTGCAAATAATGGGAAATGACAACCGGCAGATTTCCATTAGTCGTATAGTCACCGGACCAGGGAGGAGTCATAGTAGCTCCCCAGATACCTTGAAGATTAGGAGGGTTAATGCCTGTGGCACAAATAACATTATAACGTGCAGCATCGAAAATCTTCTCTATTAAAGCCGGATTGGAACCACCTGCTTCCAATAGTTCTTCGGAAGATTTCATACGGTCTTCTTTAGAGACACCCAAATCAATCGATACACGCTCAAATAATTCTTTATGGATTTTTTTATGCGCATCCAGTAATTCCGCATAATTAGTAGGATATAAACTGAGGTCTTTCATCATATCAGGCACTTTCGATATTTCCATATTGTCAGAAGGTTCAACACGAGCTAATATCAGCACATCCGTAGCACCATTTATGACTATTTGATCCGAGTTCATCTCTATATCACCGTCCATGTTCACGACTTTCACTACCCCTTCGTATCCCTTAAAGCTTTTTCTGGATTCAAATTCCCAAGGCCTTTCGTACCATGCTTTAAAATAAAGTCCGTTTTCTATTACACCGGATTCAACTTTATCAATGCAGTTCTTCTCACTTAATGTAAATTTCTTCTTACGTCCTGCATCATGCCTCATTATCTGTGAAAGATTCAATGTTGTATGGATAGAGCCTTTTTTTGAAGATAACCGTAGGGCAACCACATTGTCCGCTCTGGAAATAAATAGTTTACGCGAATAGATTCCATTATTATCCTCCCATTTAACCTCTACTTCGCCCGTAGTAAAATCCACAGTCCTATTATACTTCTTTACAGAAGAAGTATCACTTGAAATGTTGAATTGAAATGCCGGAACGAAAAGGTCTGTTGCGTGTTTACCTTGGTATCCCTCGGAATTAGCTAAGTCTACAATAAACTTAGAAGCCTCCGTATATTTACCATCCAGCATCATTTGCTGAATCTTCTCCAGGTTCTTTCCCTGGCTGACAGGCTTTCTCGGAGAATGAATAGGCAAATAAAGCAAAGCATGGTTAAGAACAATAGATTCCCTGTATGGGTCTCCCATTACCATAGCTCCCATCACACCGTTTCCGGTAACCAACGATTCTTCCCAAATATTAGCCGGACGATTGCTATGAAATCCCCGTTCCGGAACATTACCAACATCATTGATTTCTGTTTTACAGCTTAAAAAAGAAAAAACAGCTACACAGCAAAGAAAAAATATTCTCATAGTACTTTCATTTAAAATATTGTTATAAAAAAAATGAAGGTGTGTCGTAATACCCGATGCGCCTTCTTTTTTTTCGTTGACTATAAAAAT
>OHJA01001295.1_pt1 | contig 9816 bp, 9 predicted proteins | sample 1568441 | NCBI WGS metagenome assembly OHJA01 (sample SAMEA3879500, study PRJEB24766) | human gut metagenome | biome: human-associated habitat; feature: feces | place: USA | collected 1985/1987 | reverse complement strand
TGACGGGCGCAAATGTTGTAGCTCCGGATCTTCGCGGAGGCTTTGCGCTTATAACGGCCGGTCTCGCCGCAAACGGCAAGACGGTTATTACAGGTACGCAGCATTTGGACAGAGGATATGAAGCTCCTGAAAAGGTGCTGAAACTGCTCGGAGCAGACGTGAGAAGGATAAATGAAAATGACGGGACCGAAAAACAAGAGACAAGGCCGCTCGCCGAAAACGTCGGGAAACCCGCGGGGGAGTCGGCAGAAGACTGCACCGACCGGCACTCGCAGGAGGCAGACGACCGATATAACATACGGCAGGGCAAATGAGCGCACGCAGGGCGGCAGGCAGCAGCTCTCGCGCGATGAAATGCGCCGTCGCAGCAGGCTCATTAAAATGAAAAAACGCAGGATAAAAAAGCTGGTTGCTCTTATCCTGGGTATTATAATTATAATTGCCGTCGCAGTAACTCTTTCACTTACGGTCTTTTTCCGTATAGACAATGTTGCGGTTACCGGTGACGAGATATACAACAATGAGGATGTTATAGCTGCGTCGCAGATAAATATAGGCGACAATATGTTTATGACAAGCAAGAAAAAAACAGCCTCCGGAATCGAATGCACCCTTCCTTATGTTGAGTCGGCCGAAATAAAACGCAATCTTTCGGGAACAATAACGATAAAAATCACGGCTGCAACCGCCAAGCTTGCAATAGACAACGGCGACAGCTTCGGCGACGGTATTATCATAATTGATTCCTCACCGGTGATTTCGGCGGTACCGGGGGAAACCGTGGAATTTCAGGATAACGACGACCTCGGCATTATAAAAAATGTGCTGACATTGCTTGAATCAAATGAACTCAGCGGAATAACAAGTATAGATGTGAGCAACCATTCCAATATTAAATTGGTATATAAGGAGCGCGTTACCGTGCTTTTGGGACTTTCGTCCTCCGTGAACGATAAAATGGACTTTGTAAAAGCTGCCCTGACAAGGCTTGACAGCGATAATCCCGATTTTACGGGCAGCATAGATTTCACAATCGATAAAAAGGCGTATCTCAGTCCTCAGCGTGAGGATAACACAACGGTTCCGTTTATATCTCCGTAATTATATACAATATAAATGCAAAAAAACGTTGAAAATAACGGGATAATATGATATACTAACCTAAATAGGTATGAGTTTAACTTTATTTAGGTGTGAAATAAAAGACTTTACATAATGGAGGATGTTCTCAAATGGATTTTGAAATGGACAACGAATTTAATGACGTTACTAATATTAAAGTTATAGGCGTTGGCGGAGGCGGCGGAAACGCTGTCAACAGTATGGCGAACAATGACTTCGGCAGAGTTCAGCTTATAGCTATAAATACCGATAAGCAGACGCTTGCTTTTTCAAAAGCCGGTCAGAAAATTCAGATAGGCGAAAAGATTACGCAGGGCAGAGGCGCCGGGGCAAAGCCCGAAATCGGTCAGAAAGCTGCCGAGGAGAGCCGCGACGCAATTATTGAAGCGCTCAATGATACACAGATGGTATTTATTACCGCAGGTATGGGCGGCGGAACAGGCACAGGCGCAGCTCCCGTTATTGCCGAGATTGCTAAGGAAAAGGGAATACTCACCGTAGGTATAGTTACAAAGCCCTTCGATTTTGAGGGGAAGGTACGTATGCAGCAGGCAGAGGCAGGTATTGCAGAGCTTGCAGGCCATGTAGACAGCCTTGTTGTTATTCCCAACGAAAGATTAAAGCAGGTATCCGAGCAGAAGATTACTCTTCTCAATGCGTTTGATATAGCAGATGATGTTCTTCGCCAGGGCGTTAAGAGTATTTCCGACCTTATTATTAAGCCGGCTCTTATAAACCTTGACTTTGCCGATGTAACCGCAGTTATGAAAGATGCGGGCCATGCTCATATGGGCGTGGGTACCGCCAAAGGTAAGGATAAGGCTGAGCAGGCGGCTCAGAGAGCTATTTCAAGCCCTCTTCTTGAATCCACAATCGACGGCGCTAAGGGCGTTATAATAAGCATTTCCGCATCCGAGGATATCGGCCTTGACGATATCGACACCGCGGCAGGCATAGTTCGTGCAGCGGCTGATGAGGATGCTAATATCATCTTCGGCGTAGATCTCGATAAAGAAAAAGAAGACGAGATGACAATTACCGTTATCGCAACAGGCTTCGGTACGGATGAGAACGGTATGCCTAAAAAGCCCAATAAGACCGATGATTTTTCGTTCGGCGGCAAGGATGACGGCTTTGAGGATGTAAGCAGCACTACCGACAACGGCAAGGGCTTCGGAAGCGACGACGGATATATGGACGTTCTTGACATTTTCAACGGTAAGAAGTAATTTTTTACACAGTATTTTTTCTTATTAAATCCCTTAAAAAACGGGCTGTAAAAATTTTACGGTCCGTTTTTTTGTCGAAAAAATATCCGCACTCGATATTTAACGAATGCGGATATTTTAGTTGTGCCATTCTTCTCTTTGTGTGGCTTTACGATATTATTACGGGCTCAGTCTGTTTGCCGTTTAAAGCATCCAAAACGGTTATGGGTATTTTTTCAAAATCCGCAACTATGGAATTCGGTTTGTTAATGCAGTCATCCTGCCTCATCGGTACGAAGTAAATATATTTGCAGTTCATTAAAAGACCTATGTTTTTAGCGGTGGCACCGAGCGCGTCATTTGTGGAAACGGCTATTACCACCGGACGTCTGTTGCGAAGGTGCGCTTTAGCTGCAAGCGTTACGGTCGTATCAGTTATGCCGTTCGCCATTTTCCCGAGAGTGTTTCCCGTAGTCGGCGCGATAATAAGTAAGTCGAGCAGCTTTTTGGGACCAATCGGCTCAGCCTTCGGCAGAGTACTTATAATATCATTTCCCGTTATTTCGGTTATTTCGTCGGCGAAGTCTTTAGCAGAGCCGAAACGTGTATCGGTTGTAAATGCCGTTTCAGACATTATGGGCACTACGTTAAACCCGTCGCTTTTAAGCTTAGCCATAATCGGGATCACCTTTTTAAACGTACAGAACGAACCGCACATTGCAAATCCTAAGTTCAGCACATTTTTTCCCTCCTTACAGAAGCGGTTGAGCTTTCTTAAATATCAGCCTGCCGGCTTCTTCGGGGGCGTATTTTCCGGGAAGCCCCAATGCTCTGACAGCGTTTATCCCATAAGAGTCGGCAAGCCCGATATCCACTCCGAACGGGGGGGAAGCTATATCTATAAGCAGAACGTCTTTTCTCAATCGACTCAAAATATTTTTATCTATTATTTCAGCGGGAACGGTGTTTATTAAAATATCCGCGTCGTGTGCTATGCAGTCATAATCTCTCAGCAGGCATATGCTGTATCCCTTTTTTACCGCGTCTGCGAGTGCGTGAGGGTCTCTTGCCGTTATCAGTACCTTTGCGCCGTTTTCCTTCATAAATTCGGCAATAGCCTTCGCGGTTCTGCCGTATCCGGTAATCGCCGTCTTTTTGCCGCTGAAATCATATATTCCGTTTTCATTTAACACAAATTTAAGACATTGCGCGGTCAAACGGGCATTGTCCGTAATAAATCCCTCATCATAGTAATCATATACTTTTGTGCCGTTTGCCGACAAAACAGTGAGACTGTCGCCGATGATTCCTCCTGCTACCGTGTCACTTTTTCCGAGACATTCGCCGATTTCCGATAGCCTGACGTCTTCGAACGCTTTGCCGGTGTTCAGGTGAATTTTATCGCGGCTTACGGGGAGCGGCAGTATCAGCAGTATATTGTTTTCGCGCAGATAACAAAGAAACTCGTCTTTGGTAAGACCGCCGTTTACCGCATATGACGCGAAAGAATACCCGCTGTTAAAAAGCAGCTCGGCGAGACAGCTCATCCTTTTGTCTCCGCCGGCAATAACGATTTTTTTCATTTATTTCCCTCCTTTTTCGGATGGATATCTATACACTATAATATGAATGCCGAAAATATATTGTGAAAGATAATTTAAGGGTTTAAATTTTTGCCGAAATGCAATATAATATATTTTAGTCGGAAATACTGACACAATAAACCGAAAGGTATGACTTATATGAAAGACATAGATACACTTTTAAAAGAAGTAAAGAGAGTACACTTTATTGGGATAGGCGGCAGCGGTATGTGCCCGCTTGCCGAGATACTTCACAGCTGGGGCTATGAACTCTCCGGTTCGGACAATAACGAGAGCGATACGCTTGACAGAATACGTAAGCTCGGTATCCCCGTTACCATGGGTCAAAGGGCGGAAAATATAAAAGGCGCCGAGATGATAGTTTATACCGCGGCCTTGCTTAAAGATAATCCGGAGCTTGTAGCTGCTAAGGCGAGCGGAATACCGACCTTTGAGCGTTCGAAGCTTTTCGGCGCAATTTCGAGAATGTATAAAAACTGCATAGGCATTTGCGGAACTCACGGCAAGACCACAACTACATCTATGACTACGCAGATAATGATAACAGCAAAGCTTGACCCGTCTGCCGTAATCGGCGGAAAGCTTCCGATGATGGGCTCAAGCGGCAGAGTGGGCAAGAGTGAAAATTTTGTCTGTGAAGCGTGCGAATTTGTCGATACATTCCTTGACTTGTCACCGGATGTTGCCGTTATACTCAATATAGACGAGGATCATCTCGACTATTTCAAAACACTTGATAATCTGATTAAAAGCTTCCATAAGTTCGCTTCTATGGCGACAAAGGCGGTAATTTACAACGGCGATGATGCCAACACATTAAAGGCTATGGAGGGCATTTCCGGCAAGGATCTTATTACCTTCGGTATGGCTGAAGAAAATGATTATTATCCCGAAAATATCGCTCCCGTACACGGCGCTTATTCTGAATTTGACGCTATGCACAAGGGTGAATTTCTCTGCCACATAAAGCTCAGAGTTCCCGGGCTCCACAATATCCTTAATGCACTTGCAGCCTTGGCGGCTTCAATGTATTCCGGCGCGGACGCCGAGTCTTGCCGTGGGGGACTTGATGCATTCAGCGGTGCTCACAGACGTTTTGAGCTGCTCGGCAAATATAAGGGCGTTACTTTTGTAGATGACTACGCTCACCACCCGGCTGAGCTCAAGGTTACCATTGACGCCGCTATGGAGATGGGATACCACAGCGTTTGGGCGGTGTTTCAGCCGTTTACCTATTCGCGCACATATATGCTGATGGATGACTTCGCAAAGGTACTCAGCATACCCGACCATTGCGTTATGACCGAAATAATGGGCTCGCGTGAAGTCAATACCTATAATGTATACACTTCTCAGCTTGCCGCTAAAATTCCGGGTTCCGTGTGGTTTAATACATTTGAGGAGGTTGCCGATTATGTTGTTAAAAATGCCGAGGACGGCGACCTTGTCCTGACTCTCGGCTGCGGTGATATATACAAGGCGGCTCATAATAAGTTAAGATAAAACACAATATAAAACGGGGTTGTAAAAACGAGAAATTTTTACAGCCCCATTTTTATAGCTTTTATCAGTGCCTTTGCGACATATCGTCGTAGATTTCGCAAAACCGCGCGGCAAATGCGGGCTCTTCGTTCCCTGCGTACAGATGAGAAATATCTCCGAATGAGCTGCAGCGCCATACCGCTATGCCTTTTTCTCGCTCCTCTGTGTACAGTGTAGTGACCGAGGTCGGAGCAGCGCAAAAGCCCTGCCACAGGCATACGGGTGAAATGTTGAGAAGATGTGAAAGCATTACACATTCCACGCCGAAATGACAAAAGAACACTATTGTGTCTTTGTTTGCATTTACGGCCTTGTAGTATTTATCTTTTCTCTCGTATCCGTGCGCTTTAAGTACCTTGTCAAGACCCTGAGAAACTTTTCTGTACTCCTGCTTTACTCTACCTTGCTTCATAAACTCTGTGTCCGCCCATTTTTTCACATCGTAAAGGTCATCCTCTTTAGTGAAAAACGAAGGCATAAGATCCCACGGACCGCGGAGCTTTTTTGTCTTTTTGTCATATATCGGCGCGTGAAATTCCCTGAGCCAATGATAAGTTTTTGCACTTCTTCCGAGCCTTTTAAGTGTAACGCTTGCAGTGTCCTGCGCTCTGCCGAGCGGAGAGACATAAAAAGCCGTAACGTCGGTCTTTTCCATTTTGTCCGCAAGAAGCTCGGCCTCGTGCCACCCCTTTTGAGTCAACGAATCCTTTTCGTAGTCGGGGTCACCGTGCCTTATAATGAGAATCCTCATTTTTCGTCACCGTCGGCAGCTCTTTTTTCAGTAATATAGCTATGAATTTTTTCGGCAAGCTCGCCGTGAATTTTAAACTTGCTGCGGAAAACTATCATTGAAATTATTATAAGTATCGGCGGTATTCCGAAGGCTATTGTGCCTATCGCATTTTTGGTGGCGTTGTTTATAACGCCCTCTTTAATTTGCTCGTTGTAGCCGAATATACCAAGACCGCCGAAAAGAATAACAGTCTGAATGGTGTATGCCATTTTTTGTAAAAAGCCCTTCATAGAGAAGGTTATACTCTCGCTTCGCGAACCGTTTTTGTACTCGCCGTAATCGACTATGTCCGCAAGGAATACAGTTTGCGAAACAAACATCGAACTTATGCCCACCGAGGCCAAAATATAGCAAATATCAAGTGCTATTGCGATTTTAAGCACCGGGCCGAAGAGGAACATCAGGGCGTATCCCAAAATAGTCATCGAGAGCGATATGGTGTATATTGAGCGCATGGTAAATTTTTCCGAGAGCATGGGTATTACCAAAAGGCCGACTACCGAGCCGACTGCGCCGATTGTTTGGAAAAGCGATTGACCCTTAGGCTGGCCCAAAACATCGGTGAAATAGTAAACAGCCGTGGAGCTTGTCAGATACCAGCCTGCATTTGAAAGCATGGCGAATATCATAAATACGACGAGCTGATCGTTGTGAGCCACGGTTTTGAATATCTGCTTGAAGCTGAATTTTTGCTTTTCGTTGTAGACAACGTTTGTCTCTTTTGTATTGAATACGCATGTAGCCGAAAAAAGTATAAGTGCTATTCCGCATATCATAGCCCAACGCGAAAATCCGGTTGCGCTGTAACCCTTTTCTGTGGTCATGCCTGTTGAGAGCAGAGGAAGAATTATGGGAGTCAATATTGTTATGATTCCCTGGCCGAGACCCGAGAAGGTTCTCGCGATTGTTGCTACTAAGCTTCTCTCTTTGGCTTCGCTTGTAAATGAGGGAATCATCGACCAATAGGGAATATCCGCCATGGTGTTGGTCATTCCCCAAAGAATATACATGACGGCTATATATATGTAGAGCTTTGTTCCGCTCATACCGAAGGATGTAAAGAGGAGTGTAAGAACCACCGCGTTCGAGAATGCACCTATGAGTATCCACGGGCGGTATTTACCGAATTTTGTGCGCGTATTGTCAACTATCGTTCCCATCATCGGGTCGTTAATACCGTCCCAAATACGTGCTATCGGGGTGAGTATCAAAAGAAATGCGGGTTTGAGTCCGAGTACGCTTGAAAGGTAGTAAGACAAAAACGAATAGAACATTCCGTAGCTGAGGTCAAGCCCCACGGCACCTACGCCGTAGCCTATGTACCCCGGTAATTTTTTCAGTAAACTGTTTGATTTTTTCACGCCGTCATCCTCCGATTTAAGACAAATACAAATAATTATACTATATATAATAAATGTTTAAGAGAAATAAGTCAAATAGAAATATGCGGTTTGACCGCCAAAAAGGGCATATCATTTCCGAATGTGAAAAAATAACGGTCACAAACGAGTTTTGTGTCTTTAATCAAATAAAGATGAAAAATTTGTTGTATTCAAATTGACTATTTTAAGTTTCTGGATTATAATATTTTTTATGACTTTTGAAGTTGTATAAAGTTGTAAAAAAGGAAAAGGAGTTAACTTAATGGAAAATCAATCTGTTAAGAGAGGTTTTTGGCATAAGCTGTTCGGCACCACGCCGAATGACGGTAATTTGCAGCCGCGCGAAGCTATTGCGTACAGTATTACCGGTATAGGCCAAAACTTTATCTGCACCATCATCGGCTCATATCTTACCATATTTATGACCGATGCACTTTTAATGGCGGACGCCAGGATCGGCAAAACGACAGGTGCCACCGCAGTAGCGCTTCTTATGCTCTTCACGAGGGTGTATGATGCTCTCAATGACCCGATTATGGGCTCTATTGTTGACAGAACAAGAACCAAATGGGGCAAATGCCGTCCGTATCTTAAATGGATGGCTCTTCCGATAGGCTTGGTTACCATAGCCTGCTTCCTGCCTGTCTATAACAGCACGGCAAAATCATTCATCATTATTTCGGTTATCTATGTCATTTGGTCAATGGTATTTACCGTAGCCGATGTTCCTTATTGGGGCCTTTCAACGGCTATGACAAATAACACAACCATTCGCGGCAATCTTCTTACTGTTGCGCGTCTTTGCTGCACCATAGGCGCAGGCGCCGTAACGGTATTTGTACCGCAAAATATAAGGATGCCGACGGTGTGCTTATAGCGGCTAATTCCGTAGCAAACGCAAACACACTTAAATGGACATATTTTATTTGCGCAGTTGTTCTCGTTATTGTGTCATTGCCGATGTTCTTCTATGGCTTTAAAAACACAAAAGAGAGATATACCTCCGACACAACTCCGCCTTCACTCGGCCATAACCTTGGGCTTCTCTTTAAAAACGATCAGCTTTTGCTCATACTCATTTCCGGTATTTTGGGTGCGGCAAGAACCGTTTATATGTACACGGGCTCGCTTTATTTTGCAAAGTATGTTCTCGGAAACGAGGCAGTATACAGTATTCTTACAATACTTGTTGTTCCCGGCGGAGCAATTGCAACCGTGCTTATTCCGTGGTTCACAAAGCATTTCGGAAAGAAAAATACATATATCTATGTACATGTACTCGGCGCCGTAGTTATGTTCGCTATGTACTTTATAGGCAGAAACGGCGGCTATAACAATTCCTCAAATCTCCTTTGGCTTGCCATAGGTTTTGTTCTCCTCGGACTTCCGCAGGGTATCAATAACGTAATAACCTACGCTATGATAGGCGATACAGTTGAATATCTTGAGTGGAAAACGGGCGAGAGAGCAGAGGGCATCTGCTTCTCAATGCAGACCTTCATAAATAAAATCAGTATGGCTGTCGGCGCATTCATAGGCGTTATGGCATATGGAATTTCCGGCATTTCTCCGTCAGACCCGTACAATACCGTAACTCCGGAGGGCTCTGAAAAGCTTTGGGCTGTGCTCATACTTTCGGGTGCTATTTCGATGGTTGCCACCATTATCCCCATGCTCTTCTACAAGGTTACCGAGAGTAAGCAGAGAGAGTATGTAAAAGAAATAGAGGAAAGAAAAGCCGCTAAGGCTACAAAAACCGCAGAATAATTCATTCGGAAAAATTCAGGAAGCCGTTACCGTTTGGTAACGGTTTCTTTTTTTCTCCCAAAAGGGCAAATTTGAAAAAAACCTTTTCATATATTGGTGCAAGCAAGCAAATAACCGCAGCGACTGTCTTTCTCGTCAGACGAAAAATGCAATATTGAGACAGAAGGCTCATATATGAATTATTACCGTAAAAAAACAGACCTTGTGAATTGTACCGACAAGGTCTGCTTTATCTATGCCTTTAATTTATAAAAATACCGCTTGGTTATGAAACTGCTTTATGAGCACTCGGTAAAAACAATTTTCCGTATTTCATTCTGTCAGAGTGTAACGCCTCAGACCGATTGAATGCTTGCCGTATTCAATGGCATTTGTGGGACAAAAGTTAATACACGCCA
>OHJA01001290.1_pt1 | contig 9856 bp, 6 predicted proteins | sample 1568441 | NCBI WGS metagenome assembly OHJA01 (sample SAMEA3879500, study PRJEB24766) | human gut metagenome | biome: human-associated habitat; feature: feces | place: USA | collected 1985/1987 | reverse complement strand
GGACACCTTGATTAAAAGTCAAGTGCTCTGCCAACTGAGCTAATGAGTCAAATGGGGTGGAATGCCGGATTCGAACCGGCGGTCTCCAGTGCCACAAACTGGCGCGTTAACCAACTACGCTAATCCCACCATAAGTGGCGCGCCAAAAGGGACTCGAACCCCTGACCTACTGCTTAGAAGGCAGTTGCTCTATCCAGCTGAGCTATTGGCGCATCAGTTGCTGACCTCAGTCAGCCTTTATATTATACCCATATACGGCATATTTGTCAACACTTTTTTGAATTTTTTTCATATTTAATTTTTAAAAAGTTTTTTCGGACAAAATCCGCCAAATTACGACTTTCCGTATTTCTGAGCAAGTGCAAGATTCCTGTAATCGGGTTCAGATGAAACCTCTCTTATAAGCTTTACAAACTTAGGAAGTTGATACCGCTGATCTTCACTAAGCAATTCAATTTCTATTGTTGCCCTGTCATTCCAGAACGGATAAACATCAAGTTCGTAGTATGTGTTGTTATCGACAATGCAATATCTGTCTTTACTGATGACGCCTGTAACATACTGCCTTTGAGCAAGGTACGAGTCGTATTGTTCTTTTGAAATATAATTTTCAATTTCGATCCGCTTAATATCCGATATTTTGATTTTTACAGTTTTGATATATACAGCCTTGTCACCCTCTCCCCTTTTGCGGATTCTGAAATATCCTTCCTCGGGAGTAGTGAGGTATGCCTGTGTAATAGGAATTCTGCGACAGGTTTTTATGCTGTTCAAAAATTCAATATCAGGATATTCAATCAAAAATTTTCTTTCAATTTCAAGCGGTTTCGGAATTCCGAGAAATGCGACAACCTCCTTGAGAAGTCTTTTCAGCTTAGTATCAAAGTCGGTCGAATTATCAATAATTCTCAGATGCGGTGTGCCTGTCCACACAGCCATAACATCTGTGTCCACTTCTCTTGCTTTTTCAAGACTTTCTTCTCTGCGGAAGATATTAGTTTCTTTTCCGTAATACTCTTCTGCACCGTCTGCGGAAGTCACAAGATGAAATACTGCGTCATAAGAGCTTCGTATTACATCTTCATTCAAATTGTGGATACCTGCATACTTTGCAAACTCATCTTCCGTAACATATGCTCTGCTGTCAAGCAATCCTCTGTCAAAAAGCAAAACTACCTTTTCGCAATCCATATTTTTGGCAATTTGCGTTTTTTCATTCTCCTCAGCAAGCTGAATTTCAAACAGTTCTCTGTGAAATTCATAAGAGCCGACATTTTCGGGGGTTTTGCCCTCACTAAACAATCTGCTTGCAACCTCACCGATTGTAATTGTAGGAATATTAAGCTTTTTAAGCTCTTCGCTGATATATTTTAATGCGGAAGTCTTGCCGCCGCAAGGTCCTCCCGTCAATACTATTTTTACAACTTCAGCCATAAAATCACCCATGTAACTTATTAAATTAAGTATATATCCCAACAGCAATTTTTTTATTCCGTAGAAGAACATTGTTGTTTGTTTTTGCCCTTTAAAAGATAATATCGGCAAAATGAAAGTTTCTTATGCAGTAAAATTCATATTATACATTAAAAAGCGTATAAATTATCATAAAAACGGTGAAATATGCTGTTATAACATTGACAAGTTGCGTGTTAAAGTGCTAAAATATGTGTATAACCAATGAGGTTTTCTTATATTGAAAGGAAGTATTTATGATGGAAAAGCAGAATATTGACTGGGCAAACATTGGCTTCGGTTATATGCCCATCGGTGAAAGATTTGTAGCTAATTATAAAGACGGTAAGTGGGACAACGGCAGTATGACAGCCGACACCACAATTACTATCAGCGAATGTGCAGGCGTTTTGCAGTATGCTCAGACTTGCTTTGAGGGTATGAAAGCGTACACTACCTGTGACGGCAGAATTGTTGTGTTCAGACCTGACCTTAACGGACAGAGAATGGAGGACAGCTGTAAGCGTCTTGAGATGCCTGTATTTCCAAAAGAGAAGTTTGTTGAGGCTGTTTGCAATGTTGTTAAGGCAAATGCCGATTATGTTCCTCCGTACGGCACAGGCGCAACACTTTATATTCGTCCGTATATGTTCGGCAGCGGTCCTGTAATCGGTGTTAAGCCGTCGGCAGAATATCAGTTCAGAGTATTTACCACTCCTGTAGGTCCTTACTTCAAGGGCGGCGCAAAGCCTATTACAATTAAGGTTTCAGACTTTGACAGAGCTGCTCCTCACGGCACAGGTCACATCAAGGCAGGACTTAACTATGCAATGAGCCTTCACGCTATTGTTACCGCTCATGCAGAAGGTTTTGACGAAAATATGTATCTTGACGCCGCTACAAGAACTAAGGTTGAAGAAACAGGCGGTGCTAACTTTATTTTTGTAACAAAGGACAACAAGGTTGTTACTCCAAAGTCTAACAGCATTCTCCCCTCAATTACCCGCCGTTCACTTATGTATGTTGCTGAGCATTATCTTGGTCTTGAGGTTGAAGAAAGAGAAGTTTACTTTGATGAAGTTAAGGACTTTGCAGAATGCGGTCTTTGCGGTACAGCTGCCGTAATCTCACCTGTCGGCAAAATTAACGACCACGGCAAGGAAATTTGTTTCCCGAGCGGTATGGATGAAATGGGTCCGATTACAAAGAAGCTTTACGATACACTTACAGGTATTCAGATGGGCAGAATCGAAGCTCCCGAAGGCTGGATTAAGGAAATCAAGTAATCAATTTTATACATATAACAAGACGGTCTGCGAGAACAGACCGTCTTTTATTTGCAGTTTTTAATTATATTGTTGTAGGCAACATCCACGGCACACTCATCTGTATTGCAATGCAGTACATAAAATTTTGTATGCCGAATAAGATTATCGAGATTTGAGAGCAAAGACATTCCGTCCGACTTATTCACAAATTTGACAGTTGATTTGTAGAGCCTTCGTACAATCTCATTTGTGTCGGGAATTGTAACAAAATTATCATCTGAGCGTTCTATGAATATTATAGCGCCTACGGGAACGGTTTCGTTGTTAGCAATTCCGCTTTCGCCGTCAAACGGAGTTCCGCAGCATAGCGGGACTTCGTTTTTAATTTTCACAACAGGCTTATCGTCATTGAGAATATGAGCTTTTGAGCCGAATCTTTTCAACCACATCTTTGTATGAGTAGATTTGCCGACGCCTGAATCGGCGGAAAATAAATACGCTTTTCCGTCAAAAACTAGTGCCGAGGAATGCACAAGCATAGCTCCACGGTGAATTATTTTGCGGTTAAAAATTGACGCCGTTGCAAATTCTTCGGCTTCATCAATGGTTGAACCTTCAACCATACGGCTCAACAGGGAATTTAAGTATGAGTCTGACGGTATTGCAGAAAAATCTGCACTTCTCTCCCCTTCATACAAAAACGGTTCGCACAATTTTTTTAGGTAATCAAATTTTGGTTCAATTTCAACGATAAAATCAGCTATTAAGTATTTTGGCAAAGCGTCCTCCGAAATAAAACAGACTCACAAAAAGTGAGCCTGTTTTTTATTGGTTAGTTTAAATGAACGATAAACTTCTGAATTTCCGTTGCGTCAACTACCGTGATGTCACCGTCGTTGATATAATCGGCAAGATGTTTTTGCTCAGTCGAAAGCTCAACAATACCGGCAACATACTTCTGAATAAGAGTTGCATCTAAAATATCAATTCTGCCATCCATATTAACATCACCGACATCATAAGCAGAAATGCCGTTAAACGGAATATTGTTAGCCTTTGCATATTCCTCAGCATAAGAACCGTAACTGCCTTTAATTGTAACAGCTGAAGAATTTTTAAAAGCTTTATCAGAAATTTCAGTAACAGATGCAGGAATGTAAACACTTTCAAGCTTAGGACAATTTGCAAAAGCGTAACTGCCAACTGATGTGCAGGTTTCAGGAAGTGTCACATTTTTCAGGGAAGAACATTTATAAAACATCTGATTCGGAAGTCCTGTAACCTTAGTCATAGACATATCAACGGTTTCAAGCGAAGTACAACCCTGAAAAGCACCTAAAACACATAGAGAAAGATTTTTGGAGAGCTTAACATCAGTAATATTAGTACAGTTAGAAAAAGCAAATGCACCAATTGTTTGGATTGTATCAGGCATTGAAACAGTTACCAATCCGGTTTTATCAGAAAATGTCGAAGGAGCAATTACATTGACCGTTATATCAATGAGCTGTGACGGTATCTGTAAATTTTCTTCTGTTCCCAGATAATCTGTAATTGTCAGTCCTGAATAATCGTTTTTGTAAAACTCGAAATTCTTGTCATAATAGTAGGTTTCAGCTGAAAATGAAACGCAAAACATTGACAAGAGCATTGCAAAAACAAAGAGAAATGTGCAGGATTTTTTTACTATTTTTTTCATAATTTACTCCTAACAAGCAAAAGTCTAGCTCAGAAAAGTCGGCAGATGAAGAACACCTGCCGACATAACCTCTAATTAGTCACCGTTACCTACATCTTCGCCCATATTGTCCTCAGTCGGATCAACATTAAAACCACCGCTTGGTTTGATTTTTAAGATAGCATCTGAAAACGAAAATTTAACAATTTCTAATTCAGGCTCAAAATATGATTTTTTCACAAGTCTTCCTCCAAACAATTATTAATTATTATCGAGTGCCTTGTTGCCAACATAGCAGATATTATAATACTGTGGATTGGAAATCACAACATTGTTTACGCTACCGTCAGCATTTCTAATGATAACATAAGCATAAGCACTAAAGATATAATTCTGGTTAGCTGTGTTATTTGTGTATTTGATTACCTTATCAATTCTGTTTTTATTAGTAAGTGCATCGTTATTAAATACATACTTTGTAACTCTGACATCCTCACCGTTAATATCATAGAAACGATTTGCATTGTTCTTGACTTCATCATTCTTAACAAGAGCGTCAAGTTTAGTAAGAAGAGCTTTTTCGTCTTTAATACGATGTTTAGCAAGAATTGTTGATGTTGTATCTGCTTCGCCCTTATTAGCAGCGTCTACAAGTTGTTTTCTCCCTTCTTCTGTAAGTTTGTTAGTGTTGTTTCTAACAACAAATACACCACACTCAACATTAAGATTAGTTGTGTTTTCCTTAAATGTAGGAATAGCAGTTGAAGTAAATGCTGTGAGGAGGTCAACATAAACCTTATCAATTGCAGATGCTGAATCACCGTAAACCTCACGGTTCATTACAGGAGAGTTGATGTTAGCAGTAAGCGGAGGAATATCTTCACCATAAACAGGAGCGATGTAATAATCAGCCATAATTCTAAGACCAAAATTACACTCATAGCACTTAGTTACAAGCTCAGTATGTTCGCCATTTGCATTAAATTTGTAAACTTCCCAGTATGAGAATTTCTTATTATTTTCATTAAATTCGGGAGCTGAGAGGAGGAAGTTACCGTCCTTATCCATAAGAAGTGAGTTGTAGTCAACTGTGTAATATTTGGGATCGTCAATTTCTGTGTAGTAACCGTCTTCTCCTTTTTGAGGATGATAAACTTTACACGTCTTTTTAGTCTGTGTTGCAATTACAGTTGCCTGTGATTTGCCTTTTTCGACCTTTCCTGCAACATCAAGTTTCCACTTTGTGTCAACATACATTGTGTCGATTCGTGGAGCATACTTAGTAATAGTTTCATCTGTTGGAATATAGCCGTTAGTAATTTCCTCAGTAGAAAGTTCAACATTTTTTACAACATAAGAAACCCTGTTGCCTTCACCTTCAACGCTAAAACGGTCATAGTACTTATAAGTAATATCACAAGTACCGCCAACCTTTACGATGTCGGTGTAGTAGTTAAGAGCGTTAACAGCAAGTTTACCGTTCTTGAAAAGTGAACCTGCAGGAACAATGAATGTATATTCAAATTCACTTTCGCCTCTTAAATCCTTATCCTCAGGACCAATTTCAGTATATCCGCCTGTTTCACCCTCGTAAAGAGCATAAACTGTGTTATCACCGTGACATTTAGCTTTAAGTGTAATTGTGAGTTCATCATTTTCGGCAAATTTATCAATTGAAATAACGCCCTGTGTTTCATCAAATTTTATCTTAGAACCATCAGCTTTTTTCAGAATAGCAGAAATGTAGTAGAAACCTGTACCTGTGTGCGCAGCAGGATCTGTACCCGTATATGCCGTATGATTAAGTTCAAGATTACCTGAAGGAATCTGACTTACACGAGCGACAATGTTATAGCTGTTTGACATAAGAATGTCAGTTGAAATATCAGTATAGTTATCACCAATCTTATTGCCATTGATGTACCAACCGTCAAAACGCCAGCCGTTGGCAACCTTAATGTTAAGGTGAGCAGTATCCGTAACTGATGAGAATGACGCTGTTGTAACATCGTTAATTGTTGCAGTAGCACCTGATGTTTTACCGATGAAACCTGTGTTAGCTGTATTTGTATTTGTATCAGCTATGTATGTGCCGTCACCGCCCTTATACTCGATTGCTACATCAGAAGTAAATTCCTGACCGAGAGCTGAATAGTACCAACGACCGTCAGAACGGGAGTAACCGTTACTGTACTTTGAACCCTTTTCATAGCTGATCTTTACAGGCTTATTACGATATTCTTCTTTGTTAAGAGCAGTGTACTGAGTTGAAGTTGAATCCAAGAAATCAGCAGGAGTACCGCAAGTAATGAGTTTGCCACTGTTATCATATACACACCACTTAGTTGCCCACTCACCCTTAGTAGCATAATCCTGTAATTTTCTGGTGTCATGGCTACCGGTTGAAATTACATAGATACAAGACTGATTCTTATCTGTATCAGAAAGAATGTTGCCAAGAACATCTGTATCTCTACCGTAATAATCAGTGAATTTCTGCCATTTATTTACTTTTTTGTTTGTATCTGCATCTGCGATATTATCTAATTTTGTAACAGCTGTGCCATCAGCCTTACAAGCATAATCAATGTTCTTTACAGCGTCATCACTATCAGCATTGTAGAACTTATTCTGGAACATAATAGTCTTTACATTTTCCATTTCAGCAAGCTTTACAAAATCGCTGAAGTCATAAGTCTGCATATTTCTTCCCGAAGGAGAAAGTTTCACATGAACAGAGTCATTATAATAGTTGTTAAGTGTAATACCTGAAACAGTATCAGTAGTTTTTTCAAGAGTACCGTTGTTGTTTTTATAATAGTACTTTGAAATCTTTGTTACATAATACTGACCGTCCTTAACAAGAGGCTGACCGGGATATTTCTCAAAGAAGTGAACTATACCATCTGTTGAATAGCAGTATGGGTCAACAGAAAGCGTATTACCCCATGATTTGAGAGCTTCATCAGCATTAACATAGAATGTGATGTAGTCACCGTTTGCCTCAATTGTTTTGTTGTAGTAGATTGGTGTTACTTCAATGCCATTCTTGACTGCCATATCAGTTGAAACAGTAATGTTAGCCTGATATGTGTCTGCTTCAGCAGATAGAGAAGCGTTATAATTGACACCGTTTACACAGTAAGCAGCAACATAATAACCGAGTTTTTTATATTCCTCGCTCATCTTTGTAGTAATAGTAATGTTGTCGCCATCACTTACGGCATAAGTATTGCAAGGTGAATCAGTTGTGACAGTAAGACCCTTTGCAACAGAAGATAAAGCATATTTGCTATTATCTTCGCCTACGCTTTCATCGTAAGAAACAGTACCCCGTTTTACATACAATGTCAACTTTGGATTGTATTCGGCTGTATCAGACAGTGTAATAAACTGATTAACAGAATCAAATATTACATACTTTGCTGTCTTATAATTATTTAAAGCTTTTCGAGCATCACCATAAGTGCCTACCCATTTAACTATTGAAGGAGTCGGATTAGCACCATTTATCCAATAGGTGTCCTTACCTTCGGAAAAAGCATATTGGTTAGTGGATGAATCAAATATTGTAAAGGTAGTATCTACATCTATCTTTTTAGATGAAACATATATACCCTGCCTATCAGTGGCGTACATTGATATCATCTTATTTACACTATCCTTAACATCATAAGCTACTTGATAAGGTGCAGCCTGTGTGAATGATGCTGTTGCTGTGATGTCGCTGTTTACAACGAGTGTAATTTCAGCATCAAAAGTTGTCTTTGAGTTTTGGATATCGTAAGTACCGTTAATAGACCATGACTTGAAGATATTAGAATCGGTTGGGACAGCATTAATGGTTACTGTTTCGCCCTCTTTAACTGTTGTTTCAAGAGTGTCTTCACCATTGAGTGTAACCATACCGAGTTCCGAATTTTCAGAAGAAACCGTTACTTTGCACTCTTTCTTTGTTCTAAAGGTTGCATCAATGGCAACATCACCTGCAGGCATTGAGAATGTGTATGTACCGTCACTGTTTCTTGTGAGAGCAACATCTTCTGTACCGCATTTAGCTGTGATGGTGCCAAGTGTATAGCCTTCGGTAGTAGCTTTTGGTGTAACTGTAACTTTCTGACCTTCATAAGCAGTCGGATTGTCAACTGTTACTGTACCGTCTTGAGTGGAGTTTACATTTACAGTATATAACTGCTTTTTAGCAAATTCTACAGTTACTGCAACATCAGCTGAAATATTAGCACTGTAAGTGTTACCATCTACAACATTACCGTCAACTTTGAATGTCTTAATGTAAGAATCAGCATCCGGAGTAACCGTAATTGTGTAAGATGAATTAAGTTCGACAGGTTTTACATCACTACCAGTTACTGCCACATCATTTAATTTTACAGTACCTGATTCGCCTGCGATTGAGAAAGTAACATCTCTTGTTTCTGCTGAAACAATAACCGTTATGTCAGCTTTTACCGGACTATGACCCTTAGCAGAGGCTGTAACTTCAAATTTATATTCACCTGCTTTAGTAGGGGTGAATTTATAGGTGTTTCCGTCAGTAGTACTACCTGTTACTTCATCACCGTTTGTTCGCTTAAAGGTATAATTTACAGCGGAAGCATCTAAATCAGTAGCCAAAGCACCCAAAGTTGCAGTAAATGTAACATCTTTACCTACTTTAACTGAAGTAGCACTTGCTGTAAGTGACACCTTATCTGCTACAGGGGCATAAGTAGCCCAATGATAAGAAGTTCCATCAGCTTCTACAACAACCATATTTTGACCTTCTGTAGGAAGTATAGCAGTATTATTTCTTACTTGTTCTTTCCATTTACCGCCAACACATATACCAAACAATCTGAAATCTTTTGTATGAAAGTCAATATTTTCTTTTAGCTTTACACTAACAATCTTATTATCAGGCAAAGGAGAAGAAAAGTAATCACTGCCTTCAATATAGTTCCCCTCAAAAAAGTTTGCCTCTGTAGCGCCAGTATTCGACAAATTAAGATAAAGCGTTTCACCTTCATGAACTGTGTAGCTACTATCAGCGCCTATTGCATTAACTGTTGAAACAGTGCCGATAAGCATTGTTGACAGGAGCATCATTACCGCAAGGATGACGGAAACAGAGCTTCTGCCTAAATGAGAAATTTTTGTTTTCATAATTATTACCGCCATAACCGAATATTTTGGTTTTAGTTAGGTTCGGGTTCGACCTTTACCGCCTGACCAACGGTGAAACATAATCGGCAAAGCCACGGGATTTTGCAGTTAATTTACAAAAAAACAACGAGAATTCAGCCGAAAATTGCATCCTTAACCTGTTTCAGTCAAAATGTGAACACTAACCCATATTCTTTTATAGGGCTCTATAATAAAAGTTGGGTAAGGGATAGAGCCTACAAAAAATTTCAAAAAAGTAGAGCATATTTACCTAAAATCCGTTAAAATGGAATTG
>OHJA01001279.1_pt1 | contig 9932 bp, 9 predicted proteins | sample 1568441 | NCBI WGS metagenome assembly OHJA01 (sample SAMEA3879500, study PRJEB24766) | human gut metagenome | biome: human-associated habitat; feature: feces | place: USA | collected 1985/1987 | reverse complement strand
CTGATCGAGTTCAGCCGCGAATTGTGGATGGAGCGCGAAGACTTCATGGAAGACGCTCCCAAGAAATATTTCCGCATGACACCGGGACAAGAAGTACGTCTCAAAAATGCTTATATCGTGAAATGTACCGGTTGCAAGAAAGACGAAAACGGTGTAATCACAGAAGTATATTGCGAATATGACGCAAATACCCGTAGCGGCATGCCGGATGCGAACCGCAAGGTGAAAGGTACGCTCCATTGGGTAAGCTGCAACCACTGCCTGCAAGCAGAAGTACGTTTGTACGACCGTCTGTGGAAAGTGGAAAATCCACGTGACGAACTGGCCGCCATCCGCGAAGCAAAAAAATGCGAAGCACTGGAAGCCATGAAAGAAATCATTAATCCGGATTCATTGAAAGTTCTGCCCAACTGCTACATAGAGAAGTTCGCAGCTACCCTGCCTCCACTCTCCTATCTGCAGTTCCAACGGATCGGTTACTTTAATATCGACAAAGAATCAACCCCGGATAAACTAATCTTCAACCGTACAGTAGGGTTGAAAGACACATGGGGTAAGATTAATAAATAACTAAGCTTTCAAGCTTAACTTTACAATGGGGCTGTGTCAAAAGGATCATCATCTGAACTTTTGCAACAGCCCCATCTTAGCAATTAAAAATCTAAAAGTAAAATGGGTAGAAAAAATTCGCCATCAGCAAAAAAGGAACTAGTCACACTAATCACAAACTACGAAGAAGCAAAAGCAGAAAACCGACAACTTTATCTGGATGCTGACCAATTGGCCGGCATCGCCGACTGGTATGCCTCCGAGCGAAAATTTGAAGAAGCACAAGAAGTAATCACTTATGGACTTAAAATACATCCGAGAAACACAGATTTGCTTATAGAACAAGCATATCTTTACCTGGATACCCAAAAGCTGCAAAAAGCAAAAAAAGTAGCGGATTCGATTACCGAAGAATTTGATTCCGAAGTGAAACTGCTGAAAGCCGAACTATTGCTGAATGGAGGAAAACTGGAGGAAGCTCAACGGCTGTTAAGCACAATAGCGGATGCCGACGAGCTGGAAACAATCATTGATGTTGTTTTTCTCTATCTGGACTTGGGATACCCGGACGCAGCCAAAGAATGGCTCGACAGAGGTAAATCCCGTTATACCGAAGATGAAGAATACATGGCTCTCACAGCCGATTATCTGGCATCGACCCATCAGGTAGAATCAGCCATCATCTATTACAATAAACTCATTGACAAATCTCCATTCAACCCTTCCTACTGGATGGGACTGGTGAAATGTTACTTTGTCCAGGAACAAATAGACAAAGCCATCGAAGCCTGTGATTTCGCATTGGCAGCCGACGATCAGTACGGGGAAGCTTATGCCTACAAGGCACATTGTTTCTTCTATCTGAACAATTCGGATGATGCCATCGAGAATTACCAAAAGGCGATTGAGCTCAAAGCCATTCCCCCCGAACTGGGTTACATGTTTATGGGAATATCCTACGGTAATAAAGAAGAATGGCAAAAAGCCGATGACTATTACGACAAAGTGATCGAACGTTTTGAAGAAGACGGAGACAAGCAGTCTATTTTATTGATAGACACCTATACCAGCAAAGCATTCGCCCTCTCTCACCTGGAAAGGTATAAAGAGGCGCATGAGTTATGCGAGAAAGCCAAAGAGATAAACCCGAACGAGGGATTGATTTATCTGACAGAAGGAAAACTATACCTGGCAGAGGAACTGGAAGACGAAGCTGCCATCTCTTTCGAAAAAGCGATAGAGATCAATCCGAACATAGAAATGTGGTATATGATTGCCTCTGCTTATTCGGAAAGTGACTATCTGATCGAAGCGAAAGAATACTTTGAAAAAGTGTACCAGATAAATCCGAAATACGAAGATGTGACGGAGAAATTGAGTGTTCTTTGCCTCATGCACGGTGAAATCGACAACTTCTTTAAATATAACAAGGAATGTGAACATCCACTGGAAGAAGACATGATCCTGGATCTGTTGAACAGTCCCGAACACAGAGAAGAAGACGAAAGAACTCTCAAAGAAGTGTGGGAACGCATGAAAAAAGAGAATAAGAAAAAAACAAAAGGAAAAAAATAAATCAATTTATAAATTCTATCCTCAAAAAACATGGAATCAGTAGCAGAACTTCTTAAATGGGTATTAGAAAACTTGAACTATTGGGTAGTCACTATTTTTATGGCTATCGAAAGCTCTTTTATTCCCTTCCCCTCGGAAGCCGTAGTACCCCCTGCCGCATGGAAAGCTATGGCAGACGACAGTATGAATATCTTTCTCGTTGTCCTATTTGCAACTATAGGAGCAGATATCGGTGCATTAGTTAATTATTACCTGGCACGTTGGTTGGGTCGTCCTATTATCTATAAATTCGCTAACAGCCGTTTAGGGCACATGTGCCTTATTGACGAAGAGAAAATACACCATGCAGAAGAATATTTCAGAAAGCACGGTGCAGCCTCTACTTTCTTTGGCCGTCTTATTCCGGCTGTACGCCAACTTATCAGTATTCCCGCAGGGTTAGCCGGCATGAAAATAGGTCCTTTCCTGCTTTATACAACTCTCGGCGCTGCTATATGGAACAGCATATTAGCTTTGCTCGGATACCTGATTTACCGTTTTACAGACCTCAAAACGACTAACGATGTCTATGTAATGGCCACCGAATACAGTCACGAAATCGGCTATGTCATTATAGCAGTGGTGGTAATTGTAATCGTTTTTTTGGCTTATAAAGGGCTGAAAAAAAGAAAATAAGTAGTAAAATACTCATTGCAAAGCCACAGAGGACGCAGAGAACACAAAGCAAGAACATAGAGTTACCGGGGCATCCATTATTGTAAATCGGCTATTACCCGTTAAATTCTTACTTCTTTGTGTATTCTACGTCCTCTGTGGTTTATTTTTTTGTGGTAGATAAGAGCTAATTAGAAATTAAACTGAACTCCTACTCCCAATATCTCTTTAAATTGCACACGAGCACCTTTTGTACCATCCTTTTGCACGATTTTCACATCATCGTCATACATCAGGTTAGTAGTAAGTGTGGTTGAGAACCATTTATTGATAATCATATTTACTTGTACTTCCCAGTTCACATCTATATTCAGCGGCTTATGCAGATAATCGGAATATAGATCCAAACGTGAATATACCGTCATATTTTTCAAGAATTCATATTTGGCTTCTCCTTTCAAGTTAGCACCGAAGCTGGATAATAGATGTTTGCCCGGATCCACTCCATAAGCTCCTTCGTCAGAGAGACGGTCATTGAGTACAAATGTTCCGCGCCACGCAGCAGGAGACAATACAACGGTAAATATCTTACCCGGATCATACGTAAAGCCCAAACCGGTAGTCAAATAGGCAGGAGCCATAAATTCGGAGATAGCAATGTCTTTATTGACGGAGTAGTCATATCCTGGAGAAAACTGTGTCTGGAAAGTGGCGAACGCACTGGCATACCAACTTTTGGCAATAGCATAGCCATAATTCGTATTCAAATAGATTTTATCATTTGCTTTCCTGGTTCCGTCGTCACCGGTCTTATTTAATCCATAAGCCAGTTCGATACGATTATTCCACAGATGTTTTCCTTTCTTATAATTAATCTGATAAGTGCCCTGCAAGTCAAAGGCAACGGAGTTATCACCTCCGGCAGCCCAATTAGTGAGGCTCACTTGCGTTAGTTTCAGTCCGGCAAATCCTTCTTTTGTCCAGGGAGAAATTTGTGTACTATCGGCAGTTTGGGCCGACAAGGTTCCAACGCCCATACATAACAGGGCGATGAATAGAGTTTTCATTTTGTTCATGATAGTTGAGGTTTAGTGTAGAAAAAACACAACCTAACAAGAACGGAGCCTTGGCAGTTTACCAAGCCTTTTTACCAGTTCCCATTAGGTCAAAATCTTTAAGATAAGTAGCAGGCTTAAGTATTAAGTATTAGCCATATTCGTTTATTAGCTGCAACTAATAGTTAATACCTAATACTTAATACTCCATATTCTATATTACTTTACAGCAGCTAAGGCTTTGTCATAATCAGGCTCCTGGGTGATTTCAGGAACAAGTTCCGTATATGCAATTTTGCCATCTTTGCCAATCACAACTACCGCACGCGCCAAAAGTCCTGCTAACGGACCATCTGCCATACGCACTCCGTAACTTTCGTCGAAATCAGAGAAGCGGAAATCAGACAATGGAATTACATTTTCAATACCTTCTGTCGTACAGAAACGGCCGTGTGCAAAAGGAAGATCCTTAGAAATAGCCAATACTACCGTATCTTTCAATCCGGCAGCCATTTTATTAAACTTACGTACAGAAGTTGCACATACGCTGGTATCCAGACTAGGGAAAATATTTAAAATCACATTTTTACCATTTAAATCTTTCAGAGAGAAAGAAGATAAATCTGTTTTTACCAGCTCGAAGTCAGGAGCTACCTTACCTACTTGTATAAATTCACCGATCAGTTTCACCGGTTGTCCTTTGAAATTTGTTGTTGCCATAATGCATGTATATTTAAAATTTACTTTATATAGGAAACAACTATTCCCCCAAATATGTTCACGGAAAACCTTTTCTAAATTCAATTTGTTATTCCTCAACGAAATCACTCTAGTGTTCAATTTAAAATATAAAATGTATGGAAACTGTATTCAATGAGATTCAACATTCAGTAAAAAATTGGTGGACTTCTCTTCTTTTGGGAATCGTGTATATCATTGTAGCCCTTTGGCTCATGTTCTCACCCGTAAGCACCTATGTAGCTCTAAGTATCATTTTCAGTGTATCGATGCTGATAAGCGGTATTCTGGAAATCATCTTTGCTCTTAGCAACCGGAAAGGTGTCCCGAGCTGGGGGTGGTATATCGTAGGAGGACTCATCGACCTCGTTCTGGGTATTTACCTGATTGCCTATCCGATGATCAGCATGGAAGTTATCCCTTTCATCATAGCCTTCTGGCTTATGTTCCGAGGGTTCTCCTCCACCGGCTATTCCATCGACCTGAAACGTTACGGAACCCGCGACTGGGGCTGGTACATGGCTTTCGGTATTCTTGCCATCCTGTGCTCTCTTTTAATATTATGGCAACCCGCCATAGGAGCGCTCTACGCAGTGTATATGATTTCTTTTGCTTTCCTCATCATCGGACTTTTCCGTGTCATGCTTTCATTTGAATTAAAGAATCTGCATAAAAGAAAATAAAAAGCTTTCGGCACTTACTTTGGGATTTTGTTTATCTTTGTAGGCAATTTACATAAATCAATTAATTAAAAAGGAAGAAAATTATGGCAATGCATACATGGTTTGAGTGCAAGATCCGTTATGAAAAAGTAATGGAAAACGGAATGCAGAAGAAAGTAACTGAACCTTATCTTGTTGACGCACTCAGTTTTACAGAAGCAGAAGCACGGATTATTGAAGAAATGACTCCGTTTATCTCCGGAGAATTTACCGTTTCGGATATTAAACGTGCCAACTATAGCGAACTTTTCCCTAGCGACGAAGAAAGTGCCGACCGCTGGTTCAAATGCAAACTTATTTTCATCACTCTGGATGAAAAAAGCGGTGCTGAAAAAAAGACTTCCACCCAAGTACTGGTACAAGCTGCCGACTTGCGCGACGCAGTCAAGAAGCTGGATGAAGGAATGAAAGGAACCATGGCAGATTATCAGATCGGTATGGTATCCGAGACTCCGCTCATGGATGTATATCCTTACAGCGCCGAACCGAATGACAAACCGGAGTTTGATCCATCAAAAGCATAAGTAACAATGAGTATTGCTGACAATTTAAAGCAAGTGCTGGCCGAACTCCCTCAAGGAGTCCGGCTGGTTGCTGTCTCAAAATTCCATCCCAATGAAGCGATAGAAGAAGCATATCAGGCGGGACAGCGTATTTTTGGAGAAAGCAAAGTGCAGGAAATGACAGCTAAATACGAAAGTTTGCCCAAAGACATTGAATGGCATTTCATCGGACACCTGCAGACGAACAAAATCAAATACATGATACCATACGTAGCGATGATTCATGGAATTGATAGTTATAAACTGCTGGCCGAAGTCAACAAACAAGCTGTCAAAGCGGGACGTACAGTGAACTGCCTGTTGCAGATTCATGTGGCACAGGAAGAAACTAAATTTGGTTTCAGCCCCGACGAATGCAAAGATATGCTGAACACCGGAGAATGGAAAGAACTGACCCATGTCCGTATCTGCGGTTTAATGGGAATGGCGAGCAACACCGATAATGTTGAACAAATCAACCGGGAATTTGGTTTACTAAATAGGCTCTTTAACGAGATAAAAACAACTTGGTTCATCCACTCCGATACTTTCTGCGAGCTGTCGATGGGAATGTCACATGACTACCACGAAGCCATTGCCGCAGGAAGTACGCTGGTACGGGTAGGAAGCAAGATTTTCGGAGAACGAAATTATTAAATTAGAAGTAGTAACTACTAAAAAAAGATTCATTATGACCGATTTAAAAACTACTTTCGCAGGGCTTTCCCTTAGAAACCCTATCATTATCAGTAGCTCGGGGCTGACCAACAGTGCCGGCAAAAACAAAAAATTGGCCGAAGATGGTGCCGGTGCAATTGTTCTGAAATCACTGTTTGAGGAACAGATCATGCTGGAAGCAGACCAACTGAAAGATCCGGCTTTCTATCCGGAAGCCAGTGACTATCTGGAAGAATATATCCGTGAGCACAAGCTATCCGAATACCTGACTTTAATAAAAGAAAGTAAGAAGGTATGCCCCATTCCTATCATTGCCAGCATCAACTGCTACACTGATTCCGAATGGATTGACTTTGCAAAGATGATTGAAGAAGCCGGTGCCGACGCATTGGAAATCAATATCCTTGCCCTGCAATCGGAAGTGCAATATACATACGGTTCATTCGAACAACGCCACATCGATATTCTCCGCCACATTAAAAAAACAATCAAGATACCTGTAATCATGAAACTGGGTGATAACCTGACAAATCCTGTGGCATTAATCGATCAGTTGTATGCCAACGGTGCAGCAGCAGTTGTTCTCTTCAACCGTTTCTATCAGCCGGACATCAATATCGAAAAGATGGAGCATATTTCAGGCGAAATATTCAGCAATGCTTCCGACCTCGCCATTCCGCTTCGTTGGATCAGAATTGCGTCTGCAGTAGTAGACAAGATCGACTATGCAGCTTCCGGTGGTGTTGCCAATGCAGAATCAGTAGTGAAAGCTATCCTTGCCGGTGCTTCGGCTGTAGAAGTTTGTAGCGCAGTCTATCTGAATACAAATGCATTCATCGGAGAAGCCAATCGCTTCCTCTCTGCATGGATGGAACGCAAAGGATTCAGGAATATAGCTCAATTCAAAGGCAAACTGAATATTAAGGATGTTCAGGGTGTTAATACATTCGAACGTACACAGTTCCTGAAATATTTCGGAAAGAAAGAATAAGGAAAAAGTATACTAAATCAATAAAGAAAACGGTGAACAAATTGTGCTATTTGCAACAGGATGTTCACCGTTTACTTTTTTAATCACTTATTAATTTATCTCGCTTAGCAGAGAAATCTGTTATAACAGGTTGCTTGCCAGTTCACTCAATTCACTTCGTTCACCTTTCAGCAAATTGACGTGTGCAAAGATATTCTGGTCTTTCATACGATCAATCATATATACCAAGCCATTGGACTGACTATCCAGATAAGGTTGGTCAATCTGCTGGATATCTCCCGTAAATACCATCTTCGTACCTTCGCCTGCACGGGTGATGATTGTCTTTATTTCATTCGGGGTCAGATTCTGCGCTTCGTCAATGATGCAATACATTTCGCTCAAACTACGACCACGGATAAATGCCAGAGCTTCAATCACCAGCTGCTCGCTTTTCTGCATATCTTCTATGCGCTTCACTTCGGTAGAGTTTGTAGCAAACTGACGTTTTATGACGTTCAGGTTATCAAACAACGGCTGCATATAAGGAGCTACTTTTTCCTGTGCGTCTCCCGGAAGGAAACCGATATCCTTATTGGAAAGCGCCACAACGGGACGTGCCAGCAAAATCTGTTTGTAATCCGTCAGCTTGCCCAAAGCAGCAGCCAAAGCCAGCAAAGTCTTACCTGTTCCCGCTTTTCCTGTCAGAGCCACCAGTTTGATGTTCGGGTCATTCAGAATCTCAAAAGCAAAACTCTGTTCCGCATTCCGCGGTTCGATTCCATAATTCTTACCCTTCATCACACGGATAATAGAATGGGTAAAAGGATTGTAGCGTGCCAATACACTATTCCGGTCACTCTTCAATACAAAACATTCATTGGGATGAATCAAATCCTTAAAGTCAAATTCACTCAAGTCAATGCCTTCCTTTGAAGAATAAATACGGTCGATCAATGCCGGATCTACATTTTCAAAAATCTCATTAGATTTCTCGAACACATCTACATTTACCACCTTATCCGTAATATAATCTTCGCAAAGCAGACCGATTGAACGGGCTTTCATGCGCAGATTCACATCTTTGGTCACTAAGATAGATTTCATTTTCGGATACTTGTCGGTCAGGTATTCGGTTGCCGCCAAAATCAAATGATCGGGTTTCTTTATAGGAAACGATTCCCACACTTTGGCAGCCGGCACATTACTTGTCACGACAAACAGACGTCCCAATCCTTCGCCAAGCTTCACTCCGTCGGAGAAAAGCTCATCGCTTGTCAGCACATCCAATTCGCGCACGAACTCACGAGCATTGAAATTTATCTGCTCGTTTCCTTTTTTGAACTTATCCAGTTCTTCGAGTACAACAAGAGGGAGGTAAATATCATTTTCCTGAAAATTCTTCAAGCAATTGTAGTCGTGAAGAATAACATTTGTGTCTAGCACAAAATTTTTCTTAGTTCCCATGATTTCTTAGATTTAAATGTTGATATTTGCAATCTCATTCGCCAATCCCCCATTTATAGTCAGATTGACGGTTCTAAAGATAAACAAATTAGCGGGCAATAAAGATTGCCCGGAGTTAAATATTATAAAACATGGACTATCAGAACACTTTAAAGTACTTATATGAGAGTGCGCCAATGTTTCAACAAATAGGAGGCAAAGCATATAAGCCGGGTTTAGAGACCACACACAAATTGGACGAACATTTTGGGCATCCTCATCAACAATTCAAGACGATACATATCGCCGGAACCAATGGAAAAGGATCCTGTTCACATACCATCGCAGCCGTATTGCAGTGCGCCGGTTACCGGGTAGGACTATTCACCTCCCCTCATTTAATCGACTTCCGCGAACGTATCCGTATCAACGGTGAGATGATACCGGAAGAGTATGTAGTCAATTTCGTAGAAGAGCATCGCTCTTTCTTCGAGCCGCTGCACCCTTCATTCTTCGAACTGACCACCGCTATGGCATTCCGTTATTTTGCCGACCAGAAAGTAGATGTAGCAGTTATCGAAGTAGGCATGGGCGGAAGATTGGACTGTACGAATATCATCCATCCGGATTTGTGTGTTATCACCAACATAGGCCTCGACCACACCCAATATCTGGGTGACACGCTAACGAAGATTGCCAAAGAGAAAGCCGGAATTATCAAAGAAGGAGTTCCGGTCGTTATCGGCAGAGCCCAAGGGGCAGTGAAACGTGTATTTACCATGAAAGCCAAAGAAAAGAATGCGCCCATCGAATATGCCCGTGAAAATGCCCGGTACTGGGACATGGAAATAGTTCCTTATTCGAAATTGCAAGAAATAAGACCGATGATGGACAACACAATTCAGAGCATGCACGAAATGATCGAAGCAATGGACGAACAATCAGAAGAAGAGGCAAATCAGATGCGGCAAGCATTACTCATGTTAGACCTGTCAGACAGTCT
>OHJA01001264.1_pt1 | contig 10039 bp, 11 predicted proteins | sample 1568441 | NCBI WGS metagenome assembly OHJA01 (sample SAMEA3879500, study PRJEB24766) | human gut metagenome | biome: human-associated habitat; feature: feces | place: USA | collected 1985/1987 | reverse complement strand
TCCGGCGAGATTGATGTCACCGACATTCAGCTCTAAGCCGCTAAATTATCGTTTACCGCCTTATTCACTCTCATCAGTGGCGAGAGTCACTTCAAAGGAACTGCCACTGTTCATCGTTCTCTTAAATACAAAGGAGAACGACGATGAAAGAACAACTTATCCACGAGGTACAGCGCAAAATGCTGCCGTATCTCAACAATGAACAATTATTACAGTTGGGTGACGCTTTGAGCGAGGCGCTACGAGGCGTGAGCGTAAGTTATGAAGATACCACCCCAAAGCAGGAAGAACGGGATGCCGTCGAAGCGTTCATTTCTGCCAAGCGCATTGAGGGCTGCTCCGAGAAAACCTTGAAATATTATCGGAAGACGATTGAATCCATGCTATCTGCCATCGCTAAGAAGGCCAGTCAGATAACAACGGATGACCTTCGCAAATACCTGACTACCTACCAGACGCAACGCAGATCCAGCAAGGTGACGATTGATAACATTCGGCGCATACTATCCAGCTTCTTTTCATGGCTTGAAGACGAAGACTTCATCTTGAAAAGTCCGGTACGCCGGATTCACAAGGTGAAGACGGCAAAGGTGGTCAAAGACACCTACACGGACGAGGCTTTGGAGCTGATGCGGGATAGCTGCACGACCACAAGGGATTTAGCAATCATTGACTTACTCGCTTCCTCTGGGATGCGTGTTGGAGAGATGGTCATGCTGAACCGGGAGGACATCGACTTCAATGAGCGGGAATGTGTTGTAATCGGTAAGGGCAACAAGGAGCGCCTTGTCTACTTCGATGCAAGGACAAAAATCCATTTGCAGAACTACCTCAGCGAGCGCACGGATGCGAACCCGGCACTGTTCGTCTCGCTGAAAGCTCCACACGACCGGCTGATGATCGGCGGCGTGGAGACACGGCTTCGGGAGCTGGGAAAAAGTTTGAGTTTGCCCAAAGTACATCCACACAAATTCCGGCGAACTCTGGCGACCTCAGCCATAGATAAGGGAATGCCCATAGAGCAAGTCCAGCAACTCTTAGGGCATCAGAAGATCGATACAACCATGCACTACGCAATGGTGAAGCAACAAAATGTGAAGCTGGCACATAGAAAATACATCGGATAGGATGGTGAAAATGGCTATTGTGAAGTTTGTAGAAGTATGTGAAAAGATAGGAAGTGGTGCAACGCCACGCGGAGGCAAAGAAGCATATTCTGATGAAGGCATTTCTCTGGTGAGGAGCCAAAATGTGCTGGATTTTAGTTTCTCAAGCGATGGATTGGTACATATCAACGACGAACAAGCAAAGAAGCTAAAGAATGTAGAATTACATCCCGATGATGTTCTTTTGAACATCACTGGTGATTCCGTTGCAAGAGCTTGTATCATGGATTCATCCTTTCTGCCAGCACGAGTAAATCAGCATGTAGCCATAGTAAGAGGGAAAAAAGAGCTGGTTCTGAACAGTTATATTCTCTATTATTTGCAATGGAAGAAAGACTACTTACTCCAACTGGCATCTGCCGGAGCCACGAGAAACGCATTAACAAAGGGAATGATAGAACAATTAGATATAAATTTGCCTTCTTTGACTGAACAGAAAAGAATTGTTGCTGTGCTGGACTCAATCCAACAGAAAATATCCGTGAATAAGAAAATAAACGATAATTTATATGAGATGGTCAACGCCTACTACACATCGCTTTTCAAGGAAAATGATTGCGAAATGACTACCGTTGGCAACTATGCTGAACGCATATACAGCGGAGGGACCCCCATGACATCAAATGCAGCTTATTGGAATGGCACATTTGGATGGTTTTCGTCCGGCGAAACGCGGAATCGTTTTGTGATCTCGACAGAGAAGACCATTACGCAAGCAGGCATCGACAATTCATCTACCAAACTGGCTACAAAATACGATATTGTTATGGCATCTGCCGGTCAAGGTTTCACGAGAGGTCAGACCTCCATGCTCTTAATTGATACCTATGTCAATCAATCTGTAATCGTCATTAAATCTGAGAGGAATATTTTGCCGTATTTGTTTTGGAATCTGGCCAACAGATACGACGAACTTCGTGCAATCTCAGATTCAAGTAGTATTCGAGGCAGCTTAACAACAAAGATGATTGCCGCGTTTGAAATCCCGCTCGCAAATGAGCAATCACTTCAAGCATTTGCTGATTTTGCTTGGTCTGTTATACATCAAATCGAGAATAACCTTCTTGAAAATGAGCGTTTGACTGCACTGAGAGATTCGCTGTTACCAAAGCTGATGAGCGGCGAGATTGATGTCTCCGACATTCAGCTCTAAGCCGCTAAATTATCGTTTACCTTCTCGTTGATAAGTAGCTTCCGATCAATCCCTTCGAGGGTCTTTACGATCGTTTCTTGTAGCGCAAAAGAGGTCGGATAACTAATCATGATTTCGTCAAGAAGGCGCTCTCGATTCAGTTCGGTTTGACCGGTTGAGCCTTCGTCTAATTGAAGCACCTCCCATTGATGAGCCTTCATAGCGTAGCCAAGATACTTTTGTGAAACTTTATCATTGGCTCGTATGATGATCATGTGCCCATCAACTATCGTGTCGCAGGGCAAATTGCAAATCTGCGCTATTCGTCCAGCTGTTCCCGCACCCGTTGAATTGATCAAAATATCATATATTCTGACAAATCTCTCCGCCGGAACCTTTTTCCTTGTAAGATCATGGAGGCGTGATTCAGAATAGGTTATCCGAAAATTACGGTTGCATTTCTGATTTAATACTCTAACCGTTGTTTCACTTTCCTCATCTGCGTATGAGGGTGCAATGCCTTTTGAAATAAAGCCCACGAGATCACGAAGCGGCGATGTCTTCCACTCAGATGTCATACCCAATCGCCCCCAATCTCTCTTTGATCTCGGCCTCAAGCTCATGAGATTTTGCAAAAAGTTCGGACAGCTCAGAGGTCAAGCGGCTCATCTTTTCCTCAAACGGTTCGCCGTCATCTTCCTGTTCTTCGATGCCAACATAGCGCCCCGGTGTGAGGATGTAATCCTGTTTGGCAATATCCTGCGTGGTCACAACTGCACAGAAGCCTTTTTCATCTTCAAGCGTGCCGTCAACAAATGCGTTGTATGTGTCCGCGATCCTCTGGATGTCTGCGTCGGTCAGCTCACGCAGCTTTCGCGTGACCATCGTGCCGAGCTTTCTTGCGTCGATGAACAGTGTCTTGCCCTTTTGCTTTTTGTTCTTGGCGAGAAACCAGAGCGACACCGGAATCTGTGTTGTGTAGAAGAGCTGGGACGGCATAGCGACAATGCAGTCCACAAGGTCAGCATTGATGATGTTCTTTCGGATCTCGCCTTCACCGCCAGACTGAGAGGAAAGCGAGCCGTTCGCAAGCACCATGCCGATTCGCCCGTTTGGCGCGAGATGCCAGATCATGTGCTGCAACCAAGCAAAGTTGGCGTTGTTGGCCGGAGGCGTTCCGTATTGCCAGCGCACATCATCCAGCAGCTTATCTTGTCCCCAGCCGGAAAGGTTGAAGGGAGGATTCGCCATAATGAAATCTGCCTTGAGCTGCGGGTGACAGTCGTTGAAGAATGTGTCTGCGCTAAATTTGCCAAGGTCAGCTTCGATGCCGCGAATGGCAAGATTCATCTGTGCCAGCTTCCATGTGGTAGGGTTGGAGTCCTGACCATACACAGAGATGTTCTTGATATTCCCGCCGTGATTTTCGATGAACTTGGAGGACTGGACAAACATACCACCAGACCCGCAGCAGGGGTCGTAGACACGGCCATTGTATGGCTGTAATACCTCAACAAGGGTGCGAACAACACAAGACGGGGTATAGAACTCACCGGCGAGCTTACCTTCCTGTTCAGCGAATTTGGCAAGGCAATACTCATAAGTGCGGCCGAGAATATCTTTGCTGTTCCCGTGGTCGATCATCTGGATATTGGTAAAGAGGTCAACGACCTCACCGAGCCGCCGCTTATCCAGCTCAGGACGGGCAAAGTTTTTGGGGAGAATGTCTTTGAGCCGCTTGTTTTCCTTCTCAATGCTCCGCATGGCCTCGTCGATGACTGTGCCGATCTCAGGCGTGTGCGCAGCGGCAGATATGACGCTCCATCTTGCGTTTTCCGGTACAAAGAAGATATTCTCCGCCGTGTATTCGTCCTTATCCTCTTCAAAGCCGTCGCCCTCAGCAACAAGCTCCTGATACTTCGCCTCGAAGCGGTCAGAGATGTATTTCAAAAAAATCAAACCGAGAACAACCGACTTGTATTCCGAAGCGTCAATATTGCCTCGAAGGACGCAAGCTGCATCCCAAATCTGTTTTTCAAATCCAATATTGCTTGTGTTCGTTTCAGCCATTGAAGCTACCTCCGTAGTCTTTTTTAACGATATATAGAATGCACAGTGCGTGGCTTACTTGTCCGTATGGATCGCTTCGCAAATGTCCCCGATGTCACAATTCAGATACTCACAGATGCGCAGCAAGACAGAAAGGGCAACCTCTTCATTCTTATTAAGCTTGCTCATGGTACCCGGCGAAAGCTCGGTTTCTTTCCGAAACACCGCCTTCGGGATCTCTCGTTCAATCAGCATTACCCATAATTTCTTGTAGCTTATCTTCATCACTGCACCTCACTCAACCGTTTATAGTGACCCTCATTTTATTATACATCGAAAGCTCCACAAACGCAATTCATCCGTCCGAAAATTCAAAATAAATTTCAAGTTCTTGGATTGCTGCACAATAATAAAAAGCCTGCGCAATGCACAGGCCAAAATAGTCAGGGACGCATCTTCCTTCCGTGCCGGTATAATGCGTAAGTGTAAAAATCGAGAGCAAGGACGATCTCATATCCATTTGTGCTTGAGAAGAAAGAAATGTCATCGGCATACTGGATCACGCTTTTCAAGAAGCCCATTGCACCGCCGCAATCGAATGAGAAAATTACCGTGACTGTCCCGGCACCTTGTCTGATTTCAGTGTCAATTTGGTAGTTCTCAGATATTTCGATGGCTTGACTGATAAATACCTTGGCGATAGGTTTCCGCTCAGGAAGCGGCACATAAACTGCGCCCTCATTGAGCTGTTTGAATATGTCCTTTGATGAACATTTATCTTTTGACGGAGCGGGTTCTTTTACTTCGGCTGGTATAGGTTCATCGGCTATCTCAGCTTCTTTTTCCTCTATTGTAGGTTTATTGTATTGCCTTTTATAAATCACTTTCTGAAACATTGTATCTCCTTCCGTGTAATCGAAAGAATGGCTGACAGTCTATCACATTATGGGCATCGTTAAGTTCACGCAAGGATCTGAGAAGTCGTTCTTTGCGATTCAGTCTATGTATTATCAATTTACCACGGGAGAATAGAATAATCAATGTGATTTACTGTATTCTCTCGTTGTTTTCCGTTGTAAAATGTGAAAAGCTCACTCCCCAAAGTGAGCAGTGAGCCTTGTTGCTTATTCGAGTTCTCCGCTGCGGGATTTCTCCTGTTCCTTTGCCATCGAGGGACTGAGGAAATCATCCACATTCGCCTTCATCGTGTCAATCAGGCGAGCTTCTTTTTTCAACTTGGCGCGTTCGTCATAAAGACGCTGCTGCTCATCCACGAGCCGTTGCTGTTCGGCTTGCAGAGATTTCAAGCTCGGCAATTTTCCGTCGCCCTGTATGGCGAGAAGAGTGCTCTTTGCCGCCTCATAGATGACAAGCTCTGCCTCGTGTTTGGCACGGTATGCCGATTTGTCCGCCGCCTTAATATAGGCATCATAAACCGGTTTGAGCCGCTGGTAGTTCGAGATGTTTTTGATAAGCGGCTGCACCTCACGCAGTTTGGCTTCAACATTTTTCAGCTCACTGCCGGTGCGGGCATAGGAGCTGTGAATGTCCTCGACTTTCTTTTCAAGGTCAGCATATTGCAGAAGGTTGTTCTCAGTCAGGTAGTTGAGAGTACGCGCAGCCTCTTTGAGAATGGTGAGCTTCGCTTTGTGTTCGTAACCCTTGCTGCCGATGAGCTGGATGCGCTCCTGAATGTCGCTGATGAGGGAGATACCCCGGCAAGAGGTCTGCATCTGGCGCTTGCGGTTCCCGCGCCCCTGAATGCGCTCTTTGATCCGGTCCTCGGTGTAGTTGTCTCCGATGGTCTTTGCACGAGTAAAACGCTCCTGTCCCTCAGCACGGAAGGAGATGTATTTTCCGGTCTTGATTTCATATCCGGCTTCCTGCATGAGCTTCAAAAACTCATCGTAATCCTTCGCTGTGATGATGCAGCGGTCGATGGTCTGCTTGAGCTTTTGCTTCCAGCTTGTGCCACGCTTCGCTTCGGTGTACTCCTTGTAATCCATGCCCTTGCTCTGTGAGGGTGGGATCACGGAAAGCCCATGTTCCTTACAGATTTCGTCGCTGAGTTGGCGCATTTCCCGGTAGGTTCGCCGATTGCTTCGGTAGGCATGATAGTCTACAAAGTTTACGGCATTGAAGATGATGTGATTATGGCAATGCCCCTTGTCGATGTGGGTGGCGATCACATATTCATACCTGCCTTTCAGCCATTCGTCGGCAAACTGTTTTCCGATTTCATGCGCCATCTCCGGCGTGACTTCTCCGATGTCGAAGGATTGAATCAGGTGTCGGGCAATCACCTTCGGCATCTGCATTCCTTGCTGGACAGCGAGATTTCGCGTCCACTCAAATTCCTTTGCAGCCGCGTCGCTGGCAGCACAGCCGAAAGAGGAAACATAGAGCTGATCGTCCGTCTTCGCCGGGTCGAGGATGTAGGCAAGCGCCTTGTTTACAGTTCCTCGGATTGGCTTGATTTTAGTAACTGCCATATTTCCTTTTGCCTCTCTTTCAGCTCCACAACATCATCCTCATAAAAGTTTCCCTTTGAGTTGATGCGGCGACAAATCTGATTGATATTTGACGCTGCACGGCTGACAGCGGCGGCAAGCTTCTTCTGCTGGGTGTAGTCCACCTTGATGATGTAGCCGTCAATCGCCATCTTCCTGAGATACGCGCCCATGTTCTTTGTTCCAAGCTGCGCCATCTTTGATTTGATGATCAGATGCTCATTTTCCGATACGCAAAACTCAATGCGTATTGGCCTTGTTCTATTTGCCATAGGCAATCTGTCCTTTCGTAAAGATAGAGGGTTTGGGAGACATCCCAACAAGCATTTTGAAGAGTAAGGGCAGGGTTCCCTTACTCGAAAATCGCCGTGTGTACGGACACCGGCTGTGCTTGCTATTCTCTCACAATCGTATTCCCGGTGCTTCTCTCCGTAAAAATCCCCTTCACTTTACAACGGACATTTTATGAGGAAATTAGCGGTATGGCCGAGAAAAAAGGCGCTCGAAAGCGCCTTTCCTCATGCTTGTGCAGCTTATTTCATTTTCCCTCTGCCGCGTTTCTCGTAGTCTTCGTCAATCCGGCGCTTCCAATCTGCGCCAAGCGGGGCGCTGCAACGGACCGCGGAAATCGCCTCACTCTGCACCTCATAGTTGAGCTGCGTCCCAGCGCTGTCAGAGTGGTAATTGACAGCCCGGTCAGCTCCGATCCCAAAATGCCGCGCTGTTTCCACCGCGTCAATGTTTGCGCCGAAGAACAGGAACTCCCAGCCGTACTTTGCCTTCTGCCGCTCGACCATCTGCTTCACCCGGTCACTGCTGTAAAACCGGCTCGCATTTTCCATCCCGTCCGTGGTGATGATAAACAGCGTATGCTCCGGGACATCCTCCGGTCGGGCGTACTTATGGACATTGCCGATGTGATGGATCGCACCGCCGATGGCGTCCAGAAGAGCAGTGCAACCCCGGACGGTATAGTCCCTGTCGGTCATAGGCTTGATGTCTCGGATGTCCACGCGGTCATGGATCACCTCGCTCATATTGTCGAAGAGGACTGTGGAGACAAGCGCTTCTCCGTCTGCCTTTCTCTGCTTCTCGATCATGGAGTTGAAGCCGCCGATGGTGTCGGCTTCCAGCCCGCTCATAGAGCCGCTGCGGTCAAGGATAAAGATGATCTCGGTTAAGTTCTTTTTCATGATGATTCCTCCCATATAGAAAAACTGTGACTGCTTTTTGCTTACAATCACAGTATAGGAGAAATCGTCTTCGGTTTGGTCGCATGGAAAGCGACATTCAAAACATATCGCGGAACAGTTCGCTTTCGATGTCAGCGACATCATCCAGAGGGATTTTTGTCCCGTCTGTGAGCATCATCCAGCGCTCGAACCCGTCTATCTTTTTGAGGTTTCCGTTCTTTGTCACATACGCTCCGCCGGACTTCTTTGCATCCGGGACGAAGTAGGTAACGGTCAGAGCAGGATGGTCGCCAAGCCTTTCCATGAGGATCTGCTGCTTTCTGTCCAACGCCTCTTTTTCTTCTTCACTGAGGTCGATCTTTTCGTCCGTCAGCCGTCCGGTCTCATGAATTGCGTCATCGTAGCCGGTGAGAGCGGCAAATGGAGAGAACTGTGCAGCCCTGTCTAACATTGACATCTGCGGTCTTTTCGATGAGATATGGTGGGGGAGGTTGATGATGTCTTCGTAGTTTGTTTTCCCTTTCATTTTAATGTCCTCAGTTATGAGAAAATAGCCATCGCAAGCGTACCGACAAGCATCAATATCAATCCGAAAAACGCCTTCTTTGACAACTTCTCATGGAAAGCAAAATAAGAAAAAATCACCGTCACAAGCAGACTCATCTTATCAATCGGCACAACTACGCTGACTATGCCATTCTGAATAGCGTAATAGTAACACAGCCAAGATGCACCTGTGGCAATCCCTGATAATCCGATAAAGCCAAGCTCCTTTTTGTCGAGCTGCTTTAGCTGAGGTGTTTTCTTCTTGATCAGTACAAGCAACCATGCCATGACGAGAACTACAATCGTCCGTATGGCCGTGCCCAAGTTGGACTCCACCCCGGTAATTCCCACTTTTGCAAGGATTGAAGTCAGCGCCGCAAACACAGCAGAGCCTATTGCATACAGGATATATGTATTCCCGCTGACTTTCTGCTCACTCTTCTTTTTTTCTACCATCAGGATGATGCCAACGCCCAACAATACTGTGCTAATGAGTTTTACAGCAAGATGTTCGGTTTCATGGAACAGAAGGATTGCAAGCAAAACACTCAGCACCGTGCTTGACTTGTCGATTGGTACAACCTTGTTGACATCTCCGATGGATAGGGCTTTGAAGTAACAAATCCATGATGCCCCGGTTGCAGCTCCCGACAAAATCAAAAACAATAAAGACCTTGGCGTTATCTCTGCAATCTGGTCGGCAGAGCCAACGATGAATACCATTACCCATGAAAAAATCAGAACAACTATCGTCCTAATGGCAGTCGCAATATCTGAATCCGTTCTTCTGATTCCGCATTTTGCAAGTATCGCTGTTAGTCCGGCAAATAGAGCTGAACCTATGGAAGCAGCTAACCACATCGCACAACCCTCCTCACAAATTTAACTATGCCTTATGCCCACCGATCTGCGCGTTCCTGTCCTTTGCCGTCGCACCCTCCGAAAGATTCATCCCCTTGAGAATGGCGTTCTTCCCAAATTTCTTTTTGATAGTGAGCATGGCTTGCTGTACTTTCTTTTCCCGTGCCAGCTCTTCGTCTTCCTGCTTGCGCTTCGCGTCAAGCGCAGCATAATCGGTGAAGAGATCAAGCTGTTCATAGCTGTCCTTGGAAGAAGGAGCAGAGGCTTCGTCAATCACATGGGTCGCTGTGATGTTCAACCGCCGGATGAGCAAGTCCTTGTCTATAATCCTGTCAAACAATTCCCCGGCGGCATCCATAATCTGCTTCGTGGAAGAGGTGTAGCGTTCCAGATTGATTGTGCCGTGGGCGTGTTTCGGTATCTGCCGCCCGTAGTGATCCTTCACGATTTCGCCGTGATACTTTCTCCGGCGCTCCGGGTCTGTCAAGTTCTCAATGTCATAGCCTATCGTGACAACGAGCTGGTCGGTGACAAAGCCCTTGCTCACTAAATCCATCGAAAGGTTATCCGCCATTTCCCGGA
>OHJA01001230.1_pt1 | contig 10255 bp, 7 predicted proteins | sample 1568441 | NCBI WGS metagenome assembly OHJA01 (sample SAMEA3879500, study PRJEB24766) | human gut metagenome | biome: human-associated habitat; feature: feces | place: USA | collected 1985/1987 | reverse complement strand
ATTACTTAACCACATAAATGATTGAATTTAAATTATTTAATTGTTAGAACTAAAATTTCGACGTTTTACACCTCTTACGGACTGCAAAAATAGGGGAAATAGATTGATTGAGCAAGGAATTAAAGAAATAATTCCTTAATAATGGATCAATACGCCAATGTGTCAATATGCCAGCCAGTATATATGCATGGTGCAACTGATTGGCACATTCGTAGGATGGGACTGTTTATTGTACCTTTCCGATTTTCTCACCGCTGGCTGCTTTTTTGCGTAAAGCGCGTGGGGTATCGCCGAAAGAGTCTTTACAGAAGTGTGCGAAATGCGACAGGGAGTCGAATCCGTATCTGTTACAGATTTCAGTGATTCGCATTTTGGTGTGTTGCAGGTCTTCCAGGATTCCTTCCCGTTTCTTTTCCAGTATCCATTCATATACGGGCATACCATATAGGTTTTTGAAAAGGCGGCGGAAAGTAGTGGTCGTGTATCCTCCCAGATGTGCAAATTCTTCTACGTTCTTCACGTTGCTGTAATTCTGTATGACGAAATAGTGGAAACTTTCCGTATAAGTGCTGATTGGATAGAAGAATGAACCTAGCTGGGGCAGCGGATAGAAGTTGGTAATCAAGAAAACCAGTTCTTTGCATTTTAAATCGATATACTTGCTGCAAGGGTTTTCTTCAGCGAGGAATTCGGGCATACTAGTGACAAGGTGGTAAAGCCTTTCACTCATAATCAGTGGAGTGTAGGTCAAAGGAGCTTCCGCCTGTTCCATCATTTCCTTATACCGTTCTTCGCAGAGCAAAGGCAGTTCGTTGAACCAGTAGACAACGTATTCAACATCTGTCAGTGCCAGTATTTCGACTTTGGAGCCAATAGCTTGCAAAACAATTTGTCTCTCGCGTAACGTTATTCCGGGATGCTCTTCGCTATTGATAAGTAATTCGCCCTTTATCATAAAAAGCATGCAATTCTGCGTACACTTATCCTTGGGGATATGCTCTCCTTTAGGTAAGTTTCTATATACAAGGATATTCTCAACATTTTTTGGACATCCTGTACAGTTAGTATATTGTATGCAAAATGAATCTCCTGGCATGAGTCTTATGCGTGATTTATTATCTTAACGGAACAAAGATAGGCTTTTTTTGCGGAAAATGGAACTCTTTCTTCTATTTATGTTTTGGTAGAAGCCTTTGTATGGTCGTCTTTAAATATAGTGGAATGAATTTATAACTAAATATTGCAACTTTATTGTGAAAAACAAAAAGGTCTTATTGATCATGATCGGTAAGATTATTTTCACATTATCAGGGAAGTACAGCGGGGAATAATTCTCATCACGGTGAGAATACTTTGAGAAAATAAGGAGTTGAAAAGTAATTTGAAAGGCTTTTAAAAAGAGTATGGTAGCTATTATAGCACTTTTCGGGTAATTCCTGCATCTCCGGATATTTTTCGTCCATTCTCTTTTATTTTTGCACCCGTAATCTTAAAGAAAGCATTATCTTTGCCGTAAATAAAAAATAAGGCGACAAATATAAAATTATCATGAAATATGTAAAACCCAACCAGGTAAGTCATCTGTCCGATGATGAAATAGAAAAACTAATAAAAGACTACTATGACGGCGTTAAGATAAAGGATATAATAGAAATATATAAAATAGATTGTCAACCGTCATCGTTTAGAAAAATATTACCTGCTATAGAAACGGAACAAGTGTGTCTATATTGCAATCATAAGCTACAAATTCAATACTTGTCCCGCAATTATTCTTCTTTCAACACAGAATTAATTTGTCCGGAATGTGGACATGAACCCGAAAATGAATATTGTCCCTGCAATACCTGTAGGGAAAGAGCGAGGGAAGAAAAACGTAAAGAGCAACAAAAGAAAGATGAACAAGCACGAAAAATAAAACAAGAAAAAGAGCAGTTTATCCGGGAAGTACTTTATTTCAAACAAAAACAAGAAAGAGATATAGACACATTATCTTTTGAAGAAAGAGTCTATATCGGAGCTATTTTGCGAGAAGGAATTGATGAAGGATATAATTTTATTAAGCCATTCAGCCAATTTCGCACCCCCATAGCCCCCACTCCAGTGCTGTCGAAAGATATAACAAATATGCTTTATCAAAACAATATTATAAAAATATACCCAGAGACAGATTTTGAGTGTTTTACTGATATAGATTTTGAAAATAGAAACTATTCATTCTATTCAAATAAAGTATATTGGCAACTTAATCTTAAGTGCGCTTATTTAGAAAAGGTGATGCTTATAGATTCACTTATTAATCCTACTCCCAAAACGAATGGCTATGAAACATACTGTCTATGGCGAAAAATAGCCTTAAATGAATGCCTAGAATATCTCCTGCATAACATAGAAACGATGTTCAATATTACCTACAAAGTAGGTGATAAAACGAATGGGGTACTAAACGACCTATTGAATGAATTTTCTGTCGGGCAAATTTATCACCTCATTTACACTGCCACAAATAAAGCACTAAGATTTAAAGAAGAACACTGTGTAGCAAACAATCATGCAGCTAATTCAATTATTGGGTATATGCAAAGTTTAGGAGAAAGAGCTCAAAATGATCATTGGAATTTAAATAACTATAATAGAGTAAAAGAGTGTCCTCAATCACTTATCAGCAAATTCTTTTTTGAACGGATATTGAGAATTAACGAAATGGGATTTACTCAAAAGCCACAATTAATAGGTATTGAATAATATTATCTTTATGGTGGAACAAATATGCTTAGCATCAGAAGTGTAAAAACTAAAAAAGAATCTTGTCAGCCTATGAGCCTGCTTTTCTGTTATTGAGAAAACTTTATGTTGATTTTTGGAAGTATTATAGTAATTATTGAACATCCATTCCTGTTTGTTATGTGTATTTTTGTGGTCTAAATTCATTAATTATCAATCATTATGTTAATGCTAAGAAAAATTGTATTCTTCCTTGTTTTATTTGTAGGATTATCGTTATTTGCACAACAAGATTATTTAGTGAGTTCTTATGTGCGTGGAAATTTCTACAACCGGGGACGTGTCGCAACTGAAAGTCTGCGGGCAAGTGACGACCTTATTTTCTTGAATGTTCATCCTAATAAAGATGGAACACTTTCATTTGAAAATCCGCGTGCATTTCAAGGAAAAGGGGTGACAACTTGGGAAGGATTGATTAAATCGGTTCGTGCAAAAGTAAAAGGTACAAAAACGAAAATACGTCTGGGAGCTTCCAGTGGCGAATGGAAAGCGATGGTGGCTGATGAGGCTGCTCGTACGGCATTTGCAAAGAATATAAAGACTGTACTGGAAAAGAATAAGCTGGATGGCATTGATCTTGATTTTGAGTGGGCGGAGAATGAGAAAGAATACAAAGATTATAGCCTGGCTATCGTGAAGATGAGGGAGGTGCTGGGAGATCAATATCTATTTAGTGTATCTCTGCATCCTGTTTGTTATAAGATTAGTAAAGAAGCCATTGAAGCCGTTGATTTTATTTCACTCCAATGTTACGGTCCTTCACCGGTTCGTTTTTCGGTAGAGAAATATGATTCGGATATTCAGATGGTACTGAAGTATGGCATTCCCAAAGAGAAACTGGTGGCGGGGGTTCCTTTCTATGGTGTGACAATGGATAATTCGAAGAAGACAGAGGCTTATTTCAGTTTTGTACAAGAGGGACTGATTACGGAGCCTGCACAAAATGAAGTAATATATAAGGGAGAGAAATATGTGTTTGACGGACAGGACAATATCCGCACTAAGACCCGTTATGCGATGGAGCAAGGACTGAAAGGCATGATGAGTTGGGATTTAGCCACGGATTTGCCACTGGATGATTCTAAATCATTGCTCAAAGCGATGGTTGAAGAATTAAGGAAATGACCTCCCCCACAGGTCGCTAAATTTCCTATTGGGAGGTATCAGAAGAGATTTTTCATTATCGTTCTGAATGACAGAGCAACATGAAAGTAAATTCTACTTCTGATACATCTTCCTTTCTCAAGATTGTTTAATTTGCTTCAGATAATCTGAAGGAGAGACACCAAATTCTTCCTTAAAGCATTGGCGGAAATATCCCGTACTGTTCATTCCTACCTTATAGGCTATTTCAGAGATATTGAACTTCCCTTCAAGCAGTAAACGTTCTGCATTCTCCATTTTCACTTTCCGGATATATTCGTTGGTCGAGAGTCCTGTAAGTGCTTTCATTTTCCGGTAAAGAGTGGAACCGCTCATGCACATTTTATCGGATAGATAGTTAATATCAATCTTCTCTGAAGAAAGGTTTTCCTCGATTAAAAGGGTAATTTTTTCAATAAACTCATTATCTAATTTGCTTAAAGCTTCGGCAATTACTATACGCTTTTCACTTAAATCTATTTGATTTCCCGGGGTAGATTGCGCCTGGAATTGGGCAACTAACTTTTTCCTTGAATCGAGCAGATTATTGATTCGGCTACGTAACAGAGAAGCACTGAAAGGTTTCGTCAGGTAAGAATCGGCTCCTACTTCATATCCTTCTTCTTTATCTTGCAGAGAATCTTTGGCTGTCAGCAGAATAATAGGAATATGGCTGGTGCGCACATCATCTTTTAATTGCTTACATAAAGTGATACCGTCCATCACAGGCATCATAATGTCGCTGACTACAATATCGGGGATACGGCTAAGGGCTTGTTGTGTTCCTTCTTCTCCGTTGTTGGCCGTGATTACCTCGAACGAGTCGGTGAAGGATTCAACTATATATTTCTGTATTTCTTCATTGTCTTCTACAATCAATAGGATTGGTTTACCGGTATCTAATGTCGTTTCTTGTGAATATTCCAGCTCCGTATTCTGACTCATCTCCTCTTGAACCGGTTCTGTAGAATCTGCATGTAAAGCATTGGGGTAGATATTATCCGTCAGTAAACTGATATAGAACGTACTTCCCTCATTTTGGACACTTTCTGCACGGATTTCCCCTTCATGTAAGGTGACGAGATTTTTCACTAAAGCCAGCCCGATACCTGTACCGGATGCCTGATGTTTACCGCTTTCCTGATAATAGCGGTCGAAAATATGTGGCAGGGCCTCGGTAGAAATTCCGTATCCTGTATCACTGACTTTAATTTCCGTATACGCTACCTCATTACGCATGGTCTGATGCAAACTTAGTGTTACGCGCCCTTGTTCCGTATATTTGATAGCATTGGAAATCAGATTGTCCAAAACAATCGTGATGATTTCTTTATCGAAGAAAAGAAACATTTCTTCTTTTTCTATCTGAATCCGGAAATCAATTTTGGTATTTTGATTCAATTCTTTGTATTTAAGCCCTATTTCATAAATCAGAGGGGCAATGTTCCCTTTGCTGACACACAATTTCTTGTTTTGTGTTTCTGTTTTTCGGAATTCCAGAATCTGATTAATCAGATTGAGCAATCGTAGCGCACTCTGATGGATAACTGATAGTTTCTGGGCTTGTTTTGCAGGAAGCGATGCTTCTTTCTGCATATCTTCGAGAGGACCGAGGATTAAGGTCAGAGGGGTACGCAGCTCATGCGTGATATTGGTATAGAAACGCAAGCGTTCCTGATTTAATTCCTGTTCCTGCTCATGGTTTTTCTTTTCCAAAGTATAAAGACTTTCCAGATCTAACTTCTTTTTGTAAGCATGCAAGATAAGATAAATGATACTGATAGATGCCAGGATGTAGATAAGTTTTGCCCACCACGTCAACCAGAGAGGAGGATTGATACGGATGGTCAGGGAAGTGGCTTCTTCCGGCCATTCCTGATTATGTACTCGCGCTTTGATGAAGAATTCATATTTTCCCGGGGGAATGTTGCGGAAAGTGACATTGTTACTTTCATTGACGGTGTACCACGAGTTTTCGAGTCCTTTCAGCATATAAACATACTCTACTTGATTGACGAGAGAATAGTTTTGGACGTTGAACCTCACTCCGAAGCTATTTTGTGCATGACTCAATTCAACGTTTTGTCCCTTGGAGAGATTGATAATCATATCATTGTTTTCTGGATTACTCAACCGTCCCAGTATTTTCATCTCTGTGACAACCGCTGCCGGGGCCGGTTGTTCATTCATGGTAATGTCAGGATTGAAACAACATACTCCATTGATAGAACCGAAATAAATCTGTCCATTCTTGCCTTGTGTTACACAACCACTTGAGAAGCTTCCTGCCGGAACATCGTCAGAGTGGCCATAGTTATAAAAACAGTCTTTATCCGTAACATAGCAACTGATACCTTTATTATTGCTAAACCAGATATTCCCTTTTTTATCTTCTGTTATTGCACAGATATTGGTATTGATTAAGCCATCTTTTCGTTGGTAAGTTTTGTAATTCAGTTCATTAGTCGACAGGAAACAAACTAATCCTTCCCCCGTTCCTATCCACATTCTTTTTTGTTTATCCTGTATGATCTGATTGATGGTGTTAGAACAAAAGCCATCTCTTTGAGTGAACGTCTTGATTTTCTGTAAGTCCGGGGTATATATGCCAAGTCCGTCTCCGAAAGTTCCAATCCAAAAACGTCCTTTCTCATCTTGAGCTATAGAACGTATAAAATCACTGTGCAGTTCGCTGTTATCTGTATTGTAATGCTGGATAATCTTCATGGTTAGAGGGTTCAATACAACAATTCCTCCACTATATCCTACCCAAATGTTATGTTGGCCATCTTCATAGATCGTACGTACGTCTAGATTAGATTGTCCCGTGAGGGAGATGGAACGGAATCTTTTGTTCCGGCTATCATAATAGCTGATTCCCCCTTGGTAGGAACCGAACCATAAATTCCCTTTTGAATCCTGTAAAGAAGCTAATATAAAATTCGAAGGAATATCTCCACTCTCTTTTTTATAAATGGCAATACGTTTTTCTCCTTCAAAAACATTAATACCTCCTCCATCTGTTCCGATCCAAACCCGTCCTTGTCTGTCCATACAAAGACTGCTGGCTACTTTGTTGTTCAGGCTGTTTTCATTGTTTGGAATCGGGGAATAACTTAACGTGGTAAATAAAGGAGGTTTACTACTGATAAAGTTGATGCCTCCTCCCCATGTTCCTATCCAGACATTGTCGAAAGAATCCTGGAATATACATCGAGCGCTTGCATTAGAGAGGCTTCGACTATCATCACCCTCCTGTATGTATTCAATAGAAAGCTCCTCTGGCGAGAGAAACATACCCTGTTTCAGGTTTAATATGGCAATACCATTGAGCTCTGAAGCAATCCAGAGCCTATTATCTTTTAATTGCCGGATAGATAATATGCGACTGCATAAAGTAGCATACTTGTCATTCTTATTATTTCTGAATGTGATAAAGTTTTCATTAGCAGCATTATATAGAGCCAATCCATTATTTGTTCCTAACCAGATGTTACCGTTTGTATCTTTTATGATACAAAACACATCATTACCGGGCAAACTTGCCGGATTTCCCGTTTCATTCTGGAAATTCTTTACGCTTTTGTCTTTGAGAGAAAAAATACTGAATCCGCTTCCAACATGGCCGATATACAAATTGTTGTCTCCTCCGTCCAATACTGTCCATGTCTGATTGGAGGGCAGACTAGGCACCGTACTCTTTCTATACCTCTATAATAGGTGCTGACCCATAAACCATCATCGTTTTGGGTGGAAGGAGAGATATCCGTTACATCATTGGTAATCAGGCTGTGTGGATTTTCCGGGTTATGTTGGTAGGCGGTAAATGTTTGTTCGTCATAATTGTATGCATTTAGTCCGTCTCGTTGAGTGGCTATCCAAATGATGGGACGTTTGGAATCAGCATACACCCGGTTGAGTTCGTTGCCGGTGATTCCCTGATTGTTATGTGGCAAATCATTTTTATAATAAGTAATGAAGCGGGTGCCGTCAAATTTATTAAGTCCTTCTTCTGTAGCAAACCATAAAAAGCCTTGTTTATCTTGTGTAATACTGACTACATAATTATTGGATAATCCTTGTTCTATTCCCAGTCGTTTTACAGAATGAGACTGGGCTGTCAATTGAAGAATGGACAACAAGGATAAAAATAAAGTAGAAGCAATGTGTTTTTTCATAACTCGTGCTTATTTGTTTCAATTATCAGCTCAAAAATAAGAATAAATATTTTATTTAGAGTATGTAAATCGTTCATTGCACGATTTGCATAGCTCTTCTGCATGATTTTTGCTTATTTCATTTATATCAATATTCTATATTTGCATCGGAAAAAACAACAAAAAATGTTTAATCTTTAAATTCTAATTTATGAGGTATGTAAGAATCTTATGCATGTGTGTCGTACAGTTGCTTCTGTCAGCTGCAGCATTTGCACAAACACAAGTTACAGGACATGTGGCCGATGTGAGAGGAGAGGATATCATTGGTGCCAATGTTACTGTCAAAGGAACTTCTAATGGAACCATTACCGATATCGATGGTAACTTCACAATTAATGTAGATGATAAAAATGCCACATTGGCAATTTCGTTCATCGGTTATAAGACTAAAGAGATGAAGATAGGCGAAAAGGCACATCTTCAAATCGTTCTTGAAGAAGATATGGAAACTTTGGATGAAGTTGTGGTGGTGGGCTATGGTACACAAACCAAGAAAAGTCTGACCGGAGCCATCAGTGATGTTAAGTCTGATGCGTTGACGCGTTCTGTTTCTACGACCACTGCGGGAGCCTTATCCGGTAAGATAGCAGGTGTGTCTACACGTGCTGTGGATGCTCGTCCGGGTAGAGGTATCAATCTTGAAATCCGTAATATGGGTAGCCCCCTGTTTGTAATCGACGGTATTCCTTATGGTGGAATGAACAGCCGTGACTGGTTGCAGGCATCGGATGTTTCCGGTAGCGATGTGTTTAATGCTCTGAATATCGAGGATATCGAGAGTATCACAGTCTTGAAGGATGCTTCTGCTGCTATTTACGGTTTGCGTGCATCAAATGGTGTAGTTTTGGTAACTACCAAGAAAGGTAAAAAGAATGATAAGGTAAGCATCAATGTAAATGGATACTATGGTTGGCAGAATCTGACCCGTTTCCCCGAATTGGCAAATGCAGGACAATATGTAAGAGGTTTGGCTGAAGCAGCACAGAATAGAGGTGAAGATCCAAGCAAATTATATAGTCCCGAGGAACTTGCTAAATGGGAAGCTGGTACCGAACCGGGATATAAGAGCTATGACTATTATGATATGGTAATGAGAAAAAATGTACCTCAATACCACATCAATGCGAATGTGACAGGTGGCTCTGAAAAGACCAACTATTATCTTTCTGTAGCTCATACTGGACAAGATGCGATGATGCCTGACTTTAAATATGAGCGTACCAATCTTCAGTTGAATATTGATACTAAGATAACAGACCGTTTTACAATAGGTGCACAGATTAGTGGTAAGTATGAAAAGAGTGAAGACGTAGGTTTGCCGGGTGGTGACGGTTATTATTCGGCTATATTGGCTATGTTCAAGATGCAGCCTATCGAAAGCCCTTATGCCAATGATAATCCGGAATATATCAATAATGTACATGAGAATGGTTACAATCCGGCTGCTTTCAGTCGTGACATTGCCGGTTACAAAGATAATTTGACTCGTAATGCCAATATTAATGCTTATGCGCAGTATGATTTCTCTTTCGGTTTGACTGCAAAAGCTACGTTCTCGTACAATTACACCAACAGTCGTTTTGACGGTTATCAATATGCTTATCACATCTATACATATGATAAGGAGAAAGATACTTATAACGGAACACCTGCCGCAGGACGTTGGAGAAGTCAAATCGATCGTAGTGTTCCTGCGCGTTATATGCAGTTGCAATTGAATTATGCGAAACAGATTAAGAACCATAATATCTCTGCTGTTTTGGGTTACGAAGCCTCCGATTATGATTGGACTAAGAAAACGTATGGTACCGAACCTTCTACTGACTATCTGCCGTTATTGCAGTTTGATGAACTCAACAGTTTCGGTGATGAGTGGAGTTACGAAGCACGTGCCGGATGGATCGGCCGTATCAATTATGACTTTGCCCACAAATATCTGATTGAATTATTGGCCCGTTATGACGGCTCTTATCTCTATGCAGCTAATAACCGTTGGGGATTCTTTCCGGGTGTGTCTGTAGGTTGGAGAATCTCGGAAGAGAAATTCTTTGAAAAGCTGCGACCGGTTGTAGATGATTTGAAGATTCGTGCTTCTATCGGTCAGACAG
>OHJA01001229.1_pt1 | contig 10263 bp, 8 predicted proteins | sample 1568441 | NCBI WGS metagenome assembly OHJA01 (sample SAMEA3879500, study PRJEB24766) | human gut metagenome | biome: human-associated habitat; feature: feces | place: USA | collected 1985/1987 | reverse complement strand
GGAGCCGATTGTCTGGCGCGTGCTGAACGTTGAGGACGGCAGAGCGTATCTGCTGAGCGAATATGTGCTGGAGGCGCGCCCCATCCACAGCGATTATCAGGAGTACGCCAACAAGCCCACCAACAAGAAGAAGCCCGGCTTCAACGGTGACTTCACCCAAACCGAAATGAGCCGCTACCTCTGCGGTGATTTCGCCCAGAACTGCTTCACGGACGACGAGCGTGCCATGCTGACCCCGGATGACACGTTCGGGTTGTTTTTCCTCGCCAGCGATGCGGATTTGAAGAACAAGGCGTACGGCTTCACCAGCAATGAAAGCCGTAAGGCGTGGGGCACACCCTACGCGCTGGCGAACGGGCTGTTCAAGTACGGCAGCCAGCGCGGCGGCCATTCCCCCTACTGGACGCGCTCCCAGTCCTCCTCCGACGCCCGCCACGCGCGGTGCATCAAGTCCAAGGGCGAGTTGGGGCGCATCAACGTCATCACGCTGGACGAGGGAATGCGGCCCGCGTGCTATCTGTCTTTGAGCGCGAGCGAGATTTCCGGCGGCACGGGCACGCTGGATGATCCCTACACTTTCACCCTTATCCCGCCGACGGTGATGGAGGATTAACATGCGGAAGATAACCTGCCTGCTGCTGCTTCTCTGTCTTCTCCCCTCTTTCGCGCTGGCGGAGAAGACCATCACCCTCACCTTCACTGGCGACATCACCCTTGGCGGCGAGGATTACCTGCGCACCGCCGAGGACAGCTTCTTTGCCGTCTATGAGCGCGAAGGCGCGGGGTACTTTCTCAAAAACTTCGCGGATTTCTTCGCCGAGGATGATCTGACCGTCGTCAATTTGGAGGGCGTGCTGACCAACAACAACGCCCTTTACCCGCGCGACAAGGGCAAAGGCGACGATGGCTACTGGTTCCGTGGGCCGGCGGCGTACGCCAAGGTGCTTTCCGCCGCGAGCGTGGAAGTCGCGTCATTGGCGAATAACCATGCGTTTGACTACGGCGCACAGGGCTTCCGCGATACAATTGCCGCTGTCGAAGCAGAAGGTCTCGGCTGGTTTGGCACATACAACAAGAACCGCAACCCCGAAACGGAAAAGTTCTACTTCTACACCAAGGACGGCGTGACCATCTGCCTGATGAGCCTGCTCTGGGACGACTACAACCCGCAAGACCCCAATGGCAACGGCGCGTATCTCCGCCAGCAGATTACGGAAATCAAGCAGTCCGGTCAGGCGGACGCGGTCATTGCCATCCTTCACGGCGGGCAGGAGTACGGCCGCCACCGCACTAAACCGCAGACCATCTTCACCAAAATGGCGATTTCCGCTGGGGCAGATCTGGTCATCTGCCACCACGCGCACGTCGTCATGGGCATGGATGTCATCAACAACCGCAGCGCATTCTACTCGCTGGGCAATTTCTGCTTTGGCGGCAACCGCAAGGCGTATCAGGAGAACAAGAACCGCACCCCCGCCGTGCAGGACGCCGCGCCCGCGCTGATGCTCCGCGCCGTGCTGACATTTGATGATGACGGCACTTACAAGGGGCAGCAAATCACCCTCTATCCCGTACAGACCACCGGCATTGACCGCGCGGCGGGTGAAACCGTGCAGGTGAACAACTATCAGCCGAAGTTCATCACCGGGCCTTTGGCGGCGCATGTGCTGCACCTGATGCAGATTGACATGAACTACGATGCCAGCAAAACGCCGAAGTACAGCAATGCCGAGTCCATCAACAAGACGCTTCGGGCGCTGGTGATGGCGCGCGAAGAGGAGCTTGCGGCGATGGATTCCTCCGAAGGCATGGAGGCGCTGACGCTCCCGTTCTTGCCGGCGGAAGCGGAATAAAGCCGCTCAACCCGCGGTAGAGTTCCGTGAAATCGCGATTTCGGGCATATCAACCGCTGGTTCGTGTGCAAAGCCTCTTTTCCGTGATAGAATGACTGCCAGAAGGGAGGTGCTTCCACATGAATCAGGAGAAAATCGGGAAGTTCATTGCGTCCTGCCGAAAAGAGCAGGGCTTCACCCAAACTGTTCTTGCAGAAAAGTTAGGTATCACAGACCGCGCGGTATCCAAATGGGAAACCGGGCGAAATCTGCCGGATGCAGCCATTATGCCCGAATTATGCGATCTGCTGAACATTCAACTGAGCGAGCTTTTTCGCGGGGAGCGAATGACGATGGAAGCGCATCAGAAGGCTTTCGATGCATTGCTTCTGGAAATGAAGCAGCGGGAAGAAGCTGCGAATCGACGGATTCTTCAGCTGGAAAAAGTGCTTGTCTGCATGACGATTGCGGTATCGCTCACGATGATTCTTGTCGGATGCTATCTGGCGAAAGACCATCTTGCCCTCGGAATCGCCTTATTGACATTCGGCGCTGCGGTTGTTTTTGCCATCTGCTTTGTCGGCGTGAAAATCGAGCATGACACCGGCTATTACGAATGCCCCGAATGTGGAAAACGCTATGTGCCGACCATGAAAGCCGTCGTGATGGCACTGCATCGCGGCACAGCCCGCAAGATGATGTGTCCGTTCTGCGGAAAATGCGCCTATCATCAGAAGGTGCTTGCAAGGTAATTCTATTTCCGAATGCACCTGCGCCAGCTGCATACGCCTTGGCGCATGCTTATCTGAAAATAGGATAAAGGCAACAGGGTGTCAAGCGCTTTTGCTTGACACCCTGGATTTTTTGTAATGCTTTTCACCCATTAGCCTGCGGCGGTCACTTCATGATCATCTCTTTGTCCGACGGCAGCGGTTTCAGCGGCGCGGACGGCAGCGTCTGATACCAGTATGCGCAGGAAGTATAGTCGTCGTACCGCGGTCCAGTCCATCCCATGTTGTCCAGCGTCATGCGAAATCCGGTTTCAAAGTGGATCGGGTCAGCGACGTGGAAGCGGTACAGCAGAAATCTCTGCTGACCGTTGTAAAATGCACGGTTATCACCGTAAATGGCGTACATTCCGCTGTAGAGGCCGCTGTAAGTCTGATAGGATTTAATCTGCACATCATTTCCAAAGCCGTAGGAGCCGCAGAAATAATCCTCTGTGCCTGTATAGTGAATGGAAGGATATTTATCATCGTCTATGTACATTCTGGCTTCGCCTTCCACCCAGCAGGTGTTGTTTCCGTTCATTCCGGTGGCCAGGGTCACGCCCACGAACTGACCTTTTCCCTGAATGCCATCGATAATGGTGTAGGAACGCCCCTTCTGAACGGGATGCTCCTGACGGTAGGAAGCGTGGAAATATCCGATCTCGTCAGGCACCTCACAGTGACAGCCGGTGATGATATAATACAGGCTCTGATCCTTTTCGCCGCGGTTTTCCATAGTGATTCGGCAGTGCTTTTTGAAAGGCATCTCCCAGTAGCAGTTCAGTCCCCGTCCGGGAGCCACCAGGATCTGTGCGGAGTTGAGCACCGCATATTTTCCATCCCTGTCCACAAAATTCTCATCGTATGCGGTTCCGAAAAATGCGGAAATGGGCGCTTCCACGGAAGGATATTCGCAGTTGTCCCAGTACATGCGAATCACGAAACTGTGTCCAACGTAGCCGGTAAACCAAATGCTCTGGATCATTCCGGGACCGTCGGTGTCCACCAGCGTCACCGTCTCCCCTGCACGAATCGCCACGGTCGGACTGAGCTTGGTGCAGTCTCCTCCTTTGGAACCGCCCGCTCTGGCTCCTGTGGGATTTTCTGCGGAGAAAGCGAAGGTCTTTGCATTGCTGATCATGCAATACGGTTTCATAGGTCTTGCCTCCCTTGTTTTAACGTATCCTTACTATTCATTTTGTGGTTCTTGACAGAACGACATTCGTTGCTGTCAGCGTTCCATCTGTCACAAAAGGATACGGAACTTCTTTCCCGTTCCAGTCTGCTTAATCACTGTGACAATATTATAGCATCTGTACAGCGATTGCGCAAGTCCGTGAAAAACGAACATAGAAAAGAAAAAACGCCTGATGCCATGCTTTACTGCTCTCTTGCATGTGCTTGACGCCGCTTCACTGCTGCGCGAAACGGCGTCTTTGACAGTCTGAATTGTACATCTGACAAGGGATATCATAGTTCCTTGCAAAATGCAGTCATGATAAAGAAATCGCCCGATGCGTGCGGAGCATTTCCCGCGCATCGGGCGATTCTTCTATAATGGCAGCACCGCGCAACTCGGCGGCACGTCGGGCGGTGTTGCCTAATACGATTTCCAGATGAAAATTCGCGGCGCAAGCAGATGGCACAGTTGAATCTGGAAATAGTATAAATACCGTTATTCTTCCGGCAGCGGCGCAATCAGTTCGCGGTCGCACTTGCGGTAGAGCAGCAGGCAAATTGCCAGCGAGACGACTTCCGCAATCGGGAACGCCCACCAGATGGCGTTCGGGCCGATAAGGGACAGCGCCCACGCCGCGGGCAGCAGCACAATCAGCTGACGGCACAGGCTCATAATCAGGCTGTATGTGCCGCGGCCGACCGCTTGGAACACGGTGCTGAGCGTAATGCCCACCGCCGCAATCAGGAAGTTCGAGCAGATAATCCGCAGAGCGACGCAGCCCTCCGCCGTCAGCGTCTTGTCCGCCGAGGAGTCGAACGGCATCATCAGCAGGTTCGGCACAGTCAGGAACAGCAGTGCGCCAACCGCCATAATCACCAGCGCATACACCAGACACACGCGGATGCACTCATAGACGCGCTTTTTCTTCTGCGCGCCGAAGTTGTAGCCCACAATCGGCACCATGCCGTTGCCCAGTCCGAACACCGGCATGAACACGAACGACTGGAGCTTGAAGTAGACGCCCAAGACGTTGACGTAAATATCGCCGAAGCCCGCCAGAATCATGTTCATCAGCGTCGTGCAGACGGAGGAAATCGCCTGCATGATGGTGGACGGAATGCCGACGACGAGGATATTCTGCACCGTCTTCCAGTCGAAACGGAAGCCCTCATGCGTCAGGCGCAGTTCCCGGTTTTTCCACTGATTCAGGACGAAACCGACGGTGCAGCTCACAACCTGACCAATAACCGTCGCAATCGCCGCGCCGGCGATACCCATTTGGCAGCTGAAAATCAGAATCGAGTCAAGGATGATATTCGTCACCGCGCCGGACAGCTGGGTAATCATCGACAGCGTTGTGTTGCCCGTCGCCTGCATCATGCGTTCAAAGCAAATGGACATGAACTGCCCCAAGCTGAGCGTGCAGACGATGCGCAGGTACAGTGTGCCCATTTCCAGCACTTCCGCCTTCGGGTTCGTCATGCCAATATACATGCGGGCGAAGAACAGCCCGACGATAACGAACAGCAGCCAGCCGACAACCTCAATCAGGATGCCGTGGCGGGCGGCATCGCGCGCCTCATGCGGGCGCTTTTCGCCAAGCCGGCGTGAAATCAAGCTGTTGATGCCCGTACCCATGCCGGTCGAAACAGCAATCATCAGCATCTGCATCGGCATAGCGAGGTTGACCGCCGTCAGCGCATCAGGCAAATACTGCCCGACGAAAATCCCATCGACGATATTATACAGTGCCTGCACCAGCATCGACACCATAATCGGCACGGACACCGTCGGCACGAGCTTGCGCATCTCCATCGTGCCCAGCATCCGGCTGCGTTCCGTGTTCTGCTGTTCCTGTTTTTCTGACATATTGCTTTCCTTTCCGTATTCATACTATTTCCGGATGAAAAGGCGCAAGCAAATGGCGCAGGTGAATCCAGAAATAGTATCAGTCCCCTATGAAGCCGAGAGGAAAATGCCCCTCAGCCAAAAGTCTATTGTAGCAAAATTCGCCCTGTCCGTCAAGGGAAAATCCGTATTTTCCACCGCTTTTGCAAAAAAGAAAATTCCCTTTGCCCCCATCGTGATTTCGTGTTATAATCGCCGATGAAAGCAGTTGTTTTTCCGCTTGAAGGGAGGAATCCGCATGAGCGTCAAAATGCCCAAACCCGTCAGCAAAACAGAACTCTCGCGCCTATACACACGGCTTGCCATCGATACCCATCATCGACTTGACAACAGCACCGCAGAAGGGCAAGCGCGCCTTGACCTCCTCCACCGTTTCTTTGATGCCTGTGCCAATCTTTATGGGACGATGACACTCTGGCACGCATGGGAGCTTTTTCAGCATGTTGAGCCGGAATTGACTGCCAAGAAAAAGATTTTCCGCAAGGATTTCTTTTCCTTTGCGGAAATTGTGCGCGTTGAAAAGCATGCCTATGCCATCATGCTGCTGCCTGACCTGTACGAAGAGGAGACGTCCATCAGCATTCAGGACGCCGAGCTGGTTCATAGAATGCTGATTTACCCGAACATTTGGGGCTTGAATGAGTATTACAAGCTGCTGAGCTATCAGGACGATAAGCCCTGTGTCGTTCCCGCACACGATGTGTTCTATGCGTATGCCGACCCGAATTATTTCTGGGAAACGCCGGAAGCGCGTTCTCTCCGTTTCTTTCTGGCAAACCTCCATGTCGCTCCGGACGCCAAAACCACTGCGCCCGACGGCACGCCTCTGCGCGGCAAGGCGTTGTCAGAGGTTGTATTCTGGACAAAAGATGACCACTGGGATTATGACGATTATAAGGCGGCGTGGCGCAAAAAAGCAGTTTCCGAAGAAGCAAACAGGCCATATTTGCAGCGCATCATGGAAAAAATCCAGCGCGGGATTCTGTTATCGTTTGTCTGCGATCAATTTTCTTACTATGTGGAGTTGCTTGAAGAAGCCGGCATTCAATTTACCAAGCCGCAGTTTGAAACATTCGCGAACCGCCTCTGTGAATTGAACAATCACAGCCATCTTTGGTCAACCTGCGGCGGTCAGCCTGTTGAAATGTACGATGGGCTTGACAATGCGGAACTGGATGCGGCGGCGCTTATGAAAACCATGCAGCTTGACCCCGATGGCTATTATCGCAATCCAGTCTTATCGCGCATCACGCCGAAGAAGAATGAGGATGGACAGGACTGAACGATCCGGAAACAGTATGCGGTATCGGCGAATTTTCTCCATGACAAACGCAGGAAAGTATGCTACAATAGACGCGGTAAACACACCAATTCACTCGACAAAGGAGGTACGCCCTATGCCGCGTACCCTATCCCCTGCTGCACGCATCGAGCGCAGCATCCTCTCCGATTTCCGCAAACCGCTCTGGCGGCCGTTCGTCCGCGGCATCAAGCAGTACAAGATGATTGCTCCCGGCGACCACATTGCTGTGTGCATCTCCGGCGGCAAAGACTCCATGCTGCTGGCGAAAATGATGCAGCTGCTGCAGCGCCACACCGACATTCCTTTCGAGACGGAGTTTCTCGTCATGGATCCCGGCTACAATGCCGAAAACCGCCAGCGTATCATCGACAATGCCGCCCTGATGGAAATCCCCATCCGCATTTTTGACAGCAGCATTTTCGAGACAACGAAAATCGCCGAGCGAAATCCCTGCTACCTCTGCGCCCGGATGCGCCGCGGTTTCCTTTACGACCGTGCGCAGGAAATGGGCTGCAACAAAATCGCACTTGGGCATCACTTCAACGATGTTGTGGAAACGACCGTCATGGGTATGTTCTACGGTGCCCAGCTGCAAGCCATGCTGCCGAAGCTGCACAGCCGCAATTTTCCCGGCATGGAGCTGATTCGCCCAATGTACTGCATCCACGAGGAAGACATCTGCGCTTGGCGCGATTTCAACGCCCTGCACTTTATCGCCTGCGCCTGCCGCCTGACCGAAGAGCGCGACAAAAGCGGCGATGGCATCGGCAACTCGAAGCGCGCGGAAATCAAGCAGCTGCTGAAAACGCTCCGGGAGACGAACCCCGATGTAGAGAAGAACGTCTTCAGCGCGATTCACGCTGTCAGTCTGGACACCATGCCGGGCTGGAAAATCGGCGAAAAGGAGTACAGTTTCCTGGATGACTATGACAATTGGGAAGCAACGCACCGTCCGGCGGATAAGTAAACGAACACGGGTCAAGGGAAGCACATTCCCCCGACCCGTTTTTGTATAATACGACAAATGTGCAAATTTCCGTTTTTGAACAAGAATTCAGCTCCCCAATGAAGCAGATTTTTGCTGCCATCAGGGAGCTGTTTGCTTATTCCGTTTTTTCCGGCACATCCGTCGGCTTCGGCACGTCCGTCGCTTCCGGCACGTCCGTTGGCTTCGGCACGTCCGTCGCTTCCGGCACATCCGTCGGCTTCGGCACATCCGTTGCTTCCGGCACTTCCGTCGGCTTCGGCACATCCGTTGCTTCCGGCACCTCCGTCGGTTCCGGCACGTCCGTCGGTTCCGGCACGTCCGTCGGTTTCGGCGCTTCCGTTGGCTTCGGCGTGTCCGTTGCCTTCGGCGTGTCCGTTGCCTTCGGTGAATTCGTCGGCATCGGGGCTTCCGTCGGCTTCGGCGGATTCGTCGGCATCGGGGCTTTCGTCACTGCCGGTGCTTTCGTCGTTTCCGGGGGTTTTGTTGCTTCGGGCGCATCGGTCGCTTCCGCATCATCGGGCTTGTCCAGCACCAGCGGTTCAAGCCCCAGCAAATCAGAAACCGTCACGAACTCGAATCCCGCGTCGCGCAGCATGGGAATCAGCGTTTTCAGGCACTCATAGTCCACCATCCGCGCGTGATAGAGCAGAATCGAGCCGTTCTGGGTATCGCGGAACGCCTGATAAGGCTCGGTCTGCGCCACATCCCACAGGACGACCTTCTCCACGCCGTGCGCATAGAAAATCGGCAGGAAGTTCTTCTCGGAGTTCATGTAGTGCCCGAACGGCGGGCGCAGCAGCCGCAGCGGATAGTGGTAGCCTAGCACCTCGTCCACGCGCTCCTGCGACAGGCGCACCTGCGCATCCGCACTGGACTCGGAGTATTCCAGCAATTGCGCGTGCTTCCATGTATGGCTGCCGAACTCATCGCCGTGTGCCAGCGCGTCTTCCCACAGTTCACGGTCTTCCGCGCAGAACAGCTTGCCGACGATAAACCACGTCACCGGAAAATCAAGTTCAATGCTCAATTCGTGGATTTTATACACAGCATCCATGTTCCAGCCGTCATCCACCGTAATCGCGATTTTTTTGGATTCGCGGTCGCCGTGGCGGACGACATAATCCTCCGGAATCGCGGCAAACGCCGTCTGCTGCACCAGCATCAGGCACAGCGCCAGCGACAGCAGACGCATCATGCGTTTCATCAGCAGCCCCTCCTTATTGCGGGTCGACGTAATTCGGTTCAGTCCGTGCCGTCGGTCAGCATCGTAATCGTTCCGTCGCCGGAGAAGTAGAGCGCCGCGCCCGGCATATGGTTCTTCACCCAGCCCGCCGTCACCTTTGTGCTGAGGGCGGAGCGGTTGGGGACGAACAGCACCTGCGGCTGTGTCTGCTCCACGAAGCTGTCCGGAATCGTCGCCAGCCCGTGATGAGGCGCTTTGAGGATATCGCAGCGGAGTTTTTCGCCATACGTCGCGGCGTACCACTGCATCGTCTCGTTGTCAATATCGCCGGTCAGGAACGCCCGCGAATCCCCAAACTGCACCATGCAGGCGGCACTGCGGTTGTTCTGCCCTGTCGGCAGAGGGCAGCGGAAAATCGTCAGCTTTGCGTTGCCCAGCGTCAATTCGTCGCTGTCGCCAATCTGCACATAGGGGATGTTCTTTGTCCCCGTCGCTTTGACCGCCTGCTGATGGTAGCCCTCTTCGTCCACATACGTCGTGGTGTTGGGCGACAGGAACGCATCCACCTGATACAAATCGGAGTACATGAGATAGATGAAGCCGTGCAGGTGGTCATCATCGCAGTGTGTATTGAGCAGATACTTCAGTTCCGTGATGCCATATCCATCCAGCGTCGCATACACGCGCCTGCGATAGCGTCCTTCGCCGCTGTCCACCATCATGGCTTCCCCGCCGGATTGCAGCACCATCGCGTCTGAGCGGTTCGTGTCAATGCAGGTCAGGCGCAGCGTATCCTTCTCCGCCCAATCCGCCGGCACATCCGTTTCGTTCTCCACCCGGTATACCTCCGCCTGCGCAGCGCCCAATCCCAGCGCCGCGCACAGCAGCATCAGCAGCAGTTTCCGTTTCATACGTTTTCCTTTCCACAAGGGAGTTCCTCCCTTGACCCTTCCGCGCGATTCGGTTGGTGACACACTCATGCTGTGTCCGCGTGTTTATCCAAGAAAAGTCACGAAAAAATCCAAGTAACATGGGTGGCGACCAGCGAAGGGGTCAAGGGGGCGACCGCAAAGCCCCCTTGTCGCCTCCGCAGAGGCGA
>OHJA01001203.1_pt1 | contig 10485 bp, 9 predicted proteins | sample 1568441 | NCBI WGS metagenome assembly OHJA01 (sample SAMEA3879500, study PRJEB24766) | human gut metagenome | biome: human-associated habitat; feature: feces | place: USA | collected 1985/1987 | reverse complement strand
AGCTTTTCACAAAGCTTGGTGCAAAGGTTCATATGCTTTTTGACGAGCCTGACGGTGTGAACATCAACCGTGACTGCGGTTCAACTCATATGAGCAAATTGCAGAAGTATGTTCGTGAACACAAGCTTTCATGCGGTCTTGCATTTGACGGTGACGCCGACAGATGTCTTGCGGTTGACGAAAACGGAAACCTTGTTGACGGCGATTATCTTATTGCAATCTGTGCAAATGATATGAAGCAGAGAGGCGTACTCAAAAAGAATGCCGTTGTCGGAACAATTATGACAAACATGGGCTTTAACAAGTTCTGCGAAGAAAACGATATGCACTTTGTTTCAACAAAGGTTGGCGACAGATATGTTCTAGAGGCTATGATGCAGGAGGGCTACAACATCGGCGGCGAGCAGAGCGGTCACATCATTTTGCTTGACTATGCAACAACAGGCGACGGTCAGCTTTCAGGTGCAATGATTCTCAGCATTATGAAGAGAACAGGTGAAAAGCTCAGTCAGCTTGCAAAGATTATGGAGCGTTTGCCGCAGGTGCTTATTAATGTAAAGGTCAGCAGAGAGGGCAAGCTCTCATTCTATACAGACAGGGAAATCAAGGCTGAAATCGAAAGAGTTAGCGAAATCCTCGGTGACAGAGGCAGAATTCTTGTTCGTGTATCGGGAACAGAACCTCTCGTAAGAGTAATGCTCGAGGGCGAAAACCTCGAAGAAATTCAGAACCTTGCGGAAGAAGCCGCACAGGTAGTAAGGGAAAGACTTGCATAATGCGATTATCTGATAAATGGAAAGATTATGAACTTATAGATACCTCTGACGGGGAAAGACTTGAAAGATGGGGAGATATAATCCTTATCCGTCCCGATCCGCAGATTATCTGGTCAAGCGAAAAGAAAAATCCTCTTTGGTATTCGGCACATGCCCGTTACCACCGCTCAAATCGTGGCGGAGGAAGTTGGGAGCAGTACAAAAAAGTTCCCGACCGCTGGACTGTAAATTACGGCGACCTCGTTTTCAACATCAAGCCTATGGGATTCAAGCACACGGGTGTGTTCCCCGAACAGGCAGTTAATTGGGATTTTGCCGCAGAAAAAATTAAAAACGAAAACAGACCGCTTAAAATTCTCAACCTTTTCGGTTACACAGGATGTGCAACTCTTGCGTGTATGAACGCAGGCGCAACCGTTTGCCATGTTGACGCATCAAAGGGCATGGTTCAGTGGGCAAAGGAAAATGCCGCATCAAGCGGTATTGCCGACAGACCTGTCCGTTGGCTCGTTGACGATTGCGTAAAATTTGTACAGCGTGAAATCCGCCGTGGCAACAGGTATGACGGAATTATCATGGATCCTCCGTCATACGGCAGAGGTCCGGGCGGTGAGGTCTGGAAACTTGAAGAACAGCTTTATTCACTCGTAACCCTGTGCAAACAGGTTCTCTCAGACAATCCGCTGTTTTTCATTCTCAATTCCTACACAACGGGACTTTCTCCCGCTGTAATGGAGTATTTGCTCGGAGTTCTTTTGCAGAAGGACTTCGGCGGAAAAGTATCAAGCGATGAAATAGGACTGAAGGTGAGCGACACGGGACTTGTATTGCCGTGCGGCTCAACCGCAATATGGGAGAAATAATAAATGAGCTTTATTTCACTTGACAACATCAGCTTTTCATATTCCGACATTGAAAGCGGTCAGCCGTACAAAAATGCGGTTGACGGTGTTTCTCTCAATATCGAAAAGGGTGAATTTGTTGCCCTTCTCGGTCACAACGGATGCGGAAAGTCAACTGTTGCAAAACATCTCAACGCAATGCTATTGCCGGATAAGGGCAAAGTGTATGTTGACGGAGATGACACATCAGATGAAAACAAGACATATGACATAAGAGAAAAAGTGGGACTTGTACTTCAAAATCCCGACAACCAGCTTGTTGCAAGCGTTGTTGAGGAAGATGTTGCTTTCGGCCCCGAAAACCTCGGAATACCGCCAAAGGAGATCCGACAGAGGGTTGACGATGCCCTCAAAGCCGTTGATATGTACGATTACCGTGAACACGCTCCGTTCAAGCTTTCGGGCGGTCAGAAACAGCGTATTGCAATTGCGGGAATTCTTGCAATGCAGCCGCAATGCATAGTTCTTGACGAACCCACGGCAATGCTTGATCCTAACGGCCGTGACGAGGTAATGACAACGCTTTTAAAACTCAACCGTGAAAAGAATATGACGGTTGTCCTCATCACACACTATATGGAAGAGGCAGTCCTTGCCGACAGAGTTGTCGTTATGGACGCAGGAAAAATCCTCACTCAGGGTACACCCGAAGATGTTTTTTCACAGGCGGAGCTGCTCAAAAAGCACCGTCTTGATGTTCCGCAGGCAACAGAGCTTGCATACAGACTCAGGGGGTGCGGAGTGAAATTTGACAAACTTCCTCTCAATGCAGAGCAATGTGTAAAAATGCTTGAGGAGGTGCTGTCATGAGCAAGGTGCTTGAACTGAAAAATTTAAGCTATGTTTACGGAACAGGCACTCCGTTTGAGAAAACCGCTGTCAATAATTTGAGCCTTTCAATTGAAAAAGGCGAGTTTATCGGCATTATGGGACACACGGGCTCGGGCAAGTCAACACTTGTTCAAATGCTCAATGGACTTATGAAACCAACTTCGGGACAGGTTCTTCTTGACGGTGAGGATATCTGGGCAAATCCCAAGGATATCAGAAAAATCCGTTTCAAAGTCGGAATGGTATTTCAGTATCCCGAATATCAGCTTTTTGAAGAAACCGTTGCCAAGGATATCGCATTCGGCCCTACGAATATGGGCAAGAGCGGTGCAGAGCTTGAAAAAGCGGTAAATGACGCCGCAAGATTTACCGGACTTAAAGATGAACTTCTTGAAAAATCTCCGTTCGACCTTTCGGGCGGTGAAAAGAGAAGGGCGGCAATTGCAGGTGTTATAGCAATGAATCCCGAGGTTCTCGTTCTTGACGAACCAACCGCAGGTCTTGATCCTATGGGCAGAGATGTGCTGTTGAGCCAGATTGTGCAGTATCACAAGGAACGCAAAAACACCGTTATCCTTGTATCCCACAGTATGGAAGACATTGCAAGGGTTGCCGATAAGATAATCGTTATGAACAAGTCAAACCTCGTTATGTTTGATAAGACAAAAGAAGTTTTCTCAAAGGGACGAGAGCTTGAAAAAATAGGACTTCGAGTACCGCAGATAACAAAGATTATGCTTGAACTGCGTGAAAAAGGTTTTAATGTTCCCGAAGGAATACTTACTGTTGATGAGGCAATGGACTGTATTTCCTCACTGCTTGACAAGGAGGGTAAAATATGGTAAGAGATGTTGCGTTCGGTCAGTATTTTCCTGCGAACAGCGTAATCCACAAATGTGATCCCCGTGCAAAGCTGATTATGCTTGTCGGATTTCTCGTAATTATTTTCTGTACTTCGCTTGCGCTTGTTGTGCTTTTTACCGCACTTTTCGTTGCGGCAAGCAAGGTGCCTGCAAAGTTCTATTTCAAAAGCATGAAAGTAATTATATTTATTATAATAGTAACCTCAATTCTCAATGTGTTCTACGGTTCGGGTGATCCGCTTGTACAATGGGGAATTTTCAAAATTACCTTAAACGGCATTAACAGAGCAATTTTTGTTTCGGTAAGAATCATCTGTCTTATCCTTGCAAGCTCCTGTCTTACATTCACAACCTCTCCGACAGAGCTTACGGACGCAATCGAAAGACTGATGAAGCCACTTGCAAAACTGCACTTTCCCGTTCACGAGATTGCAATGATGATGTCGCTTGCTTTAAGATTTGTTCCCACACTTCTTGAAGAAACCGACAAAATTACTCAGGCTCAAAAGGCACGAGGTGCCGATATGGAGTCGGGTAATATTATTCAGAGGGTAAAGGCGTTTATCCCTATTCTTATTCCGCTTTTTGTTTCGGCATTCAGAAGAGCCTATGAGCTTGCAACAGCTATGGAGTGCCGTTGCTACCGTGGCGGAACAGGAAGAACACGAATGAAAACTATTCATATGGCAAAGCGTGACTATGTATCTTTTGTAATGGTCGCACTTCTAATCGGCGGAGTGATTTTATGCAACATATTCCTGCCTGCGGCAGTTTAAGAAATCTTTTTCTCACAATTTCATATGACGGAAAAGAGTTCCACGGCTGGCAGATTCAGCAGAACGCAATGACGGTTCAGGAGGCTTTTCAAACTGCTCTTTCTAAGATTATCGGTGATGACTTTGATGTAAAGGGATGCAGTCGCACAGACAGCGGAGTTCACGCAAATATGTACTGCATCAGCCTTAAAACAGAGCATCCCATAAAGCCCGAAAGGCTCAAGGCGGCGCTTAACCGCTGGCTGCCGCTAAGCATTGCGGTTCTTGACTGCAAAGAGGTTGCACCCGATTTTCACGCCCGCTATTCCTGCACAAGCAAGGAATATATCTACAAAATCTGGAACAGCGAGGTGCGAAATCCGTTTCTTGACGGATACGCACTTCATTACAGATACAAAATTGACGAAAATCTGCTCGACAAAGCCGCTCAGGCATATGTCGGCAGACACGATTTCACTTCCTTTTGCACGCTTGATAACCGTGAAAAAGGGGATATGACCAGAAATGTAAAAGCCTTTTCGGTAACCCGTGTGGGCGACCTTGTTACAATGAAGGTTGAGGCTGACGGCTTTTTGTACAATATGGTTCGTATTATGGTGGGAACACTTCTCAGGATTCAACAGGGTAAAATTGCTCCCGATGAAATTCCCTCCATTATAGAAAAGAAAAACAGAAAATATTCGGGTCCCACCGCACAGGCTTGCGGATTGTACCTGAATCGTGTGAATTATGAAAATGACAACAGTTCACAAAAAGGAGTGAACGCTGATGTTTAAAAAATTTAAAGGACATTATTCAAAACGAAAGACACATAAAACCGACAGAGATGTAATGAGCTATGAGGATATGCCTCTTGACGATTATGAACAGGAAAAAACCGAAATGTCGCCGCAGGCTGTCAAGAAAATCGTACTCGGTGCGTGTATTGCCATTGCGGCAGGCCTTATAGTTTTTGCCTTTGCAAACCGTGACAAGCTCACATGGGAGAACATCTCAAACTGGTGGACTTATGATGTACTCGGAAATGCCGGTCACGGCTATCCCGTTGACATTATCGGTTCCGAGGTTTCATCGGGCAACTTTGCAGTGTCACAGGGACATGCCGTGTATGCGTCGGACACCTCATTCGTAACCCTTACAAATTCGGGTACAGAGGTTGCACGACTTCAGCTTACACATTCAAATCCCGTAATGAAAAACAATGAAAACAGATTTCTCACATACGGAATCGGTAGTTCAAGCTATGAGATAAGCAGTTTTGACGAAACGCTTTACTCAGGCAATGCCGAAAATAAAATATACACAGGTGATGTTGCCTCAAACGGTACATACTGTCTTGTTACCGAGGACAACGGTTATCTTACAACGCTGTATGCATACAGCAAAAATAATAACAGAATTTACAAATATTCTTTTTCGGAGTATTATATAACATCGGTAGCAATTAACAAGGACGGCTCCGGTTGCGTTGCCACAGGTGTGTCAAGTGATAAGGGTTCAGCGGTAACGGGCGTTTATGTGCTTGATTTTTCACAGGAAAAGCCTGTTTCAACCTACGAAATTTCGGGTGACAGCGTGCTTGATTGCAAGTATCTGACCTCAGATACGGCGGTTCTTGTGGGCTCACAGGCAAGCTATATTGTTAAAAAAGGTGAAAAGAATTACAAAACAGTAAGCTATGAGGACAAAACTCTTTCAAATTACTGCTTTAACACAGATACATCAACCTATACAATGGCTCTTTCAAGGAGCGGTGACGGAAGAAGTGTTGCTCTCATAAGCTATAACAGCAACGGTGAGGCACAGTACACAATAAATACCGAACACAAAGCCGATTCGCTTTCTGTCTACAAGGGTACGGTTGCAATCCTTGACGGAAATGTTGTTTACGGTTATAATCAAAATGGCGATTTGCTTTATTCGACAAATTCGGGAACCGGTTCAAAAAAGATTGTGCTTGCCTCGGACTACACCGCTTATATTCTAAGCGTAAATCAAATTAGGTTTATTGACCTTGACAGTGTATCGAGCGACGATACCGCTCAAACTTCAAAACAGGAGTAATAAATTTGGTTGCAGATATAATTATTATTGCCGTGTTTGCGCTTTTGTTTTTTATTGATTTCAAGCGTGGCATAGCAATTACAATTCTCAATGTTGCAGGTGTGGCTCTCACGGGCTTTCTTGCATATCACATTTCAAATTTTCTTGCATCGTGGGTTTATACGGCATTTGTTCAGCAGACCTTAACAACAAATCTGCAACAAATGATTGACACTCAGGGTATCAACTCAGCCATTGCAAACAGTTTTTCGGCTTTGCCAAACTGGGTTATGGGAATGCTCGGATTCTTCCTTTCAATTTTCGGATTGGATTCAAGTGTCTATACAAACGATTTTCAGGTTGCGAACTCTGCCGCAACGGCGGTGTCAGCTTCGGTGGAAAATCTTATTCAGCCGGTTATCACAGGAATGTTCCGCTTGGTTATCGGTGTAGTTATATCAATAATTATCTTTATAATTATAAAAATTCTTGTTAAAAAACTTGCAAGAGTGTTTAAAATACCCGTGGTGAAACAGATTAATAAGCTTCTCGGCGGTGTGTTGGGACTCGCGGAGGCGGCAATCCTTGTGTTTTTTGCCGTTAATATCTTTTCGGGAGTACTTGAGTTTTCAAATCCCGAAATGCTTAATAACCCGATGATTTCGGGTGCTGTTTTTAAATTTTTCAGCGTTGCAGTCTGAATGAAGAAACAGGAGGGAACAGTAATGGAAAAAGAAAAAGATGTGTGGAGCTTTAAAACATCCGATTTGGTTACTATACCTAATATTATAACTTATGTAAGATTTGTGCTTATAATCCCGTTTGTATATTTTTTCCTTGCGGAACAGTATATATATGCGGCAATATGTATAGGTTTGTCGGGACTTTCCGATTGCTTTGACGGAATGGCTGCCAGAAAACTCAATCAGGTAACTCCTCTCGGAAAAATCCTTGATCCCATTGCAGACAAGGTAACGCTTTTTGCGGTCGTTATCTGTATGGTGATTTATGTGCCTATGGTTCTTCCGATTCTTGTAACACTTCTGGTCAAAGACCTTATTATGCTCCTCGGAGGTGCCGATTTAATCAAAAAAAGACTCACTCCGCCTTCTGCAAATTGGTACGGAAAGGTCGGAACAATTATTTTCTACTTTTCCGTATGTCTTATCGTATTTCTCAAGGCCTTTTTTGCCTACGAAAATATGGTGCTTGATCTGATATTGCTTTCGGTTACAGCCGCATCCATGTTATACGCTTTGTATCGTTACGGCAAAATCTATTTTGCAATGATTAAGGAGTACAACGAATCACTTAAAAAGACAGCTGACATTAAAAATAAATAAATTCCGACAAATAAATATTGAATTATTTGTTAAACAGTTGTATAATTCTTATATTACCATGACAGCAAATTTGCAATTTGGTGTCCTAAAAAGGAGTATGCTATGCTTTGTACAAGATGCGGAAAACGGCCTGCGGTTGTTTTCGTTTCAAATAATAATTCCAAAGATGCCCCAACGGCAGGTTATTGCCTTACCTGTGCAAAAGAGCTTGGAATCAAGCCGGTTGAGGATCTTATCAGCAAAATGGGTATCTCGGACGAGGACCTTGAAAATGTTCAGGATCAGATGAATACCCTCATGAATAGTATGGGTGACGGCGATATGTCACAGCTTATGGAACAGCTTGGTGCGGATAACCTTGCCGAGCAGATGGGCGATTTTGCTAAAGACGGTGACGGCAGTGAGGATGATGACTTCTCTCACGGTGCACCTGCATTCCCTGCATTTTTCAACAGTATGTTCGGCGGACAGAACAACAATGCGACAAATCAGGATAATAATAAAAAGGGCAAAAAAGAGAAAAAAGAAAAGAACAGAAAGCACATCAATCTTTACTGTGAAGACCTCACACGCAAGGCGAGAGAGGGCAAAATCGACCGCATTGTCGGCAGAGACAGCGAGATTGAGCGTGTAATTCAGATTCTTTCAAGAAGAACAAAGAACAATCCTTGCCTTATCGGTGAACCCGGTGTAGGTAAAACCGCTATTGCAGAGGGGCTTGCTCTCCGCATTGCCGCAGGAAATGTTCCGCAAAGACTTAAAAACAAGGAAATTCAGCTTCTTGACCTCACATCACTTGTTGCAGGTACTCAGTTCAGAGGTCAGTTTGAAAGCAGAATCAAAGGACTTGTTTCCGAAATCAAGGAGAACGGCAACATAATTCTCTTTATTGATGAGGTTCACAGCCTTGTCGGCACAGGTGACAATGAGGGTACAATGAATGCCGCAAATATCCTCAAACCGGCTCTTTCAAGGGGCGAAGTTCAGGTTATCGGTGCTACAACATTCAACGAATACAGAAAATATATCGAAAAGGATTCTGCTCTTGAAAGAAGATTTCAGCCCGTAAAGGTCGGCGAGCCTACAATTGCTCAGTCAATTGATGTTATTGCAGGCGTAAAAGGCTATTATGAGGCACATCACCGTGTAATTGTTGACGATGATATCGTTCGCAAGACGGTTGTCCTTTCCGAAAGATACATAACAGACCGTTTTCTTCCTGACAAAGCAATCGATCTTCTTGATGAAAGCTGTGCCTGTGCTGCTCTCCGCAATAAAAGCATGGAGCGTCACGATAAGCTTGAGGATGAAAGACAGAAGCTTCTCATCAGAAAGGACGCTCTTACAAATGCCGATGAGGTAAACTATGAACAGCTTGCCGAGGTCAACACAAGCCTTGCAAGAATTGACAGCGACCTTAAAGAAATTGATCCCGAAACTCTCGTTTCAAAGGTTACAGAGGAGGATATCGCCAAGGTAATCGAACTCTGGACAGGTATCCCCGCATCAAGAATCAAGGAAAACGAGCTTTCAAAGCTTGCCGACCTTGAGAACGAGCTTAAAAAGAAAATTATCGGTCAAGACGAGGCTGTAAAGGCTCTTGCATCTGCAATCAGAAGAAGCAGAGTTCAGATTTCACCTCGCCGCAGACCTGCATCGTTCATCTTTGTAGGTCCTACAGGTGTCGGTAAAACAGAGCTTGTAAAGGTTCTCAGCAAGGAACTTTTCGATACTCCCGAAACTCTTATCAGACTTGATATGAGTGAATTTATGGAGAAACATTCGGTTTCTAAAATTATTGGTTCACCGCCCGGATATGTCGGTTACGATGAGGCAGGACAGGTAACGGAGAAAGTTCGCCGCAGACCTTATTCGGTTCTCCTCTTTGATGAAATCGAAAAGGCTCATCCCGATGTTCTCAATATTTTGCTCCAAATTCTTGACGAGGGCAGAGTTACAGACGCTCACGGCAGAACAGTAAACTTTGAAAATACTGTTATCATTATGACATCAAATGCCGGTTCTGCATCAAAGGACAGCGCATTAGGCTTTGGCAAGACTGAAGAAGATGCCTCAAAAGAAAAGGTTATGAAGGCACTTTCCGAGTTTCTCCGTCCCGAATTTATCGCAAGAGTTGACGAGGTTATCGTATTCAACAGCCTTAAAAAGGATGATTTTGTTAAGATTGCAGACCTTATGCTCTCTGAGTATGTACCGACTCTTGAGGAAAAGCACATCAAATTCACATTTGACGAAAAGGTTTGTCAGCTCCTTGCAGAAAAGTCATGCAACGGTGCAAGCGGTGCTCGTGACCTCAGAAACACAATTCGCAGAGAGGTTGAGGAGAAAATTGCAAACGCAATGATTGAGGCAGGTGCAGGCGGTGTTACTGCAATGCACCTTACAGCCGAAAACGGTGAGCCTGTTCTTCATTCAATCTGATTTATTACGGTAAAAGTTAACACATAAAATTTCCGCATATCGGGCAGTCATAACGATTGCCCGATTTTTTGTATGCAGTATAATTCTACTAAAGAACAATCCCGCACGGCGAGCCGACTTTTCTTATTCGTGTAGATAGTTTGTAAATGTCAAAAAAAATATTGCATCATTACTTTCGGGAGTCCAAAGAACGCTCATACGGTTGGATTACACAGACAATTACAATGTTACGCTCAGGCATAATTTGTTTTGCATTATACAAACTGTCTACACGAGAGAAAAAAACACGAGAGAAAAAAACGGCTGTGTAGCATAATGTACACAGCCGTCTTTTGAAAATAAAATGAAAGAAAGATTAACCTTTTACAGCACCTGAAACAACACCCTCGATGATGTATTTCTGACAGGCAAAGTAGAAAATAATAATCGGAACGATGCTTAGAACGATAAGCGCCATAATAGCACTTGTGTCCGTATGACCGTAACTGCCGTTAAGATACTGAATGTGA
>OHJA01001200.1_pt1 | contig 10495 bp, 7 predicted proteins | sample 1568441 | NCBI WGS metagenome assembly OHJA01 (sample SAMEA3879500, study PRJEB24766) | human gut metagenome | biome: human-associated habitat; feature: feces | place: USA | collected 1985/1987 | reverse complement strand
TGATCGGGAGCCTTACGCAAAGCCGGTCGCCCTCCCTGTAAGCGGCCGGATTCCCCTCGCGACCGTAGACTGCCGCGGTGAAGGTCAGGCATACGGCCAGTAAGCCGGTTATGCGGAGCTTTGTATGGCGTTTCATATTCTGCTGTATTATTTGATGATAAAGATGAGTGCCAGGCCGATTTTGGTCGGCCCGAAATAGTTGCGTGAGCGGGTGCGGATCACTTCGCCGCATTCGGCGATCGGATATTTCCGATCCCACAAACGGGCGTACCCCAGGCCGACTGTGGCTTCGAGGTTCCACCGCTTGCCGATCAGCCACTGATAACCGTAGGATAAACCCGCACCGTAGAGGTGCCCTTGATAGCGGTTGCGGTGGAAATCGGCGTTGAAATTGATCCCTCCCGCATTGTATTCGGCGTAATGGGCGTGCAATCCGAAAAAGTGGCCGTTGAAGCGCTCGCAAAGCCAGTAGCGTACTTCGGGTTGTATCAGCCAATGTTTCCACCGGGCGTCGCCGAACTCCCACGGATTGTAGTTGCCCGATATGTCCAGCGTTACGCGGGGGCCGAGCGCCGCTTCGACACCCAGGTTGATCGTAGCGGTGGCATCGTAGAGCAAGTTGCTCTTGACGGCCCATTTCTGGGCCAGGGATGAATTTACCGATGCCAGCAGGATTGCCAGCATGAAATAAATTTTATTCATTACCATATCTTTTTATTGTCCCGAAAGTGCCCGGATGAAATTGATACGTCCGGTGTCCGCCTTGAAGAGGATGGTACTCAAAAGGCGCGGCTATGGCTCGTGCGTGCAAATGATTTGCCAGAAATGGATGAATTCTTAACGCTTAGGTTCAACGGGTTGTATTATAATATGATAAAAAATATAGCAGAGACGGGTGGAGGATGGGAGATAGTTGGGTATCCATCGCCTAATCAGGTACGGCGGACAGACCGCAGCCGACCTGCGCTACATTGCTTTTCAATGCCTCTGGTCTAAACGCACGAAACCCCGCAAATTAAACATTTGCAGGGTTTCGCTGTCTCGTTCGTTGTATTCTGGCGGAGAGAGAGGAAAATGAATCTTTTCTATATTCCGCTGTATATCAGTCTGTTATGTTTCGACTTCAATGTAAGTACACCGAATAAGCCACAGCCGATTTGCATCATTTTACCCTGTGTCGCACTTGGTTAGCACAAAGATAGTGAAATTATGAGATAAACCAAATAATTCAAAATGTGGACTTAATTCTTCGTATGTTATGTGAAGTTCAGATAAAAGTATTAATTCCTTTTTTGAGCTTGTTTGGTTGAATCAGCTTGCATATGCCGAATCGTAAGTTGTTTGAGCCTTAAATGACATGCTTTATAGGTACAATTATCCCATACTTTGCGAAGTTTTGGTGGTAAAAATGGGGAAATTCGTTCCCGTGACTTAAACCAAGCTATCCACCGCTTTGGCTCGGTAGTGTTTTGAAATTCTTCAATCGAAGATAACCGGTCTATCTCCATGGTATCAATCGGGGGGGGCAATCTTGATCGGGAATAAAATCTCCATCACATAAAGGCATATAAAAAAGCGATGCAGTCCGAATCAATTTCATCTCCTGCCAATAGTTAGCAACCGAATAATTTTTGACTTTTATTTCTTTCGACAGTCGGCCCAAGTTTCAGCTTCCTTTGCAAAGAGAGTTTTGTGTCGTAGAATTAATCGTTTGGAAGATTCAGGCATGGGAAAATCTGCGATTCCGATAATATAATCTCCGGGGAAATCCCACGACGGATCGTAGTATTTATCGAATATTTGGGAAAACTTTTTATACCCCCCCCCTCCCGGAATTGACTATTTCGAGGTTATGCTAATGTTCCGGTATTCATATACAGAATCATTGAGATATGCGTAAATAGAATCTAAAGAAAAGCGATGGTGGGATAATTTTGCATATTCTTCAACGATGGATTGACCACTCCATGTTTTTAATTGCGGCGGCTCTATCTTTAGAATCGGCGCAGTGGTTTTGGAAAAATAAAGATCCGCTATATCATCAGGCCCGTTATGTTCACGCAATACGATGATTTGACGAACCGTATCTATCTGAGAATTGCGCGAAAGTCGGTTGAGCGGTACATAATTCTGTTCGACAAGGGTGTTATCTCGGATTTTATATACCGTATGGTAATTGTTGGGGAGATAGTTTTCCCACTCGGAAACGAGCAGTTCGTCTTTGCCGTCAAAATCCACGTCGAGAAATTGAAAAGGCGGAGGAGTATATCCCAATAAATGTAGGCTGTCCCGCCACACCCACTCCTCTGGGGACGGGTACTCGAAATAGTAAACATCGCCATCGGAATATCCCCTGAAATTGTCGGCGAGAGCAACTTCGTCCGTATTGAAATTGGCGTATTCGTCGGAACTTATATGAAATGACGTGCCGGAATTCGTATCTCGGAAATTCATGACGATATATCCATCCCAACTGCGGGCATTGGAAAGCATCCAGCGAGCGGTAACCTCATATCCTTTTATCGGCTGTTTATATTTGAAATAGACGTTGATCGGGCTGCCTTGTCCAACAGTCGGCGGCAACGGAATCCGGTCGAGCGCACCGATCCATACCGAATCAGCAGGATCGGTGCTTTTGACAAACTTAGGCGGCTGAGCCGATTCTTCTATTTCATCGAGATGTGAGGCAGATGAAATTCCTTGTTCTGCTGTCTTTTCCTGCCGATGGCCGCAGGAAATAAGTAACAATACAAGCACAAGAATTCGACAACTATTATACATTGTTATTCAAATTTCATCAAATTCGGATATACGGAGGAAATGGGGATAATTTTTTCTCCATCTTTGAGGCAAACAGAATCATTGAAAATTATTAGGCTCTCTGTAAATTTTGCTATAAAGGTCAGATGTCTATCCCATAAATGCCATGTATCGTCGATTTTTAAGTATAAACCGTGTCGATAGATTTTGTATTCTTTAAACTGTAATTCGATAGCCGGTTTATCATGCATGTCGATAATCCGGTATTTTTCTTCGCTGTCATGATAATTGTTATGGCGAACGATAAAAACGAACTTCCATTCTTTCTGCGGTTCGATTTGAAATGGAGTCATCCCCCCATATTCAAACGGGATGAGAATTTTTTCCGATTTATCGATAAGACCGTATTTGTCTGCTAATCTGACTTTGAACAAATTGTAACCGCAGCGTTCGATCTCCTCATACTTGGGAGAAATTACAATCTCATTCTGGAGATTGATATAACCCAATCCTAATTTACTTTCGTAGGTTTCATACGTACGAATCAAGCCGTCTTTACATACGGTCGGGGTTGTATATGGTTTTCTGCTGCCTAAGAAAGCCTTCCGGGTAAATAATTTTTTTCCGTACTGATCCAATACGGTCGTTAAGTAGCGCTCATTATACACAATGGCGAACATATAGCCATTTGATACCTCTGAAATCGAACTGTAAACGAGCGGAACTACGATGTTTCCGGCTTTGTCCATCAACCCCACTGCTCCGGACGGAGATACTTCCCCATTCGATGCTCTCCGTTGCTTCATGGCGACGACAGCATAACCGTCGGATCGAAAGTTCGAAACATATTCATAGGGCAATTCCTTGCGCCATCCGGTTTGTATGTCGATAAGAAAATAGCGGTTAATTTCATCTTTTTGAATCATCCGATGATCGGGATTGTAGGGCGAACTCTGCATCGGTAAAATTTTGCTGATTATAGTTTTATTATTCCAATCAACTCGAATCAAGTCAACGAACTCCGGTTTTATTAAAGAGTATTCAACCGATAGCGTGTCGTTTTCCCTGTGGAATTCAAACAAGTACTCACCCTCTTCCAATTGAATTTTCACGACTTGTCCTGCCTGCAATTCTATGGATTCCCCAGAGTCAACAGAAAGAGAACAATCTGCATTGCTTAAAAATTTGATATTATAATTCATCTTCAGTCATATATTTATTTTATTAAATCCATTTATTTCAATATCTTTAATCATATCTGAGCTATAGCTTGTAGTATAATAGTATCCGATTTCTTTATAGTTTAAGATAGATTTAATTTCTACATCTGTATGTGGTAGGTTAAAATATGATACGAATTGTTCTACTTTGTTTTTTACTGTTGAAAGAGGTGGTCTACCAACTTGAGCCATTTTTAACATCATTATCAATAATGCATATTTTTTATCTTGCCCCATGTGCATTAATTCATTGCATATTGAAATAGGCAGCGATGTAGAGGCAATCTTTTGGATCATAGCCACATCGTCTCTTATTATTCCTAATTTTTGTCCAATTAATATATCCAAATATTGCTGCTGGGGGAAGTTATTCTCATTATTACCATCTTTTATTATTTCTAATAATAAAAACACAATACCAATTCGTTCTACTTGGTTGAAACAGAGAGGATACCAATTATTCATATCACATAAAATTAGATTTCGCCCGTACCCCGGCAGGTTAGCAGTCAAAAAGAAAAGCGTGGTACCGTCAACTTATCCTATCTAACGGGCTCTGGTAAACCTTGCAGTAAAATAAGCAACAGCCCACGCCTGAAATACCATAGGCGTGAAACGGGTTTGCCTATTCTCCTGCTTGAAATTTACCAGACTTCGTTAGAAAGAATCAGTCAAACGCTTTCCTCGTGGAAAGATATGTCGGCGATCCGTCGCAGACCGCCACAGCAAATATACTAATTTTTCCATTCATTCCAACATAGGTCGTTTTCGGGCTATTGCTCGGACAAAGGTAATGGAGAAATAAACCGCATTTTTATCTTTGCAAGGCTTGCAAAGGTGAAAATATCTCGGAATAATTTCGTATTTTGCAGAAAAGAATGGATTATGCAGCGTCGTACCCTCACCTTTTCAGGCAGATGTCCGCAATTCTTGGCATCGGGAAACATCTATTATCTGGAACCCGAATATTGCGAGCCGTATCATGTCTATATTCGGGCGCATTTTCATGAATTATCGGAAATACTCCGGATTAAAAACAGGTCTTTTATCTACTATGGCCAAAAACCGGCAACCGAAATATTGAGCTACAATTATCCCGGGGAATATCGAACGACTAAGACGGGAGAATGCTTTACAGCCGATTTAACCCACAGATTATTCAACCGGCTGAAAGTGCCATGCCCGGATAAACCGATGTTGTTGACTGATGCGTACGACCTTAAAAGAGGACAGGGAAAGATTATCTGCGTCTTTCCGGATAAACCGGACGATATTGCACGGCTTCTGCAAAATGTAAAGAACCATGAAATTCTCAATAGTTTACAGATCGTCCCCGATGAGCTTCCGGATGAGTATCCGGGTGAAGATGCGGATCGAGACTTCTCCGAAATCGCCTATCGGCTGACGATGGAGGTTAAAAAGAATATCGAAATACTGCAAAGATATGGTTATGATACGCTGCTGCGAGAAGTTCTGGATATGCACCAACCGCAGTTAAGCCGTATGGAGATAACGGCGGACTATCGTATTTTTCTGCCGGATTATGGAAATATGGAGATCAAGATGACGCCGTTGGTCAAGGCTGTTTATTTTCTCTTTCTGGATTATCCGCGAGGAATTATGTTCCGGGATTTAAGCAAACCGGAATATATGCGAAAACTCAATTTTATCTATAAAACATTGTCGAATCAGAGCGATTATACGAAAATACAAGACAGCATTTTAAAAATTTCCAATCACCGGAACAATTCGGTCAATGAGAAATGTTCTCGCATCAGAGAGGCGTTTGTTTCCAAGTTTACCGATAATCTTGCCTCAGCATATTACATCACCGGTTTCAGGAATACTCCCAAACGAATCGAATTAGATCGGAAGTTGATAACATGGCAGGGTTATCCTTATGATCCGGAGCTGTGGAACAAACGAATGCGATACGGAAAAGATCACGATGAAATGATTGCTTTCGAGCGCCGAGAAGCAGAATTGAACCGAGAAATTTTGGAATCATTGAGAGATTTATCAAATATTTTCGGTACAAAATGAATTTACATACGCTTCCTAAAACTTTCGGTTCCTTCGATGTCTATACCTATTTTCTGATAAAATTCCTTTCGCTGTTGTTTGAACCACACATCGTCGTCTTTCCCGTTTATGGTGAACCGAAACCCGCTCGGCCCGTCCTTGTCGGGTTTGAATTGGAGAATGACATCGTTTGCCCGAAACGTATGATTATACCTTATCGAATGCAGTTCTCCCGTGTATCGGTAGGGCTGCATCGTAAATAACGCTCTTGTCACCTCCTTGTCCAACCCGATGGTTTTACAATAGTTCTCCCATTTCAACAATCCTTTTACATACGGACACAGATTATCGACACGCATCAAGGCTTTCACGACTTGCTGTGTTTCCTGTTTCAGGTCGGCGATCTCTTTTCCGTGCCCAGCCTGTATGGTCTTGATCTCTTGTTGCAGTTGCCCAATGCACTTGTCCTTGTCGGCAATTACCCCTTGCAAATCTGCAATCTGCTTTTCATACCTCGCAGGCTTGGGGTCGTGGAACAATGCTCCGATCCGTTCGACGGCTTTCGTCGTGGCGTCTACCGCCACACCTTTCAGCTTGTCGGTCTTGATCTCGCGCCGCGTCTGCGCCAGTTCCATTTCGGCTTTCGCCAGCTCCTCCTGCTTCTTCCGCCGCTGCTCGTCGATGGCGTTATAGTCGGTCTGTGCGGCTTCCCGCTGTGCCTGCAAAGCGGCAATATCTACCGTCAGCGTTTCCTGCTGCCCTTTGAGGTGCTTGATCTGCTCGACAATTTCATTTTTTCGGACGAATACCTCGCGGTAATACTGCTGGGTGGAGATATGTTTTGCTTCCGAACCGTCGATACCGCGTTGCAGGCCGTATTTGGTCATCGCTTCGGCATAGGTGGTCTGGTAGGCTTTGAGTTTATCCCTCGCCATCACATCGTCGGCACACAGGCGGGGACGGTCTTTCTTGGTGCGGTAGGTTTTCTTTCCGCTCGCCGCGTTCTTCGCCCGCTCTAATTTGGCCTTCCGCCGCTCTCCCCGGACAATGGGCACGACGGTCGCGTGGATATGGGGCGTCTTCTCGTCCATGTGCAGGACTGCCGACACGACGTTTTCTTTTCCGAAGGTCTTTTGCAGCCAGCCGCAGGAATCCTTGGCCCAAGCATCCAGTTGTCCGGCCTGCCGGATGCGCTTCATATCTTCGGGGCTTCCGGACATTACGATACGTAACGCCCTTACTTGGTTCTTTCCGATCTTGCGCTCCAGTCCGGCATTGTCCAGTCGGTGCTGAATCGCTTCGGTGCGGTTGGTAACGCCTTTGGGAAATTCTACTAATTCTTCATTGAGGTAGGTAAGTGTCGTTACAACGTTAGCTGGTGTTATTCTCCGCTCAACGTGTCCCGACATGGCGGCGTCTGTTCCAGCCGCCTTTTCGATATGCAATACGACATAGCCCATAGCGGTATAGTTTTAGGTGGTTGAATAATCGGTGATGGTTGCCGCCGCACGGGGTGTCCAGAGGGGTGAAGCCCCTTTGGCCTATTGGGGCATTTTCAGCGTTGCGGAGCAATGCGGAAAGAAAATGCCCTAATAGGCTATGCCTTTTGTAAAAAGGCGCGGGCGCGAAGCGGCCGATTTGTGGGCGACGGTGCCGGCGACTCGTTTTGCCGCCGCCCCTTTGCACCCGGAGAGATCCCGACCAATCTCGTAGGGTGCATTGGGGCGGCAGGGCTTTACAGCGCCATGTTCTTGGCGACTGTTTGCATGTCGCGCAGGATCGACGAATCGAGAATCCGCGCATAGTGGCGGGTCATCTTCGTATCGGAGTGTCCGAGCATTTTGGCGACGTTTTCTATGGTCGCTCCGCTTGCAAGGGTCAGCGTGGCGAACGTGTGCCGCGCAGTATGGGTCGAAAGGAGTTTGCGAATACCGCATATATCGGCCAACTCTTTCAAATAAACATTCATCTTCTGATTACTGCACACAGGCAACAATACACCATGCGTTTGACAATAGGCATTGTCGCTGTACCGGGATAGAATTTCCTGCGCCGCATCCATTATAGGGATGTTGCACATGTTCCCGGTTTTCTGCCGTGTTTTCCGAATCCATTGCAAGCCGTTTATGTCCGTAACGATATGTTCGGGCCGCAGTTGCTTTACATCGGAAAATGCCAATCCGGTTAGACAGCAAAATGCGAAGATGTCCCGAACTTGTGCCATACGCGGGATGTCGATCCGTTTGTCGAGCAGTGTTTTTAATTCGGATTTTTCGAGAAAGTCACGCTCCACATTTTCCAGATGAAAATGGATGTCGGCGAATGGATCGTCTTTCATCCACCCTTTGGAGATTGCAATGCGCGTGATTTTCTTGAAATTTTTGAGGTACTTGGTCGTCGTGTTGTGACAACATTTTCGGACGGTCTTCAGGTAAAATTCGTAGTCCTCTACGAATTGATGCGAAAGCTCGTCTAAATAGAGGTCGTCTTTTTTGTAGGTGTTGCGGATAAATTCTTCGGTCAGCCGCAGGCAGGTTTCGTAACGCTCGACGGTTGCTGCGGCGATGTCGATGCCCGTTAATTTCCGGCACTTTTCGTTGTGTTCGCGGAACACCTCTAACAGGGTATGCCGCTCCGGACGGTCTTTACCAAATAGCGATTGAATACGGAGTGCGCGGAAACCGGCGCACCCTCCAACTCCATTTCTCGCTGGATGCGGAGTACATTGGCCGATATTGCGTCGAGGTACAGATTTAATTCCCGACACCCGCGACCGTTTTCAATGGCCTTTCCTTTGGTCGTGTTCCACAACCGGGGTGCAATATAACGCCGGGTAGATGCGTCTGCACGCTGTCCGTTTATGGTTACGCGCATGAAAATCGGGGCTTCGCCCGCTTTGTTGAGTTTTGTCCTGCGGATATAAAAAAGCAGGCTGAATGTTGTCCTTTCCATAGACACTTTTTTAAGGGGTACAAAGATACTATCCCAAGTGCCGCTTGTCAAGGTGTAAAACGATGCAATAGAACGAATTACATATAATTCGGTGTACTTTTTCAATCGCAAATCAGGTACACCGAATAGGCCACCGTCGACCTGCGTTACATTGCTTTTTAATGCCTGTGGACTAAATACACAAAACCCCGCAAATGTCTAATTTGCAGGGTTTTGCTGTTTTATTCGTCGTGCTTTGGCGGAGAGAGAGGGATTCGAACCCCCGGTACAGTTGCCCGTACACCGCATTTCGAGTGCGGCCCGATCGACCACTCCGGCATCTCTCCAGTATATTCCGCACGGAAAAACCTTCCGTTTGGGACTGCAAATATAGACATATTTTTTGTTTCTCGGCATTTTCGTGCGAAAATTTTTTCTTCCGGTAGGGAAAAAGCGGCTATATCCGGCTCTTTTCGTGCTTTTCCCAAATAATTCCTATCTTTGTATCTGGAGGAGGAATGCAGTATCGGCCCCGCCTGTCCGTTTATATAGATGAGAAACGATACTAAATTCGGTACGGTTTTCGTTTACTAATGTAAGAGGAACTAACGCAAACACACTGTGCGCTATGAAAAAGTTGAAAATTTTAATCGGAACCCTTATCCTGGCTGCGGGGCTGGCCGGCTGTTCGTCGGCCTACTACGCATCGTCGGGATACGCCAACGACGATTTGTATTCGCTGCACGATAAGACTGCCATCGCCCGGAAACAACAGGCGAAGGCCGAAGCCGAAAAGGCCGCCGCCGAGGCCCGCCGGGCCGAATGGGAGGCGCGTATCGCGGAGGCGCAGGCCGCCGCTGCGGAGAACCAATATTACGAATACAATTCGAACCCCTACGAGGATATCGTAGCCGATACGTACGAAAGCGCCTATGCACGGCGCCTGCGGGGCTTCGAATCGCCGACATACAGGATGCCGTCGAGTTACTATAACTTCCGCTATGGCGGCAGTTTCACCTATGCTACGGCCTACGACCCGGCATTCTACAACATCATCATTTCCGGTGACCAGGTCTGGGTGGAACCCAAGTACATCACTTCGATGTTCGGGACATGGGGCGGATCGGTTTACGTTGACCCGTGGTATTACGGCTGGACACGTCCCTACTGGGGTGCGTGGGGCCCGTCGTTCTCGTTCGGCAGCTGGGGCTGGAGCTTCGGCTTCAACGGCTGGTACAATCCCTGGTACGACCCGTGGTGGGGGCCGGGCTGGGGGCCCGGATGGCACGGCGGACACCACTGGGCATACAGGCCGCATAATTACCGCCTCGACGGCGGCGGGCGCCCTTCGCGCTACGTGCCGGGGAGCGTGGCTTCCGGAAGCCGGTACCGCGGAACCGCCAATTCGGGTTACAGGAACGGTACGACCACTTCGCGCGGGGGCAACTCGGGCAGCGGCAGGACGTATTACCAGAGCGGCGGACGCAACAACCGCAACAGTTCGGTTTACAACGGCGGCAGCAACCGCAATAACAACAATAACTCCTGGAACAACAACTCGT
>OHJA01001198.1_pt1 | contig 10513 bp, 9 predicted proteins | sample 1568441 | NCBI WGS metagenome assembly OHJA01 (sample SAMEA3879500, study PRJEB24766) | human gut metagenome | biome: human-associated habitat; feature: feces | place: USA | collected 1985/1987 | reverse complement strand
CGTTCCATGAAGCAGGCGCGCTATACACCGGAAAATGCAGGGCACTTCGGTCTGGCGGCGCAGTATTATACACATTTTACGTCTCCGATCCGGCGGTATCCGGATCTGCAGATCCACCGGATTATCAAGGACAGTCTGCGGGGACGTCTGGGCGAAAAGCGCATTGGCCACTATACGCAGATACTGCCGGAGGTTGCAAAGCATGCCAGTGAGATGGAACGGCGTGCAGATGAGGCCGAGCGGGAGACAATTAAGCTGAAAAAAGTGCAGTATATGGAAAACCATATCGGAGAAACCTTTGCCGGTGTTATTTCCGGAGTCGCAGAGTACGGATTTTTCGTGGAGCTGGAAAATACTGTGGAGGGTCTGGTACGTGTGACTTCCCTCACCGATGATTTTTATCAGTATTATGAAGAAACTTATGAACTGGTGGGAGAAGCAACGAACCGCAGGTTTAAACTGGGGCAGCAGGTGCGTGTGACGGTGGATAACTGTGACCGGATCATGCGGACGATTGATTTTACACTTGCAGATTCTGACGAAAATTGATGGAATTCTTAAAATTTTCAAAATAAAAGCAGCAGTTTATTGCATTTTGCAGGAAAATCATATACACTGAGTTTACAGAACAAAAAGGAGGGAGCCGGGATGGCGAAACAACCGAAGAAGTTAATAGCCAACAATAAAAAAGTCTATCACGATTATTTTCTCGAAGAGACTTTTGAAGCCGGTATCGCTCTTGCTGGAACCGAAGTAAAGTCCATGCGCATGGGCAAGTGCAGCATCAAGGAATCCTTTATCCATATTGAAGATGGGGAGGTGATCCTCTATGGTATGCATATCAGCCCATATGAGAAGGGAAATATTTTCAATAAAGATCCGCTCCGGCCGCGCAAGCTTCTGATGCACAAGAAAGAGATTCAGAAGATGGTCGGTAAGATCGCGCAGAAAGGATACACGATTGTTCCAGTGGAAGTATACTTCAAAGGAAGTCTTGTAAAAGTGCAGGTTGCTCTGGCAAAAGGAAAGAAGCTTTACGATAAGCGTCAGGACATTGCCAAAAAAGACCAGCGGCGGGAAGCCGAACGGGATTTCAAAGTGCGGAATCTTGGATAGGTGTTTCGCAAAAAAGGCGGGAGGCAAGAGTTATATTTTTGCTCCCCGAGGAAAGAGGAGCGCAGTCAAGCTTTCGCTACGCAAAATCTTGATGCGAGGCAATATTTTTTGCTTCGCAAAAACATTGCAAGGGCTAGTAATGGTTTCGACAGGGATCATGCAGCTGGAGAAGCGAGTCGTACGGGATACGTTAAATTCCACAATTAAAATTAAACGCTGAAGATAATTTAGCATACGCTGCCTAATGGCAGCAGTCTGACCTAGAGCACTCACACTTTAGGATCCAGGCTTCGACTCTGTGAGAAACGACGCAGGCTAAGCTTTGCACCTGTGGGCGTATCATGAAGCTACTAAAACCGCAAGGATGTTTGTTTTCGTGTGGCGGAGGGAATGTCAAAGAATAAACTACACTCGTAGAAGGACAGGGAATTGGTTTTTGGACACGGGTTCGACTCCCGTCTAGTCCACTAAAAAGGTGCTTAAATAAGCACCTTTTTATTTTAATAATTCCGTGATATTGATTACAAGATTATCATAAATACATACCTGTATATCATCATCAAAACGGTATTGATCTGACTTTTCTGGTGAATCCGGTTTGGCGGTGCCAAATGAAATTATAGCATAATATTGTGAGTGTTATTTTAGTGGAAAAATTACGAAAAAAGTGATAGCATGATAGCATAGAAAATAACCAAAGATGAAGGAGAAGAAATGTTTCGACTGGTGGCAGATATTACAGAATTAAATATTGATCAGGTAAAGCTTCCGAAGATTCCGGGACTGGGTATGCTTATGAAGCTTCCAAATAAACAAAAAATTTCCATGATTGTCAGTGTTTTGAATGCGCAGAAAGGTCAGTTCCTTCCAAAATGGCAGGAGGCAGTGAATCAGAAGTGGGGGCAGTTGCAACTTTTGGATTATCAGGTGGAACAGCCGGGGGACGGAAGCTGTCTGGCGCGCATCCGGATTGATGTGGGAAATGCGGATTACGATAAAGCGATTGATTCGGTCATTCCGCATGTGTTTCAGGAAAAGGATGTCCATACGGTGCTCGGTGGGGATTATGCCGGATCTGGAAACCTGCAGGAAGTGATGCAATTTATGCACAATGCACCGACGGCGGCAAAGAAGGAATTTTACATTGTAAAGACATTAAGCGTGGAAAAGGAAACAATTGCAAGAAACTTTGAAAACAGTGCGGCTTCCCAGGGAGCGGTACTTCGAATTGGAAGTCTGCGTTTTTTCCTGAAACAATCCTAAAAAGGCAAAGGAACAAAAGATGTTAGGAAATACAAAAGGTAAAATGATTAATCAGTATGTGCCGGATTATGTACTCTATGATCTTGAGACAACCGGTACTTCGAGTAAATATGACGAGGTTATTGAAATTTCGGCTGTCAAAGTAAAAAACGGCGTGGTTACAGAAGAGTTCAGTCAGCTTGTGAATCCGGGCAGACCGATTCCCAGCGCGGCAAGTGCAGTAAATCATATCACGGATGATATGGTGGCGTTTGCACCAATGTTTGATTCCGTATTGCAGCAATTTCTTGCTTTTATCGGAGATGATGTGCTGGCAGGACATAATATCAATCGTTTTGATATGAAATTTTTGTATCGTGATTGTGAACGGTATTTCGGTCAGACACTAACCAACGATTACATTGACACACTGAAACTGGCACGGCTCTGTCTGCCGGAACTTTCGCATCATCGTCTGGAGGATCTGGCACAGTATTACGGGATTTCCACGGCCGGGGCACACCGTGCATTAAACGACTGCCGCATGAACCAGCAGGTTTTTGAAAAGCTGGCAAAGGAGCTGGATGGTACTACCGGGCGGAATATTGAAATAAAAAATTGTCCGGTGTGTGGGCAGCCACTGAAAAAAAGGAACGGAAGGTTCGGAGAGTTTTGGGGATGTATGGGATTTCCGACATGCAGATATACAGAAAATATATGATATATGACGGAAAAACCGTAAGGAGGAGTGTATGAAAACAAGGGAAGAGGCGCTGGCATATGCATTGTCTTTTCCGAAAACCTATCAGGAGGCACCGTTTCATGATAATAACTGGCAGCTTGTGAGGGTAGAAGGAAGCAAAAAGGCGTTTTTATGGACCTATGAGAGGGAAGGATACATTAATTTAAATGTGAAAGCGGATCCGCAGTGGCGTGATTTCTGGAGAAGTACCTATGCATCTGTCATTCCGGGATGGCATCAGAATAAAGATCATTGGAATACCATTATTCTGGATGGTACCGTTCCGGAGCAGGAAATCCAGCGTATGATTGCGGAAAGCTATGATCTGGTTACGGACAGTCCGACCAGACGGATTTATGAAGCGGTTAAAAAAATTCCGCGCGGAAAAGTGGCAACATATGGACAGGTTGCGGAGATGGCCGGAAATAAAAAGATGGCACGCGCCGTGGGAAATGCATTGCATAAAAATCCGGATCCGGAGAAGATTCCCTGTTATCGTGTGGTGAACGCAAAGGGAGAATTAGCTGGAGAATTTGCATTTGGTGGAGAAGGTGCGCAGGCAAGGCTATTGCAGGCGGATGGAATTGCAGTTGTCGATGGACGTGTTGATTTAAAAATCTATGGTATATAAGTCGTTGTTTTGCTGCGTGTTCCGTTCCTCTTGCAAAAATCAAAAGCCTCAGACCATGCCGTGAATCACCAATTTAGAAAAAATTAAGAAAATTGTTAGCAGACGTGCTTGACGAGTGCTAAAAACAATGCTATAACAAAACTGAAGCAAAGATATAAGTACGTCTTAGTGGAAAATGCTCTGACTGAGATGGAATGACAGGAAGTGCATTTTAGAAAGCAGTTCCTGTTTTTGTGATTGGTGAGGTGATAATTATGGCAGCAAAAAGAGATTTTTACGAAGTTTTGGGAATAGATAAAAATGCAGACGAAGCAACGATTAAAAAGGCATATCGAAAACTTGCCAAAAAATATCATCCGGATATGAATAAAGGAAATCCAAATGCGGAAAAGATTTTTCAGGAAGTAACGGAAGCTTACGAAGTGTTGGGAGATCCGAAGAAGCGGAAATTGTATGATGAGTACGGTCCGATTTCGCTGGAGGCAGGTTTTGATCCGGAGAAGATGAAACAGGCACAGTACGGGAATCCATTTGGAAATGGAGGATTTTATCAGTCGTATTCTTCCGGAGAACCGGGCAGCGGATATCAGGAGTTCCATTTTGATGGTTCTTCCGATATGGATGATATTCTTGACAAATTGTTTGGAAAAAAAGGTGGATTCCACGGAACCGGAGGTTTTGGCGGAAGAAGCGGATTTGGAAGTACCGGAGAATTTGGCAGTGGTTTTGGCGGAGTACATGAGGAAAGAGGGCAAAATATCGAGACGGAAGTACCGATCAGCTTTGAAGAAGCGGTATTTGGCTGTGATAAAAGGTTTACGCTTTCTTCCAGTGACGGAAAGAGCCAGAACTTTGAAGTGCATATTCCGGCAGGCATTGCAAACGGGCAGTCTGTGCGTCTGAAAGGGAAAGGACAGAAAGGGTACAATGGAAAGGACGGAGATCTGCTGATCAAAGTCAAAGTCGGAGAAAAATCTGGTTACGAGCGAAAAGGCCAGGATGTTTATACGACGGTGAAAATTCCGTATACAACAGCTGTGCTCGGAGGAGAGATAAAGATCCATACGTTGTATGGAGATGTTGTCTGTAAGATTAAACCGGGTACACAGTCTGGGGCAAAAATCCGATTGAAAGGAAAGGGCGTAGCAGCTATGAATAATCCGGCAGTTCACGGAGATGAATATGCCCAGGTGCAGATAGAGGTTCCGACACATTTGTCGCAGACTGCAAAAGAAAAATTACAGGAATATGCACGGGCATGCAGCTGAATGCGAAGTTACTGTTCGCAGGGTAACCTGTGAACAGTAACATGTGAGTGAATAGTAACGATGAAATAACAGAAGATCCCTTGACAAGAGGAACTTTCCATGCTTAAATAAATTTAGTTATATGACTGACGGATAAGTGGAAGAACCACGTGGAGTATAACAAGAGATATAAAGGTGGCAGATCCAAAGATTGCACCGCAGATAGGGCGATACATCACAGATGTACCGCAGATAAGGCGATGCTTCAGAGAAGCACCGCAGGTGCCGACCGTCTGGGCACCGCACATTGCAGGGAAATACATGAAATATGTATTTGATTGAAATGTGGGTTCCCGGATGTGTCGGTTTTTATTTATTTTAGGCGTATTTGCGAAAGGAGAAACAAATGCAGAAGGTAGCACTCAGTAAAGAATTAGGCGCAACAACATATCCGGGACGTGGTATTGTGATCGGACGTTCTAAGGATGGAAAGAAGGCGGTAACTGCTTATTTTATTATGGGAAGAAGCGCAAACAGCCGTAATCGTGTATTTGTAGAGGATGGCGAAGGTATCCGTACACAGGCATTTGATCCGTCAAAGCTGGAAGATCCGAGCCTGATCATTTACGCACCGGTTCGAGTACTTGGCAACAAGACGATTGTGACAAACGGAGATCAGACCGATACGATTTATGAGCTGATGGATAAGCAGCAGACATTTGAGCAGGCGCTGCGCACCAGAGAATTTGAGCCGGACGCACCAAATTATACTCCACGTATTTCCGGTATCATGCACATTGATAAGGGGGAGTTCAATTACGCGATGTCTATCTTAAAGAGCAACAACGGAAATCCGGATGCATGCAACCGTTACACGTTTGCATACAGCAACCCGGTTGCCGGAGAGGGACATTTTATCCATACTTATATGGGAGACGGAAATCCACTGCCAAGTTTCGAGGGTGAACCAACCTGGGTTGATATTGATGGAGATATCGATACGTTTACGAAAATGGTATGGGAGAATTTAAATGAGGATAATAAAGTTTCCCTGTTTGTACGTTTTATTGACATTGAGACCGGAAACTATGAGTCAAGAATTGTAAACAAGAATAAATAAAAATAAATAAGAGCGGATTGTTGAAAAAGGAGAAAATCATGCAGGAATATGAATTAAAATACGGATGTAACCCAAATCAGAAACCGGCCAGAATCTATATGGCAGATGGCAAAGATCTGCCGATTAAGGTGCTCTGCGGAAGAGCCGGATATATCAATTTTCTGGATGCTTTTAATGGATGGCAGCTGGTAAAGGAATTAAAGAAGGCAACCGGACTTCCGGCAGCAACTTCTTTCAAACATGTTTCCCCGGCTGGTGCAGCGGTAGGACTTCCACTGTCTGACGTGGAAAAGAAAATTTATTGGGTTGATGATATGGATATTGAGTTTACACCGCTTGCAAATGCTTATATCCGTGCCAGAGGTGCAGACCGTATGTCTTCATTCGGAGATTTTATTTCCCTGTCAGACATCTGTGATGCAGCAACAGCAAAGGTCATCAAGCGTGAGGTTTCCGATGGTGTGATTGCTCCGGGATATACTGAGGAAGCTTTGGAAATTTTAAAGCAGAAAAAGAAGGGCAATTACTGTGTAATCGAGATTGATCCGGCATACGAGCCGGCTCCGATCGAGCATAAGGATGTATTTGGTATCACATTCGAGCAGGGAAGAAATGAATTAAATATCGATGATAAGTTCTTTGATAATATCGTTACAGAGAATAAAGAACTGACAGATCAGGCTAAAATTGATCTTGCAATTTCCATGATTACTTTGAAATATACACAGTCCAACTCTGTATGCTTCGTAAAAGATGGACAGGCAATCGGTATCGGAGCAGGACAGCAGTCCCGTATCCATTGTACCCGTCTGGCTGGTTCGAAGGCAGATAACTGGTGGCTGCGCCAGTCTCCACAGGTTTTAGGACTGCAGTTTGTTGACGGTATCAAGCGTGCGGACCGTGACAATGCCATTGATCTGTACATGGGTGAGGATTATATGGATGTCCTTGCAGATGGTGCATGGGAGAAGATTTTTAAGGTAAAACCGGCGGTATTTACCGCAGAAGAGAAGCGTGCATGGCTGGATAAAAATACCGATGTGGCACTGGGATCGGATGCATTCTTCCCATTTGGCGACAATATTGAGCGCGCACACAAAAGCGGCGTAAAGTATGTGGCAGAGCCGGGCGGATCGGTACGTGATGACAATGTGATCGAGACATGTAATAAATACGGTATGGTTATGAGCTTTACTGGAATCCGTTTATTCCATCACTAATTTCAAAGGGACAGGATACGGACATGCGGAATCTGTTCGTAGGATCATAAACTCTAAAATCCAAACACAAAAACAGCCATTTGGAAATACCCAAATGGCTGTTTTTGTGTTTGGATGATGAAAAATAAATGAATTTGCGCAAAATGTGGGTTCTATATGCATGAAAAATATACTAAAAAATACGAAAAATATTGAAAATTACATGAAACAACCGATTGCGCAAATAAAAAAGAATATGCTTGGAATTGTGAAAAGTGTGCAAAAAAGAAAGCGAAATATATCAAAATTATACATTGACACTGTGGGACTCTCTTGTTATACTAGAACCATAGAACAACCGATTGCGCAAAAGCGCAGTCCAGAAATAAAATACATCTAGCGGAGGGAGAACGAGATGGACAAATTTATTGTAAACATCATCCATCGCCCGGAGATGGTTCCAGAGTATTCTGCAACCGTGACCGGACAGGGAAAGGAAGAGGATATCGGAGATAAGGCTTTACTTACAGAGTCTCTCGATATTTTCAAGACACAGCAGAGACTGGCACATGAGAATGGCCTGAAAGTTACCATTCAGATGACATATGCTTCTTTGTTTAACGATGAAGCGGTTGAGATCGCAAAACATGATCATGAAGTCTATGGAGACGAAATCGCACTTTCCCTTTTGGGACTGCCTTGCGAAGAGTTCCGTGAGAAATATAAGACAAAAGATTTCTGTATTTGGATGTTTTCCATGGAAGACAAGAAGGCAATCGTTAATGATGTGTTCGAGAAATTCCATGATCGTTTCGGCTTTTACCCGGAGTCAACCGGTTCCTACTATATGGACGCAGAACTGATCAATTATGTGAAGGAAGCTTACCCGTCTGTGAAGTGTGCGGTAGCTACCTGCTGGGAGGAAGGCCCGAAAGCATATCATACCTGTAACAACTCCTGGTATACACTTTTCGATGGCGGCCCATGGGCACCATGGATTCCATCCAAGCAGAATACACATGCGCCGGCAGCAAATCAGGCAGAGGACAGTGGAATCGTAGCTATCCCACACCTTTCCCGTGACCTGATTGCATGTTATGACGGAAACGGATCAAACTTCGGTACACATCCACAGAACGTGCTTCGCGGTATGATTTATGATACAAAGACCTGGGAGTATCCGTATCTGTATAACCTGATCGATCAGTATCGTGATCTGGAAAAATACAACAATGGATATGCTTACAACATGATGTTCGTCGGACCAGGCTGGATGAACAAGATGGGCCGCTGGGAGGCTCCATATGATCTGCTGTTAAAGTCATACAGTGACGGATGTAAGTATTACGGAGATTTGAAGAAAGAGGGCAAGCTGGTAGATATGACCATGTCCGAGTTCGCAGATCACTACAGAAAGAAGAAAGGCATTACCGACGAGAAACGTTATACAGAGCCGGAATGTGCCCTTTGGAGAGATATTTTATACGGATCTGACAAGCAGCTGTTCTGGTACTGCGATCCGTTTATGAGAGCCTGTGTTAATATGGATCAGGGTGGTGCGATTGTTGACCTTCGTCCATATGTTGCAAAATTAAACTGGCCGGTTGGTATCGGAACACCTCATGTACAGGATGCTTCTTATCCATTCCTGATTCAGGAGAAGTACCGTGCCGGATACTTTACACATTACGCAGGAGAAGGAACAGTCAGAAGTGCAAAGCTCTGCTACAAGGGTGAGGAAGTAGATCTGTGCCTCTGCCCGACACATGCACATTTCTCACAGGAAGGCAATACCAGAATTCTGACACTGGACCCGGTAACCATCGAGTTTAATGGACTGACAGTAAAATTACAGACAAAGGAATATTTTGAGGAAGGTTCTTCTAAGATTAAGATCGAAAGAAATATTCTCGAGATGAGTGATCCTGATGCAGAGGTTACCATTGATGAGTACATGGTAGCATGCTACGGAACCACAGAGTATCCGGAAGATATGACATCTGTCGTATTAAAATGCGAAGGTGCAGATGAAAAGACCATTCACTATGCATACAAGTGCCGCAGTGAAGTCCTGGCAGGAGCAACCGCAGTCAGCGCTGTAGTGCCTCCAATCGACACCAAAGTTTCCCTGACTGCTTCTTCTACAGACGCAGAAGGATACATTGAGGAAGGATATGCATTCTCACCAATGTTTAAACTTGGATATAAGAAGACTATTACAGACAAGGAGGTATTTGCAACATGGCTCAACTTGGAAAAGGCAAATTAAATTACAGATGTCCGTCCTGCTTTATGAGAGACCTCGACATCGATATGTTCTACAATAAAGATACAAAGATTTACAGTTGTATCCGCTGCCAGTACAGAGGTACGGAGGAAGACGTTTTAGCGAAAAATGAGATGGTTCGATTCCGTTATGGGGCAATGCATAAGAGATTCGACAAGTTTGATTTCGACTAAAAAGAACGTGCGGCAGCTGCCGCACGTTTTTAATATCAGGGTATAACTTTCAGGGAGTATAATATGCCTATGGGACGAAAACAAAAAGAAACCGTGGAACTGCGTTTTTATGAAATTCCACAGGGAGAACCGGTACTTGCTTTGTTGGGAGAGGAGTGGAACCGGGTATACGGACATGACAATTTTTATCTGCATTTCCATAACCTTATGGAGATTGGAATTTGCAGAAAAGGCGAAGGGGAGCTTATTATAAATGAACACACGTATACCTACCGGACAAATTCTGTCACTCTGATTCCTCCGAATATTCCACATACAACGATCAGTAATGGAATGGTGCGGAATTCCTGGGAATTTTTATATGTGGATGTCAACCATGTCATGGAGGAACTGTATGGCGACCGGATCGCACAAAAAAATGAGGCCATTGAACTGGTACGCAGATCGGCACATTTGCTGCATGGAAGCGAGTATCCGGAGATTGCAGAGATCGTCAATGCCATTATCCGGGAAGAAAAAAAGCAGAGTCCGTATTATCGTCAGGTGATCACAAGTTATCTGCATGCGCTGGTGTATGAGATGTTTCGTCTGAATGAACAGACACAGACGAGACTTGAGGCGGCAGGAAGCGGAACAATGCGGCAGATCGCAGATGCACTCACGTTTGTCAATGACCATTATCAGGAAGAGGTAAAAGTGTGCACCCTTGCGCAGGTCTGTGGGATGAGTGAGACATCTTTCCGGAAAGTGTTTGAA
>OHJA01001191.1_pt1 | contig 10554 bp, 7 predicted proteins | sample 1568441 | NCBI WGS metagenome assembly OHJA01 (sample SAMEA3879500, study PRJEB24766) | human gut metagenome | biome: human-associated habitat; feature: feces | place: USA | collected 1985/1987 | reverse complement strand
GCGGTACGCGAGCTGGGTTCAGAACGTCGTGAGACAGTTCGGTCCCTATCCGGCGCGGGCGTAGGATATTTGAGAGGAGCTGCCCTTAGTACGAGAGGACCGGGGTGGACTGGCCTCTGGTGTATCTGTTGAGCCATCAGGCTCATGGCAGAGTAGCCAAGCCGGGACGGGATAAACGCTGAAGGCATCTAAGCGTGAAGCCCCCCTCAAGATAAGATATCCCTGACAATAAGTCAATAAGACCCCTTGAAGACGACGAGGTAGATAGGTCCGAGGTGGAAGTGCAGTAATGTATGCAGCTGACGGATACTAATAGGTCGAAGGCTTGACCTTGTTGGTTCAAAGAGAGAAAACAATGTGTAGTTTTGAAGGTACTATCTAGTATCTTTTACGAATATATTTCGTGGATGGCCTAGTGGCTCAGTTGGTTAGAGCGCCGCCCTGTCACGGCGGAGGTCGTGGGTTCGAGTCCCATCTGGGTCGTTTCAGCAGACCATGTCTGTTGGATGAAATACTTATTATGCTGGTGTGGCGGAACTGGCAGACGCCCAGGACTTAAAATCCTGTGGGTGGTGACACCCGTACCGGTTCGATTCCGGTTACCAGCATTCAAAAAAGAGAATTACCAATTGTGGTAGTTCTCTTTTTTTTCGGAAAAGCATACAATAGATGAGAATGAGGAATATTGGAGAGAGGACGGATATGTCAATTTATCTTGTCAAAGAAGAAGATACGATTGATAAAATAGCAGGTTTGTATGATGTTTCAGTAGAAGAAATAGCCTACATCAATCAGATTCCGTATCCGTATCGTTTGGCGGTTGGAGAAGCACTTCTGATTCCGGATGGTGTGTCCTCTGGAGTAAAAATGACGGCGTCGGCAAATGGCTATGCCTATCCGTATATCAGTCCATGGGTATTGCGCCAGACACTTCCCTATATGAGCGGACTGCTCGTATTTTCTTATGGTTTTACGGAGGAGGGAGAATTGATTCAACCGGTGCCATCCGATGATACGATGCGCCGGATGGCGGAGGAATACGGGAGAAATGCATACCTGACCTTGACACCGATTGGGCCGGATGGAAAATTCAGTAACAGCCGAATTCATGCGGTACTTATGAGCGAAGAGGGCACGGAGCGGCTGCTTAGCGGACTGCAAAGAGAAGTCAGGGAGAAGAATTTCCGTGGTGTCGATGTTGATTTTGAGTATATTTTGAAAGAGGATAGGGATTTATTCACGGCGTTTGTAAGAGAACTGCGGGTGCGTATGAATGAAGAAGGGTATCTCGTGAGTGTGGCGTTAGCACCAAAAACATCGGCAGAGCAGCCGGGACTTTTATATGAGGGAAAAGATTATGGAGGACTTGGTGAGGCGGCAAATCAGGTACTTCTTATGACATATGAGTGGGGATACAAATATGGTCCGCCAATGGCTGTTGCACCGTTTAATAAGGTAAGGCAGGTTGTGGAATATGCACTGACAGAAATTCCGTCCGAAAAAATATTATTGGGGGTGCCGAATTACGGATATGACTGGATACTTCCTTTTATGAGAGGAGAGAGTCAGGCAGTCACGATTGGACATGTGGAGGCAGTACAGATTGCAATTAATAACAGTGCTGTAATTGAATTTGACGAGACGGCGCAGTCGCCGTATTTTACCTATGAAAGAGACAATGTACGGCATGAAGTATGGTTTGAGGATGTGAGAAGTTTATCCGCAAAATATAGTTTGATTAAGGAATATAATCTGCGTGGCATGGCGGTATGGCAGATTATGCGTTTGTTCCGTGCAATGTGGATATTGTTTGATGATTTTTTTGAAAAAAGAGAATAAAAATGCAACTTTTCTGTCATGGAAATCGTTTTATTATTAGAATGAAAAACAAAGGAGGAATGGCTATGAGTAAAAAAATAATTGGTTCGGTTATGACAGGTGCTTTGGCGTTATCGCTGATTACTCCGGCAGTACCGGCAGCCCCTGTGGATGCAGCCGGTAAGGTGACTTACAAAGTAAAAGGAACAACACTTACGATAAGCGGAAAAGGTGAGATGCCAAAGAGCATGGTGTTTGGCAAGAAGTCAAAAACGAAAAATATTAAGAAGGTTGTGATAAAAAAAGGTGTCACTACCATTTCTAAGAATGCCTTTAAAAATTGTAAAAAGTTAAAAAAAGTACAATTGCCATCGACATTGAAAAAGATTTCCGGGTATGCCTTTTACAATACAGCGCTTACAAATGTCACAATTCCAAACAGCGTTAAGTATATTGGAAATTATTCTTTTTATAAATGTAAAAAATTGAAGAAGGTATCAACACCGGCTGATTTATATGCTTATAACCGGGTGGATGAGAAAGGTGTGATCAATGATACGCCATTAGAGCAGCTGACGTTTACATCTGCCATTAAATCACTGAATGATATCAGTTTGAATCAGTTTGATACGAGGGCTTATGTGGTAAATAAGAACGATAAGAATTTTAGCTCATATAAAGGTGCTATTTATAACAAAAAAGGTGACACTTTGATGTACCTTGCTCTTTATGCGAAGCAGGCAGAGGTAAAGCCTTCCTGCGAGAGTATTTTGACGAGTGCATTTACGAATGATTTAGGGGATGACAACTATGTACCGGTAAAAGAATTGAAAGAGTTTACAATTCCTGCCGGTGTAAAAAATATTGTGGAAGATGGCGAGCCTTTACCGGCGGGTATTCAATATAGTGTTTTATCAAAGGATTTGACGAAGGAGAGCGTTGCCGTCTTACTTGGCACGATAGGAGAAAAAGAGGCAATGCGTCAGATGCCTGAGCGGATTTCCCTTGCCGGCGACTATGTGGTTATTGATAAAACATATCTTGCCGAATTTGCTGATAAAACAGATGCTAAGAAAAAGGCAGAAGAAGAGACGCTTGAAATTCCAGAAGGCGTTGAGACAATTCCGGATGAAATGTTCCGTAATTTTAATATGAAGGAAGTTAAGCTGCCTTCGACCATAAAGACAATAGGTGCAAGTGCATTTTTTAACTGCAAAAAACTTGTAAAAATAAATTTCCCGGCTTCGTTAAAGGAAATTGGTAAAGATGCATTTTACTGGACAGAAATTGGTGACTGCATTTCAAAAGAGTGGCAGGCAAAAAAAGATACATTTTATACTTCTTTCGCGGAATATGAGAAAAAGCAGAAAGAGGAGCAGGCAAAACGCAGGAATGCGAAATCAATTGATTGTACCGGCGAGGCATTTGATGCGGTGAGTGGCGCTTATTCATATGACTCATCGATGCAGAATCAGTTTATTACCTTAACAATGAAAGAGTCCGGCATCTTTTACTACTATGCCAGTGAAGAAGCAAAACTTTATGATGCAGACAAAAAAGAATTAAACAACTGTAAACAGGTGAAAAAGGGAGATGTTCTTTATTTGAAAACACCGGAAAAAATAACCGGTACGTTTAAGATTCATAATGCATTTGTCTGTCCGGAACTGACGGCATTGAAACTTGGTGAAGATATCAACGAAAATTATTTCATGGCAAATGGAACAGCACAGTATCTGCCATTTACAAAGAAAACAAATGGCGGTGTGATTGTTCGAATTGTTGATTTGAATCTTGTTACTGCGCCAAACATGAAAATTGAAGTTCAAAAGAAAAACGGTGCGAAATGGACTTCCGTTTCCAAACAGATTTCGGTGAAGAAGGGTAAGAAGTTTGATTTGTACACGCATATGAATGGTACGACGGCAAAGGATATCCAGTTTGCCTTAAAGAAAGGTGAGTACCGGTTAAAGATTATGGCAAAAGCCGGATGTGTGAGCCAGATTGCGGCATATGAATCGGATTATCAGCATTTGGCAAAGAATTCGTATGGAAAGACGAAAAAGAAAGCGGTAAACCTGTATAAGACGGATTCTGATATTGAGTCAAATGATGATTATTACCGTTTTGGGTATTATTTTAATGAGGACAAAGCAAATACAAGATGGTATCGTTTTTCAAAGACAGATAAGAAACAGGGGGCTCTGACTATTTATAATAACATGCTTTCATCCGGTAGTTTTAAGGCGGTGATTTACAAAAAAGGTAAGAAGAAGGCCGTTAAAACGTATTATTTTGATACTAAACATATGAAGGATACCAGTTCGGATTGTAAGATTGTGAAATATAAGCTGAAAGCAAAGGGTACTTATTATGTTAAGATTTTACGTACCAGCAAGAAGGCAATTGGCCAGTATGGCGTTTGCTTTAATTATAAAAAATAAACTTGTTTTAGAATATGGAATAGAAATGAGGCATTGGTGTAAATCAGTGCCTTATTTTTAGATTGACAAATATAAAAGATAATGTTATAGTTATCGTATCGACTGTACTAGTACGAGTGATACAGTTAATGCAATAAAGTATAATGTAAAAGGAGGCGTTTGGAAGCGGATGATACAATTAGATTTTCGCAGTTCGCAGCCGATTTATGAGCAGATTATATCGCAGTATAAGTATATGACACTGCAAGGGTATTTAAAGCCGGGTGATGCGATACCATCTGTGAGAAAACTGGCAATACAGCTGGAAGTAACACCAGGAACTGTTGCAAAGGCTTACCGGATCATGGAGAGTCAGGGAATGATTGAAACTTTACGGGGAAAAGGAGCGTATATTGCAGCAGTACCGGATAAAATAAAAAATGAGGAAGTGATCCGGAAAGTGACAAATCAGTTAAAGGAAGATTGCATGGAATTGATTTATCAGGGGATGAAACAAGAAGAGATCGTGCACTTGATAGAAGAAATATTGGAAAATCTGCAAGGAGGAGAGCAACATGTTTGAGGTGAGAGGGCTTTGTAAAGGATATGGAGAATCAGGAAATTATACAGTAGAGGGTATTAATCTGCAAATTAATAAAGGAAGCATACATGGTCTGATTGGACATAATGGTTCCGGCAAAACAACTATAATTAAATGTCTTACTGGGATTTATAAGCCAGATCAAGGGACGGTGACACTTGATGGTAAAACAGTATATGAAAATACGGCAGTTAAAGAAAAGATTGGTTATGTGGCAGACAGCAATCATATGTTTAGCAGTTATAAAGTAAAAAAAATGGTGGCTTTATACAAGAATTTGTATCCGGATTTTTCAAAAGATGAGTTTGAAAAACTGAATTTAATTTTTCAGGTAAATACAAATAAAAGAATCAGTCAGTTGTCCAAAGGGCAGCAGATGCGGGTATCCTTTATGCTGAATATGGCAAGAAAACCGGAAGTGATGATTTTGGATGAACCAACGTCTGGGCTGGATGCGATAGCAAAAAAAGATTTACTGGATATCCTTGTTACATCTGTAGAAAATAACGATATGATGGTTCTTATTTCTTCTCACCATCTTAGTGAACTGGAGAGAATATGTGATGATGTAACGCTGATTCGCGATGGACGTATTTATGTTCAGGATGAATTAGAAGAGGTAACCGCTAAGATGGCCAAGTATCAGCTTGTGTTTCCGGAAGGGGCACCGGGAGAATTATATCATCGAAAGGATGTTTGTCATATTTCTAATGTGGGAAGTGTGTACACGGTTGTACTACCGGGAACGGATGAGATTTTTGAAGAAGAAATGAGGAAACAGGGAGCGGTTGTGGTTGAGCAGATGCCGATGGGACTTGAAGAGAGTTTTATTTACATGAATCGACAAAATGGTTCTGATTATATTACGGGAGGTGACAATTAATGAGCCGAAAAAAAGCAGTATTTCTTTATGAAGGCAAACGTATGCGCTGGTTTGCACTTGCCGGGATAATTGCCGGGGTGTTATTTACTATCTTGATGAAGCATGAATTTAAGGGGGCATTTGAAGATGGTTCGTTTTATTTGGGGGGAGGAATTAATTATGGATTTTGCAAGATGCTTGGGAGTGCGTCTATTTTAATTGTTGGCTGTATTGCTGTTATGTCTATTTTTCAATTTTCGGATTGGCATAAAAAGAGTACACAGGAGTACCTGCTGAGCCTGCCATTTACTCAAAAAGAACGTTTCCTTGCAAAAGCGTTGTGCGGGTATGGTACAATTTTATTGTCTGGAATTACCGTTTTGCTGGGGATGATTTATGTAAGAAATTGCTATATTACAGAATTTTGGAAAAACCTGTCAGGGATTGCTTATAGTGATATTATCATGGGAAATAACACAATGTGGCAGTTAATACAGCTTGGACTGCAGCTTATCCTTATGATGCTTGCATTGTATTCTAATTTTTTACTTGCGCATATTCTTGTGAGCAGGGGGATTGTGGCTGCACTGATTGGAACTGGTATGAGTTTCGCACCCATTTATTTGTGGAGTGTTGGCTATGTATTATTATATGATGGCTGGTTTTTCAGAGAAATGCAGCTTGATATTCCAAAATACCGGGAGTGGGGGCAGTATCTTGGTTTGTGTGTCGGAAGTGGTTTTCGTTCCACTGACATGTGCAGCCAGATGGAAAGTTCTTCCTATTACATAATTGTCAATTATTCCAATTTCTGGCTTATGCTGTTTGCTGCCTTTGCAACGATATTTATTATAGGCGGGCTTGCTTACTGGATTTCAGGCCGTGTAGATATGGCAAGAACTGGTATTGTTGTACAGAAGAAATCTGCAAGGTCATTTATCAGTGCAGGAATGGGAGTATGTTTTGGAACAGCTTTTGGCCTTTTGGGAGCATATTTTGTTGGATACCGTGTTAGTGGAGGCGATTGTCTGCTGGTGTTTATTATGCTCAGCATTGTTGTTGGAACATTGGTATACCTTTTTATGAAGAAAATGCTGTCGATATCGTTTCAATAGATGGAGAGGAGTGAAACAGGATGAAAAAAATAATTTTAGCAGGTATTGCCGCAGTCTTACTTTGCGGTGGATGTGAAGCGGAACCGGCAAAGGATGCGGTTATCAGCCAGATGTCCAAAATGGATGTTCCGGTCTGCAATAATATGGTGGATGTAGAAAAGGAAATACAAAAACAAAAAGCAGAAACGATTCAGGAAATAAGATGGAATGCAATTCCTGAAAATCAGGAGATTTTAAAACAATTAAAAACACTGTTTACCAGTATTGATTCAGGTAAAATACCTGGCTGTAAAATGGAGTATGGTGAAAACGATGAGTGGGAAGACCCGCTTGTTACGTTGCGCCGCTGGTGTGAGGAAACAAGGTATGGCTTGGAGGATGAGATAGGGGATTTTGTCACAAAAAAGTATTTTGAAGTGCATTTTAAGACGAAAGAAGATCAAGTAAAATTGCTTCAGAAGTTAGAGCAGATGGGCTTTTCCGATTTGACAAAACAAGTTGTGGACAAACAGATGGATTCACAATTAAAAGATTGCGTGATTGGGAAAAAGGGGATTTGTTTTAGATTTTACGATGATGAGGGGGAGCATCATTTTTATAATGTAATGAGTGTGGAGATACCGGTTAGTTTTGTCTTTATGCCGGATGTACTAAAGGAAGTAATTCCTAATGAAATAACGGAAGCATTTATGGCTGATTCTATTTTGCCAGGAGGAAAAATTAAGAAAGCATCCTTTTATGGAATGGACGGCTCAGATGTATTGCAAAATAGTGTTACATATTATATTTCAAATAAAAAACTTCTTCAGGCTGAATATGAATTTTCGCTCTATTGTGATATTGAAGCAGATACTGTGAGTAACATAGACAGTGCAAAATTACAGTTGACAAGGGCTGAAAAAGATGCGTTAGTAAAAACATTGATGCAGTTTGGAATCACGAAAGAACAGGGTGAGTCAGTTGCAGAAAAAGTACAGGAGAAAAAAGTTTTTAACGGGCAGTCCGGCAGTGTACACTGGTATATGGAAAAAGTGAAATCGTCACAGGCAGAGGAAAAGTGGCGCTTGAGAATACAAAACAACTAAATACCAAAAGAACCACCGTGTATTCTCGGTGGTTCTTTTGGTTATGTTTTATTTTTCGCTATTTCGATATTCAACCGGTGTCATATCATAAAGTTTTTTGAATGTCCGGCTAAAATGTTCCACACTTGGGTAGCCGACTGCCGCGGCAATATTTTCTACGGTCATATTTCCGTTTTTCAAAAGCGTTCTTGCTTTCTTCATCCGGATATTTGTGACCTGCTCGCCAAATGTCTTGCCGGATTTTTCATGGATGAATTTACTTAAATACGGCACGCTCAAGTGGAACTGTTCTGCCATATCTTCAAGTGTTACGGTCTGGTAATTTGCCTGCATGAAATTAATCATGCCAACCAGCCGCTCATCTCTCAAATTATCGTTTTTTTTTATGTCCGGCAGTTTGTTTACGCAGACACACAATGCGTGAATCGAAGCCGAAATAATATCTTCGTCAATGCCGACGCCCCAGAATACATCGCCCTGGCAGGTGATGCTTACATAGGCAATTGCCTTAGAAGAGGAGCCCTGAGTCAAAGCATGTTCTTCGTAGGTGGACAACTGGTAACTGATGCCAAAGAACTGCTTGATGGTGTTACTTACGGCATCTAAACGTCCGTTTCCGTTTGCATCCACAATAGTAGATTTGTCACCGCAGGTAATCGTTGCTTCTGCCATGATGCCATCCACCTGTTTGAAGTGGCATTCGGAAATCTGGAAGTAAGGTGTCGGGTTAATGTAATTGTCTTCAAAAATTTCATAAACCCACTGTGGAGACAGCTCTTTATGCTCCTCGTCGGAAACGTGTTTCATCAGATAGCCAACTTCTTCCCGCATCGCATCCGGCATAGAAATACCGAAGTTCTGTTTCAGAATATAGTTGACACCGCCCTTGCCTGACTGGCTGTTGATTCGGATTACGTCGCCGTCATAGGTACGTCCGACATCTTTAGGGTCAACCGGCAGATAAGGAACACTCCATGTTTTTAAATTCTTATCTTCACGCCACTGCATACCTTTGGCAATTGCGTCCTGATGGGAACCGGAGAATGCGGTAAATACCAAATCACCGGCATATGGCTGACGCTCATAAACATGCATTCTTGTAAATTTCTCATAATTTGCACGGATTTTTGGCATGTTGGAAAAATCCAGTTTCGGGTCAACGCCGTGTGTAAACATATTCATTGCCAAAGTAACAATGTCAACGTTACCGGTACGCTCACCGTTTCCAAACAGAGTACCTTCGATACGCTCGGCTCCTGCTAAAATACCAAGTTCTGCGGTTGCTACGCCACAGCCACGGTCGTTGTGCGGATGCAGACACAGGGTAACTGCATCACGGTATTTCAAATGTTTGTTGATGTATTCTACCTGAGTGGCAAATACATGAGGCATTGCATTCTCAACGGTAGCAGGGATGTTAATGATTGTTTTGTTTTCTTTCTTTGGCTGCCATACATCCAAAACAGCATTGCACACATCAACGGCATAATCCACTTCCGTTCCCGGAAAACTTTCCGGACTGTACTGGAAAGAGAAGTTTCCTTCGGTTTCGTCTGCCAATTTTTTCAAAAGCACCGCACCGTCAACGGCAATCTGTTTAATCTGCTCCTTGGATTTTTTAAATACCTGTTCACGTTGTGCAACCGATGTTGAGTTGTACAGATGAATAACTGCGTGAGGAGCACCTTTTACAGCCTCAAATGTTTTTTTAATAATGTGCTCTCTTGCCTGAGTCAGAACCTGAACGGTAACATCATCAGGAATCATGTTTTTCTCAATCAAAGCACGCATAAATTCGTATTCAGTTTCCGATGCAGCCGGGAAACCAACTTCGATTTCCTTGAATCCAATATCTACTAACATCTGGAAAAACTGTAATTTTTCGTCTAAACTCATTGGTTCAATCAACGCCTGGTTACCATCACGCAAATCGACGGAACACCAAATCGGCGGCTTTGTGATGGAATCTTTTTTTACCCAGTCATAGGTACATTCCGGTGGCATAAAATAGGCTTTTTCATACTTGTCAAAATTTTTCATGTTCAAATCCTCCATTTCTTTTCCTAATTAAAATACTGTTTTGCTGCAGGGGATTGGATGATTTGTGGTATAAATAAAAAAACTTCCGTGCCCCACAACCAATGTGGTTGTAGAGACGAAAGAGATAATCCTTCGCGGTACCACTCTACTTCATGTCCGATGGACATGCCCTCATCAGCACTAACATGCCTTTCCCTCATAACGGTGGGTGACCGGTACATTCTACTAAAGGTTCAAATGTACAGCTCAGAGGCGAGTTCACAACCATTCTTCTACTGCCTTTCACCAGCCGGCAGCTCTCTGAAAGAATAAAAGGAAGTTACTATTCCTCGTCATTGCCTTTTGCTATATGATATGTTATCATACTTTTAGCAAAAAGGAAATGATTAAATTTAATCATTTATATTGATTATTTTTAATCTACAGTGATAGCGTGCCGAAAGCTAACATTTATTCCTTCCTAAAACCGGGATTGGAGCTTCAATCATAAAGATATAAAAAAATAAAAAAAGTGCTTGACTTTTTGTGACGGCTGCGCTATTATAATACTTGCGTTGTACGTGTAGCTCAGCTGGATAGAGCACTTGGCTACGGACCAAGGTGTCGGGGG
>OHJA01001178.1_pt1 | contig 10688 bp, 8 predicted proteins | sample 1568441 | NCBI WGS metagenome assembly OHJA01 (sample SAMEA3879500, study PRJEB24766) | human gut metagenome | biome: human-associated habitat; feature: feces | place: USA | collected 1985/1987 | reverse complement strand
TTGGAAGCTTATGGAGCCAAAGCAGTTTCTGATATTCAATTTTATGAATATAAAATAGGACAAGATGAATGGAAGCAGATGAAAAATAACAAGTTAGAGATCAGCAAAGATTTTGATGATCTTGTTTGTATCAGGGCAGTTTCGAAGGCTGGAAGAGAAGGAGTGATCAGTCAGATTCCAGTGAGAGTATGGAAACAAAAACCAGAACTTGCAAAGATCCAATGTGATCAGGAACCTATTGGTGGATGGTATTCGAAAATTCCTGTTTTCTCATATGATCTGAAGGAAAAAGAAGGACCACAGGTGCATCTTTATGCGCAGCTTACAGATTTGAAGACAAAAGAGATACTGACAGGAATCGATCAGATTCCTAGGATCAGGAAGGATGGAAGATATCAGCTTGACATCTATACGAAAGATGAATCTGGAAATCGATCAGAACAACTCTACCAAACGACTTGTTTTGTGGATACAGATAATCCAGAGATTTTTGTTCGCTATCAAAATCCAAGATCAGAAATTTTAAAATACCAGAAAGCTCAGATCATAGTTAAGGATGAAAATCTGAAAAAGGGAAATATGATCTTAAGAACATCGGGGAAACAGGTAAAGCCATGGAAGTTGGAAGGTGATCATTATGAAACAGAAGTTATATTTTTAAAGGACGGAAAACAGACATTGTCTGTTCAGGCAGAAGATCTGGCAGGAAATAAGATGATCATACAGGAAAAGTCGTTTATCATTGATACACAAAAACCAAGGATTAAAATTCAAGGAATTGACAATGGAAGATCATATTCAAAGCCTGTAAAAATTCAAGTAGATGTGAAAGATCAAAATCTGAATCCAGATAAGACATATATTTATCTTAACGGAAAGAAGATGAATTCCGTTATGATCAAAAAGGATGGATATTATACCATTGATGTGAAAACTGAAGATCTTGCAGGAAATCAAAATAGGTGCAGCAGAAAATTTACTGTCAATCAAAAAGGCATACAGATTCATTTTCTGCAGGAGAATTTAAAGGAAAAACAGATATCAACAAAAAATCTGAAGCCAGGATTTCGCATTGAAAGTCTGGAACCAGTGCAGGTAATGGCATTTCTTGTGAATGGGCAAAAAAAGGAATATCAATGGAAAGAAGATAAAGTTTATATAAAAGATCCTATCACAGAAAATGGGAAATGCAGTGTCAGTCTGCATGTAAAAGACAGTGCCGGAAATGAAAAAACAAGTGAAGAAATACAGTTTTTTTATGACACACAAAAACCGGTGATCAAAATAGAAGGGCTTGATCAGAAATCTGAATGTGAATATGGAAAACAGATCAGCATTCTTCTGGAAAATAAAACAGATCAGTGGGAGAAGATTATTTTGGATGGAAAAGAACAAAAACTGGAACATCATAAGATTACATGGAAAGAATTGGCTCCTGGAAAGCATGTTCTTCATCTGAAAGCAGTGGATCAGGCAGGAAATAAAACTGATCAAAGGATCACATTTAAGATCACAAAAGTCCTTCCAAAAGCAGTGAAACAAATTGTGGTAAAACAAGATAAAATACCATCAAAAAAAGATGAAAAAAACCAAAAACATCCCAATTTATGGCTTTTATTTCTCATAGGAACAAGCATTTTCGTATCTGTAAAAATGTTTTGTAGTTATAGGAAATCTAGGCATTCTTGAATCTTTTTCATTCTATGTTATAATAAAGGTTACGTATATAGTTCAATCAAATGGAGGAATGGATATTATGGCAGAAGAAGTAAAAGAAACAAGAGAAGATTTCGAAGCACAGTTAGAAGAATCTTTAAATAAAGCATCAACAAATGAAGACGCAGTATGGAACCGTTTAGAGCAGATGAAAGAAGATGGGGATGTTCTGGCATTGACAGTTGGCGGTGTTGTAAATGGTGGAGTTATCGTTTATGTCGAAGGAATCCGTGGATTTATTCCAGCATCTTTATTATCAACAAAATATGTAGAAGATCTGAACGTATGGTTACAGAAAGATGTGGAAGCAAAGATCATCACAGTAGAACCAGAAGAACAGAGACTTGTTTTATCTGCAAAAGCTGTTGAGAAGGAAAAAGAAAGAAAAGAACGCGAGAATAAGATCAATGAATTAAAAGTTGGTACAGTTGTAGAAGGTACAGTTGAAAATATTATGCCATATGGAGCATTTGTTGATATCGGTGATGGAATCAGTGGATTAGTTCATATTTCACAGTTAAGCCAGAAGAGAGTAAAATCTCCAGAAGAAGTTGTGAAAGAAGGAGATGCTGTTACAGTTAAGATCATTAAAGTCGCAAATGGAAAAGTAAGTTTAAGTATCAAAGCATTAGAAGATGATAAAGAAGCAGCTAAGAAAGCAGAAGAAACTGGAGTGGAATACACAGAAGATGCAGCTGGAACAAGTCTTGGTGACTTACTTGCAAATATCAAATTATAGGAAGGAACATATATGGCAGGATCAGGTTTTGGCACAAATTTTCGAATTACAACATGGGGGGAAACTCATGGTGCAGGCGTAGGTGTCGTGGTAGATGGATGTCCGGCTGGATTACCTCTTGAGAGAGAAGATGTTCAGAAATATCTGGACCGCAGAAAACCAGGGCAGTCAAAGTATACAACACAGAGAAAAGAAGGAGATCAGGTTGAGATTCTTTCTGGTATCTTCGAAGGAAGAACAACAGGGACTCCAATCTCCATGGTTGTATATAACAAGGATCAGAGGTCTAAAGATTACAGCAATATCAAAGATATTTACCGTCCAGGACATGCAGATTTTACATTTGACATGAAATATGGATTCAGAGATTACCGCGGTGGCGGCAGATCTTCTGGACGAGAGACGATCGGACGTGTAGCAGCAGGAGCTGTAGCAGCGAAAGTTTTGAAAGAACTGGGAATTGAGATCAAAGCTTATGCAAAAGCGATCGCCGGAATTGAAGTATCTAAGGACTTTGCGGAGATGAATAACAATCCATTTAACATGCCAGATAAAGAGGCAGCAAAACTTGTACAGGAGAAAGCAGACCAGATGATCAAAGAGATGGATTCCATTGGTGGTATCATTGAATGTCAGATCAAAGGAATGCCAGTTGGAATCGGGGAAACCGTTTTTGATAAACTGGATGCAGAACTTTCGAAAGCCATTATGTCCATTGGATCAGTAAAAGGCTTCGAGATCGGAGATGGATTTGAGGCTGCCAACCTGCGAGGGTCAGAGAATAATGATGATTTTATCTGTGTTGATGGGAAGGTAGAAAAAGAGACAAATCATTCTGGAGGAGTTCTTGGAGGAATGAGTGATGGAAGTGCGATCGTATTCCGTGCAGCTATCAAACCGACACCATCGATCGCACAGACACAGAAGACAGTCAATCGTGATCTTGATAATGTAGAGATTGAAATTCATGGCCGTCATGATCCAATGATCGTGCCAAGAGCTGTAGTTGTGGTAGAATCAATGGCAGCTGTTACGATTCTTGATGGAGTTTTAAAGAATCTTGGTGCAACAATGGATAATATTAAGAAAATTTATGGTGAATAAGAATGTATGAATTAATCAAAAAAGACGGAAGAGCAAAAAGAGGCCGTTTAACAACGGTCCATGGTGTGATCGAAACACCGGTATTTATGAATGTCGGGACTGTGGCAGCGATCAAAGGTGCAGTCAGTACAGATGATCTCAAAGATATTGGAACACAGGTGGAGTTATCTAATACATATCATCTGCATGTAAGAACAGGAGATAAGCTGATCAAGGAATTTGGAGGGCTGCATAAGTTTATGCACTGGGACCGCCCAATCCTTACAGATTCTGGCGGATTTCAGGTGTTTTCATTGGCGAAGCTTCGTAAGATCAAAGAAGAAGGCGTTTCTTTTGCTTCTCATATTGATGGAAGAAAGATTTTCATGGGACCAGAAGAAAGTATGCAGATCCAGTCAAACTTAGGATCAACGATCGCGATGGCATTTGACGAATGTCCGCCACATCCTGCAACAAGAGAATATATGCAGAATTCTGTTGATCGTACAACAAGATGGTTGAGACGATGCAAAAAAGAGATGGACCGCTTAAATTCTCTGGAAGATACAGTCAATCCACATCAGATGTTATTTGGGATCAATCAGGGTGGAACATTTGAAGATATCCGAATCGAACACGCCAAAGAGATTTCCAAGATGGATCTAGATGGATATGCATTAGGTGGACTTGCGGTTGGAGAAACACATGAAGAGATGTACAATATCCTTGAAAAGACAGTGCCATATCTGCCAGAAGATAAACCAACTTACCTGATGGGGGTTGGAACACCGGTGAATATTTTAGAAGCAGTTGACCGTGGAGTTGATTTCTTTGATTGTGTATATCCAACAAGAAATGGCCGTCATGGACATGTATATACGAATCAGGGAAAACTTAATATGTTCAATAAAAAATACGAACTGGACCATCGCCCGATCGAAGAAGGATGCCAGTGCCCAGCCTGTAGAAGTTACAGCAGAGCCTATATTCGACATCTTTTAAAAGCAAAAGAAATGCTAGGAATGAGATTATGTGTCTTGCATAACTTGTATTTTTATAATACAATGATGAGTGAGATTCGTCAGGCAATCGAAGAAGGCAATTATAAGGAATACAAGAAACGTAAGATCGATGGCATGATGAACCAGTAATCTTATTAGAAAGATGGAGGAAGAAAATGGATCAGGTTACAATGACAATTCTAATGTTGGTTGTTTGTTTTGGATTAATGTACTTTTTAACGATCAGACCACAGAAGAAAAAAGAAGAAGAATTAAAACAGATGATGGAAACTCTGGAAGTTGGAGACAGCGTGTTGACAACAAGCGGATTTTACGGAGTTGTTGTAGATAAAGTTGATGAAACAACGATCATTGTTGAATTTGGTAACGACAAACATTGCCGTATCCCAATGGAGAAATCAGCAATCCAGGCAATGGAAAAAGCGAATGCATCATCATCTGAAGAATAAGATGAATATTTGATCAAAAGAAAAGAATCTGAGACAGAGAATAGTATCTGTATTTCAGATTCTTTTTTTGTTTCTTAATATTAATTCATCAGATCATCAATCAAATGATCTGGGACAAATAACGGTCCGCGTCCGGTTCCGATTTCGATATCTGGTTCCATGGAAGTCTGATCCTCCAGTTGCAAGAAGATCATATTCTTTCTGCCATTGGCGAAGTTTTGTGATCTGGCCGATATGATGGGAAGAATGATAAACTTCGATTCCTGCGAGCCCTTCTTCTTTCAGATCATGAATGAGATGTTTGGTATCTTCATTTGAGAATTTATATAAAAATGGATGTGCAAGAACCGGAATTCCGCCAGCATCAAGGATTAATCTTAAGCAATCTTTTGGATCAAAAAATGGTTTTGGAACATAATATTTACACTTTTCACCAAGATATTTGGAAAAAGCCTGATCCATGGAAGAACAAATGCCTTCTGAGATCAAAGTTCTTGCAAAGTGAGCTCGTGTGATCACAGTATGAGGATCACCATTTTGCAGTTTTTCAAGCGTGATCGGATAACCGTCTTTTTGAAAGAGTTCGATCATATCAAGATTTCTCTGAAACCGTTTGTCACGGAGCATGTTGAGAGTATGATTTAACTGCTGATCCTTATAGTTGATTCCGTATCCTAATACATGAATCTCACGATGAAGTGCATCACATGAAATTTCGATTCCAGGAATGAATTTCAGATCATCTGGAAGATCCATAGCAAGAATTTCCGGAATTCCATCGACAGTATCATGATCTGTCAGAGAAAATCCATATAATCCTTTTGCTATCACTTTTTGAACAATCTGTTTTGGCGTAAAAGTTCCATCGGAACAAGTAGAATGTATATGAAGATCGATCATAGGAAAACTCCTTTCGTATTTTTAATGTCAGTTTATCACAAAAGGTATAGATTCAAAATACCATTCATAGATTAAATAGAAAAAGGAGCAATTGTTATGGACATGGGGAAAAAGGGACTCTATATGATACAAAGTCTGGTATTTGCCTACATTGCCACAGGAATTTTATTGTGTCTTCTTGCATTTATCATCTATCAAAGCAATGCAGGAATGAAGATCGCGAATCTTGGGGTCACACTTACATATATTCTTGCATCTGTTTTTGCTGGCATGCTGATCGGAAGTAAGATCGGAAAAAAGAAGTTTTTATGGGGATTTGCAGCAGGAATGTTATACTTTATGATCTTGACTTTGATCTCGTGGATTTTTCAAAAAAATATCGTTCTGTTTTCCACAGAAAGGATCACAGCATGTTTCTTATGTATTGCAGGAGGAACTTTAGGTGGAATGCTTGCTATTTGAAAATGAATATGATACAATATAGCAAGTTATTTTATGAGAATCAGGAGGACGATAAGATGAAACATATTAAAACTCTGACAAATAAAACATTACAGAACACAGTGAAAAAAGGTGGATGTGGTGAATGCCAGACATCTTGCCAGTCAGCATGTAAAACATCTTGTACAGTAGGTAACCAGACCTGCGAACACAGCAAATAGTCAAATCGAACAAAGACTTTGTGCTTGAGGCGTTCCTTGTGGGCCGCCTCATTTTTTCGATGAAAGAAAATAACAGATAAAGGGAGAAAGAAACAATGGTTCACCAGTATAAAAATAATGGATATAACATGGTCCTTGATGTAGCAAGTGGATCTGTCCATGTGGTTGATGACCTGACATATGAGGTGATTGCTTTATATGAGGATCATACATTAGAAGAGATCATCAAAGAATTATCATCCTGGGATGAGAAAGATGTCAAAGAATCTTATGGAGAAGTTACAGAATTAAAAGATGCAGGTGTATTATTTACAGAAGACTGTTATGAAGAATACATTTGTGGATTCAAAGATAGACCAACAGTTGTAAAGGCACTCTGTCTTCATATTGCACATGATTGTAACCTTGCCTGCCGATACTGTTTCGCAGAAGAAGGAGAATACAAGGGAAGACGTGCATTAATGAGTGCTGAAGTCGGTAAGAAAGCATTAGATTTTCTTGTAGAGAATTCAGGAAACCGTAGAAATCTGGAAGTTGATTTCTTTGGTGGAGAGCCTTTGATGAACTTTGATGTAGTGAAAGAGATCGTTGCATATGGACGTTCTTTGGAAGAAACACATGATAAGAAGTTCCGTTTTACATTGACAACAAATGGTGTATTACTAAACGATGATATCATGGAATTTGCCAATAAAGAGATGGATAACGTTGTATTAAGTGTGGATGGAAGAAAAGAAGTTCACGATTACATGAGACCATTCCGTAATGGAAAAGGAAGCTATGATTTTATTATCGACAAATTCAAGAAATTTGCAGATAGCAGAAACCAGCAGAAATATTATGAAAGAGGAACTTTTACACATCATAATTTAGATTTCTCAAAAGACGTTATGCATTTAGCAGATGCAGGATTCGAACAGATTTCTGTAGAACCTGTTGTGGCACAGGATACAGCAGATTATGCGATCACAGAAGAGGATCTTCCAATTCTGATGGATGAATATGATCTTCTTGCAAAAGAGATGATCAAAAGAGAGAAGGAAGGAAAAGGATTTACCTTCTTCCACTTTATGATCGACTTAACAGGAGGGCCATGTGTTGCAAAACGTTTATCCGGATGTGGTTCAGGAACAGAATATCTTGCAGTGACTCCATGGGGAGATTTATATCCATGCCATCAGTTTGTAGGAGAAGAAGACTTCTTAATGGGTAATGTTTACGAAGGAGTCAAGAAAGATGAGATCGTCAAAGAATTCAAGGCATGTAATGTATACTCCAAAGAAGAATGTAAAAAATGTTTTGCAAGATTCTATTGCAGTGGTGGATGCAGTGCAAACTCTTATAACTTTAACGGTACGATCGATGGAACTTATGAGATCGGATGTAAATTAGAGCGCAAGAGGGTAGAATGTGCATTAATGGTAAAGGCAGCATTGGCATTAGAAGGGGAGACGGAGAATGAAGAAGCGTAATAGCAGTGGCAAGTATATTGCAGGGCTTATTTTACTGATCGCTTTGTGTGTATTTGGAGCATTTATCACAACCAAGGGAATTACAAAGAAGAAGATCGGTCGAGCAAGCAATATCGAACTTGGATTAGACCTTGCAGGTGGAGTTAGTATTACATATGAAGTAGATGGCAAGAATGTATCTGATAGTGATATGAAAGATACTGTATACAAACTTCAGAAGCGTGTAGAAGGGTACAGTACAGAAGCAGAAGTTTATCAGGAAGGAAAAGATCGTATCAATATCGAGATTCCTGGAGTGACAGATGCAAACAAGATTTTAGATGAGCTTGGTAAACCAGGAACACTTTCTTTTGCTGTCCAGAAACAGGTAAAAGTAAAGAAGAATGGAAAAACAACGACTCAGACAACATTAGATACTGTATTGACAGGTCAAAATGTTAAGAAAGCCAAAGCTGTAACTAATCAGAATCAGACAACTGGTAAGAAAGAATATTTAGTTGCACTTGAATTTGATGCTAAGGGAACAAAGGCATTTGCGAAAGCTACAAAAGCCAATATTGGAAAACCAATTTATATTATCTATGATAATCAGGTGATCAGTGCCCCAAATGTACAGGAAGCGATCACAAAAGGAGAATGTACGATCGATGGTATGGAAAGTTATGAAGCAGCAGAGAATTTAGCTTCATCAATTCGAATCGGTTCCTTACCAGTGAAATTAAACGAATTACGCTCTAACGTAGTATCTGCGAAATTAGGAGTGAATGCGATCCAGACAACGGTCAAAGCAGGAGTCATCGGATTTGTACTGGTATGCTTGATCATGATCGCATTTTATGCAGTGCCTGGTGTGATTGCGTGTGTGGCACTTGCGATCTATATGCTGATGATGTTATTAGCACTGAATGGATTTAATGCGACACTGACATTGCCGGGACTTGCAGGTATCATCCTCGGTATCGGTATGGCAGTTGATGCAAACGTTATCATTTATGCCAGAATTCAGGAAGAGATCGGGGCAGGAAAGAGTACAGGAGCAGCGATCAAATCTGGATTCGGAAAGGCAGCATCAGCGATCATCGATGGTAACGTTACAACATTGATCGCAGTATTAGTTTTATGGTTTAAAGGATCAGGAACGGTCAAAGGATTTGCTCAGACACTTGGAATGAGTGTATTGATCTCTATGTTTACAGCACTTGTGATCAGCCGATTCCTTGTATATGCGGCATATCATTTTGGACTTCACGACAAGAAATGGTATGGAAAACCAAGAACGATCAAAACAAGAGATTTTGTCCGTACAGGTAAGAAATACGTTGCAGTTGCAGGTGTGATCATTTTGATCGGACTTGCTGCACTTCCAATGAATCGAAGCAAGATTGGATCAATCTTGAATTATGATCTGGAATTTTCAGGTGGTACAGCATCTACGATCACATTCAAGGATGACCAGAAAGTCAATGATTCTCTGGAAAAACAGGTTGTGAAAGCTTACGAGAAAGTCAGCAAGTCAACCTCTGTTCAGAGTCAGAAAGTAAAAGCAAACAATCAGATGGTTGTAAAAAGTGTAGAATTGAATCTGAGTCAGAGAAAACAGATCGAAAATACATTAAAGAAAGATTATAAAGTAAAATCTGTAACAACAGAGAATATCAGTTCAACGATCAGTAATGAAATGCAAAGAGATGCATTTATTTCCGTTGTGATCTCAGCAATCTGTATGCTGATCTACATTGCGATTCGATTCAAAGACGTGAAGTTTGGATCCAGTGCGATCATCGCATTGATCAATGACGTATTGGTCGTATTTGCAGCATATTCTGTTGGAAGATTATCTGTTGGTGGAACATTTATCGCATGTATGTTAACGATCATTGGATATTCTATCAACTCAACGATCGTTATCTTTGACCGTATCCGTGAGAATCTGAAACTTCAGACGATCCGGACAAGAGATGATATCAAAGCACTTGTGAATCAGAGTATTTCAAGTACATTGGTTCGTACGATCAATACAAGTTTGACAACATTTGTTATGGTGTTAGCGTTATTCATCTGCGGAGTATCCTCCTTAAGAGAATTTGCATTAGCATTGATGGTGGGTGTGATCGGAGGAGCGTTCTCTTCTGTATTTTTAACTGGACCACTTTGGTATATGATGAAGACGCGAATTGGATCAGATGTGATCAAAGAAAATCAGGCAGCCAGTCAAGCACAGCCAGAGAAGATCACAGCAAATCCAAACCGCAAGAAAAAGAAGAAAAAGAAAAGAAAATAAAACATTCAAAAAGAGTATTCAGTAAATACTGGATGCTCTTTTTTATGAAAAATGGAGTAAGATGATGGAACAGTGGTATCTGTATAAGAAAAAGGCTAATTTTAATCAGATTGGAGAAAAATTTAACATAGATCCAGTGATCGCACGGCTGATCCGCAACAGGGATGTGGTTGGGGATGAACAAATACAGCAGTATCTGTATGGAGAACTTTCAGATATTTCAGATCCTTTTTTGATGAAAGGCGTCAAAGAAGGAGTTGAGATTTTGAAGCAAAAGGTACAAGAAGGGAAAACGATCCGTATTATTTCAGATTATGATGTAGATGGAGTTGTCTCAAATTACATTTTGTGGAAAGCGATTCAT
>OHJA01001171.1_pt1 | contig 10819 bp, 6 predicted proteins | sample 1568441 | NCBI WGS metagenome assembly OHJA01 (sample SAMEA3879500, study PRJEB24766) | human gut metagenome | biome: human-associated habitat; feature: feces | place: USA | collected 1985/1987 | reverse complement strand
ATTGGCTTTATGACCATGACCTTGGCATCATGGTAAAAACACTGACGGGGGTAAGATGAAATGGATTTAAGCCAAAGACTGGATGAGATGGAGCTTGCAATCCATAAGCCGTCTTTCCGAAAAGGAACAGGCCGCGCAAATGAGGTCAACTATTGGGTGTTTGATTATCCACCGGAAAAGGAACTGGAAGTTCGGGAGCGTGTAGAGTATCTGAAAAATAAAAACGACCGGGGCGATGATGATTTTGAGCTTGTGGTCTTTGACCTGTATGATATCATCATTGACTTTTTGGAAAAGAAAAACTTCATGGAAAAGTGCTATGACTTTGAAAAAAAACGAGGAATCGAGCGTATCGTCAAGGCAGTGACCAACTCCATGAAGGTAAATGACGATGACAGCCTGATCGTGCAATATATCAAAGAACATACGCCGGAGAATGCAGTCGTGTTCCTGACCGGCATCGGCAAGTGCTATCCGATTTTGCGCTCCCACAAGGTGCTTAACAACTTGCACCAGGCGTTTGTGCGCTGCCCGGTCGTGATGTTCTTTCCGGGGACCTATAATGAGCAGGAGCTGATTCTGTTCAATGAGATTAAAGACGATAACTATTACCGGGCATTCCGACTGGTAAAGTAATGGATGGAGGAAACTGTTATGCAGATCAAGGACATGTTCCGAAAGAAAATTGACCGTGAGATACAGGGCGTTATCATTGTCGGTCAGGGTGAAGAAACAAATGTAGCGCAGGAGCTGGAAGAGTACGTTGTGACCCGTGAGCTTCAGCGTCATTTTGCGGATTTCTTTGCAGCATATAAAAAAGGTATTCAGGGAACCACACCGAAAATGGGTGTCTGGATTTCCGGCTTCTTTGGAAGTGGTAAATCTCATTTCCTGAAAATTCTGTCCTATCTGCTTCAGAATAAACAGGTCGGAGACAAACATGCCATCGACTACTTTATCGAAGATCAGAAGATTACCAATCAGATGGTGCTGGCAGATATGCAGCTGGCAGCAAACACCCCATCAGATGTGATTCTTTTCAACATTGATTCCAAAAGCGATTCTAATGGCAAGGAAAATAAAGATGCCATTGTGAACGTATTCCTGAAAGTTTTCAATGAGATGCAGGGCTTCTGCGGTTCCATGCCGCACCTTGCCGACCTGGAGCGCAGGCTTTCCGAGGAAGGTCGTTTTGAAGAGTTTAAGGAAAAGTTTGAAGAAGAGTATGGCGATCCGTGGGAAAGCTCTCGTCAGGACTTCGATTTCATTCAGGATTCCGTTGTCGATGTTCTTTCTGACATGGATTTCATGAGCGAATCGGCTGCCCGTAACTGGTGCGAGAAAGCAACCGAGAGCTACCAGATCAGCATTGAGGATTTTGCTAAGCGTGTAAAATCTTATATTGATAAAAAAGGCAATAACCACCATGTTGTTTTCCTTGTGGATGAGATCGGTCAGTACATTGGTGATGATTCCAAGCTGATGCTGAACCTGCAGACAGTGACGGAAGAACTGGGCAAGGAGTGCATGGGCAAGGCTTGGGTAATCGTAACGAGCCAGCAGGATATCGACTCCATTACCAAGGTGAAGGGTAACGACTTCTCCAAGATTCAGGGACGTTTTGATACACGCCTTTCTCTATCCTCTGCCAATGTAGACGCTGTTATCAAAAAGCGTATTCTGGATAAGACTGAGACCGCAGCACAGAGCCTGCGTCTGCTCTATGACCAGAAAGCAACCATCATCAAAAATCTGATTGTCTTCAACGACGGTGTGGAGAAAAAACTGTACGCCAATGCAGAAGATTTTGCAGAGGTTTATCCTTTTGTTCCGTACCAGTTTAACTTGCTTGCCAGCGTGCTGACCAGCATTCGTACCCACGGTGCATCCGGCAAGCACCTGTCCGAGGGTGAACGTTCCATGCTGGCTCTGTTCAAAGAGTCTGCCATGCAGCTGATGGACGATGAGATGGGGGCAATCGTGCCGTTCTATCGGTTCTATGACGCATTGGAGAACTTCCTCGACCACAGCCACAGCAGCGTGATTATCCGCGCTTATGATAACAGCTATATCAACCCGGAAAAGAAGGAAAAAGATGTCTTTGCGATCAATGTGTTGAAGACCCTTTTCCTGATTAAATATGTTCTGGAGATCGAAGCCAACGTGGACAACATCGTCAGCCTGATGATTACCAACATTGACGATGATCGCATCTCTCTGAAAGCACAGGTGGAAGATGCACTGAAAGTGCTGATGCGCCAGATGCTGATCCAGAAGAATGGTTCCATCTATGTATTCCTGACCGATGAAGAACAGGAAATTAACAACGAAATCGAAAAAGAAAATGTGGAGATGCCGGAGGTCATCACGAAGATTGCGGAGATGATCTATGAGGATTTGATGAGATAAATGGGGAAGTTGTTCAGACAAGCAGCTTTGTGTTCTGCAATGACTTTTTCTCAAATTATAATAGCACCTTTGTTCAATTAGTTGGCGGAAAAAATGAAGCAGCAAAAGCTGCTATGTTTATTTCTGGTGAACACCGTTTTAATAAAACAAATGAACAACTAAGAGAAATTCAAGGGACACCTTATACTGCATACTGGGCGTCAGATGTTGTTTTGTCGGCATTTAAAAAGTCACATTTAGTTGGTGATGTTTCGGAACCTCGCGTTGGTATGGCAACCGCAAATAATGATAGATTCATTCGACTTTGGTTTGAGGTGAACCGTAACAAATTTGGAATTAATATCTCGTCAAGAAAAGAAGCTGTTGAGAGCCGAAAGAAATGGTTCCCGTTTGCTAAGGGAGGGGAACAGAGAAAATGGTACGGCAATAATGATACAGTAGTAAACTGGGAAAATGATGGGTTTGAAATTCAGAATTTCAAAGATGAAAAGACGGGTAGGATACGTTCACATAACTATAATCTGGATTATATATTCAGTTCTGCATTGACTTGGACTGTTATTGGAACAGAGAAGACCTCATTTAGATTTTGCCCGGTAGGATTTTTGTATTCTAACAGTGGATATGGACTGTTTTGCAATAATGAAAAGACAAAATACTATTTACTTGGATTTATGAACTCCAAAATAGCCGCTTCACTGTTAAAGATTCTCTCACCTTCGATGGGATTTGAATCTGGATATCTTAGAAAGTTGCCACTGATAGAGTCGGATTCTTTGGATAGTATAGTAGAGCGTGTTAAACATTGCATTGATGGCAGTAACGCAGAGTGGGACTCTTTTGAGATTTCTTGGGACTTTAAGAAACATCCCTTACTCCGTAACGTTTCCACGATTTCGGAGGCCTTTACCCAGTGGCAGTCAGAATGTGATGACCGTTTTAACCAGCTGAAAGCCAACGAGGAAGAACTGAACCGCATTTTTATTGACATTTACGGTTTGCAGGATGAACTGACCCCGGAAGTGGAAGAGAAAGATGTGACCGTGCGCAAGGCAGATTTGCAGCGGGATATCAAGAGCCTGCTCAGCTATGCCGTGGGCTGTATGTTTGGCCGTTACTCGCTGGATGTGCCCGGGCTTGTGCTGGCTGGCCAGCCCTTTGAAGAGAAGTTTGTCCACGCCAGCAATGCTGTGACCGGAACTGGTGTTTTAGGTGCACCGGGTCTGCTGCGTGCGCCGGGCGCACTGTACCTCCGCACCGAGGATGGCGTAAAACAGTGCACCTTTGCCCCGGATGTGGATAACGTGATCCCCATTACGGATGAGGAGTATCTGGAGGACGACATCATTGCACGCCTGTGCGACTGGCTGAAGGTGGTATACGGTGCAGATACGCTGGAAGCAAACCTCGATTACATTGCCAAGGCGCTGGGCAATAAGGGCACCACCAGCCGGGAGGTCATCCGCAACTACTTTGTGAACGACTTTTTCAAGGATCACTGCCAGACCTACTCGGTCACCGGCTCCGGCAAGCGGCCCATCTACTGGCTGTTCGACAGCGGCAAGCAGAACGGCTTTAAGGCACTGGTCTACCTCCACCGCTACACCCCGGATACCATCGGCACCCTGCGTGTGGACTATCTGCACAAGATGCAGCGTGTGTATGAATCCGAAATCAACCGGATGCAGGACATGATGGACCACACCACCAACGCCCGGGAAGCCGCTGCCGCCTCCAAGCGCAAGGACAAGCTGACCAAGCAGTTGAAGGAGTGCCGGGACTACGACGAAAAGATCAGCCATCTGGCACTTTCTCGTATTGCGCTGGACCTCGACGACGGCGTAAAGGTGAACTACCGCAAGCTCCAGACCGCCGCCGATGGCAAGTTCTACGAGGTGCTGGCGGATAGCAAGAACATCATGGTTAAAGAGAAAAAATAATTTGCTGGGAGAGGAGTATTTATGTGTCGATATAATGTTGATGCAACAGATGCACAGATTTTGTTAGGATACTCTGATTTATTTCCGGGAACAGCTCCAGAATTAATACCGGAAATACAAAAGTTAAATATGCACAAAGCGATTTCTATTATCTCAGAATTGATAACTCTAAGGCATGGCAAAATGAAGCCAATAAATGTATGTGGATATTCCATACAGCTTCCTTATGAAGCGTTCCTAAAAAAGATAATTCTATGTCTTGGCGATGCATCTTGTAAAGATTTGAGTACAAACCCGATTTTTAGGAAAAATCAGCACGTTATTTCGATTCAAATGCTTTTGATACTTCTAAAAAAGATTATAGCTTATGGAAACTATGAAACATTGAATCAGGTTGATTACAAGATCACCGATGCTGATTACGCAAAAATAATACAATTGCAACTTATTGTGGTTGATGAAGTTTGCCAAAATGAAGAGCATAGTTTTGACAGAGGTCATTTTATCTTTTCAACATATCATTTAAATCATCATCTGCCAGATTCTGGAAGATTTCTCCGAATGTATTATATGCTAGAAATCTTAAATAAAGATGCAGATAATTTTCCAGAAGATATAAGGGGCGAATACCGAAACTATTATGACGATTTTTCAACTAAATATGGAATAACGACAACACAATATACTTCGATACTGTTTTGCGAACTTCAACCGTATTATCTGGAAGAAAAACCCATCACTCATATGAGTGCGTGGCGAACAGTTGCTGATACTTATAAAAAAGCAGAAAATAGAGAAATATTTTCAAAAGCATTAGAACTGTTGTCAGCTAAACCCGAAGAACTACGTGATTGGGCAATTGAATCACAAGATCGTCAATGGGATTTTTCAAAATTTTTGGAAGCTCCATTTCTTCAAGATAATGAAGGACGATATATTTCGATTAGTGATTATACTCTCTCAAACGCATTTTTTGAAAAACTTTTTTGGCTAATTAGAGACTGCTATCCAGAAAATGATAGTAGAGCAATGGCTTTTTATGGGCGGTTGTTCGAAAGATATGTTCAAGAAATCGCCCACAATATGAAAAATCCAGATTATACTTTCATAAATGAGTTTTCAATCGATAGTAGAAATAGTAAATCAAAATCTTCTGATGCATACCTTCAAAAAACAAATCGCCTATTGGTTATTGAGGCAAAGGGATTTTCTAATTTAAGTTCAGTAATGGCAAAAAATAGTGCTGTTGATAAAAACAATAGTAAACTTTTTGTGTGTCCAATTTTAGAAGCAGATGCGTTTTGTACAAAGGCACTCCAAAATGGAAGGTTTGCCGATGTGACTGAGATGTATATAGTCAGTGTCACTATGGATAATATTGAAGCAAATCCATTTTACTATGAAAAAATTTTTAAAGAAATCGAAAGCAAAAAGACTTGTACTAAAGTAGTGGGTTACTTTAATTTTAGTATTGCAGACTATGAAATGCTCATGTGCGCCGCAGAAGATGGAGCAGATGTATTTGAACTGCTTAAGGAGTATTTTTCACTGAAAGAACTTCCTCCATTTGGGAATTACTTAAGAGAAAAAATGCCGAAACTGTCTACAATGACAGATTTTATGAAGCACTGGTATAATGAAGCGTGCTCAAAAATGATGTCAATGTTAAAATAATTTCAAGGGAAATTGATATGGCAGAATTGAACCTGAAACAAATTATAGACCGCCTGAATGCGGAATTTACCGGGGAGACCCGGAAACTGGTTTTCTGGTACGATGACAAGGCAGACTTTGCCGAGGATCTGGAAAACGTGGAACTGGAAAATGCAAAGCTCTACCACCTCCAGCCCGATAACCAGTTCTATACCAAATACTTTCTGGAACGGGTGGACACCACCACCAATTACCTTGTCTACGCCCCGTTCCCCAAGCCCGATGTGCGGGAAAACCACTTGGAGGACACCCTGCTGTACTCCCGGCGGTTCTTTGCCGACCGTGCCTCACTGCTGTCGGTAGACCTTGGCATTGAGGAAAAGTATAAGCCTATCCTCGAAAAGCACATCAAGTTCTTTGCCGATAAAAAGCGCACCCAGCGGTTCTACGATCTGGAGATCGAGAACTTCAACGAGGAAAACATCCTCACCGGGCTGCTCAGCGCCATCTGCAAAGCACGCACCTGCTCCTTTGAGGAGGTGGTGCGGATCGTGCTCACTGAGAGCAGCCTGTCGGAAAATGCCTACTTGCAGCAGTTTGAACAGTACGATCTGCTGCCGTCCTTCTGGCGGCTGTGCGAGCAGCATTTTGGCTATACGGACGTAAAACCCACGCTGGAACGGCTGCTGGTGACCCTTTTCGTCACCTATACCGCCCGCTATGTGCAGACGGAGCTGCCTGCGGCGTGGAAGTCCTTTGTGTCCTACAAGGCAGGCAACATCATTGCCTTCCTCGACAGCCTGATGAACAGCGTCCTCTACCGGGATAAGTACGATGAACTTTCGGATCATGTGGCAAAGGGGCTGAACGTCTATCAGGCGTTCTCCGGCTGCCGTGCCGATGATCTGGTGGAGTGCGATACCTTCCTTGCGGTGGATCAGGTGCTGGTCAAGTGGCTGATGGGGCGGCTCCTTGCCGAGGATACTGGGGCAAAGCTCAACGAGCTGACCATCCCGGAGGTGTGCGAAAAGCGTGCCAAGATGCACTTTGGCAGAAAGACCGACAAGACCTACCGGTTGCTGCAAAGCGCCTATTGCATGGTGCAGGCGGCAAACTATCGCAGCGCCGAGGGCTTCAAAGCCATTGTGGACCGGTATCTGTCTGCAGATCATCAGATAGACCAGCAGTACCGGAAGTTCTACTTCTATTACGACAAGCTGGAAAACACCGAAGCCTTTGAACCGCTGCGGGAGCTGGTGGAGAACATCTACACCAACGAATATCTTGCCACCCTTCTCCCGGCATGGAACGAGGGGCTCCGGCAGGAGGAAGCTTTGGCAGTGCTGCCCTTGCAGCGAGATTTCTACAACGCCAACCTGCGCTACGCCAAGGAGCGTACCGTGGTCATTATCTCCGATGCCATGCGGTATGAGGTAGGGCAGGAGCTTTTTGCCCGGATGCAGGATGACCCCAAGTGCTCGGCGCAGTTGAGCGTGCAGTTGGGCGTGCTGCCCTCCTACACCCGGCTGGGCATGGCTGCGCTTCTCCCGCACCGCACGCTGGAAATGACCGATGACTTTCAGGTTCTGGTGGATGGCACCCTCTGCGATACGCTGGCAGGGCGTCAGCAGGTGCTGCAAAACTATGTGCCGGACAGTGTCTGCATCCAGTTTGACGAGATCAAGAGCATGAAGGTGGCAGACCTGCGGGATGTCCTTACCAAGCGGCAGGTCATCTATGTGTACCACAACCAGATCGATGCCCGTGGCGACAAGCCCAACACCGAGGATGAGGTGTTCAACGCCTGTGAGGAAGCCGTGCAGGAGATCATGGATCTGATCCGCCGCATCAATGGCAGCGGAAACACCCATCACTTTATCGTAACGGCAGACCACGGCTTTATCTATAAGCGGGATAAGCTGTCCGAGAGCGAGAAAATCGCAGGCAAGAGCATGGAAAATGCTTTTGTCAACCGCCGCTTTGTGGTGTCCGCTGCTCCGCTTCAGGATGACGGCATCGGGCACATGAGCATGGGCACAGTACTGGGCAACCAGGATGCCAAGGTGGTTTCCTACCCGGTCAGCAGCAACGTGTTCAAGGTTGCTGGCGGCGGTGCCAACTACGTCCACGGCGGCTCCTCGCCGCAGGAGATGCTGGTGCCAGTGCTGGATATCAAAATGGAGCGTGGACATCAGGAGACCAAGAATGCAGAGATCGCACTGGTCAGCATTCTCCACAAGATCACGAATCTGATCACCTCCATGGATTTTGTCCAGTCGGAAGCCGTCAGCGATACTGTGAAACCGGCAAAGTACCGGGTGTTCTTTATCTCGGAGGACAACGAGAAGATCTCCAACGAAAACACCTATGTGGCAGACAACCGGGAGCTCAGCGCACAAAAGCGTATTTTCCGGCTGCGTTTTACCTTTAAGAACAAGAAGTACGACAAGGACAAACAGTATTATCTTGTGGTCTACGATGAGGATACAGGTCTGGAACAGTGGCGCCATCCGGTGATGATGGATATTGCTTTTGCAGACGATTTTGGCTTTGGATTCTAACAAAAAGGAAGGCGGGTACACCGTATGCTAATGATGGATCAGGCAGCAGAGGGAAACCGGGAAGAACTGCGCCGGAAACTGCGGGAAAACTTTGATGGTCGCATCGTCCGCAAGGATCTGACCAAAAAGATCAAGGAAGGTGCCAACGTACCGGTCTATGTGCTGGAGTTTCTGCTGGGGCAGTATTGCAGCTCGGACGATGAGGAGATCATCGAGCAGGGCGTGCAGAACGTAAAGCATATTCTGGCAGATAACTTTGTGCGCCCGGATGAGGCGCAGAAGGTGCTTTCTCAGTTGCGTCGGAACGGCAGCCACACCATTATCGATATGGTGACCGTGCATCTGGACATCAAGAAAGACTGCTTCTTTGCAGAGTTTTCCAATCTGGGGCTCTCCAATGTGCCCATTACGGATGACTACCCGGAAAAATTTGACCGTTTGCTTTGTGGTGGTATCTGGTGCATCGTCCAACTGGAATATGAATCCGAGGGTGACAGTACCTTTGGTATGGAAGATCTTGACAGAGAACCCCGGCAGAAAAAGCAGAAAGATGTTTCGCCTATCAGCATCCGCAAGCTGACCCCCATCCAGATGCCCCATATCGACATTGAGGAAGTGCGCGCTGGACGTAAAGCCTTCACGCAGGACGAGTGGATGGATGTAATGCTGCGTTCTTGCGGTTATGAGCCGGAGCAGTTGAACCAGCGGGAGAAATGGCTCCTTTTGGCTCGTATGCTGCCGCTGGTGGAGAACAACTTCAACCTCTGCGAGCTTGGTCCTCGCAGCACCGGTAAATCCCACATCTATAAGGAAATCAGCCCTAACAGCATTCTGGTGTCCGGTGGACAGACGACTGTGGCAAACCTGTTCTACAATATGGGACGAAAGACTGTTGGTCTGGTGGGTCTGTGGGACTGTGTGGCTTTTGATGAGGTTGCTGGTATCAAGTTCAAGGACAAAGACGGCATCCAGATCATGAAGGACTATATGGCTTCCGGCTCCTTCGCCCGTGGCAAAGAGGAAAAGGCAGCCTCGGCCTCGATGGTCTTTGTGGGAAATATTAACCAGAGTGTGGATGTGCTGCTAAAAACCTCCAGCTTGTTTGACCCGTTCCCGCCTGAAATGGGAACAGACACTGCATTTTTGGATCGCTTGCATTGTTACATTCCCGGCTGGGAGATTCCAAAATTCCGCCCGGAGCATTTCACCAACGACTACGGCTTCATCACGGATTATCTTGCTGAGTTTATCCGGGAACTGCGTAAGGAGCAGTACGGTGATGCACTAGATAAGTATTTCCGCCTTGGAAAGAATCTGAACCAGCGCGATACGATTGCTGTTCGTAAGATTGTAGGCGGCTATGTGAAATTGCTTTATCCGGATGGAGAATTCACGAAGGAACAGATTGAAGAAATTCTTGTATTTGCACTGGAAATGCGCCGTCGCGTCAAAGAGCAGCTGAAAAAGCTGGGTGGAATGGAGTTCTATGATGTGAACTTCAGCTATATCGACCTTGATACCTTTGAAGAAAAATTTGTCTCTGTGCCAGAGCAGGGCGGCGGCAAACTCATTCCTGATGGTATCTGCAATCCGGGACAGGTATATACCGTAAGTCAGGGCAAGTCCGGCATGATCGGTGTATTCCGCCTTGAAAGCCAGATGCTGCCCGGCAACGGAAAATTTGAACGCACTGGCCTTGGCAGCGACCGTGACTGCAAGGAATCCACGAATACGGCGTTCAATTTCCTGAAAGCTAACGGAAATCGTATCAGTGGCAGCATCAGCACCACGATGCGGGATTACATCATCAACTATCAGGATTTACAAGGCATTGGCATGACCGGAAAGCTGGCATTGCCTACATTGATTGCACTATGCAGCATCGCTCTTGGACGGCCTACAGTCAGTACACTTGCCGTGCTGGGAGAAATCAGTATTAGCGGCACGATTCTGAAAGTGGACGAGCTTGCCAATAGTTTGCAGGTGTGCCTCGATAGCGGAGCAAAGAAAGTGCTGCTTCCGATTACCAGTGCAGCAGACCTTGGCACCGTGCCGCCGGAGCTGGTAGGGAGTTTTAATCTGATTTTCTACAGCAGTGCGGAAGATGCGGTGTTTAAGGCGTTGGGGGTAGAGTAATTGAAGAAAGGTCTAATTGGACTTATGGATTCATAAAAGTAGTTATAAAAACAAAAAAGAGGAAGTGCTGAAAGTTTATCGATCTCGGCACTTCCTTTTCTTAATCATCTATCCACTCAA
>OHJA01001168.1_pt1 | contig 10866 bp, 9 predicted proteins | sample 1568441 | NCBI WGS metagenome assembly OHJA01 (sample SAMEA3879500, study PRJEB24766) | human gut metagenome | biome: human-associated habitat; feature: feces | place: USA | collected 1985/1987 | reverse complement strand
CCAAGAAGGGCAGACTTGGTACGTATTTTTTTGTCCATAACCGCCGGAGTTCCGCGCTGTACATAGTTTCCACTCATGATGGCAATGACGTAGTCTGCACCCGTGATATTCCTTGTCTGCATGATGTGGTATTCATGACCATTGTGAAACGGATTGTATTCGCAAATGATAGCTGCTGTTTTCATAAAATATCCTTTCGAGATTCCTTATTTGAATCGTTTATTTTGTAAATGTATTATAAATCACAAATGAATAAAAGTAAAATTGCACAAAAAATGAAAAATGAGCAACAAGTATCTTGTCAGAGAAAACAAAAAAATGTAGAATAGAATATAGATTTTTCTGGAAATGTACAACGAAAAATACAAATACTATTATTGTATACAAAGAAATGATGTTGTATAATTTAACAAGATTAAATTCATCTTTTTGGAAAGTTGAAAGGAGCAACGCGAAAAATGAGTGTTATTGATGAGATTAAAAACAAGGCAAAAGCAAATAAGAAAACTGTTGTACTGCCTGAAACTACAGACATGAGAACATTAACAGCAGCAGCAGAGGTTATCAGTGAAGAGATCGCTGATATTATTTTAGTTGGAAAAGAAGACGAGATTAAGGCAAAAGCAGAAGCAGAAGGATTAGATTTAGCCAAAGCTTCTTTTGTTGATCCAGAGAACTGTGATCATTTAAATACATATATCGAATCTTTGTGTGAAGCAAGAAAGAGCAAAGGACTGCTTCCAGAAGATGCAAAAGAGATCCTGTTATCCAACCCACTGTTCTTCGGAGCAACAATGGTAAGAGTTGGAGATGCAGACGGAATGGTAGCAGGAGCGATCAACTCTTCTGCAAACGTACTTCGTGCAGCACTTCAGGTTGTTAAGACTGCACCTGGTACAGAAATCGTATCAGCCTTCATGTTAATGGATACACAGGCTAAAGATATGGGTGAAAACGGATGTTTCGTATTCGCTGACTGTGGACTGAACCAGAATCCAAATCCAGAACAGTTAGCAGCAATCGCTTCAAGCTCAGCTAAGACATTTGAGCAGTTGATCGGAGCAACACCTAGAGTTGCAATGTTATCCCATTCTACATGTGGAAGTGCAAAACATGACGATGTAACAAAAGTTGTAGAAGCAACAAACATCGCTAAAGAAAAATACCCTCAGTACCTGATCTGTGGAGAATTACAGCTTGACGCAGCGATCGTACCAGAAGTTGCAGCAAGTAAGGCTCCAAGAAGTGAAGTTGCTGGTAAAGCGAACGTATTAGTATTCCCAGACTTAGATGCTGGTAACATTGGATATAAATTAGTACAGAGATTAGGTGGAGCACAGGCATTCGGACCTATCACACAGGGAATCGCAAAACCGGTCAATGACTTATCACGTGGATGTGTAGCATCAGATATCGTTGGTGCAGTAGCGATCACATGTGTACAGGCAGCAGCACTGGAAGCAGATAAATAAGAAAAATATAAGGAGAATCATAGTTCATGAAAGTTTTAGTTATCAACTGCGGAAGCTCATCATTAAAATATCAGTTAATCGATTCAGAGACAGAAAGTGTTTTAGCAAAAGGATTATGTGAAAGAATCGGAATTGATGGAGCATTAACACATCAGCCAGCGGGAAAAGACAAGATCAAATCTACACCAGCTATGCCAGATCATAAGACAGCGATCGGAATCGTTATCGACCAGCTGACAGATAAAGAAAACGGAGTTGTAGAAAGTCTTGATGAGATCGGAGCTGTAGGACATCGTATTGTTCACGGTGGAGAGAAATTCACAAAATCATGCCTGATCACAGATGAAGTTATCAAAGAAGTTGAAGAATGCAGCGTATTCGCACCACTTCATAACCCAGCGGGACTGATCGGAGTTCGTGCATGTCAGGAATTAATGCCAGGACTTCCAATGGTAGCAGTATTTGATACAGCATTCCATCAGACGATGCCACCAGAAGCTTATATTTATGGTCTTCCATACGAGTATTATGAAAAATATGCTGTTCGTCGTTACGGTTTCCATGGAACATCTCACAAATATGTTTCTTTAAGAGCAGCTGAAATCCTTGGTAAAAAACCAGAAGATTTAAAAATCGTTGTATGCCACCTTGGTAATGGTGCTTCAATCTCAGCTTCTATCGGTGGCAAGTGTGTAGATACATCTATGGGTCTTACTCCACTTGAAGGTCTTATTATGGGTACTCGTTCAGGTGATCTTGATCCAGCTATTATCGAATACCTTTGCAACCATGAGCATCTTACAGTAAGCGAAATGCTTAATATTCTTAACAAGAAGTCAGGTGTACTTGGTATGTCAGGTGGTATTTCTTCTGACTTCAGAGATCTTAACGCAGCAGCTAACGAAGGCAATGAAGTAGCTAAGGTTACACTTGAAGCTTATGCTTACAGAGTAGCTAAGTACATCGGTTCTTATACAGCAGCTATGAATGGTGTTGATGCTATCACATTTACAGCTGGTGTTGGTGAAAATGCAGCTTGGTTAAGACCAATGGTATGTAAATATCTTGGATTCCTCGGAGTTGAACTTGATGAAGCAGCTTCACAGAAGGCTTGCGGTGTTGAAGGCATCATCTCTACACCAGAATCAAAGGTTAAGCTTTGCGTAATTCCTACAAATGAAGAACTTGCTATTGCAAGAGAAACATTAGCACTTGTAAAGTAATTAACGACATATGTTAATTGATTAAATATATTACGATTGAATATATTGTGCGGTTTAATATATTGCGATTAAATATATTAAATTAGTTATTGACAAACCAATATCAGGTGCGTATAATAGACCAAGTGTGGTAAGCGTTATGCTTATTTACTATATATAGTATGAATTGGAGACAATTATGCTAATTGATTTAAGAGAGCTTTTATCCGGTTCACAGGATGAGAAGAGTTATAAAGCAGATATTGAGATGAATACATTTAATACAGGTTCTTCTGATTATGATATAATTGATAAGCCTGCGGTTGATGTTATCATTAAGAAGCTAGGTAAGAATAAGCTTTCTATTAAGGCTGATTCTTATGTTACCCTTAGTATTCCTTGTGACAGATGCTTAGAGCCAGTTGATACACGCGTTGACTATACGGTTGATGAGATTGTTGACTTTAATGATAACGCATCCGAGGAAGAAGCAAAAGAAGAAAAAGACTATATTGATGGATACGACCTCGACGTGGACAAGTTAGTTTTCGGCGAAATACTGATATCCATGCCGGGAAAGACCTTATGTAAGGAGGACTGCAAAGGAATTTGTCTGATTTGCGGTGCGAATCTGAACAAAGGAGAGTGCGGTTGTGACAGGGATATCCTGGATCCAAGAATGTCTGTTTTCAAAGATATTTTAAAGAATTTTAAGGAGGTGTAACCGAATGTCAATTTGTCCTAAGAATAAATCTTCAAAGGCTAGAAGAGATAAGAGAAGAGCTAATTGGAAGATGAGCGCTCCTAATCTCGTAAAGTGCAGCAAGTGTGGTGCATTAATGATGCCTCATAGAGTATGTAAGTCTTGTGGCTCATACAACAAGAAAGAAATCGTTACTGTAGATTAATTTCTATAGAGTAACTTATTTAATGAGTCTGTCCTTTAGAGGGCAGGCTCATTTTTTATGCCTTTCGTGTACGTTTCTAATAAATGAAAGTTTCTAATCTGCCTGGATGGTGGGACGGATACGGCTAAGACCAAAGGTGTTCCTGTTCATAGATATATTCTTTTTGGATCCTTATTAAGAATATAGGTAAAATACATTCTTAGCATATGCTTTCTTTTAAGCTTTGCTTGCATAAATAGCATTTTAGTAGTATATTTAAAAGGCATAATTTATATAAGGAATGGTATATTTATGATAAAAGTTGCACTTGATGCTATGGGTGGAGATAATGCCCCTGGCGAGATTGTTAAAGGTGCGGTAGATGCCGTAAATACAAGCAAAGAATGTTTTGTATATCTTGTTGGAAAAGAAGATGTTGTTAATAATGAACTTTCCAAATATACTTATAGCAAAGAACAGATAGAAGTTGTTAATGCTACAGAGGTTATAGAAACAGGTGAGCCACCTGTTATGGCTATAAGACATAAGAAAGATTCATCTTTGGTTAAGGCTCTTAATATGGTTAAGAATAAGGAAGCTGATGCTTTCGTATCAGCAGGAAGTTCTGGTGCTATATTAGTTGGTGGACAGGTTATTGTTGGACGTCTTCCAGGCGTTGAAAGACCACCAATAGGTGCGATTGTTCCTACTGATAAAGGCTGTGTGCTGATAGTTGACAGTGGGGCTAATGTTGATGCCAGACCAGCTTTTCTTGTGCAGTGGGCTAAGATGGGTTCTATATATATGGAGAACTGTCTTGGGATTAAGAAGCCAAGAGTAGCGATAGTTAATGTTGGTCTTGAAGAGGAGAAAGGCAACCAGCTTGTTAAGGAGACATTTCCACTTCTTAAAGCGTGTGATGATATTAACTTTATAGGAAGCATTGAAGCAAGAGAGATACCAAGAAGCGGTGCAGATGTTATCGTGTGTGATGCATTTGTTGGTAATGTTATATTAAAGCTTTACGAGGGTCTTGCTGGTACAATTATATCAAAGATTAAGGGTGCATTTTATTCTAATCTTAAGTCAAAGATTGGAGCAATGCTTGTTAAGGACTCAATTAAGAGTACACTTAAGACTATGGATGCATCAGAGTATGGTGGAGCACCACTTATAGGTCTTAATGGTCTTGTTGTTAAGACACACGGAAGTGCCAAAGCTAAAGAGGTAAAGAATTCAATTCTTCAATGCGTGACATTTTCAAAAAGCAATATTAATGAGCAGATTGTTGAGTCACTTTCGCATATGCCGGAATTAACAGAAGAATAGATATAATATTTATAGTAGTACAAGGATGTACATTATATTTATAAAAGTAGTACAAGAACGGATATTATATTTATAATAGTAATACAAGAATAGATGTTATATTTATAATAAGAATATCAGATTTAGAATTGTGTATAACGCCTGATATATATTGATATTCATATAATTAAGATATCAGGTCAGAATGGAGGATTTATATGGAATTTCAGAAGTTACAGAGAATTATTGCAGATGTACTTAATATAAGCGAGGATAAGATTACTAAAGAATCAGCATTTGTTGATGACCTTAAGGCAGATTCTTTAGATGTATTCCAGATTATAACAGAGATTGAAGACCAGTTCGGTATTCAGATTCCAGACGATGCAATTGAGAATATTGTTACTGTAGGAGATGCAGCAACTCAGATTCAGAATGCACTTGCTAAATAATTAATATAAAGAATATTGGTGTTGATATAGCAGGGGTCTATAATATGTGTCAATAGAGCATTAATTTATAAGTGTGCATATTACACGGATAAATTAATGCTTTTTTATGTAACAGGAAATTTTGATAGAATTCCCTGTTACATATAAAGTAATCTGGCAGGATTTTATCTGACTGTATTTTCTTTTTTGAATAAATTGGACATAATTATAAGATTGACACCAGATTGGAGATTGAATGTATAATAAGAATTTATCTGAATTAATGGATAAAATTAATTATCAGTTTAAAGATATTAATCTTTTAAAAAATGCACTTACTCACAGCTCTTATGCTAATGAGAAGACGATTAAGAAGTATAAAGATAATGAAAGACTTGAGTTCCTTGGTGATGCGGTTCTAGAACTTACATCAAGTGATTACATTTATAAGAATTACAGCAATATGAATGAGGGCCAGATGACAAGACTTCGTGCAAGTATTGTATGTGAACCTACACTTGCTATATGTGCAAGAGCTATTGGAATTGATAATTTCATAATGTTAGGTAAAGGTGAGGAATTAACAGGCGGAAGAAAGAGAGATTCTATAGTATCAGATGCCTGTGAAGCGGTAATAGGAGCAATATATCTGGATGGTGGTTTTGCTAATGCAAAAGAATTCGTTAAATCATTTATTCTTAATGATTTGGAAAGCAAGCAACTCTTTTATGATAGCAAAACTATTTTACAGGAAGTTGTACAGGCGGCACATAAGGAAGTTGTATACGAGATTATAGGAGAATCAGGACCAGAGCACGACAAAGACTTTATTGCAAGTGCGAAGGTCGATGGAATGTTCCACGTTACAGCCAAGGGTCATACCAAGAAGCACGCTGAACAGCACGCGGCATATGAGGCACTTGTGGAATTAAAGAAGCAGGGATATGAATTTCCTATAAGAAAATAGCAAAGGAATTGTATATATGTATTTAAAGAGTATAGAGGTTCAGGGTTTTAAGTCATTTGCCAATAAGATAGTATTTGACTTTCATAACGGAATTACAGGCATTGTAGGTCCTAATGGCTCTGGGAAAAGTAATGTTGCCGATGCTGTAAGATGGGTTCTTGGTGAACAAAGTGCGAAGCAGCTTCGTGGGGCGAAAATGGAAGATGTCATATTTGCAGGAACACAGAACCGTAAACCTGTTGGTTTTGCGTATGTTGCAATAACACTTGATAATAGTGACCATGCGCTTCCTGTTGAATATGATGAAGTTACGGTATCAAGAAGAGTGTACCGTTCAGGGGAAAGTGAATACAAGATTAACGGACATACCTGCCGATTAAAAGATGTAACAGAGATGTTCTATGATACGGGTATCGGTAAAGAAGGTTATTCAATTATCGGACAGGGACAGATTGATAAAATTCTTAGTGGTAAACCTGAGGAGCGCAGGGAGCTTTTTGACGAGGCGGCAGGTATTGTTAAATTTAAACGCCGTAAAGCTGCGGCTATTAAGAAGCTTGACAATGAAAGAAATAATCTTGTCCGTGTTAATGATATTTTATCAGAGCTTGAAAAGCAGGTTGGACCATTACAGGTACAGTCTGAGAAAGCCAAGGAATATCTTAATTTAAAGTCAGATTTGAAAAAATATGATGTCAACGCATTTTTATTAGAAACTGACCGTATAAGAAAAGAAATTGCTGAGCTTGATAATAAAATAGAGATTGCTGATAATGATCTGGCTGGCTCAAGAAATGAATATGATGCTACTAAGGCAGAATATGAAGCGGCTGAGAACCAGCTTAATGAGCTTAATCTTACAATTGAGCAGACTAATCAGGTATCTTCTGCATTAGAGCTTGATAACCAGAAGTTCAAGGGTGAGATTAATCTGTTTGAGGAACAGGTTAAGACATTTAACGCTAACAAGCAGCTTCATTCTGAGAGAATTAATGACATTGAGAAGGATAAGACTGCCAAGACAGCTTCGTTTAATGAATTAAAGAAGCAGGCAGAGGCGATTAATACAGAGATTAATGAATATAACACAAAGCTTAATGTCATTAATGAGGAAGCTGAGGCTGTAAAGGCTGAGATAGACGGAATATCAGGACAGATAGAGAACCGTCAGACACTTATATATGATAATCTGACAGAACAGTCATCTATCAAAGCAGAGAACCAGAAGTTCATTACAATGCTTGAACAGCTTGAAATCCGTAAATCGCAGTTAAACAGCAGGATAATAACTGGAAAAAGTGATGAAACAGCACAAAGACAGGTAATAGCTTCTATTACTTCACAGTTAAAAGAATGTGATGTTAATATAAGCAGTATTAATGCTTCAATTGCACAAGCCAATGCCAATGTAACATCTATTAAGGGGGTAATAACGGAGAAGACACAGGAACTTGACAAGCTTACCCAGGATTATCATAGAAGCAAGTCAAGACTTGAATCTTTAGTTAATATAACTGAACGATATGACGGATATGGCAACAGTATCCGTAAGATAATGGAATTAAAGGACAGTAACCCTGGTATTCTTGGTGTTATCGCAGATATTATTAAAGTGGAGAAGCAGTATGAAACTGCTATTGAAACTGCACTTGGTGGAACAATCCAGAACATAGTTACTGATAAAGAGAATACTGCTAAGGAGCTTATTAATTACCTTAAAGTAAATAAGCTTGGCCGTGCAACATTTTTACCACTCAATGCTATTCATTCAAGAAATACATTAGAGAACGATAACTGCATTAATGAGAAGGGTGTTGTTGGAGTTGCCAGCAATCTTGTAAGGGTGTCTTTTGAATATGAAGGACTTGCAAAGTATCTGCTTGGACGTATTCTTGTAGTTGATAATATAGAAAATGCTCTGGTAATTGCAAGAAAGTATAAATATTCATTAAGAATTGTAACACTTGAAGGTGAGCAGCTTAATCCAGGCGGTTCAATGACAGGTGGTGCTTTTAAGAATTCAAGCAACCTTCTTGGACGAAGAAGAGAGATTGAAGAACTTAAGACAGAAGTTTCAAGCATAAGCAAGACAATAACAGAAACCAAAGCTTCTATATCAGAGCTTAGAAGTGAAGTCGGTAAGAACAGGGATAATCTTGACCAGTTAAATAAACAGCAAAGAGAGACACACATTAAGAAGAATACTTTAGATGTAACTCTTAAGCAGGCTGATAACAAGTTAAAAGAGATAATTGATGGATATTCAAATGCAGTAAATGAACAGGCTGGAATAGATGCTGAGATATCAAAGGTCAACAGTGATAAACAGCAGGTAAGTGGAAGCCTTAATGTGCTTGACAGCGAGAATGAGGCTTCAAGAAAAGAGATTGAGAACCTTAATAAGCTGCTTGAAGAAAAGAAAGCGAATGAGGCGGCAGTATCACTTAAGCTTGAGAATTTAAAGATATCACATTCATCAGTTGAACAGAAAGCTGCATTTATTAATGAAAATATTCAAAGACTTTCTGATGAGATTAATAGTCTTGATAATGAAAAAGAGAGTATTAACGATAAGATAAAACAGACAGCAGAATTAATAAAGACTAAACAGCAGGAAATAACTGATGTTAAGGATAATATTGAAAAGACAGTTAAAGAGCTTGAAGCTAACAACGATAAGCTGTCCAAGCTAAAGGCTGACAAAGAAAAGGTTACTGCAAGCCATAAGGAGTTCTTTAAGAAAAGAGAAACCCTTAATGAGCAGATTATCCTTCTTGAAAAAGAAAGTATGCGTCTTCATAACCAGCACGATAAGCTTGATGAATCTAATGATTCGCTTGTTGATTATATGTGGAATGAGTATGAGCTTACATACAGCTATGCATTGGAATTAAAGAGTGATGAATTAACTAATCTTAATGACTTAAGAAAGCAGATTAATATACTTAAAGCTTCTATTAAGAAACTTGGCGATGTAAATGTTAATGCCATTGAAGAATATAAAGAAGTAAGCGAGCGTTATACTTTCTTAAAGACACAGCACGATGATATGATTGAGGCTGAACAGTCGCTTATGAAGGTTATAACAGAACTTGATAATGGAATGAGAACACAGTTTACTGCCAAATTTGAAGAGATAAAAGTAGAATTTGATAAGGTATTCAAGGAATTATTCGGCGGTGGACGTGGTACAATTGAACTTGTGGAAGATGAAGATATACTTGAAGCTGGCATTATAATTGTATCCCAGCCACCAGGAAAGAAGCTCCAGAATATGATGCAGTTATCAGGTGGAGAAAAGGCTCTTACAGCAATTGCGTTATTATTTGCCATACAGAACTTAAAGCCATCACCATTCTGTCTTCTTGATGAAATTGAAGCTGCACTTGATGATTCTAATGTTGGAAGATATGCTAATTATCTTCATAAGCTTACAAAGCATACACAGTTTATTGTAATTACCCACAGACGTGGAACTATGGCTGCGGCAGACAGATTATATGGTATTACTATGCAGGAGAAGGGTGTATCAACTCTTGTTTCTGTAGACCTTATTGCCAATGATCTGAATGAGCCTAAAGAAAGGAAGAGTTAATATGGGACTTTTTAGTAAACTTAAAGAAGGTCTTACAAAGACCAGAGATAATATCGTATCGGGCATTGATAATATATTTAATGGCTTTTCTTCAATTGATGATGATTTCTACGAAGAACTTGAAGAAACTCTTATTATGGGAGATATTGGTGTCAGGGCAACTGATGAGATTATTGAAGACCTTAAGGCTAAGGTTAAAGAGAATAAAATAAAAGACCCTAAAGATTGCAAGCAGTTATTGATTGATACAATCAAAGAGAAGATGAACCTTGGACCCAATGCATATGAATTTGAGAATACTAAGTCAATTGTTATGCTTATTGGTGTTAATGGTGTTGGAAAGACTACCTCTGTAGGAAAGCTTGCAGGCCATTTAAAAGAGCAGAACAAAAAGGTTGTCCTTGCTGCGGCTGATACATTCAGGGCTGCTGCCATTGAACAGCTTACAGAATGGGCTAACAGGGTAGGTGCAGATATAATTGCACAGAATGAGGGCTCTGACCCAGCGGCTGTAATATATGATTCTATAGCAGCGGCAAAAGCAAGGCACGCAGATGTTCTTTTATGTGATACAGCCGGAAGGCTTCAGAATAAGAAAAATCTTATGGAAGAATTACGCAAGATTGACAGAGTTATTGAAAGAGAGTATGCTGATGCGTATAGGGAAAATCTTATAGTCCTTGATGCGACAACTGGTCAGAACGCACTTTCACAGTTACGCGAATTCAATGATGTAACTAATATAACAGGAATTATTCTTACTAAGATGGACGGAACAGCTAAGGGTGGTATCGCCGTTGCTATTCAGGCAGAATTTGGAATACCTGTTAAGTACATTGGTGTAGGTGAGCAGGTTAAGGATTTACAAAAATTTGACTCAGATACATTTGTCAACGCATTATTTGATACATCAGATAATGAAGAAGATGATGATTAATGTAATATTTTAATTCAATTAATGATATTTTATATTGATAATTAGATTAATGGTGTATATTATTGTT
>OHJA01001128.1_pt1 | contig 11232 bp, 8 predicted proteins | sample 1568441 | NCBI WGS metagenome assembly OHJA01 (sample SAMEA3879500, study PRJEB24766) | human gut metagenome | biome: human-associated habitat; feature: feces | place: USA | collected 1985/1987 | reverse complement strand
CACTGGACGCCCCACACCTTGAAATTCCTGCTGGTGGGGCTGGCCCTCTATGGCTGCGCCGCCGCGCTCTATTTCTCCACGAAAGAGAACCGGCGGCCCGGCGAGGAACACGGCTCGGCCAGATGGGGCAGCGTCCGTCAGCTCTGCGCCAAGTACCGGGACAAAGACCCCTTTCAAAATACGCTCCTGACCCAAAACCTACGCATGGGCCTCAACGGAAAGAAGCACCGGCGCAACCTCCTGCAAATCGTGATCGGCGGCTCCGGGGCGGGCAAGACCCGCTTTTTCTGCAAGCCTAATCTCATGCAGGCAAATTGCAGTTTTCTTGTGACAGATCCCAAGGGAGAAATGCTCCGGGCCGTCGCCCCGCTGCTCATTCAGAAGGGCTATGTAATCAAGGTGTTCGACCTGATTGACCCGGCCCACTCCGATTCCTTCAATCCGTTCCCCTACATCAAGGACGACAAGGACGCTATGAAGCTGGTGAATAATCTTATCAAAAACACCACACCCAAGAACGCCAGCAGCAATGACCCCTTTTGGGAGAAGTCCGAGATAGCCCTGGACACGGCGCTCATTCTGTACCTGCTCCATGAAGCTCCCCCGGAGGAGCAAAACCTTGAAATGGTCATGTATATGATCGAGAACGGCGGGGCCAGGGAGGACAGCGACGATTTTCAATCCCCCCTTGACCTGCTCTTTGAGGCGCTGGAGGAGGAGGACCCGGATCACATCGCCGTCCGGGAGTACAAAATCTTCAAGCAGGCGGCGGGCAAAACGGCGAAAAGTATCTTAATTTCCGCCGCCGTCCGCCTGTCCGCCTTTATCCTCCCGCAGATCGTAGGCATCACCAGCCGGGACGATATGGAACTGGGACAGATGGGGGACCGCAAACAAGCCGTCTTTGCCATCATCCCGGACAATGACGGCACATTTAACTACCTTGTAGGTATGCTCTACACCTGCGCCTTTCAAGCCCTCTACTATCAGGCGGACAAGGTACACCAGGGGGCGCTGCCAGTCCCCGTCCGTCTGATGATGGACGAGTTTTGCAACGTGTCCCTGCCGGACGACTTCGGCAAACTGCAAGCCACCATGCGCTCCCGCAACATCATGTCCACCATCGTCCTGCAAAACATATCGGCTCTAAAGGCCCTGTTCAAAGACGATTGGGAGGGCCTGATGGGTAATGCAGATACGCTGGTATATCTCGGCGGGAATGAGCAAAGTACGCACAAATACATTTCCGAAATGCTGGGGAAAGAAACCATCGGAACCCGGAACCAGAGCATTTCCAAAGGCTCCCACGGCTCCACATCCACCAGCCACCAGCAGACCGGCCGCGAACTTTTGACCCCCGATGAAGTCCGGGCGATGGATAACGACTATGCCATCGTCTTTATCCGGGGCGAGAGGCCGGTCATTGACCGCAAATATGACATTCTCAAGCACCCCCATATCAAGCTTACCGAGGACGGCGGGGCCGCCCCCTACATCCATTATCCCGGCCTGACCTTTGAGCAGGAGGATCTGTCCCTGCCCTTCGACGGCCTGGACAATATTGAAATCATTGACGAGGAGGACTTTCACCATGAAAAAGACCGTTGACACCATTTCCGCCAGCCGCCAGCGCAAGGCCAAGCGCCGCTACTTCGGGGCTGTCCTGGCCCTGACCCTCTGCGCGGCCCTGACCTGTCCGGCCCTGGCTGCCGGGAGCGACCCGCTGACCATTGTAAATAATCTTTCTGATTTCATTTTCAATATCATCAAGGCCGTGGGCGTGATCGTTCTGGGCTGGGGCATCGTCCAGGTGGGTATGTCCATCCAGTCCCATGACGCCAGCCAGCGCACCCAGGGCTTCCTGTGCCTGTTCGGCGGCTTGATGATCGCTTTTGCCAAGGAGATTTTGACCGCCATCGGCGCGATCTGACCCATCCGGGGGCGGGCCGTCCGGCCTGCTCCCTACATTATCATATATTGTCGAAAAATGCGTCTCGAATTGAGACGCATTTGGGGAGGTGACTATGCTTTGAGCGATAACTGGATCGTCGGCAACCTGCAATCGGCCTTTGAAACCTGGAACGGCAAAATTTCCGAGATATGGAGCCTTATCACCACCACGCCCCAGGCGTTCCACGGCGGGGCCATCTGGACGACCATCGTGACCATCAATGAGGCGCTGAAAGCCGTGGGTTACGGCCTGCTGGTGCTGTTCTTCGCCATGAGCGTGTTCCAGTCCGCCGTCTCCTTCCGGGACTTCCAGCGCCCGGAATTTGTACTGCGGCACTTTATCCGCTTTCTGCTGGCAAAACTGGCCGTCGGCTCCGCGATGGACATTATGACGGGCATTTTCTCCGTGTGCGGGAGCGTGGTACAGACCGTGATGAACAGCATCGGCGGTATGGCCTCGGCCAGTGTCAGCGTCCCCCAGGAGATCGTTGACGCCATCGAGGGGGTGGGCTTTCTGGCCAGCATCCCGTTGTGGCTGGTCTGCCTGCTGGGCAGCCTGTTCATCACCATCATGTCCTTTATCCTGATCCTCACCGTGTATGGGCGCTTTTTCCGTCTGTACTTCTACACCGCCCTGGCCCCGATCCCGCTGGCGTCCTTCGCCGGGGAAGGCACCAGCTTCGCCGGGAAAGCCTTTTTGAAAAGCTATATCGGCGTTTGCATGGAGGGTGCGGTCATTGTCCTGGCCTGCCTCATTTTCTCCGCTTTTATGTCCAGCGGGACGCCGGTGGTAGATACGACCCTCTCCGCCGTCACCATGAGCTGGCAGTACATCGGGGAAACGATCTTCAATATGCTTGTCCTCGTTGGACTGGTGAAGGGCGCCGAGCGCATTGTCAGGGAGATGTTCGGACTGTAAGAATTTGTCGAAATGCGTCTCAATTTGAGACGCATTAAGGAGGAATTACAACATGGAAATCAAAATCCCCAAGGAAGTGCGGGCGCACAAGGAGACCATATTCTTCGGCCTGTCCGCCCGGCAGTTCATTTGCGCGGTGCTGGCCGTGGCGGTGGCCGTGGGCGTGTACTTCCTTATCAAACACGTTGTCGGCCCGGAGACGGCAAGCTGGGCCTGCATCGTGGCGGCGGCTCCCGTGGCCGTCACCGGCTTTTTCCAGTACAACGGCCTGACCTTTGAGCAATTCGCCTGGGCCTGGCTCAAATCTCAGATCCTCTGCGCCGGGCCGCGCACCTTCCAGTCGGAAAATATCTACTGCAAGGCGCTGACAAGGAAGGGAGTGCATGACTATGATTAAGACGTTAGCCGCCGCCAACAAGAGCGAGAGAGAGCATTTCAAAATCCCCCGCAGCGTCCAGCAGTCCATACCCATCCAGCGCATCTATCGGGACGGGATATGGATGGTGAACGGAAAATACAGCCGGACGTGGCGCTTCGCGGACATTAACTACTCCGTAGCGTCCCATGAGGATCAACAGGAAATGTTTTTGTCCTACTGCGGCGTCCTCAACAGCCTGCCTACCGGGGCCACGGCGAAAATCACCATCAACAACCGCCGTCTCAACGGCACCGACTTCCAGCACAGCGTCCTCATGCGGCTGAAAGGGGACGGCCTGGACAAGTACCGGCAGGAGTACAACGGCATCCTCATGGAGAAGGCCGTGGAGAGCAACAACCTCATTCAAGATAAATACATCACCATTTCCGTTGAGCGGAAGAACATCGAGGAGGCCCGCACCTTCTTCAAGCGGGTGGACATTGACCTGGGAAAGAGCTTCGGCAAGCTGGACAGCGGGGCCAAGGCCCTGGACAACCATGAACGGCTCCGCATTTTCCATGACTTTTTCCGCCCCGGCGAGGAACAGGACTTCCGCATCGACTTGTCCGAGGCTATGAAGCGGGGACACAGCTTCAAGGACGCCATCGCCCCGGATGGGATGCAGTTCAAGGCCGACCACTTCGAGATCGGCGGGAAGGTGGGCCGGGTGCTGTTCCTCCGGGAGTACGCCAGCTACATCAAAGACCGCATGATAACCGACCTGTCCGACTTCTCCCGGAACCTCATGCTATCCATCGACATTCTCCCCGTTCCCACCAACGAGGCCATCAAGGAAATGCAGGCCCGGATTTTGGGAGTGGAGAGCGACATTACCCGCTGGCAGCAGAAGCAGAACGCCAACAACAACTTTACCGCCACCGTCCCCTATGAGCTGGAGCAGCTTCGGGCGGAAAACAAGGAGTTTCTGGATGACCTCTCCACCCGCGACCAGCGGATGATCTTCGCCAACGTCACGTTGGTACACATGGCCGACACGCTGGAGCAGTTGGACGCCGATACCGAGACCCTGCAATCCATCGGCAACGAGAGCCTTTGCCAGTTCTCCGTCCTCCGCTATCAACAGGAGGACGGCTTAAACACGGCCCTGCCCTATGGCCTGCGCCGTGTCAAGACCACCCGCACCCTCACCACCGAAAGCACCGCTGTCCTTATGCCCTTTAGAGTGCAGGAGATCCAGGACGCGGGCGGTATTTATTATGGTGTAAACGCCGTAAGCCGCAACCTTCTAATCTGCAACCGAAAGCGGCTCCTGAACCCCCACGGCTTTATCCTGGGCGTGTCCGGCTCCGGCAAATCCTTCAGCATGAAGGAGGCCATCACCTTTATCGCCCTTTCTACCAACGATGATATTATCATCATTGACGCAGAAAGAGAATACGGCGACCTGATCCGCGCCCTGGGCGGGGTGGTCATTGAGATTTCCCCCAGCAGCCCCCACCACATCAATCCGCTGGAAATTGCCAGGGGCTACGGCACCGGCGAGAACCCGGTGGCGATGAAGTCCGAGCTGATGATGAGCATTTGCGAGCAGCAGATGGGCGCGGGCCAGTTGGGGGCCTTCCACAAGTCCATCATTGACCGCTGTACCGCCAATGTGTACCACGACCTAATCAAGAGCGGCGGCAAGGCCCGTCAGCCGATCCTGTCCGACTGGCGAAACGAGGTCAAGCGGCAGGAGGAACGGGAGGCCCAGGAGCTGGCCCTCGCGTCGGAGCTTTTCGTGGAGGGCAGCTTGAATATGTTTGCCCATGAGACCAACGTGGATATTGCCAACCGCATCGTATCCTTTGACTTGTATGAAATGGGAGAACAGTTGAAACCGACGGCTCTCAACGTCACTCTGGAGACCATTCAAAACCGTGTGGCGGCTAACCGGCTGGCCGGGAAGTACACATGGGTATTCGTGGATGAGGTGTATCTGTTCTTCCGCTACCACTATTCGGCGCAGTTCCTCTATAAGTGCTGGAAGCGGTTTCGCAAGTATGCCGCCGCCATGACCGCCGCCACGCAGAACGTAGAGGAATGTCTGCGCTCCGACACCGCCCGGCTCATGTTCGCCAACAGTGAGTTTCTGGTGCTGCTGAACCAGGCGGCCACCGACCGGGCGGAGCTTGCCAAGCTGCTGAACATCTCCGCAAACCAAATGTCCTACATCACCAGCGCCGAGGCCGGTCACGGCCTGATCCGGGTGGGCGGCTCCATCGTCCCCTTCGCCAACGAGTTCCCCAGGGACACGGAACTTTACCGCTTGATGACCACTACCCCCGGTGACAAGTAAAAATCCTGTCGAAATGCGTCTCAATTTGAGACGCATTTCGACCTCTTTTTTATATGGAGAACAACATGAAGAAAATCAAGGAAAAGCCCAAGACAGGCAAGGCCAAGGGGACGAAAAGCAAATCCCAGCCTGCCCTTGCCCCCAGGCAGGCGGCCAAGCTGATGAAGGACAAGTACCTCCGCCAGTTTGACCAGCGCCAGGAGGGGCGGGAGAGCGAGACCACCCAGGCCATCGACCAGTTGGAGGACGGCGGGCAGTTTGTGGCGGACGAGCTGGCCGTCCATACCCAGCCCCACCGTTCCCGCCAGCGTGACAGACGCATCAAGGAGAAACCACAGCCTGGACAGGAGGCCACCAAGCAGGCACCGGGGCCGGACGGCCCGCCGCCCCCGGAGGGGCCGCCAACAGCCCAGGAACGGCCCACAGCCGCTACTCCCAAGGAGAGGACGGCGCAAATCAAGACCCGGCAGGCGGAAGCGGCCAGCGGCGGCAAAACGCCCCCACGGACAGCCGACCAGCCGCCCCAGGCTGTCCAGACCATCAAGGAGCGCCCTGCCAGCGCCATTAAGAGCGGCAAGGGACAGCCGCAGGCACCCATCATCAAAGAGCGGGGGGCATACCGGCCAGCCCCGCCGCCTGGAACAGTACGACAGGCCGGGCCAGACCCCAGCCGCCAGAGGATGGAGCGGCCCGGCCAGCGGCCCCCCACAGCGCCCCAGGGGAGGGGGCGGGAGAGGCCGGTATCGTCCAACATTCCCACCCGGCCCATGCAGACCGTCCAGCGGCGGGGCCTTTCCAGCCAGCCGGGAACTTCCGCAGGCAGGGCCGCACAGAGTACCCAGGCCGTCCAGACCACCAAAACCGTCCCCGGCGAGGGGCGGCAGTTCCCACGGGGCAGGGCCAGCCCCAAAGCCCCCGTACCCAAGCGCCGGGGTATCGTCGCCCCGGCCCCTCCGGGCCGCTGGACAGACCGCCCAGCGGCGTATGACCCAACAGGCCGTGAAGCGGGCGGGAAAAGCGGCGAAAAACACAGCGGCGGCCAGACGAGTAGTGCAGGCTGTGACAAAGGCTGTCGCCTCCTTGGTCAGTTCTCTTATAGGGCTGGTGGGCGGCGGCATCCTTTTGATCGTGCTGGTAGTGGTCATTATTATCGCCGCCGTCGCCAACTCGCCCTTTGGCCTGTTCTTTGCCGAGGAACGCAGCGCCCCGGACACCGTTTCCGTGGCCGAGGCCGTTGGGACGGTGAACGTGGCCTATAATACCAAGCTGGAGGAATTGCAGGCCGGGGACTATGACAGTATAGATGTGACCGGCGCCGCCGCTGACTGGCCCGACGTGCTGGCCGTATTCGCCGCCCGGTACGCCGGGGCGGAGGACGGTATTGACGTGGCCACCCTGGACGCTGACCGTGTGAGCAAGTTGACCGCCACCTTTTGGGATATGACGGCCCTGACCTCAACGGTGGAGACCATCGACCACCCGGACAGCGACCCGGACGATGATACGGATGATAGCTGGACGGAACGCATTTTGCACCTCACCATCACCGCCAAGACCGCCGAGGACATGAAAACGGCCTACGGTTTCACCGCCTATCAGATTTCCGCCCTGGATGAATTGCTGGCAGACCGGGCCGCGCTGTCCTCCCTGGCCGGGAGCCTTGCCATCACAAATGCGGATGTACGGGAGGTGCTGGCGGCCTTGCCCGCTGATTTGGAACAGGCCCGCCGGGACACCGTACAGACTGCCCTTCAGCTTGTAGGGAAAGTCAACTACTTTTGGGGCGGAAAGAGCCGCGCCATTGGCTGGGACTCCCGCTGGGGGCAGCTTACCAAGGTGTGGGCCGCTGGCAGCTCCACCACAGGCACCTACCGCCCCTTCGGGCTTGACTGTTCCGGTTTTGTTGATTGGACGTTCAACAACAGCCTGGGCTATATCATAGGCCACGGAGGGGGTGTTATCATGCAGCACCGATACTGTACCGATATTTCGCAGAGCGCGGCCCAACCCGGAGACCTGGCTTTTTATCCTGACGATAGCCATATCGGGATCATCGTTGGCAGAAATGAGGCTGGAAAGCTGTTGGTCTGCCATTGTGCCAGTGGACAGAATAATGTTGTTATTACCGAGTTTTCCGTGTCCGGCTTTACCGCCGTGGGCAGGCCGGACATTTTTGACTGACAGGAGGCGGGCCATGACGGAATATGAAAAGCTGATAACAGCGGAGCAGATTGCCCACACTGTTGAAATTACGGAATGTCTGACTGGAAAAACGGGGATGGCAAACACTTGCGCCGGTAGAGTGGCCCTGTTCTATGGCGCAGAGGATGGAAACGATGATAAGATTGTTACGCCCAGGACATTCAGCAGACAGTTCAAAATTACAGCGGCCATATTGGGATAAGGCAGCCGACCATCCCACGAAAATCGTCGGAAAATGCGTCTCAACTTGAGACACGTTTTAAGGCCCCATACTGGCAAATTTGCTGGTACGGGGCCTGTTTTTTATTTTTCTGCAAGATTGATAAGTTTTTTCGCATACTCAACGGTGTATACTTTGCCACCAGATGGCTTATTCAGATAGCAGATACACACGCTGCTGTAATCTGCCAGGTGTCTATTGCGCTCGAACATACAATCTCTTGTATATTCCTGGGATGTATAGACAACTTTGTTTGCCTGTCTCTCTCCCAATGAGTTCTCTGTCCAATATGTTTGACAAACCTACACTTCCTCGCTGTGGCGTATCAAGTGATCTTACTGAACATATGGCGCACCTTGTCCAGGCGGCTGTTTGGACGGCGGGGCTGGATGACCGGCTGACCGACAGCGGCCTGATATCCTTTCAGCTCTGTAAGGCATACGCTCCGCCCGTTGGTGTAAAAGGCCAGATCAGTACGGTATGCCTGTATACAGCGGGCGGGAATCTCGCCAGTAAAGACAACTTCATCCTTTTTTACCTGGGCCGTTTCGATGGTGGCACAGTATTTCGGTGCATCATGATAAGCCCTGGAAAGGTATTCCTGGGGCGCATAGAGGATGAAGGAGAGATAAGGTTCCAGCAGCTGCGTCCCCGATTCCTTCAATGCCTGTTCCAATACAATCGGGGCCAATGAGCGGAAGTCCGCCGGCGTGCTGACCGGACTGTAATAAAGCCCGTATTCAAAGCAAATCTTACAGTCCGTTACGTTCCAGCCGAACAAGCCCTGCTCCAGCCCGTAACGGATACCATCCCTGACAGCGTTTTGAAAACTCTGGTTCAAGTATCCCAGCGAAACCCGGCTCTCGTATTGTACACCGGAGCCAAGCGAGAGTGGTGTAACAGACAGTCCTATGGATGCCCAAAACGGGTTGGGCGGCACCTCGATATGGATGGTGTGGCTGGCTGCTTTGAGCGGCCGCTCCATATAAATGACGGAGGGTTCCTTTACCACTGTTTCAAGCTTGTATTTTTCCGACAGCAAAGCGGAAACAACCTCCAACTGCACCCGGCCCAAAAAAGAAAGAATGATCTCATGGGTGATGGAATCCACTTCGCAACGCAAAAGCGGGTCAGTATCCGCAAGTTGCGTAAGAGCGTCCAGCAGCCGTTCTCTTTGCGCTGCCGTTTTCGGCGCAATCGTCGTCCGCAGCATGGGGAGGGGGTCCTCGCGCCACCTTTTACGAGGGAGCCGGGTTTGGTCCCCTAATACATCGTTTAACCTCACGCTGTCGCTGGGAAGGATAACAATTTCACCCTGATAAGCGGTGTCTGTCCGAACAATTTCCCCTTTGGATGGAATACGCATCTCTGTGATTTTCAGCTTTTCTCTCCCGGCCAGGGCCACCGTATCCCGCAGGCGCAGCGTTCCGCTGTATAACCGTAGATAGACACGCCGCTGGCCGCAATCGGTGTACTCAACCTTGAAAACGCTGCCGCATAGGGCGGCGCCCCCCTGTTCCCCAATCGGTTGGAACAGCCCTGTCACCGCATCCATCAACGGTTGAATGCCAAGGCCCTTTTTGGCGCTGCCATGATAGACCGGAAACAGGGAGGCTTCTTGAACCCGCCGCTGTTCCTCCCGCGCAAGTTTTTCCCGGCTGATTGGTTCTCCTGCGATATACTTTTCCAATAATTCATCGTTATTTTCGATGACCGCATCCCATGCTTCTATGTCGGTATTTTCCTCCAGGACTATTTCCGGGGACAGCGACACCGTCTGCTTGATGATAATATCGGCGGAGAGCTTATCCCGAACAGACTGAACCACGCTCTGCAAATCAACGCCAGCCTGGTCGATCTTGTTGATAAAGATAACGGTGGGAATGTTCATTTTCCGCAGGGCATGGAACAGAATACGGGTCTGGGCCTGCACGCCATCTTTAGCGGAGATCACCAAGATGGCCCCATCTAAAACAGCCAAAGAGCGGTACACCTCCGCCAAAAAATCCATGTGGCCGGGCGTATCCACAATGTTAACTTTACATCTGTGCCACTGGAAGGAAGTGACTGCCGCTTGAATGGTAATCCCACGCTGCCGCTCCAAAAACATGGTGTCCGTCCTCGTTGTCCCTTTTTCGACGCTCCCCGGTTCTGAAATGGCTCCGCTGGCATATAGCAGGCTCTCCGTCAAGGTCGTCTTTCCAGCGTCTACATGGGCCAACAGACCAGCACATATATGTTTTTTCGTTTTTTCAGGCTTCTGTTCGCCCATAAAAACGCCTCCCTTCTGATGGCATAATATTGAATTATACCACAAAAGGAGGCGTTGGTCGAGATGCTGTTGCACTCGGTTCAATATAAACTTATCGCATAGGAAGTTTAGGATAGATGTGAATGCTAACTTCTCCACCTGGTGTACGGTAAGCAGTGATCCGTTCCATAACAATCTTCCATAAACGATTCTTTTCTTCAACAGAAAGCTGTGGATAGCTGTCGAGAATGTGCTGTGTTGTCGGAATTATTTCTTTCTCTACATCATGAATATCTTTTTGAGCCCCCTGTTTTTTCAGCAACTCATTTTCAGCTGCCTGAACTTTATGTATTTCTCTGGTTAAGGTATCATTTCGCTTTGTAAACATTTCTATTGTATAAATACCCTTCTCCAGATATTCACATATCTTATCCTGCTGTAACTGAAGCTCTGTAAGTTGCTCTCTTACAATACTCAATGCCGTCTCCGTAGAGTCCGTTTGTGCTACCTTATCTTCCTTTATTTTAATAGTGTACTCACCCCACCATTGAGACATGGCTTTCACCACTTCTGCTTCAAGAAAATCACATTTTATAGTCCGACAATTACATCCACGAGTTGGACATCTGTACCATGGAGAAGTGTTTTGGGTCTTCGCCGGAACATTCCGCTTCATTACTGCTCCACACTTTTCACAAAAAAGAATTGTTGCAAATGGATTCATAAGTTTTTTATCCTTATGAACTGATGCGTGATTACGACTGCTCTGAACTGCTTTTACTCGATCCCACTGTTCCTGATCTATAATTGGCTCATGTAATCCTTCATACAACTCATAGTCTTTACTGGTAACTCTTTTCTTAGTAAGCATCCCGTCTTTAACTACTCGCTTTGTAGGTTCATGTTTCCAGCGGATCATTCCCAAATAAACTTCATTATTTAAGATATTTGTGATGGATGTTTGCCCCCATGT
>OHJA01001113.1_pt1 | contig 11377 bp, 12 predicted proteins | sample 1568441 | NCBI WGS metagenome assembly OHJA01 (sample SAMEA3879500, study PRJEB24766) | human gut metagenome | biome: human-associated habitat; feature: feces | place: USA | collected 1985/1987 | reverse complement strand
AAAACTCCGTATGCGGCAGCAGCCGGCACCACAGCGCATAGTCTTCCGCCGGGCTGAATTCTTCTTCATACCGGATATGATGCTGTTGTAAAACGCTTTTTCTTATCATTGCCGCAGGGTGCGTCAGGGCGCAGACCGTCATCAGTGACAATTTAATCGCATGGCTGGTTTCGGGATTATGCGATGCTTTATTTTGGGGGATTTTCAAAACCCGGCCGCTGACAACGCCGACTTCAGGGTGGGCGTCCAGATATGCGGTCTCCTTTTCAAGCCTTTCGGGGAGCGAAATGTCGTCATGGTCCATAACCGCAAGATATTCCCCGCGCGCCATATCAATCAGGAGGTTGCGGCTGGCCGATATGCCGAGATTGGCCGGATTGCGGGAATATCTTATCCGGCCGTCGGCATAGCTTTTTATGACGGCTTCGGCGGTTCTGTCCTCGGGACAGTCGTCCAGCAGCAGCAGTTCAAAATCGCGAAAAGTCTGCGACAAAATACTGTCGATACAAGCGCGCAGATATTCTTCCCGCGGGCGGTAAACCGGCACCAGAACCGAAACTTTCGGCGCCGGCGTTTCTTTGTTTATAGTTTGGTTATTCATCAGATATCCTAAAAACTGTTGAAAAAATACGAACGTTTTATTTCTACATCTCAGGTTGTATGTGGGCAATCAAAAGCTTTTGTTTTTGCACAATAATATTTTTGTGCAGGCTGTTGAATTTTATGGTTCGTTTAATATCAGCAGCCGAAAGTATAAAAAAATCCCCGCAAGCCGAAGCCTGCGGGGGAGGAACCGTCCGAACCGGCAGAAGGCCATAACCTACGGGCGTGCCGCCGGAGTATTTGCGTCAGCCGGCTGCTTATTTTGCGGCTGTTCCTTATGAGGCTGCGCATTTTGCGGCGCGGCAACAGAACGCAGCGGCGACGATTTCGGTTTAAAGTTCTTGGCATAGCGGTTAAAGTCTTTTACCTGCTGATTGCCCCAGCCCATTATATATTTATCACCCATAACGATAAACGGCGTGCCGAGCGACTGTTCGGACACCTTGAACTTTTTGGCATAACGCAGCAAATACCCCATATTATTGCCCTCGCGGATATTCAGCCGTTCAATGTCATAATTCCGGTAATAGCGGCTGATATATTCCTCAGCGTGTTCGCAATGCGGGCAGCCGGGCTGCGAAAAGACATAAATCCGGTTGGCGGCGGTTTCTTCTTTGCAGGCGCCGAGCGCCATGGTCGCAGCCAAAGCCAAAACAGTAAATATACGTTTCATTTGGGTTTCCTTTTCAATCTTTATCAAACGGTATCAGCTTATATAATAAAGAGTTAAAAAAAGTTAAAGAGGAAGGACAACGCATAAATTTCTCCCAAACGCCGCTGAAATTTTCCGCTGCCGCTGTCAAAACCGGTGCCATGACTTAAACCGGAACGATATTTTATACACTTATATTCTTGACAGCAGGCATTTTTTGGTGTTTACTTTGGGCGGTTTAAAAACAATTACATAAAAGGATATTTGGTTATGGCTCTGAAGAACATAAGAGAGAACAGCTATCCGGACTGGTACCAGAACGTGATAGCCGCTGCCGATATGGCCGAAGTTTCGTCCTCGCCGGGGTGTATGGTCATCAAACCCTGGGGATACGGAATTTGGGAACGTATCCAGCGCCTGTTGGACGAAAAGATTAAGGAAACAAATCACGAGAATTGCTATTTCCCGCTTTTCATCCCGTTAAGCTATTTCCAAAAAGAGGCAGAACACGTTGAAGGTTTTGCCAAAGAAATGGCTATTGTTACGCACTCGCGCCTCAGTATGGAAGACGGCAAACTCGTGCCGGCAAGCCCGCTGGAGGAACCGCTGATTGTGCGTCCGACTTCAGAAACCATTATTGCCGACTCGTTTTCCAAGTGGGTACATTCGTACCGCGACCTGCCGGTCATGATTAACCAGTGGGCGAACGTTGTGCGCTGGGAAATGCGCCCGCGCCTGTTTTTGCGTACCCGCGAATTTCTGTGGCAGGAAGGGCATACCGCTCATGCAACGTTTGAGGAAGCGGAAAAAGAAGCCGAAACGATGCTCGGCGTTTATGAAGATTTGTGCGTCAACGATATGGCGATGCCGGTGATTAAAGGCAAAAAGCCGGAATACGACAAATTCCCGGGCGCGGTTACAACCTACTGCATTGAAGCGATGATGCAGGACGGACGGTCGCTGCAGGCAGGCACGTCGCACTTCCTCGGGCAGAACTTTGCCAAGTCGGCGGATATCAAGTTCATTAACTCCGACAATGCGCAGGAATATGCCTATACGACGTCGTGGGGCGTTTCTACCCGGCTTATCGGCGGATTGATTATGACGCACGCCGACGACGAGGGAATGTGCGTTCCGCCGAAACTCGCACCGCAGCAGGTGATTATCGTGCCGATTGTCAAGGACAAGAGCAAAGCCGAAGCCATCAATGCCTATGCGGAAAAGCTGCGCGATGCACTCAAGGCCCAGACGTTTGCCGGTGAAAAAGTTCGCGTCCGGCTGGACAACCGCCCGAAAGAAGCGGTCGACAAGATGTGGGAATGGACGCGCAAAGGCGCGCCGCTGATTGTGGAAGTCGGTGCCAAGGATTTGGAAAAGAACGCCGTTATGTTCCGCAACCGCATTAAAATCAACCGGGACGGCTGGAAGAACTTTGAAGACGTGGACGTTTTCATTGCGACAATCAGCGAAAAGCTGCAGGCAATTCAGGACGAAATGCTGGCACGCGCCAACGAACGCCTGACGCAAAACGTGGTTACGGATATTAAGACCGCAGCGGAATTTGAAGCCTATTTTGCCAACGCCAACGTTTATCTGGAAAACGGCGGCAAAGCGCCGAAAGTCGCGTTCGTACGCGGCAAATGGAGCGGAGACGAGGCAACGCTGGACAAGCTTAAAGAAATGCGCCTGACCATCCGCTGCATTCCGTTTGACCAGAGCGGCAGCGAAGGCGAATGCCTGCTTTCCGGCCAAAAAGCAACGCTGGACGTAATTTACGCGCGGTCGTACTAAGATGACCTGATGCCGGATAAATTTCATCTCTCCGGTTACAGGTATGAAGCAAGCAAAAAACAGCCTCTTTGCGGGGCTGTTTTTTTATGACGCGAAGATAACGCAGATGTGGCGCAAAGATGCATATTTGCGCGAATATAGCGCAAATATCGAATATGGCGCGGATTTGCGCGAATATTGAATATGGCGCGGATTTAGAAACAAACGGCTTTGCACTGGAACTGTTTTTATGGTGTGGATTTGAGGACGGGTAATCTGATATACGCCTTAATGGTTGTTTGAGATAAACGTAATTGGGGAATGCCATACATTTTAGACAAAACCAATATTTTTCTATTGCAAAACATATTTTTTTATGCTACAAGGATTGCAATTAAATACTTTTATGTCTTACTTTTTAAAAATTTTTTTGTATATGAACAGAAAGAAAAACAAGGGTTTGAACAGCATGCCTGTTGCAGCCCGCAGAAAAAAATCCTCTGCTAAAACAGCAAATGCGGCAAAGACCAACGCCTTGCCGAAACCGGTATCCCCGTTTATCGTTCTGCGTTGTCTGGCAGATATTTACGGCGTAGACAAAAACACCCTGTCTTTTGCGGTTGCGGAAATACCCGACGGCGAAGACGGCTTTGACCTGCTGCCGGTTGTTCTGATTGTCAATTCAGGCGAGTATATCGATTTGGTGCACGGCATCAAAGTTTCCATGAGCCATTCGGCGGCAAGAGCCGGACGACACAACTTTTTTGCCGCGGTAGTCAAATACGACAATGGTGATTTTGTTTTTTCCGCTCCGCGGACCGAAGCCAAAGTAAACAAAAGCACTTTGGTCAGACACTACGGGACGGCGATTGTTTCATTTTAGCACATAAAAATATGGCACACATCAAATGCGGCGGCGAGTGCCCCCTTTACCCGGCACCGCCGCGGCCGTTTATCAACTGCTATCATTTTGCAAAGCTGCTGCGAACAGAGGCTATTTATCTCGTCTGTGCTTTCCTTATGCCCAAGGAAGAAAATGGCAGGAAAAAAGACGGCAAAACCGGACAGCCGGTTCCCGTCATCTGCGTGCCCGAAGATGGCTTGTATGTTATTCTGACCGGCGGACGGGATAAAATTCAGGCTTTGCGCCTCTGCAAAGAACAGACTTTCGTCTGGGCCAGATGCCATTTTTCACTGCTTAAGAGTGCTTTTGTCTTTACGGCATTCGGCGATATGAAAATAGAAATTTCCGTATCGCTTAAAGAATTTACGGAAAGGTTTTCAACAGAAGCCGTCGGCGGTATGCAGCTGACGCGATACAATTGAAGCCCTATAATCCCTAAACAAAAAAACAGTTCTCCGCATGAGAACTGTTTTTTTTGTTTAACGCGGCGGCAAAATCCGGTGCCGAATGATTCATTTTTTTCGCGTCCGGCTTTCCCGCAACAGATTTTCCCACATCAGGCTTTTCGCATCAGGCTTTTCGCATCAGGCTTTGCGTTCAAACCCGCGTATCGGGTAAGGGCTGAACTTAACATACGTTGCATGGTCATGCAGGCCGGTATAATGGTAGACAGCTTCTTTTTGAATGCTTTCCAATTCATATCCGGCTCGGAGCGCCACATTTGCCGAGTTATAATTATTTACGTCGCAGCAAATAACAACCCGGTGAATCCCGGCGGCAAACAATTCCGCTTCCACGGCTTTGACCCCTTGCCGGTTTCCGACAAGCGCAGCCAATAACCCAATTCCGCGGATCGGTTCAGAAAACTGATGTTGTGCACACCGATACAACCGAGAAAATCATTTTCAGGCACACTGTACAGGCTGTAACACCATTCACCGTCTTCATCCCAGGCTTTGAAAAACATATCCGTTGCCTTTTCGACATCGGACAGCGACTGCGTGCCGTCAACCCAAAACAGATATTCGCGGATGAAAGCCCGGCTTTCTTCTATCGCCCGCCACATTTCCTCATCGTGCTCGTGGCTGCGTTTCAGCAGTATCAGGCGGTCTGCCAAAATACTCTCACTTAATTTAAATTTTTCCATAAATCCTCCGTTTTTAAACAGTTTATATCCGGTTATTTATTTTCGCAATTAAAAACATCTTTTTTGAAAATCCGCCCGTTTTGCGGCTGGCCTGTGCGTACCACGGCAGCAACAGAGCAACCCGCGGCAATACTAAAACCGGCAGCGGTACTAAAACACCAGCAGCGATATCAGAACAGCCTGCAGCGGCGCCGAAGCAACCAACGGTACACCTAAACGGACGGCAGCGCCCGCGTTCAAAAAAAATCCCCTGCCCCGCAAAACGCGGCACAGGGGACTAAATCCAACAAACATTACGGACAATCTTCTTCCGACGGCGTCTTTTCCAAAGCCTGTTTGCGCAACAGATGATATGTCTGCTGGGCTTTGGAACGCAACCCGTATTTTTCAAAATACAGGCGGGCCAGTTCAAAATGTTTTTCAACCAGCTGCAACTGCGCCGCATCGGAGGCCAATTCCTTTTCGCCGATATAAATTTTAATCAATTTCTCCGGCGCCTTGTCTACCAGAAAATCTTCCTGTTCTTTGCTCAGGCGCGCCTTTTGCAAAACGTACCGCACAGCAAAACTTTCCGGCAGAAGAATCAATTCGGCCAACAGCTCATCGGTCATCATATCGCGGCAGGTATTGTCGACATAAGCCTTAAACACCTCTATTCCCGTCATATTCTTTGCCTCTGCCATACCCAGGATATAATTATGTTCGGCGACTTCATGAAAACGTCTCGACGCATCAAAATATCCGTTCGGTGTCAGATAACTTTCCAAAAACAATACGTCGTTTTTGGAAACCAAAAGCTGTTCCTGCTCTCTGTTCAGCGTGTTGTTTTTTAACAATTCGCGGATAAAAGCCTGCGTATATTCGTCATCAACGTCCGCCAAATCGGATAAAATATCCGTTATCTGGTAGGAGGAAAGCTGATGCCGGCGCGCATACTTTTCCAGAAGATTAAATTTTTCACGAATTAAAAAATCTACAATATGGTCGTCCAAACGATGTTTTTTAATCCACCACGCAAACAACCAAGTGTTCCCGAATACTTTAATCAGGATTTCTTGAAGAAAAATTTTTGTTTTCATACTCTATAATATATTAATAGTTTGACATAAAATTATTAAATTTCGTCATATTTAGCAAGTTTTTACTTATTTGTCAAGTATTTTTTATTTTCGGAAACGGCGAAAGGCGATTTTGACGGCAGAGAGAACTGAAAAAACGGAACGGACAACAAAAATCCCGCCATACCTTTTACGATATGGCGGGGTTTTCAAACAAAAGCCGGCTTAATCCGGCAGGAAAAAAAGCTTTCAGAAAAAGACAACCTTTCCCTCTTTCAAGAATTCCATGCGTTTTTGCAAAAACAGCCTTTTGGCTTCCGGCAGGCGGTTCATTTCTTCCGCCAGCAGGGAGATACCGATACGGCGCGTTTCCGGCGACGCATAGTTGTCGAGATACTCCTTTAACGTCAGCAGGGCATTCGGCGTACAGAAATTATGAATCAGCTGCTTTTTGCACAGCGCCATAAAATCTTCCCCTACCCGGCCGTTGCCATAACAGGACGTACAAAAACTCGGCACATACCCCAGCTGCATCAGCCAGCGCACGACTTCGTCCAAGCTGCGGCGGTCAGCAGTTTCAAACTGGGCGCTGTCCGGTTCCGGCTCCGCAGGCGCGGCATAACCGCCGACGCTGGTTTTGGAACCGCCGCTGATTTGCGAAATACCAAGCCTTAGTGCTTCCCGGCGGATACGCTCTCCTTCGCGGGTCGAGATAATCATTCCCGTATACGGCACCGACAGGCGCAGCAAAGCGATGATTTTAAGAAAAATATCGTCAGGAAGCGCATTGGCAAAATCTCCGGTATTGATGTCATCTGCCGGACACAGGCGCGGAACGCTGATTGTATGCGGCCCGGCACCGTAAACGGCTTCCAGATGCTCGGCATGCATCAACAGACCGACGAATTCGGACGCATAGTTATGCAACCCGAACAAAACGCCCAAGCCGACATCTTCAATCCCGGCCTGCATGGCACGATCCATCGCTTCGGTATGCCAGGCATAATTTGCCTTCGGCCCGCGGGGATGCAACTTTTCGTAATCCTCCCGGTTATACGTTTCCTGAAACAGAATATAGGTTCCGATTTTGGCGTTGTGCAGGCGGCGGTAATTTTCTACCGTCGTTGCCGCGATGTTTACATTAACGCGGCGAATGGCGCCGGCTTTGTGTTTTATGCCGTAAATCGTATCTATACTTTCAAGAATGTACTCCAGAGGATTCAGTACGGGATGTTCTCCCGCTTCCAGAGCCAGGCGCTTATGCCCCATATCCTGCAAAGCGATAACTTCCGCCTTTATCTCTTCCTGCGTCATCTTCTTGCGGAAGATGTGTTTATTTTGGGAGTGATAAGGGCAATAGGTGCAGCCGTTGACGCAGTAGTTGCTCAGGTACAGCGGCGCAAACAGGACAATCCGGTTGCCGTAGTAAGCTTCTTTGACTTCTTCGGCTAGCGTACCGATTTCCGCGGCGACTTTCGGGTCTTCGTTCAAAAGCAAAACTGCGGCTTCGGTATGGGTCAGCCCTTTTTTTTCGCGTGCCTTGTCCAGAATAAAGCGAACCATAGAGGCATCGTTGCCGTATTTTTTCGCATAAGCCAGTGTGCGGTTGATTTCCGCAGGGTTGATAAAGCTCTGAGCCTTATCCGACATTAAATCATACTTTTCCATACATATCTATATTTAAGTTATTATTTATCGTTTACGGTATACGACCGGCAGCGGAAATTGTCAAGCTTTTCTGCCGCGGGAAAAGGCGGCGGGGCTGTAATGGACATAGCTGCGGGACCGTAACGGACAGAGTGCCGGGCGAAACTGCCGCGGGAAAAGGCGGCGAGATTGCAAGGCGGCGTGAGGCGGACGGCATTGCCGCAGAAAAAGATGGCTGGATTGCTGCGTGGCGTGTGGCGGGGCACCTGTTGCGGCAATGGCTATTCCGCCAGTGCGACCATCGCCTTAACCATCGCGTCAGCCCCTTCGCAAACTTCCCTGACAGATTTAGCCAGCATATAAGCGGGCGTCGTTACGACGCGGTGCTTTGCATCAATACAGGCTTCGGTTACCGGCGTATCCTGATGTCTGGCTCCGGTCAGTTCTATGGTTTTGGCGACGGTTTTGTCATTGCCTATGGTTACGGTTATGCCATATTTACCGAGAACTTTGGATACCGTTACGGGAGCAATGCACATTGCACCGATGACCAGTTTGTTTTTATACGCGTCTTCCAGGACTCTGCTGACGGAGCTTTCCACGGTGCAGTTAATCCCCTTGTCGGCAAAATCGCACCAGTTGGTAACGGCGCCAAGGCCGCCGGGAAATACGATGCAGTCGAAATCCCCGACGTTCAGTTCATTCAGAGGCTTTATATCACCGCGTGCGATACGGGCAGACTCGACAAGGACATTGCGGCGTTCTTCCATTTTTTCTGACGTCAGATTATTTATAACTGCCGCCTGTTCGATATCCGGAGCGAAACACCGGTATGCACAGCCGGCGCAGTCAATCGCCAGCAGAGCGGTTACGGCTTCATGAATTTCCGAACCGTCGGCACGGCCGCAGCCTGATAAGACAACGGCAAAACGAGGCATCTTTTTCATCTGTTTTCTCCCTTGAAAAATTTTTTTATCTTTCTTGGTATATAAATATACAAAATTAAAAAAATTTTAAGGGGTTATAAATATGTATGCATACGATAAATTATATTGATTTATTTTTAGTCTGACATATACTATTTTAAATAGCCGAACTTAACAACAACCTTTAGCAAAATCTGGGTAACATGGAAATTAAACAATCGACATTAAAAAACGGACTGAGAATCATTACCGCCGAACGGCCGCAGATTGAAACGGTTTCGCTCGGGGTCTGGGTCAACACAGGAGCAGCTGCCGAATCCGAGGCTGACAACGGCATTTCGCACTTTATCGAACATATGGTGTTCAAGGGCACAAAGAAAAGAAATTCGCTGCAGATATCCGAAGACATCGAAAACGTCGGCGGTGCCACAAATGCTTATACATCACGGCATTTCACCTGTTTTTATGCCAAAATGCTCAAGGACGACTTGGAACTTGCAACCGACGTTATCTGCGACTTTATCACCGACCCGACGTTTGACGCGGCGGAGATGAGCAAAGAAAAAGAAGTCGTGGTACAGGAAATCAAACAATCCGCAGACGCACCGGACGATTTGGTATTCGATTACTTTCAGGAAGCGGCATTTCCGAATCAGGCATCGGGACGCACTATTCTGGGAACGCCCGAACATGTGCGCGGTTTTAACAAAGAACGCATGCTCAATTACATGCGTACGCACTATACCGCAGACAATATGGTAGCAGCCGCAGTCGGGCGCGTAGACCACGACAAATTCGTCAAGATGGTTGAAGAACGGATGAACACTCTGCCCGCGCATGCGGATTTTGCCGAAGACCCGCAATATTATGTCGGCGGCGGGCGCGTGGAATGCAAAGACATTGAGCAGACGCATTTGGTCTTGGGTTTTAAAGGCGCGTCCTATATGGACGAAGACTACTACAACTATTCAGTGCTGTCGACGATTTTCGGCGGCGGTATGTCGTCGCGCCTGTTTCAGGAAATCCGCGAAAAACGCGGGCTGGTTTATACCATTAACAGCTTTAACCAGGCGTTGAAGCATGCCGGCGTTTTCGGCATATATGCCGGTACAACCCCAAAAGAGCTGGAAGAACTGCTGCCGGTCGTTGCCGATGAAATAAAAAAAATGATGAACGACAAAGTCAGCGAGACGGAGTTAAAGCGTGCCAAAACACAGATTAAGGCCAGCCTGCTGATGTCGCTGGAAAGCTCTTCTACAACGGCGGAAATTATGGCAAGACAGATGCTGTTGTTCAAACGCGTCATCCCGACGGCGGAGATTGTCGAGAGAATCGAAGCGATTACGGCAGACGATTTGCAGCTTTTGGCACAGAAAATTTTTACATCAACGCCGACCTACGCCCTGCTCGGCTGCGAAGGCGGCACCTATCCGAGCTATGACGACGTCAAGGCTCTGTTGAAGTAAAAACCTCATATCGGCTGAATACGGCCCGTCCTTTAGATGTATAACCTAGAAATACAACAAGGAACGGGCTTTTTCCAATCCTTCTTCAGTCAGAACAATAACAACAATATCGCCGTCAATATAAACAGCGTCAGCTGACGGCCACGGTTTGGCCCGATTGCGGACGAAATCCTGACCGGCTTTGGAAAGTTCTCCCGGAACGGCGTTGTCGTAAAAGACATCTTCAGGATAGTAGAAATTATAAACGATACGCGACATAAATTCGGGCGTAAAGGACGTTTCCAGCAAATCAAGACTGATTTCCTCGCCGGCGGTACGGCGGTAATAGTTTCGGCGCAAAGAAAAACTTCCTATCTGCAACAGGCGGTATTTGCGGCGGGCATCAAAACCGGGAAAACGCTCCAGCCGGGCAACGATGCGCTCATGGGCTTTCATCTCCGCGTCAAATCCCAGTTTCCAGACTTTTTGCGCATACATATCACGAACGCCGGACATAAATGCAATAATAACGGCAAATGCAACCGCCGCTTTGCGGAATTTTCCCGATGAAAAACGCAGCAGGCAGGCAAGAGCAAATGCATAAATGCTGGCCAGACCATAAAAATCCAACCGCGGGACAAAGGCAAAATTTTCGAGCTCTGCCAGAATCTGCCCGCGTTCGTCGGCGACAAAAAATGCCAGCTTGGACGCAAACAGCAATCCCAGCGCCAGCAACAGCAATCCCGGAATTTTCTTTATGCCGCCGCGGCATACTGCTGCCGCCAGCCCCAACAGGCAGAACGCCAACAGCAAAAGTTTATACTTATACTCCATAAAAGGCAGCGGCGTTACAAACTGCATAAACATTGCCGAACAGGTTTCCAGCAGCTTTTGCGGCAGGTAATCCCAGCTGATGATACGCGTATTGTATGACGAAGTCAAAACGGAAAACGCCAGCATTCCCTTATACAAAACTAATGCCGCCAGGATATCCAGCGCCGGAAGCGTTTTTTCGCGCACGGTCATCCAAAACGGTTTGCCGGCGGTATAAGCGAAAAAGGCGGAACCGAGCAGGCAGACGGCATAAAAATTGATTACCGCGGCATAAGAGGCAAAGGCAAAAAGCATCAGTGCCATGGCAGGAACGTGCAGCCATGACCTTTTTGAGGAGACGGCCGCCGACGCCGCCAGCAGCGAAGCAACGCAGACCAGCGGCAGGCTGAGG
>OHJA01001096.1_pt1 | contig 11565 bp, 6 predicted proteins | sample 1568441 | NCBI WGS metagenome assembly OHJA01 (sample SAMEA3879500, study PRJEB24766) | human gut metagenome | biome: human-associated habitat; feature: feces | place: USA | collected 1985/1987 | reverse complement strand
GACAGAACTTGCTAAAGCACTGGCAGAAAGCTTATTTGATAACGAGCAGAATATCGTGCGAATCGATATGAGTGAATATATGGAGAAACACTCCGTGGCAAGACTGATCGGAGCGCCTCCGGGATATGTTGGATATGAAGAAGGCGGACAGTTGACGGAAAAAGTGCGCCGCAAGCCCTACTCCATCCTACTCCTCGATGAATTGGAAAAAGCACATAGCGACGTGTTCAACATCTTGTTGCAAGTGATGGACGAAGGACGACTGACGGACAGCAACGGCACGACGGTGGATTTCAAGAACACGGTCATCATCATGACATCGAACTGCGGAACGCGCCAGTTGAAAGATTTCGGCAAGGGCATCGGGTTCAGCCGCCCGGACACGTCGGCAGCCGACAAGCAATACAGCCGCGAAGTCATCCAGAAGGCGTTGCACAAACAGTTCGCTCCGGAATTCCTGAACCGTCTGGACGACATTATCAATTTCGATCAACTGGACTTGGAGGCCATCAAACGTATCGTAGACATCGAGCTTAAACCCATCGTAAAGCGCGTGAAGGAAATGGGCTATACGCTGGAAACGGAAGAGGATGCCAAGGAGTTCCTTGCCCGCAAAGGATACGACGTACAATATGGCGCGCGTCCGTTGAAACGTGCCTTGCAGACTTATCTGGAGGATGCCATCTGCGAACTGGTCATCAATGACGAACTACAGGAAGGCGAAATCCTGACCGTACGTGCCGCCGAGGGAGACAAACTCCGGATCACGCACGGCCTTGCCCAAGAATAACAATAAATATATGTTAAAGTGCCGGACGATGTTTTCGTCTGGCACTTTTTTTGTTTCTTCATCAATGGCTTTCAAAAAGCCGAACAGAAGATAATTTCATACAATAAAAGCAATAAATATCATGCAAAAAGGAAACATTGGGGTAACGACCGAGAACATATTCCCCGTCATCAAAAAGTTCTTGTACAGCGATCATGAAATCTTTATCCGTGAAATCGTGTCGAACGCCGTAGACGCCACGCAGAAATTGAAAACATTGGCCAACAAAGGAGACTTCAAGGGCGAAACGGGCGAACTGAAAGTCTGTGTCAAAGTGGACAAGGACAACGGTACCATCACGGTGAGCGACCGGGGACTGGGTATGACAGAAGAAGAAATAGACAAGTACATCAACCAAATCGCGTTCTCCGGCGCCAATGACTTCTTGGATAAATATAAAGACGATGCCAATGCCATCATCGGACACTTCGGCTTGGGTTTCTACTCTTCGTTCATGGTGAGCAAGAAAGTGGAAATCGTGACCAAAAGTTACCAAGAAGGAGCAAAGGCCGTAAAATGGAGCTGTGACGGAAGTCCTTCCTATGAAATAGAAGAAACAGAAAAAGCCGACCGCGGAACGGACATCATCATGTACATCGACGACGATTGCAAAGAGTTCTTGGAAAAGAACAAGATTGAGGAGTTGCTTCGCAAGTACTGCCGTTTCTTGCCCGTACCTGTAGCCTTCGGCAAAAAAACGGAATGGAAAGACGGCAAGCAGGTGGATACGGAAGAGGACAACGTCATCAACAACACCACCCCGATATGGACCAAGAAACCGTCGGATCTGAAAGACGAGGACTACAAGGAGTTCTATCGCGAACTGTACCCGATGAGCGACGAGCCTCTGTTCTGGATTCATCTGAACGTGGACTATCCGTTCAACCTGACGGGCGTGCTCTATTTCCCCAAAATCAAGAACAACATCGAACTGCAACGTAACAAGATTCAGTTGTACTGCAACCAGGTGTACGTAACGGACAGCGTGGAAGGCATCGTGCCTGACTTCCTCACTTTGCTCCACGGAGTCATCGACTCACCGGACATCCCGTTGAACGTCAGCCGCAGCTACCTGCAAAGCGACAGCAACGTGAAGAAGATTTCCAGCTACATCACGAAGAAAGTGAGCGACCGCCTGCAAAGCCTGTTCAAGAACGACCGTAAGGAATTCGAGCAGAAATGGGATGACATCAAGAACTTCGCCCTCTTTAAGGATTGCGACGGTAAATACTTCACATTCGAAGAATACCAGCAACTCATCAAGGACAATCAGACGGACAAGGACGGTAATCTGATTTACCTGTATGCCCAGAACAAGGAAGCCCAGTACAGCTACATCGAAGCAGCCAAGAACAAAGGCTATAGCGTATTGCTGCTCGACGGGCAACTGGACACTCCCATCGTCTCCATGTTGGAACGCAAGTTTGAAAAGAGCCGTTTCACCCGCGTGGATGCCGACATCATCGACCGACTTATCGTGAAAGAGGATGCCAACAAATCTGAATTGGATGCTGAAAAGAGTGCCAACCTTTCGGCCATCTTCAATTTCCAGATGCCGAAGTTGGACAAAACGGAATTCCACGTAGAGGCACAGGGTATGGGAGAAAACGGTATGCCGGTCATGATTACCCAAAGCGAATACATGCGTCGTATGAAAGACATGGCGCATATTCAGCCGGGCATGTCCTTCTACGGTGAAATGCCGGACATGTACACCTTGGTATTGAATACGGACCACCGTCTGATTAAGGAGGTATTGGCAGACAGCGAAACCCACACTGCGGATCAACTGAAACCCATCGAAGCCGAACTCAAAGGGTTGCATGCCCGCGAGGCCGTACTCCATCAGCAGCAGGAGGGCAAAAAGCCCGAAGAGATCGACCAGGCACAAAAGGATGAATTGGACAAATGCCATCAGGACATCAGTACGGAAGAACAAAAGAAAAACGACGTACTGGCCGGTTATGGCAAGGACAACAAGAAGGTGCATCAGCTTATCGACTTGGCATTGCTGCAAAACGGTATGCTGACTGGCGAAGCTTTAAGCAACTTCGTAAAACGCAGCATCGACTTGATTCAATAACCTAACATGCTTGCTACGGCAAGAATAAGCAAGATAAAATCGCTATCCCCCGAAAAGGATAGCGATTTTATTATAAAAAACACCTTCAATATTTGGAGATTTAAATAAAAAGCCATACCTTTGCACACGAAATCAAAACAAGAACGGCTCCGTAGCTCAACTGAATAGAGCATCTGACTACGGATCAGAAGGTTACAGGTTTGAATCCTGTCGGAGTCACAAAAACGGTTTGCAAGTTCATTGAGTTTGCAAACCGTTTTTCTTATCCTCCACTCAATACAATTTCTCCTTAGAGTTTCTTTTTCTTCAATGTGAAAAGGAATTCCAAACCATGCCCGCCGCCCGAAGGCTTTGCATTGATATTCCCCCCATGGAAAAGCACGGCATTCTTTACGATGGCCAACCCAAGGCCCGTACCTCCTAATTTCCGGCTACGCCCCTTGTCTACACGGTAGAAACGTTCGAAGATGCGTCCCAAATGTTCGGAGGGCACTCCTACTCCATTATCGCTCACACTGAAATAATAACCGTCCTCGTCTTCCGAATAACACACGATGTTCACATGCGTACCGTTTCCGGCGTATGCAATGGCATTATCCATCAAATTACGGAAAATGGAGTACAACAAAGAAGAATTCCCTTGAAGCACCAACTTGTCCGGAACATTTATCCCCACAGTCATTTGCTTCTCCTCCAGTTTCAAGGCCAGTTCCGCCACGATATTATGAATCATGAAAGCCAAATCCACATCCGTCACCTCTATCATCTGACCGGCCTCCGTCATACGGGTCAGAGTAGATATGTCCTGCAATAGGTTCGTCAGCCGATTGCTTTGCGCAAAGCTACGCTCCAAAAACTTCTTAAGCATATCCGACGAAAGTCCCGGATTATTCAGAATCGTTTCCAGATAACCTTGGATACTGCTCACGGGAGTCTTCAACTCATGAGCAATATTTTGTGTAATCTGCTGCTTCATGCGGGCTTGTTCCTCTTGTTTCGTAATGTCAGAAATGGAAATCTCAAAGCTGTTATCCACAAAAAGAGCCACAGACAAGTTGAACACATAACCGTTTTTGTCCACGACCAACAACTTCTGCCTAAGGTCTCCCTGCGTAAAACTCTTGCGAGACATCGTTATAAAATCAAACAGCGGCTGCAATTCCTTCACTTGAAAGACTTCTTCTATGCCTCCGATATTCTTATCGGATATCAGATTCACATACTGCATGAAAAGCCCGTTAGCCAGAACCACATCCTTCCCCGGATTGAAAATGGCCAGTCCTTCATTGGAAATCTGCAAATGTGTGATAAGCTTCTCACGCTCGCGGAAAAGATCGTCCTTCGCCTTGCGTAACCGTGTATAAATATCGACGATATGCCGTGAAATCTGCCCCAAATCGGTATTTCCCAATCCCTTCAAGTCATTCGTATCCACAGCCTCGTCCTGATCCGCACGACGTGCAAAAAGGCGAAGCTGAGTAATCATAGCCCCTAAACGAGCCGTCAAGTTATAAAAGACGAGGAACAAAATGGCAGATAACAAAAATGAAAACCATAAATACCCCTTGTCGGCATTCAACATGGCAATCAAATCCGTATCGTAAGGCAATGCGCTACGTACGAACAACTCTTTCTCCGGAAAATAATTCGCCGAATAAAAGAATTCCTCTCCAAGGGTCTCTGAGGTTCTTTTGATGGAATATCCGCTCCCTGCGGCCAATGCCTCACGTATTTCCTCACGGTCCAAGTGATTATCCTTCACATGTTCGGAGGAAATATCATTATCGAAAATCACTTTTCCATGGCGGTCTACGAGCGTGACACGCAGTTTCTGAAGATGGTGCCGTATGCGATAGCGCGCCACATAATCTTTCACTGAAAAGGCCGTATCAGCCATGTGATCATACAAATCCACGTTGAACATGGTCAGCGTAGAATTCAACAACTCCACCTTATGCGTCTTCTCGCGGTGATACTGATAATACAAGAAACTTGCTACGAAAACACAATAAATAGCGATAACGGAAAAAAACAGATATTGGCTGAATGACAATGACTTTCTTTTCATCTCAATCTTTCACAGAGGTATCGAAACAATATCCGTAACCCAAACGGGTGACGACAAACTTTCCGTATCCGTCGAGTTTTTTACGCAAACGGGTTATGTTCACATCTACCGTCCGATCCAGCACCTCGGCATCGTTGTTCCATATCCTACGCAGTATCTCAGCCCGCGAAAACACACGGCCCTCATTTTCCAACAGTAAGCGCAAAATCTCAAATTCGGTCTTAGTCAACTGCAACGCCTCGCCGCACAGCACGGCCTCTTTTTTGTTAAGATCCAATTTCAACTCCTTAAAACCGATATAAGCAGCCGGTACCGCCTGTTGCTTCGTCGTACGACGAAGCACAGCCTTGATTCTCATCTGCACTTCGCGCAGGGAAAAGGGCTTGGAAATATAGTCGTCCGCCCCCAAAGTGAATCCGGTGACGGCATCGTTCTCCGTATCACGCGCCGTAAGAAAGATAATAGGTATATCACGAGTCTCCCGCACTTGCTTGAGCATCTTGGCCATCTTAAAACCAGAGATTTCTCCCATCATGACGTCCAACAACAGAAGGTGGAACTTGGTCAGATCCATCTTAAGTGCTTCTTCGGCTGAATTGGCCGTTTCTACTTCGTACCCCTCATTCTCCAGATTGAACTTCAGGATGTCGCACAAATCTTCTTCATCGTCCACCACGAGAATCCTGTAATTTGTATTCATCAGACTTACCGCTTTAAATTATTATTTTCCGACTGCAAAATTACAAGTTAGTTGTTGCACGAATATGAAACCTGTGTTACAATACCGTTACAATACCTTTTTCTTGTTGGAACCTGCGGCATGCACGAACCCAATGACGCATGTGGCCGATTATTTCCTGTGTCTCTTGCAAAGTACTCATATAAAGATATTCAATCTTCAGATTGTCCATATCCCCCTTGCGTATGCGGTCTTGCTGAACCTTGCGGAGCTGGGACAACTGGGCTTTCATTTCGTCTCCAAACTGCCGAACCTGCAACGCATTATCATAATTATTCGTCTCTATCATGCCGGCAATGACATTCATCAACCTTTCCACCCCTTCCCGAATCGGCATGAATTCTTTCACGTATTCCTCGGGCATGGGATTGAAATTATTGTCCACATGTTCCAATGAAGGCTCACACATACGCTTCAGGCAGTACAAACTCTGTTCGCAACTGTTACATGCCAAATGGAACCATGTATCTTTTTCAACAGCTTGCAGCGGGTCTATTTTACGTAATCCCACCAGTTCTTTCCGACGGATTACCTTCCAATTCTTCCGCTCATCCTCCAAATGGTTCAAAGTCCGTCGCAACACTTTGACATCCTCGGCAATCAAACCGGAAGTAGTCTGCATATAAGCTTCCGATATATACTTCACCATCTTCGACTGATAAGCACTGATATGCCGGTTCAATAATACCCAAGCTTCATCCTTATCATTGGTTTGTGCCAATTCCGTGAAAATCTCATCCCGCTGTACTGCCGCCATTTTCTTCTTATAACTGCGATTATTCTGAATAAGCATGAACACGACTACAACAATGAGCAATACCATGGCCACCACTCCACCGAAATGTACAAACAACGTCACGATGAAACACAGGAAGAAAGCCGCACCGGCCGTCATAAACCATCCGCCAATCACAGAAATCACACCGGTCACGCGGAACACGGCACTCTCGCGTCCCCATGCACGGTCGGCCAACGACGAACCCATGCCCACCATAAACGCCACGTATGTGGTAGACAACGGAAGTTTCAGAGACGTACCCACTACTATCAACAAACCGGCCAACACCAAATTCACGGAAGCGCGTACCAAATCGAACGCCGCACCATTCGGAATAATAGCCTCATCCTGATTGAAACGTGAATTGATCCATTTCCTCATCCATGCAGGAATATGGTCTACCACATACTCGTTGCTGTTAATCACGCTCCTCACCAACCGACGGGCAAAACGGGAAGAACCGAACATTTCGTCGCCGGCTGTCTGACGGGACAAGTCGACAGAAGTCTTTACCACATTCTGCGCCTTCTTCGATGTCATCAAAGCAATCGTCATCACGACCCCAGCCCCGATAAGAAAAAAGACAGATGTTCCCGCTGGTTCATTCAGCACGCCCATCATGTGAGTGGCCGGATTCGCCCCCGGAGTAGCCATGAAATCCTGATAAGAAGAAAAACCGGCTAACGTCACACCGATGAAATTCACCAGGTCATTCCCGGCAAAGGCCATGGCTAATGAGAATGTTCCAAAAAGCACTATAATCTTGAAAACATTGACCTTACACCAATGCAGGACTTGCATCAGTACCGTAAATCCGATAATAAAAGAAATCAATATCGCATGCGTGTTGTCAGCAATCCAAACTTTAATATCGGAGGTCATAAACGAAGCACTGCCGAAACCTTTTACCAATAAGAAATAAGCAATGGAAGTAATGGAAAGCCCTCCGAACAAACCTATGGTATATTTAAGATGCTTGGTATAGTGAAAAGTAAAAATAAGGCGGGAAATCCATTGCACCAACATTCCGAAAACAAAAGCAATGGCGACAGAAAGGAAAATGGCCAAAATCACCGTAAAGGCTTTATCCGTATTAATCAAGCCGGCATAGGTAAGCGAGGAATCATGAAGCATCTTCACCAAAGCCAAGGCCGTACTACCACCTAATAACTCGAAAACCATCGACACCGTGGTGGAGGTGGGCATTCCCAATGTATTGAATATATCGAGCAGAATCACATCAGAAGCAACCACTGCCAAAAAGACGCACATCAACTCTTCGAAAGTAAAGAACTCGGGGTGAAAAATGCCATGCCGCGCAATGTCCATCATGCCGTCGCTCGTCGTGGCTCCCACAAAGATACCCACTGCCGCAATTATCAGAATGGTCTTGAAACGCGCAACTTTTGAACCGATGGCCGAACCTAAAAAGTTCACGGCATCATTACTGACCCCCACAAACAAATCAAAAGTGGAAAGGGCAAACAGGAATATGACTATTCCCAAATAAACAAGCTCCATACGATTACTTCATATTTGATTCTGTGACAAAGATAAGCATTTTCCCTTTTGCGACAATTATATTCCTATAACATTTTTCACAAGAATGCAACACAAATGTATTGCCGTCGTAATACACGTTTATTCAAAACGAATAGACCGAGCCGGATGGATACGGGAAACCAAGAAACTCGGAACGATAAGCGACAACACGCATATCACCAAAGTAGCCGCATTGATAGCCAGTACATAGCCGAGATTGAACAAGACCGGTACCGAATCCACATAGTATATCGACGCATCCAAACGGAACATTCCTGTATAATGCTGAAGAACCACTATGCCTATTCCTATTATATTTCCCCAAAGCAATCCTTTCCCCATGACGAACACGGCAAAATACAAGAAAATATGACGGATACCACGGTTGGTCGCTCCTAACGCTTTCATGATTCCGATAAAGTTAGTACGTTCCAATATAATAATGAGCAAACCGGAAATCATCGTAAACCCGGCTACAGATACCATCAGAGCCAAAATGACCCACACATTGACGTCCAAAAGGCTGAGCCAGGCAAATATCTGAGGATAAAGTTCCTGTATCGTCATTGTCACATACGAACCGCCGTAAGCGTCTGTCTTTCGGTTTACCAACTTAATCAATGCACCGGAGACTTCGTCCACACGGTTCAAGTCCTTTACTGAGATTTCTATTCCGCTATACTGATCCGGAGCCCACGCATTCAAACGGTTGCAAGTATAAAGGTCCGTAAAGACCAAAGCTTTGTCGAACTCCGTCAAATGCGTACAATAAATACCCGACACCGTAAAACGACGGGTACGCACGGAGTTCTCGAAGAAATAGGCAAAGACCTTAGAGCCGACTTCCAAATGCAATTCATCGGCTATCTGCCGGGATATGACGATCCGGTTGGAAGCCACCGTATCGGAAAAAGACGGCAGTTCCCCCTCTTCCATGTGGGCTTTCAGGAAAGACGCATCGAATTCCGCCCCCACGCCATGCAAAAGAATACCTTTGAAATCGGCATCCGTCTTGAGTATTCCCTCCTTATTGCAGAAACGCTGCACATGCGCCACCCCTTCCACGTCCCCGACCTCCTTCATCAAAGCAGGGGGCACCGCAATAGGCTGCGGGGAATTTGTCGTGACCGACGCATAGTTTTGAATCTGTATATGAGAACCGAATCCGACGACTTTCGAACTGATTTCCTGTTTGAAGCCCAGCACCACGCACACCGAAATAATCATCACGGCCAAACCCACAGCCACTCCGGACGTAGCTATCAATATGGCCGGACGCGATACTTTTTTCACATCGCCGTGCTCACGGAACAGCTTTCGGGCTATAAACAGATTGAAATTCATTCCTCTTGCCGTCTTATTCCGCCACACGGCCGGGATATGCCTCCAATGCTTTGCGCAACACGAAAAGGGCACGTATCAGATCTTCTTTCTTCAACACGTAAGCTATGCGCACCTCGTTCTTACCCGAACCGGGCGTAGTGTAGAATCCTGCGGCCGGAGCCATCATCACCGTCTCCCCCTCATAATCAAAGTCCTTCAAGCACCAAGCACAAAACTCCTCTGCATCGTCCACCGGGAGCTTGGCCACCGTATAGAAAGCTCCCATGGGGATGGGAGAATACACGCCGGGGATACGGTTCAGCCCGTCAATCAGACATTTGCGCCGCTCCACATATTCGTCATACACTTCGCGTCCGTACTCCTCCGGCTCGTCGAGCGAAGCCTCCGCCGCAATCTGTCCAATCAAGGGAGGGCTTAAACGGGCCTGGCAAAATTTCATCACGGCTTTGCGGACCTCCACATTCTTCGTAATCAACGCACCGATACGTATGCCGCACTCGCTATACCGCTTGGACACGGAATCTATCAGCACCACATTGTTTTCTATCCCCTCCAAGTGGCAAGCCGAGATATACGGAGAACCGGTATAGATAAACTCGCGGTACACTTCATCCGAAAAAAGATACAAATCGTACTTCTTCACCAAGTCGCGAATCTGGTTCATCTCACGGCGCGTATAGAGGTATCCCGTGGGGTTGTTCGGATTGCAAATCAGAATGGCCCGCGTACGTTCGTTAATCAGCTCCTCGAACTTCTCGACCTTCGGCAACGAAAATCCCTCTTCTATCGTAGTGGATATCGTACGGATGACCGCTCCCGCCGAAATGGCAAATGCCATGTAATTGGCGTATGCCGGTTCGGGAACGATGATTTCGTCGCCCGGATTCAGACAGGACAGAAAAGCGAACAGCACGGCCTCCGAACCTCCCGACGTGATGATGATGTCGTCCGCCGTAAGATTGATATGATATTTGGCATAATATCCGACCAACTTTTCCCGATAACTCAAATATCCCTGGCTCGGGCTGTATTCCAAAACCGTCCGGTTGATATTACGGATGGCATCTATGGCCGCTCGCGGAGTCGGCAAATCAGGCTGGCCGATATTCAAATGGTACACATGTATCCCTCTATTTTTAGCCTCGAAGGCTAACGGAGCCAACTTGCGAATCGGCGACTCCGGCATTTCCTGACCGCGAACGGATATTTTAGGCATGTCTTTTCTTTTTTGTTTTTATTTGTTCGAAATTCATGCAAAGATAGCATTTCAACATAAAATGAGCAACAAATCAGCCTATAAAATAGTGCGGTAGAAATTTAATGGAGATTCCCGTGAACGATATGACAGCACGTGCGGCCGCCAACGGACGGATTCACCGAACAGGCCGAGGGGAAGCAAAACGTCCCGCTTGACAATATGGTACCCGTTTCCTTCTTCTATGTACATTTTAACAGTTTGACAGTTTGACAAACCGGACGTCCGTCAACAAAAAAGGCAACCCTAAAGTTGCCTTCTGTACGCCCTCAGGGATTCGAACCCTGGACCCATTGATTAAGAGTCAATTGCTCTACCAACTGAGCTAAGGACGCAAACAAATTTGGAAGTACGCCCTCAGGGATTCGAACCCTGGACCCATTGATTAAGAGTCAATTGCTCTACCAACTGAGCTAAGGACGCATCATCTTTGATTTTGCGAGTGCAAAGGTAGGGCTTTTTATTTAACCCTCCAAACTTTCACCCCTCTTTTTCTCATTTTTTTTCCAATTCGTAAATTTCGGAAGGAATACGGCGCTTCAATACTTCCAGTTCAAAGTCCTTTCCTGCGACAATCCCTACGGAACGAAGACAGGTATCGACCGTTTTTCGCGCCAGTTCCGGATGATTGTTCTCTTCGCTGATATGACACAACCATACATGCCGAAGCCTGTCCGTAATATGCTCAGCCAGCAGTTGCGCCGCAGCCTTATTGCTCAAATGTCCGTAATCGCCGCTAATCCGTCCTTTCAGATAAGCCGGATACGGCCCCATCATCAGCATGTCTTCGTCATGGTTGGCCTCCAGTACCAGATAATTCGCCCGGGCGATGTAGCAGCCGAACTGTTCTGTCACGTGTCCGGCATCCGTAATGAGGCAGAAGTTGACTTCTCCGTATTGCACGCTATAGCCCACATTGTCCGTACT
>OHJA01001095.1_pt1 | contig 11577 bp, 6 predicted proteins | sample 1568441 | NCBI WGS metagenome assembly OHJA01 (sample SAMEA3879500, study PRJEB24766) | human gut metagenome | biome: human-associated habitat; feature: feces | place: USA | collected 1985/1987 | reverse complement strand
GGCAGACCACTCAGAAACGAAAGATTACCGTACGCGGATAGAAAGCGTGCGGTTTCTTTTTGCGGGAAACCAGAGTGCTGCAGATGCGCGTATTGGACCAGACGTTGATGATAAATTTTTTCAGCCTGATCATAAAGCTCTGGAAAAGAAGCCGTGGAAGATTTCTTTGTCCATGGATGAATCCAGACGCGGTGGTGCAGATTCATCGGATCTTTTATAAAACGATAATAATCGCTGGCAACCATCGGTGATAAAAAAGCACGTCCAAGGAAAATTTTCTCGATGAGACGGGATAATACTTTCTTCTGGCCACTTGGATCATTCAGTAAATGGGTTCCAAGTTTCATCCAGAATGGTGCACCGCTCAGGAAAAGTTCACTCACGGAAATATCCGGATAGGTGTTCCGGTATGCGTAACACAGCATTCGCACAATGACTTTCCGCTGGAGCGTCGTCAGACGAATCGTTGCGTTCTGATGAAACTGGGAAGGATACAGATGCTTTTTCTCATATAAAAGTTCGGAATCGAGTTCCGTTTCGAAATAAGCATGCTGACCAAAATATTCCGTATTGGAAGGTGGGGTCTGGGCATTATAGCCTGTAAATGCATATACATAGGGATGAATCGTACAATCCAGTGTGTAATGACCCATAAATCCACAGATGTAAGCGTCTGCAATAGAGAGGGAATGTTTTTTCCCTGCAAAAAGTTTGCGGCTTTGCAGCAGATTGGCAAAAAACTGGCCAGTATCCTTGCGATGTGCCAGATCTCCAATATTTTTTCGATGCATCAGGTAAGAGGGAAGATAGTAAAAAAACAGATCAGGTCCCTGCAGACCAAGTGCATATGCGCTGTGATCGCGTCGGATCATATTGTGCATGGATGTGGAGGTCAGACGTCTGCATGCGTCTACGCCAAACAGATAGTGGGTGGTAAAACCCGGCATACAATCACTCCAATCTTCAGTAAATAATCAATTTTTTAAAGAAACAACAGCATTATAGTATATTTTATTGCTTCGGTCAATTTGCGGCAGAAGTAAATATTTTAGGTTGACTTTACATAAGATAGTGGTATAATGTCACGTAGTATTCAAAACTACGTTTTGAGTCTGCAACAAAAATTATATCCAAAAATCGTTGGAAAAATGCACAAATCATGTTTTTTTAGACATTTTCAGAAGATTGTATATTGCAAACATACATGGTTTTGTGATTGAATATGTTCATTCGGTGGAAAAACAACTATACTTCCAATGGATGAAATATCTTATGATTTATTTACACAGGAAAGAAAACGGAGGAGTAAGAAAATGGCAAGTTTAAAAGATGCGGCAGAAAGACAGGCGTTTTCGCTCGCTATCGATGCTACGTTAAAGAGTCTGAATAAGGACAGAGAGAAAGGTTTGCTCAATATTGTAAACCTCGCACAGAAGTTTATGGGAAGCAATTTCCGTTCTGAGGCATACGAAGGCGCAAAGAAAATGATTCAGAATCCGGACAGCAAGTGGATGCGTTATGTGAATCGTCTTTTGGATGAGACAGATCCGCATGTTGCCAAGATGACAGCACTGAATCTTGGATATCAGGCAGCGTTTGCAGGAACCAAGAAGATTCGTAAAATGAGAGAAATTGAGAACTGCAATATTCCGTGGCTCATTCTTATGGATCCGACCAGTGCATGCAACCTCCATTGTACAGGATGCTGGGCAGCAGAGTATGGTCATAAATTAAATCTGACATTTGATGAGTTAGACAACATTGTTACACAGGGTAAGGAACTGGGCGTATATTTTTATATGATGACCGGTGGAGAACCACTGGTGCGCAAGGCTGATATCATCCGTCTGTGTGAGAAACACAATGACTGCGCATTCCATTGCTACACAAACGGAACACTTGTAGATGAGAAGCTTTGCGAGGATATGAAGCGTGTAGGAAATCTTTCCCTTTCCATTTCCCTTGAGGGATTTGAAGATGCCAACGATTTCCGACGTGGAGAAGGTGTATACAATAAAGTCCTTCACGCAATGGATCTGTTACATGAGAACGGACTGATCTTTGGAAACAGTGTATGTTATACAAGCAAGAATATGGATGCGGTTACCAGTGATGAGTTCTTTGATCTTCTGATCGAGCATGGAAGCCGTTTCGCATGGTATTTTCATCTGATGCCGGTAGGAATGAAGGCTTCACCGGAACTGATGCCGACCAAGGAGCAGAGAGAATATATTTACCACAGACTGCGTGAAGTTCGTGGATTTGAAGGTGGAAAAGAAATCTTCGTTATGGATTTCCAGAACGACGGTGAATACGTTGGAGGATGTATCGCCGGAGGACGTAACTACTGTCATATTAACCCGAAGGGTGATGTAGAGCCATGTGTATTTATTCACTACTCTGGAGCAAACATCCGCGAGAAATCCCTGCTTGAGTGTCTGAAGCAGCCGTTGTTTATGGCTTACCGTGATAACCAGCCATTCAACGAAAACATGCTTCGTCCATGTCCGATGCTTGAGAATCCGGAGATTTTACAGAAGATGGTTCATGAGACCGGAGCTCATTCTACAGATGTAGAACAGGAGGAGCCGGTTGAGCACCTGTGTGGAAAGTGCGTAGATTACGCAAAGGATTGGCAAGAAACAGCAGATAAACTCTGGGCTGCACATCCATATAAGCAGAAGGGATACACAAACTTTAAAAAGAAATAATTCGATTACTGTTCGCAGGGTAACCTGTGAACAGTAACATAATTCACACAAAATTAAGATTTCAGACAGGATTCCCGGTTTACATGCCGGGAATTTTGTTGTATTGTAATGGCATGAAACCAAAATTTAAAATCAAACTTCAATACGATAAAAAAAATAACATCTGGGCGGCGATTGCAATTATATTGGCAGTCGTAATGTATGTGACCATTGATTTTTCCATTGTTGCATTGATCGCATATGGATTTTTGTACTATCTGGTAAAAAGTCTGCATCTGGAACTGGATGACCGGTGTCCGTGGCTCTGGACACTGATTCTGTTTATCGGAGGTTCCTGTCTCACCACTTTTTCGATACAGTATATGCTGCTTGATCCTGAAAACTTTACGAGGACAACGTACGAGAAGCTCTTTTTAAATGTGCTTTGCTGTCTGATTGTCTATTTTGTTGTGCAGATTTTTACGAACAACAGTGGGCTGACCTGCATCATTGCCCATGTGTCGCTGCTTTCGTTTGGATTTGTAGACTATTTTGTATATCTGTTCCGCGGAAATGAATTTACGTTTTCCGATATCAGATCCATTGGAACCGGTCTGAGTGTGGCGGGAAATTATAAATTGCAATTGAACGATCGTGGAGTATATGTGATCTTTCTGGCAGCATTGTTTATTGCTTTTGTCCGCAAATGGCATGTCCGGTTTACCGGAAAAATGCAGATGCGGGTAATTTCTGTGATGGCGATTGCCTTAAGTTGTGTGATCATTGCAGCAAATGCTTATGATGTAAACACAGAGACGTGGGAACAGAAGGGAACTTATCGCAATGGATATCTGTTGAATTACGTACTGGGGATTCGTGACAGTTTTATTTCTGCTCCGGAAGGATATTCCAAAGATAAGATCAAAGAACTGGAGAAAACCTATCAATCCGATAAAAAGGATTACAGCACAACAAATGAAAAAGCAAAAAATCCGACGATCATTGCCATTATGAATGAATCGTTTTCCGATCTGAGTGTGTTGGGGGATCTGCAGACCAACATGCCGCTCACACCGTTTATCGATTCTTTGAAAGAGAATACAACGAAGGGATATGCACTTTCGTCGGTATTTGGCGCGAAGACTCCTAATTCGGAGTGGGAATTTATGTCCGGAAATTCCATGGCATTTCTTCCGATGGGATCCGTTGTTTATCAGCAGTATATCAGTGATACTCCGACAACGATTGTGTCAAATCTGAAAGATGACGGGTATACGTGCATTGCCATGCATCCATATTATGAAACCGGATGGAGCCGGAATCTGGTGTATCCGCATATCGGGTTTGACGAAATGCACTTTATTGATTATTTTGACCAGACAAAGATCCTGCGGGAATATATTACCGACCAGGAACTGTATGATAAGATTATCAAGCGTTATGAAAACCGTAAAAATAATGAAAAACTGTTCTTTATGGGAATTACCATGCAGAACCACGGTGGTTATACGGAAACCTATGACAATTTTCCGGAGAATTATTATAAAGTTGGACGTTCTTATACGGATGCCAACCAGTATCTGTCCCTGGTACACGAGAGTGATGAGGCAGTAAAAAACCTGATCAGTTATTTTTCAAAGGTAGATGATCCGGTAGAAATCATTTTCTTTGGAGATCATCAGCCAAGCTTAAACAGTAATTTTTATCCGATTCTGAATGGAAAAGGACTCACAGGGCTGACGGAAGATGAGCTGGAAAAACTGTACACAGTTCCGTTTTTTATCTGGACCAATTATGATACACCGGAAGAAACGGTAGACATTACCAGTCTTGATTATCTGTCTACCATGGCACTGGAACGGGCTGGAATTGAGCTTCCGGCATACAATAAGTTTCTGGCAGATATGCAGGAGGTTGTTCCAGCCATCAATTCCAGAGGCTATTATTCCAAAAGTAAAGGTTGCTATTTGCATATCGATGAGGCCGAGGGAGAAGAAAAAGAATGGATTGAAAAGTATCATATGCTGCAATATAATTCGATGTTTGACAAAAAGAACCGCAGCAGCTTTTTCTTCCCATATAATCTAAAAAGCAAGTAGAACAATCAGGCAAGGGGAATTAAGATGAAACTGAGTGAGTTATTAGCGTATGACAATATTGTAATACAGTGCCATAACAATCCGGATGCAGATACCATTGCATGTGGATTTGGGGTCTATCTGTATTTGAAATCCAAAGGAAAAGAACCACGTCTGATTTATGGAGGGCAGAATGTGATCCGGAAAACGAATCTGGTGATGCTGATCCGGGATCTGAAAATACCAATCGAGCATGTGGATTATCTGCACAAACCAGAGTTATTGGTGATGGTGGACTGCCAGTACCATTCCGGAAATTCTGCAGTGTTTGAAGCAGAACATATTGCTGTAATTGACCATCACCGGATCTGCACGGAATTACCAGAGCTTTCCGAGGTGCGTTCTAATCTGGGCGCGTGCTCGACACTGGTCTGGAATATGCTCAAAACAGAAGGATTTGATGTACGGGGTAATCGTGAGTTGTCAACATCACTGTATTATGGATTATATACGGATACCGGAAGTTTGACGGAAATTGTACATCCGCTAGACCGGGATCTGCGTGACGAGGCAAACTTTGACCCGGCAATCATGAGGAAACTCCGCAATGCCAATCTTTCGCTGGAAGAACTGGAAGTTGCTGGAGCAGCACTTCTTCATACGGATTATGTAGAGGAATTTCATGCCGCGATTGTAAAAGTGGGGCAGTGTGATCCGAATATTCTCGGACTGATTTCCGATCTGGTACTGGAAGTGGATGCGATTGATATCTGTGTGGCATTTAATCTGCAACCAGAAGGTGTGAAGTTTTCAGTGAGAAGTTGTGTGAAAGAAGTCAAGGCGAGTGAACTTGCGGCAGAGTTGTGCAAAGGAATTGGTTCCGGCGGAGGACATCTGGAAAAAGCGGGTGGCCTGATTCCGATGGAATTGATGACACAGGAATATTTAAAGTTTTGCAAAGAACATCATTTTGCACCGCGCATGGAGTATGATGCACAGGGAAGACATGAACAGCCGGCAGCTTCGGGTATTAAATCTGTTATCGAGCAGCGTATGCGGGACTATATGGGAAATACCGATATTGTGTATGCACAGGATTGCAGAATAGAGGCAGAGGATGCAAAGACGTACTGCAGACGCTCCGTTCCGTGGGGATATGTCCGGGCAACGGATCTCTTTGCGGAGGGAACGCAGGTGACTGTGCGGACTCTGCAGGGAGATATGAAAGCTACAGTGGAAGCAGGAATTGTTTTTATCATTGGACCGAAAGGGGAATGTTTCTTTCGTAATGAAGAGGCTTTTATGGAAGAATTCCGGATTTACACGGATTGGAAGTTTGATCTGAGAAATGCAGAGTATGAACCTACCATCAAAGATGTAGAGAAAGGAATCATCGTAGAACCGATGAAATGTGCAAAGGTCTGCGTGCCAAAGGGAACTACAATTGTTCGTGCACGCAGGCTGGAGCGCAAGGTAAAACTGTTCCGGGATAAAGATGAAAACGAACAGTATACACTTGGCCGGGTTGGAGATTACATGGTTGACAGCAGTGATACGATCAACAATATCCGGATTATGCGTAAAGATCTGTTTGAAGAAATCTATCGGGATTCCGGTGAGCAGGAAGAGCAAAAAAGTGTGATCTTTGATCTGGACGGAACCTTGTTATATTCGTTGGAAGATTTAAAAAACGCTACCAACGCGGCATTGGAGTCACAGAATATGCCGACTTGTACGCTGGATCAGGTGCGCAGATATGTAGGAAACGGGGTGCGCATGCTGATGGTGCGTGCCGTGCCGGATGGGGAGAAAAACCCGAAGTTTGAAGAGACATTTGCGGAATTTAAAAAATATTACGGGGAGCATTGTCTGGATCATACAAAGCCATATCCGGATATCATGCATCTTTTGACTGAATTAAAGGCGCGCGGAGTGAAGACAGCAATTGTATCCAATAAGCTGGACTCGGCAGTAAAAGAATTGGATGAACGTTTTTTCCGGGGTTATATGACTACGGCAATCGGTGAGATGGAAGGTGTGGCAAAAAAACCGGCACCTGATATGGTACAAAAAGCCATGAAAATTTTAAAAACGGACACGAAGAAGGCCATTTATGTAGGAGATTCCGAGGTGGATATTCAGACCGCGGAAAACACGGGACTTCCATGTGTTTCGGTCATGTGGGGATTCCGCGATGCGGAGTTCCTTCGTAAAAACAGAGCACAGGTACTTATTCAAAGACCACTGGAATTGTTGTACTTAATTTAAAAGTTATGGTATCATATAACCAACATACAAGGACAGGAGAAAAAAGATGGAAGAAAGAATTTCAGGACATACAGGGTTACTTGCACTGATCGGTTCGCCGGTAGGACATTCCGGTTCCCCGGCAATGTACAATTACAGCTTTGCAAAGCTGGGGCTGGATTATGCATATGTTGCATTTGATGTAAAAGAAGATCAGGTAAAAGAAGCACTTGACGCGGTGAAACTGTTTCATATGCGTGGAATCAATGTGACGATGCCGGATAAGACCGAGGCGGCAAAGTATGTGGATGAGCTGTCTCCGGCAGCACAGATTATCGGAGCTGTAAACACAATTGTCAACGATGACGGCAGATTGACCGGATATATCACGGACGGAGAAGGCTTTGTACACAACCTCAAGGACCATGGCGTAGATATTAAAGGAAAAAAGATCACGGTCGCAGGCGGTGGCGGAGCTGCGACAGCCATTCAGGTACAATGTGCATTAGATGGAGCCAGAGAGATCACCATTTTCAATATTAAGGATGCATTTTTTGAGCGTACTCTTCAGACCGCAGAAAAGATTCGAAAAGCAGTGCCGGGAATTGTTGTCAATGTATATGACATTGCAGATACGGCAAAGATGACAGAGGAGATCACATCCAGTGACATTTTTGCAAATGCGACGATCGTTGGTATGAAACCGATGGATGACCAGAGTGTGGTAAAAGATTTATCTGCATTCCGTCCGGGATTGGTTGTATGTGATGCGGTTTATAATCCGGCAGAGACAAAACTGTTGCGGGAAGCAAAAGAAGCAGGATGTACCTGCATTGGAGGCAAGGGAATGCTTCTGTGGCAGGGAGTGGCCGCATTCCGGTTATATACAGGTATGGATATGCCGGTAGAAGAAGTAAAGGAGAAATTTTTTCATGAATAAAGGAAAGAAAAATATTTTCCTGATCGGTTTTATGGGAGCCGGTAAAAGCACGATTGCACGTGCGATAAAGCAAAAGCTGGGTTATCCGGTTGTGGAGATGGACGAGCGTATCGTAAAAGAACAGGGAATGCCGATCAGCAAAATTTTTGAAACATACGGAGAACTTTATTTCCGGGAGCTTGAGACAAAACTGATCCAGTCACTAAATCAGCAGGAGCCGACAATCGTATCCTGTGGAGGCGGTGTGGCAATGCGACAGGAAAATGTAGACTGCATGCGGGATGGGGGAAGCGTTGTATTTCTTACGGCAACACCGCAGACCATATACGAACGTGTAAAAAACAGTACGGACCGTCCACTTTTAAACGGTCATATGAATGTTGCATACATTTCTGAACTGATGGAAGTACGCCGGCCAAAGTATGAGGCGGCTGCAGACATTCTCGTAGCTACGGATGGAAAAACAAAAGAAGAAATCGCAGAAGAAATTATTGGGCGACTGGAGGAATAAGCGTGAAATTTAATTGGGATAATATTGTATTTCAGATGCTGGGAAAACTTGTGGACTGCGTGTGGGTCAGCATTTTATGGGTGATCTGCTGCATTCCGGTTTTTACGATCGGGGCATCGACCACCGCGTTGTATTACACGGTACATAAATCCATCCGCGGTGACCGCGGATATACCACAAGAACCTTTTTCGGAGCGTTCAGGGACAACTTTAAGGCTGCAACATTGCCATATCTTATATGGCTGGCCGTTATGATTGTTCTGGGCTGTGATGCCTATATCACCTATCAGGTATTAAAAACCGGCAGTATGAAGGGCGCATTTTTCTATTTCTTTCTGATTATGATTGCTGTTGCGATTATGTGGAGCGCATTTTTATTCCCATATATTGCAAGATTTGAAAATACCGTAAAGCAGACGTTGAAAAATGCATTCCTGCTGATGGTAAGACATCTGCCATGGGCATTGTTGCTGCTGGTGATTTTGATTGCATCGGCTCTGTCGATTTATATTATACCGGTACTGCTTGTGGTAATTCCGGCAGTTGCATCGATTGTATTTGATTTTATTTTAGAGCGCCTGTTCCGCCGCTATATGAGTCCGGAGGATTTAGCGCGTGAAGAGGAAAATGATATGTATGCATCATAATACATAAATAAAAACAAAAAGAGAGGGAGAAAAAATGAGTGTAACAATTTCAGAAGCAGTAAAGTATATCGGAGTAGATGATAAGACGATTGACCTGTTCGAGAGCCAGTATGTGGTTCCGCATGGGGTATCTTATAATTCTTATCTGATTTTGGATGAAAAGGTAGCTTTGATGGATACGGTAGATGCCAGGGGCATGGAGCAGTGGGAGAAGAATCTGCTGGAGGCATTGGACGGACGGAAAGTGGATTATCTGGTTGTTTCCCATCTGGAGCCGGATCATGCCGGAAGTATCGGGCGGCTGGTAGAACTTTTCCCGGAAGTAACTCTGGTGGGAAATGCCAAGACATTTCACATGCTTCCGCAGTTTTTTGACGAGCTTCCGGTAGATGAGAACCATAAAATTACAGTGGCAGAAGGAGAGTCTTTGTCTCTCGGTACCCATACGCTGAATTTTTATATGGCACCGATGGTACACTGGCCGGAAGTTATGGTAACTTATGAGAGCAGTGAAAAGATTTTATTCTCTGCAGACGGATTCGGAAAATTCGGCGCACTGGATTATGAAGATCCGGAAGGATGGGCCTGTGAAGCGAGAAGATATTACTTTAATATTGTAGGAAAATACGGCGCACCGGTACAGGCACTGTTAAAGAAAGCAGCAGGACTGGATATCCGGACGATCTGCCCGCTGCATGGTCCGGTATTAAATGAAAATCTTGGTTATTACATTGGATTATATGATACCTGGAGCAGCTATAAGCCGGAGGATAAGGGTGTTCTTGTAGCATATGCATCGATCCATGGAAATACTGCAAAAGCAGCACAGAAATTTGCTGAGATGCTGCGTGCCAAAGGAGTAGAGAAAGTTTCTGTCATGGATCTTTCCCGTGATGATATGGCAGAAGTTGTGGAAGATGCGTTCCGTTATGACCGTATGGTTCTTGCAGCAGCAAGTTACGATGGCGGTGTATTCCCATGTATGCAGGACTTCCTGCATCATTTACAGTCCAAGGCATTCCAGAACCGTACCGTAGGTATTATTGAGAACGGTACCTGGGGACCGACGGCCGGAAGAACGATGAAGGGAATTCTGGAAACCATGAAAAATATTACCATTGTGGAGCCGATGGTAACGATCTGTTCCACCATGAAAGAGTCCGACCTGCCGGCGATGGAAGCTTTGGCAGATGTGATTGCAAATGCATAAACATTTCAGAAAGCGGACAAAAAAGAAACATCATATTGTGCTGATCTGTTCCGCTGTGGTCATTGCGGCGTTTGTGCTTCGCATGCCGGTGGAGATGAATGTAGCAGATGCCTGTGGAATGCAGCAGAAGGTCAATGTGCTTAGCAGCAGTATGCATAACCGGCAGGCGGAGGATTACCTGAATGATGCAGGAGAGTTTTGCATTTCCCAGACAGTGCTCAGGGAAGGGAAACCGTCCGTTGTTCCGCAAGTCAGGCGAATCGGGCTTCGTTTCCTTCCGGTGAGCCATATGACACAGCAGTGGCTGCTCGTGCAGAGAATTCTGACCTCGAAACCCAGATTTCTTGCCCCGCCGGCTGATCGTCGGGCGGTATATCCGCGCAAATCCCGTCTGTGTGTGACAGAATAAAACTCAGGGGATACAAAAAAATTTGGATAGAGACAGGAGAACAAGCATTATGAGAAAAACAAAGATTATTTGTACCATCGGACCTGCAAGCGAAAGCGAATCTGTACTGACACAGATGTGTAAAGCCGGCATGAATGTAGCCAGACTGAACTTTTCCCATGGAAGCCATGAGGAACATCAGAAGAAGATTGATACGATCAAAAAAGTGCGGAAGGCATTAGGCCTTCCAATTGCGATCATGCTGGATACCAAAGGACCGGAGTACCGGATCAAAACCTTCGAAAACGGAAAGATCACATTAAAAGATGGAGATACATTTACACTGACAACGGATGATATTGTGGGAAATCAGGAGAGAGTTTCCGTAACCTACAAGAATCTGATCAACAATCTGAAGGTGGGAGATCATGTCCTGATCAACAATGGTCTGATTATTCTGGAAGTAGAAAAGCTGAAAGCACCGGATGCCATCTGTAAGGTTCTTGTCGGAGGTGAGGTGTCGGATAAAAAGAGCATGAATTTCCCGAACAAGGTCATGGATCATGCATTTTTGAGCGAGCAGGATAAGAAAGATCTGCTGTTTGGTATCAAAAACGATGTGGATTTCGTTGCGGCATCTTTTGTTTCCGTAAAGAAAGATGTCGAGGATATGCGTAAATTCCTTGACGAGAACGGCGGCGAAGATATTGATATTATTGCAAAGATTGAGAACCGTTCGGGTGTGGAGCATATTGAAGAAATCTGTGAGATTGCCAATGGTGTCATGATTGCCCGTGGAGATCTCGGAGTCGAAATCCCGGGCATGGAAGTGCCTGCGGTTCAGAAGTATCTGATCAGTAAGTGCC
>OHJA01001087.1_pt1 | contig 11612 bp, 9 predicted proteins | sample 1568441 | NCBI WGS metagenome assembly OHJA01 (sample SAMEA3879500, study PRJEB24766) | human gut metagenome | biome: human-associated habitat; feature: feces | place: USA | collected 1985/1987 | reverse complement strand
ATAACTACAATCCTTGCTTTTATTACCGCTATGGGTGGTTTGGAAGCTGTGAAATGGTTAGTGAGGTATATCACTTGTCGCAAGACGGATGCACGGAAAGAGGAAGCATCCGTGAACAGTATGGAAGAAGAAAATCGCCGTAAAAAGGTGGACTGGCTGGAAGAACGGCTGACTCAACGTGACGAGAAGATAGACGGGCTTTATATTGAACTTCGCAAGGAGCAGGAAGAGAAGATTGACTGGATACATAAATGTCATGAAGTGGAGTTGATACAGAAGGAGTCGGAAGTGAAGAAGTGTGAGATTAGAGGGTGTGTGAAGCGTATGCCACCTTCGGATTATTAACTGGTGCGTTTGAACTAATAATGAATTATCATGAGAAATATAGATTCTATCATAGTACATTGTTCGGCTACGAAAGCCGGACTGGATTTTACTGCCACAGATATTGACCGTTGGCACCGGGAACGTGGGTTCAACGGTATCGGGTATCACTATGTGATCCGTTTGGATGGGAAATTGGAAAAGGGGCGGGATGTCACTTTGGCCGGTGCTCATTGTAAGGGTTGGAATGAGCGAAGTGTCGGGATATGTTATATCGGCGGATTGGATGAGAACGGGCGTCCGGCAGATACCCGGACGAATGTTCAAAAACGGGTGCTTTATCAGATTATTATGGATTTGCAGCGGGAATATAATATTCTCCAAGTGTTGGGACATCGGGATACTTCACCGGATTTGAATGGTGACGGAGTGATTGAACCTTATGAATATGTGAAGGCTTGTCCCTGTTTTGATGTGAAGGAGTTTTTGAGGAGTGGGAGGGAGTTACTGTTTGTGTTGTTGGGGGCTTTGGTTGTGCCTGTATTGCTGTCGGGATGTAGGAGTAAGAAAGAGGTGATAAACAGGGAGAGTGAAGTTAGGGTTGATTCAAGTTTAAATAGTAGCTCCGGGAAAAGTCTTGTTAAAAATAAGGTTGCTTTAGAAAAGGATTCGGAGGTGGTGGAGGAGCATATTGACCAGGTGTTGTTTGTATTTCCTGTGGATACGCTTAGATTGAAGGCTGGGATGGTGGTGAAGACTGTGGTGGATAGGAAAAATGTTAATGAGAAACAACTGCTTCAAGAAGTAGATTTACAGTCTGTGAGCTTATCGGATATGAGTGCTAAGACAGAGATTCATAAAACGGGAGTTGAGAAAACTACTAATAGGACAACCGGAGGTTGGTATTGGTATGGAATTATTTTGCTGGTTCTGGTTATTGTGTGTTGGATTTGCAAAGTGAAGAGGAAGTGAGATGTTGTTTGTCTGGTACAAAGTTAGTTTTGATGAAAAATGGAGTCATGGTAGTGCTGTCTGTGAAACTGTGTACTTTTTTGTGGAGTTTGTATGTGTATTCCCATGGAAATGCGTATCTTTGAATAATCAAAATAGAGAAAAAATCATGGACGGGATATTACGTAAACTTCCTATTGGAATACAGACTTTTGAGAAACTTCGCGAAGGAGATTATCTTTATGTGGATAAGACTGCTCTTGTATGGAGAATTGCTTCAACGGAGACTCCTTATTTTTTAAGTCGTCCTCGTCGTTTTGGTAAGAGTCTTCTTCTTTCTACTTTTGAAGCTTATTTCGAAGGTAAGAAAGAATTATTTGAAGGGTTGGCCATAGCTGATATGGAAAAGGAATGGAAGACATATCCGGTATTTCATTTGGATTTAAACGCGGAAAAATATGATTCTCCCCAGGCTTTAGTCGAAATTCTTAGCAGGCAGTTGACGCAATGGGAACTGAAATATGGTAAAGGAGAGGATGAGGAAACTCTTTCGGGACGTTTTGCAGGTGTAATTCGTCGTGCCTGTGAACAGTCTGGTCGTGGAGTTGTAGTCTTGGTTGATGAATATGATAAGCCTTTGTTACAGGCGTTGGATGATGGCACTTTACTTGATGACTATCGTAAGACATTGAAGGCGTTCTATGGTGTGCTGAAAAGTTCAGACCGTTATCTTCGTTTTGTTTTCCTTACCGGTGTGACTAAGTTTGCGCAAGTCAGTGTGTTCAGTGATTTGAATCAACTGAATGATATCAGTATGAAGCCGCAGTATGCCACGATTTGTGGTATTACACGACAAGAATTGGAGGATACTTTTATTCCTGAACTGAATCGATTGGCAGAAACAAATGAACTGACTTATGAAGAAACATTGAACAAGATGACGGCTTTATATGACGGTTATCATTTTTGCGAGTTTGCGGAAGGAGTATTCAATCCATTCAGTGTGCTTAACGTTTTTGACGGGTATAAGTTTAGTAACTATTGGTTCCAAACCGGTACTCCTACTTTTTTAGTTGAACTGCTTAAAAAGAGTGAGTATGATTTGCGTACGTTGATTGATGGGGTAGAAGCCAGTGCTTCTTCGTTTATGGAATATAGGGTAGATGCTAATAATCCGATTCCGTTGATTTATCAGAGTGGCTATTTGACTATAAAGGGGTATGACAAGCGTTTTGGAAACTACCTGCTGAAATTTCCCAATGATGAAGTACGATATGGATTTATGGATTTTTTGGTTCCTTATTACACATCAGTGGTAGATGATGAACGGGGCTTTTATCTAGGTAAATTTGTACGTGAATTGGAGAGTGGTGATGTTGATGCTTTTCTTACTCGCTTGCAGGCTTTCTTCGCAGATTTCCCTTATGAACTGAATGAAAAGACCGAACGACATTATCAGGTTGTATTTTACTTAGTATTCAAATTGATGGGACAATTTACCGGAGCAGAGGTTCGTAGTGCCCGCGGACGGGCGGATGCAGTGGTGAAAACTCCGAAGTATATTTATGTATTTGAATTTAAACTGAATGGTACTGCCGAACAGGCTTTGCAGCAGATTGATGAAAAAGGCTATCTGATACCTTATCAGGTAGACGGGCGTGAGTTGGTTAAAGTTGGAGTGGAGTTCAGTGCAGAAAAAAGGAATATAGACCGGTGGTTGTATTAGCTCGATAACCATGTTGTTAAAGGAGTTACGGAGCCGTTTGAGATTGTTCAAGCGGCTCTTGTTTTGCGGGTAGTTCTTTTAATTTTCGATGTTATATTCTATTACAGGAATCGACAACTGGGTGAAGAAACAGAATAAGTCAAAGTTAGCTTGTGCATAGCCCTTGTGGCTGCCACATAAAGCATACTTTTATCAATATTGGAATGATAGTTCTTATCATCTGTTTGCGGAATGATTACTTCGTCAAATTCCAGTCCTTTCGCCATATGGGCGGAAGTGATGATAATTCCTCTTACATAAGCAGAACTTTGATTGGACAAAAGTGAGATGTCGTTTGCATATATCTGGAGCTTTTGAACAAGTTTTTTTGCTTGGGATTCTGTTTTGCAGATGATCCCTAATGAGGTATAATGGGAGTTCCTGAAGGAGTTTACTAAATCCGCAATACCTTGGATCTCTTCTTCTGTATTTTTGAATGGAAGAATCTTGGGGTGTTCCCCATGTCTCATAATCGGTTCTAATTCATTGTTCGGTTGAATTTTTTGTGCAAAACTGGTGATCTCAAAAGTAGAACGATAGCTTTTGCAAAGTTTCATTATTTCTCCTGTTGCAAATGCTTTCTGAATCATATCGGCAGTGGAAGAACCATAAGGATTGACGGATTGGGAAGTGTCTCCAAGAATTGTTTTTCGACACGGATAAAGTTTTTGAATCACTTTGTATTGTATGGGAGAATAGTCTTGCATTTCGTCTATCAGAAGGTGTTTGACATAAGATTGGACGTTGTTCCCATTTAATGCGATATGCAGATAAGCCAAAGGGGCTAAGTCCGCATACTCCAGTATGCGGTTTTTGCGTGTCTTGAACATCTCCGGTTTTCCGATCCACTCAAAAAAGTCTTTATAGATTTGGAGATCGTTATTTCCCGCGAACATCTTTTTTATCTCTTTCTTTAGTTGGTTTTTCTCTGGAGTGCTAACTGTGAGATTATATTGTAGTTGCATCATTTCCAGAATGTAATCTGTCATAGTCTCAAATCGTTGACGTATGGGATAGCGGTGGAATCGTTTGAATTGTTCGTTAATAAATTCGGCAGGAATGGTGATGTATTTGGTGAGTTTTATGTCTGTTGCTTTGAAATAGTTGTTTTCCATGTAAAGGATGAATTTGTCAAGTAGTGATATAAACTCGAAGGAGGCTTTGTATTGAATCCGTTCGATAAAGTCGGGTGTCGGGTTTTCTAATAGTTCCGTCACTTGTTCGAAGAAATTCTGGTGTTTATATTTGTTGTCAATTACGTCCGACAGAATTTGCCCCATGCTGGTTTCGGGAACGGTCTCTTCGCCAAGTTCCGGAAGTACATTAGAAATGTAATCGGCAAATACTTTATTGGGGGAGATGATTAATATGTCTTTGGAAGAAATCTGTCCTTTCTGTGTATAAAGCAGGTAGGCAATACGATGGAGGGCGATAGAGGTTTTTCCTGAACCGGCAACACCTTGTATAATAAGTACAGAAGCGTTTTCATTACGGATGATCTGATTCTGTTCCCTCTGAATTGTCGTGACGATATTTTTCATTTTATTGTCGGCATTGGAACATAGTTCTTTTTGCAGAATATCGTCATGAACAGTTACGGAACTTTCAATCATGTACTCCATTTTTCCTTTGCGAATACGATATTGGCGTTTGAGTGAGATCGTCCCGTTAATTTTGCCTGCCGGAGAGGAGTAGAACGCCTCGCCTAATTCATGATCGTAGAACATGCTTGAAATAGGAGCTCGCCAATCGTAAATCAGATTCTTTTTTTGATTGAGGTCATAGAAAGTATGTATTCCTATATAGATCGGACTAACTTGGCTTTTGTCTTTCTTTTCCTGAAAGTCGATTCGTCCGAAATAGGGGATATCCAGTATTTTGCTTAGTCGCCTGCGTTTGTCAATTACATTTTCACCTAATGCAAAATGATTTAATATGCTTTCGCGCATGGAACGGATTTCGTGGGGATCGATATCTTTGTTCGACCATAGATAATCCTTGTACTCCTGCAGGGTGTCTATATGCTCTTTGACGGAAGTACTGGTAGTGTTAATCGTATCATGGATAGTGGTTATGACTTGCTGTAAATACTCTTTTTCCTGTTTCTCTGTTTGATTGAATATCATAATCTCTTTTTAGTTGTATGGTGAAGAATTGAATTTGCGGACAAAGTTAGCTCAACCCATTAAGGGATTAAATAGTTATTTATAGCTATATATGTATCCTTTTTCGTATTTTTGCATACTTACTTAATAAGGAAAAAGATGGATATTCTTGAATTGGCAAAACGTAACCAGCAGAAAGCTTGGGAGATTATAGAGGATACCCGTATTGTTCGGATATGGGAGGGGATTGGTGCCAAAGTGAATCTGGTAGGTTCGTTGCGTACAGGATTATTGATGAAACATAGGGATATTGATTTTCATATTTATACTTCTCCTTTGGATTTGTCTGCCAGCTTTCGGGCGATGGCTGAATTGGCGGAAAATACGTCCGTAAAGAAGATTGAATATACGAATTTATTACATACAGCAGAAGCGTGTATAGAGTGGCATGCATGGTATCAGGATATGGAGGGAGAACTTTGGCAAATGGATATGATTCATATCCAAGAAGGCTCTCGGTATGATGGCTACTTTGAAAGGGTGGCCGAACGCATTTCTGCGGTATTGACAGATGAAATGAGACTGGCTATCTTGAATTTGAAATACGAAACGCCTGATACGGAAAAGATTATGGGAGTGGAGTATTATCAAGCTGTGATTCAGGATGGTGTATGTAGTTATCCGGAATTTGAGGAATGGAGAAGATTGCATCCGGCGGTGGGTGTGGTGGAATGGGTGCCTTAGACAGACTGGTAGCTTCAGGAAGAGTGCGTATGGGTTAATTAACTTAGTAGTCCGGTTTCCTGTCCCAAACGAATGGCTTCGATAGAATTTTGCACACCTAATTTGCGTAACAGGTTCTGCCGGTGAATATTGACAGTGTGAATACTGATACATAGCTTGTCTGCAATCTCTTTACTTAACAACCCTTTTTGAATAAGCCGTAATATCTCTATTTCCCGATTAGTGAGGTTGAGCGAAGAAGGCATTATCAAAGAGGAAGGAGAGAAGAATTCCCCGTTCTTCAGATTTAGGACAGTGCAGTCTACTGTTTCGGAATGTTTTTGGTCGGGTGAAATATCCATATTGCCTATTACGAGCCATGCTTTGCCGTTACGGTCTTGTTCCAAAACTTGATGTCGGCTAGTGACACGTATATATTGCTGCTTGGCGTTGAGTATACGGAAACTGTAAATGTTGGAATAGTCGTTTCGCTGTTCGAGGGGCAGACTGTAAATGAACTGGCTTAACGTGACCTGTAATGCTGCCAGTTGCGCACGGTCGTCCGGATGAATACGTGATTCTAAATAATCTCCCTGCTTTTCCAAAGTTTCTATCTTGTGACTGTCATACCCCAGTAAATCAACGAAATTCGAGGATGCATACGTGTAATTGCATTTGTAAACATCGACAACAAATGTGCAGTTGTGACAGATTTTTGAAAGTTGGTGAAGTATGGATTTATCCCGTTCCCACACAGCGTAATCAATATCGGTAGCAGACAAGCATTGCTTTGCCCACATTTCTTCCCGAGTGATATTGTTTGATTTATTCATAGCGAATGTTTTTGGGTACTGATAATCTGTTTTGAGAAATCGTTTATTTACCAATCAATTTCTTCTATTCCCTTGCTATGCAAGAAAGCATTGGCTTTACTGAAGTGTTTACAACCGAAGAAACCATATTCGGCAGAGCGGGGAGAGGGATGAACAGTGGTTAGTACCAGATGTTTGTTGGTATCTATCAAAGATCGTTTCTCTTTCGCATAACTTCCCCAAAGCATAAATATCAAATTCTCCCGTTTTTCACTTAGTTTCCTGATAACTGCGTCTGTGAAGATTTCCCAACCCATATTTCGATGAGAACCGGTTTCGTGCGCACGTACAGTAAGAACAGAGTTTAGCGGGAATACACCTTGAGCTACCCAACGATCCAAATTACCAGAAGTTGGAATTGGCTTTCCCAAATCTTGGTGTATTTCTTTGAAGATGTTGCTTAGTGAACCTGGGATAGCTACTCCATCAGGCACAGAAAAACAGACTCCATAATATTGTCCGGGATTGGGATAGGGGTCTTGTCCAAGGATAACTACTTTTACCTTTTCGAAGGGACAGGAATTGAATATATGAAAAATCTGATGTCCGAGAGGGAGGACGTGTGCCCGTTTGTATTCATCTTTGACGAATGTAACCAACTTTTCGAAGTATGGTTTGTCAAATTCTTCTTGTAATTGTTGTTTCCAACTTGGTTCTATTCTGACATCCATAAAGTGGGACTTGATAATTTATGTAATGGCAAAAGTAGATATATTACAAGAGAATATCAAGAATGATAGGCAAAATTGTGTATCTCGCCGATTTAGGATGAATTGTGTGCTAATAAATGATAATTATCGTCTTTCTTCCGAAAAAGAACGGGTATAAATGTATTATTCTGATTTATTGTGTTACCTTTGTACCAAGAGTTTGAGTTACGAATCATTATCGTATAGTTCTTCTTTATAATATTTTATTAGCAAGCAGTCCTTGTCTTTAATTATCCTCCTCACTCCAAATTAGTATTTATTTTAATAAAATTTTAAATGAACATTTACATTTCAGGTTTAAGCTATGGCACTAATGATGCTGACTTAACAAATTTATTTGCAGAGTTTGGAGAAGTTTCTTCAGCTAAAGTAATTTTTGACAGAGAAACTGGTAGATCCAGAGGATTTGCTTTCGTAGAAATGCCGAATGATACAGAAGGACAAAAAGCAATTGACGAACTGAATGGAGTTGAATACGACCAGAAAGTTATTTCAGTAAGCGTGGCACGTCCTCGTACTGAAAGACCGTCTAACGGTGGTGGTCGTGGTGGTTATAATAACTCTAGAAGATATTAATATCCGAATAAAAGCAGAAGATAATATCTTCTGCTTTTATTTAATAAGTTATTTCCGTTTCATGATTCAACGGAGGAATCTTCTGATTGACACAGGGGAAGACAAAAAATCATATTACATTTAAGTTCTGCTAATTCTGGCTCTTTTTCTGTGCAATATCAGGAATATCTACTCCTGCACTTTCCATTCTGAAAATAGATTTATTAGACTTTTTTGTAATACACAATACTCTTGAAGAAGTCAGGAGTAAAGGTTTAATAAATTACACCCAACAAGGCAAATAGTCAATGACAGGGCCAATCTTGAGCGCTTGAATAAAGTGTGCTCACACTGTTTATCTTGTTCAATTGCTCTAAAGCAAAATAAAACATATGAAATCATTCTTTATAGGAAATATTGAGATAAAAACACCTGTAATACAAGGTGGAATGGGAGTAGGTATCTCGCTCTCGGGTTTGGCTTCGGCAGTAGCAAACGAAGGAGGAGTAGGCGTTATATCATGCGCAGGTTTAGGTTTGTTATACCCCAAAGGGAAAGGTACTTATCCTGAAAAATGTATTAACGGGCTGAAAGAGGAAATCCGGAAAGCACGTGCGAAAACAAAAGGTATTATTGGCGTAAACGTCATGGTTGCTTTATCGAATTATGCGGATATGGTGCGCACCGCAATCGAGGAAAAGATTGATGTGGTATTTTCCGGTGCCGGGCTTCCACTCGACCTGCCTTCATATCTGACTCCGGAGAGTACAACCAAGCTAGTGCCTATTGTATCTTCTTCACGAGCAGCCAAAATCATCTGCGATAAATGGCAGAAGAACTATAATTATCTGCCCGATGCAATCGTGGTGGAGGGGCCTAAAGCCGGTGGACATTTAGGATTCAAAAAAGAACAATTACAGGATCAGCATTATGCTTTGGAAGCTTTGATTCCGGAAGTGGTAATGATTGCATCCAGCTATAAAGAACAGAAACAGATTCCGGTGATTGCCGCCGGCGGCATTTCGACAGGTGAAGATATTGCACATTTTATGGAACTGGGAGCTGCAGGGGTACAAATGGGAAGTATATTTGTTACCACCCAGGAATGTGACGCGTCCGAGACGTTCAAGGAAGTATATATTCACTCCAAGTCCGAAGATGTTCTTATTATTGAAAGTCCTGTGGGAATGCCAGGACGAGCTATTGACGGGGAATTTATTCACAATGTGAATAGTGGACTGGAGAGGCCTAAGAGTTGCTCATTCCATTGTATCAAAACATGTGATTATACAAAAAGCCCTTATTGCATTATTAAGGCTTTATATAATGCAGCCAAAGGAAATATGAAAAAAGGCTATGCTTTTGCCGGTAGCAATGCTTTTCTCGCTGAAAAAATCAGTAGTGTAAAAGAAGTAATGAGTACACTGGAGCGCGAGTTTTTCTTGGCAACCCATAAACTGGCTTAACCTACGGGATTTTCATTCCCATGATGGAGTTTGTCAGTCCCTTTACAATATAAATTAATAGCTGTTTTGATACAGCAAAAACAACAATTATGACATTTAAAGAATTAAATATAACCGAACCGATTTTAAAAGCTATTGAAGAAAAAGGATATGCAGTGCCCACTCCCATTCAGGGAGAGGCAATTCCGGCTGCATTAGCAAAAAGAGATATATTAGGCTGTGCGCAAACGGGAACAGGTAAAACTGCTTCGTTTGCTATTCCCATTATACAACATTTGCAAATGAATAAAGAGGCAGCCAAGTGCCGGGGGATTAAAGCGTTGATTTTGATGCCCACCCGTGAACTTGCCTTGCAAATAAGTGAATGCATTAATGATTATGCCAAATATACCCAAGTGCGGCATGGGGTTATTTTTGGCGGAGTAAATCAACGTCCTCAAGTTGACATGTTACACAAAGGAATTGATATCCTGGTTGCTACACCGGGACGTTTGCTTGACTTGATGAATCAGGGACATATCCATCTGGATAAGATACAATATTTTGTACTTGATGAAGCAGACCGTATGCTTGATATGGGATTTATTCATGATATCAAGCGGATATTACCAAAACTTCCGAAAGAAAAACAGACTTTATTCTTCTCCGCTACAATGCCTGATACAATTATTTCTTTAACGAATTCTTTGTTGAAGAATCCTGTACGAATCAGCATAACTCCGAAATCATCGACTGTGGATGCTATTGAACAGATGGTTTATTTCGTAGAGAAAAAGGAAAAGAGTCTTTTACTGGTTTCGATTTTGCAAAAATCAGAAGATCAGTCGGTGTTGGTATTTTCACGTACGAAGCATAATGCTGATAAGATCGTAAAGATACTGGGCAAGGCGGGAATTGGTAGCCAGGCGATTCATGGAAATAAAAGTCAGGCAGCGCGGCAGTTGGCTTTGGGCAATTTCAAGTCGGGCAAAACACGTGTGATGGTGGCTACTGATATTGCAGCCAGAGGTATCGATATTAACGAACTTCCTTTAGTTATCAACTATGATCTTCCTGATGTGCCGGAAACGTATGTGCATCGTATCGGACGTACCGGAAGAGCGGGAAGAGAAGGAAAGGCATTCAGCCTGGTAGTTGGAAAGGAAGTTTACAAGCTCCGTGATATCCAGCGTTACTGCAAGACAAAGATTTTAGCACAGCCGATTCCATCTACCGATGATGTGGCACAGATAAAGGCTGAAAATATCATGGAACAGATTGGAACTATCATTGAGGAAGAGAATCTTTCTGATATGATAGAGCTGATTGAGAAGCAGGTAAATGAAGCTGATTATACTGCCATGGATATTGCAGCAGCCTTCCTCTATCAGGCAATGGGAGCAGGGGAGAGTTCTTCTGAAAAAGAAGAATATGACTTTGCCAATACCGGTGCAGAAGAAGGAATGGTAAGACTGTTTATCAACATTGGAAAGAAAGACAAGATTAAGCCGGGAGATATTCTTGGCGCCATCGCCGGAGAATCCGGTATGCCGGGAAGACTGGTGGGAGCCATTGATATGTTTGATAAATATACCTTTGTGGAAGTGCCAAGAGAATATGGAAAAGAAGTCTTAAATGCCATGAAGCATGCGAAGATAAAAGGAAAAGCCGTCAATATGGAACCGGCAAACCAGAAATAAATAAAAAAAGAGGGACACGATTTACGTGTCCCTCGCAGTTTTTATACCCGTGAAAACATTTTCTTAAGAAGGGGGTTCAAAGGTTGTATATGGGAAGGGTTCAGACCGTTGATATCAATGGTATAAGAGCCGTTAATCTGTCGTCCCAGACCAAATCCTAAGAGAACCGTCTTGTCAATCTGGTACATATCCCCGTAGTTATACTGATTATAAATATCATCAAAGGAAAACAGTTCATAGGTCGCACCGTTATTTTCCGGCATGGAAAATACCACGGTTTTCACACCGGACTGTGGATTTACATAAATATCAACAACCTTGAACAGCCGCAGGGATGCAGATACCGCATCCGCCCGCTGGCGTTTCTCCTTTGGAATAAAGAGGTAGCGGAACAGGATAATGCCGCCGAAGATACCAAAGATAGCCAGGAAGAACATTTGAAATTTGTGCATAATAGTACCC
>OHJA01001080.1_pt1 | contig 11668 bp, 10 predicted proteins | sample 1568441 | NCBI WGS metagenome assembly OHJA01 (sample SAMEA3879500, study PRJEB24766) | human gut metagenome | biome: human-associated habitat; feature: feces | place: USA | collected 1985/1987 | reverse complement strand
AAATGCATCAAGAATTATGTCAAATAATGAAATGCAAGAATTGAGCGATAAATTACGACGCGGCCTTCAGCTGGCAGAAAAACGATTGCTGGAAAAAAATGCTCGCAATGGTAAACTCCTTAGTCAGGGAACGCCAGATGGAAAAGTAATTTATGTATCAGCAACAGAATTGCTGGAACGTTTGCAAGAAAAAGAAAAGGAATCAATAAAAAAATAAATTCTCTAAAAGAAAGGATGAAAGGGAAGAAACGAATTATAGTAACTCTGCTGTTTTTTATCAACATTATTATGTTGGTGGCAGCGGTTATTCCCCATCATCATCACCCCAACGGAATGATTTGCATGAAGCAGGACTTGCCTGTAGAACAGCAATGTCCCACGCATCATCATCACCCGGGAAACGACTCATGTTGCAGCAGTGAATGTATGACTCGTTTCTACTCTCCCACTCCATCCATACATACGGATAGCGGACCGGATTACGTATTCATCGCTACCTTATTCACGGATGTAATCATCGAGCATTTATTACGACCGCAAGAGAAACGGATTAAAAACTATTACGTTTACCGAGACTCTCTGCATGGTACGGATACTCATCGTACCACTTCTCTTCGTGCCCCTCCCTACTCTGTTTTTGCGTAAAAGCGTAAATGCAAATTAGTTGCATCTGCGCTACCTTATCTTTGTAGCGTAAAAAGAAAACAGTAAAATTTAGTAGGAAAATATCATTATGAAAAAACTTATTTTCGTGGGAATCCTGGGCTTATTCGTGCTGGGATCCTGTAATAATAGTACCGTCACACACACACACGATGAACACGATCATGCCGCGGAAGAACATAATCACGAGGCAGAAGGACCCGATCATTCCCATGAAGGCGAATGTAGCGGAGAACACAATCATGAAGCAGCCGATGAATACAACGAAGCTGCCGAAGCCCACAGTGATGAAATCATTCTTCCGAAAGCGAAAGCTGAAGCAGCCGGTGTAAAGGTGAGCGTTATTGAACCTGCACCTTTCCAGCAAGTGATTAAAACCAGCGGACAGGTGCTGGCTGCTCAAGGGGATGAATCGGTTGCCGTAGCTACAGTAGCCGGCGTGGTATCTTTCCGTGGAAAAGTAACAGAAGGTATGAGCGTCGGCAGCGGCACTCCGCTAGTCACTATTTCTTCAAAGAATATCGCCGATGGTGATCCGGTGCAACGTGCCCGCATTGCCTACGAGGTATCCAAGAAGGAATACGAACGTATGAAGGAGCTTGTTAAAAACAAAATCGTATCCGACAAGGATTTTGCACAAGCGGAGCAAAGTTACGAAAACGCCCGTCTTAGTTACGAAGCTCTTTCCAAGAATCATTCGGCTATCGGCCAAAGCATTACGGCTCCTATTGCCGGATATGTGAAAAGTATTCTCGTGAAAGAAGGTGACTATGTGACAATCGGACAACCGCTGGTAAGCGTGACGCAGAACCGTCGTCTTTTCCTCCGTGCCGAAGTGTCGGAAAAGTATTACCCGTATCTCCGCACCATCAGTTCCGCCAATTTCCAGACTCCTTATAATAATCAGGTGTACGAGTTGAAAGCATTGAACGGTAAACTTCTCTCTTTCGGAAAAGCTGCCGGAGACAATTCTTTTTATGTGCCTGTCACTTTTGAGTTCGACAACAAAGGGGAAGTGATTCCCGGCTCATTTGTGGAGGTATTCCTGCTTTCTTCAGTAATGGAAAACGTGATTTCTCTTCCGCGCACCGCGCTGACAGAGGAACAAGGCATATTCTTCATATATCTGCAACTGGACGAAGAGGGTTATAAAAAACAGGAAATAACGATAGGAGCCGACAACGGCAAAAGCGTTCAAATCCTAACTGGTGTAAAGGCTGGCGACCGTGTAGTGACCGAGGGTGCTTATCAGGTTCGACTGGCAAGCGCAAGCAATGCAATCCCGGCACACAGCCACGAACACTAAAGAGACTAGGCGTCGCAACCGTTTTTTTTTGTGCGGCGCATCTATCAAGTTATTTATAACTCTCAATTAATGAAATATCATGCTTAATAAAATTATACATTACTCCCTACACAACCGGCTGGTGGTAGTTTGTGCGGCCATCCTCCTGCTTATTGCGGGAACGTATACCGCCATGCATACGGAAGTAGACGTATTCCCCGACCTAAATGCACCTACGGTAGTAATCATGACCGAAGCGAACGGTATGGCTGCGGAAGAAGTTGAACAACTCGTTACTTTTCCTGTTGAAACTGCCGTAAACGGAGCTACGGGTGTGCGCCGTGTCCGCTCTTCCTCTACTAACGGATTTTCCGTTGTTTGGGTAGAATTTGATTGGGGAACGGATATTTATCTCGCTCGTCAGATTGTTAGTGAGAAATTAGCGGTGGTCAGCGAATCGCTGCCGGTCAATGTCGGCAAACCGACTCTTGGACCACAGTCTTCTATCTTAGGCGAAATGCTCATCATCGGTCTGACTGCCGACTCCACTTCCATGCTCGATCTTCGCACGATTGCGGACTGGACCATCCGTCCACGCCTGCTGTCTACCGGAGGAGTGGCACAAGTGGCTGTGCTCGGAGGAGATATCAAAGAATATCAGATTCAGCTAGATCCCGAACGGATGCGTCATTACGGCATCTCGATGGGAGAAGTGATGGCTGTAACACAGGATATGAACCTAAATGCCAATGGAGGTGTGCTCTATGAATTCGGAAATGAATATATTGTACGTGGTGTACTCTCCACTTCGAAAACAGAGCAACTTGGCAAAGCGGTAGTAAAGACAGTGAATAACTTCCCTGTCACGCTGGAAGATATTGCAAACGTAACCATCGGCCCGAAGGCTCCGAAACTGGGTACTGCTTCAGAACGCGGCAAATCTGCCGTCCTGATGACTGTTACCAAGCAACCGGCTACCAGCACACTGGAACTGACGGACAAACTGGAAGCATCTCTGAAAGACCTCCAGAAAAATCTGCCGCCGGACGTAAAAGTTTCAACGGACATATTCCGTCAAAGCCGCTTTATCGAAAGCTCCATCGGCAATGTGAAAAAATCACTCTTTGAAGGAGGTATTTTCGTTGTCATCGTGCTTTTCCTGTTCCTGGCAAATGTACGTACTACGCTGATCTCATTGGTGACACTGCCTCTTTCCCTGCTCGTTTCGATCCTGACTTTACACTACATGGGGCTGACAATCAACACCATGAGTCTTGGAGGTATGGCGATAGCTATCGGCTCATTGGTAGACGACGCCATTGTCGATGTGGAAAACGTATATAAACGACTGCGGGAGAACCGCCTGAAAGCGGAAGCAGAAAGACTAAGTACGCTCGAAGTGGTATTCAATGCGTCGAAAGAGGTGCGCATGCCTATCCTTAATTCAACGTTGATTATCGTAGTCAGCTTTGTTCCGTTATTTTTCTTGAGCGGCATGGAAGGCAGAATGTTGGTTCCACTAGGTGTTGCTTTTATCGTGGCCCTGTTTGCGTCTACGATAGTTGCCCTGACACTAACTCCGGTACTCTGCTCTTATCTATTAGGAAGCAATAAGACGAACAAGGAACTGAAAGAAGCTCCTGTTGCCCGCTGGATGAAAGGGATTTATGAAAAAGCACTGACTTGGGTACTGGCACATAAACGTGTGACTCTCGGAAGTACAATCGGACTTTTTGTAGTTGCCCTCGGAGTGTTTTTCACACTTGGACGCAGCTTCCTTCCTTCGTTCAATGAAGGATCGTTTACTATCAATATCAGTTCTCTGCCAGGTATTTCGCTGGAAGAAAGCAACAAAATGGGACATCGTGCCGAAGAGTTATTGATGACAATTCCCGAAATACAAACGGTAGCCCGGAAAACGGGACGTGCCGAATTGGATGAACATGCGTTAGGAGTCAATGTTTCTGAAATAGAAGCTCCGTTCGAATTGAAAGACCGCTCGCGCAGTGAACTGGTAGCTGATGTACGTGAAAAATTAGGTACGATCACCGGAGCAAACATAGAAATCGGACAACCGATCAGCCACCGTATCGACGCAATGCTATCGGGTACGAAAGCGAATATTGCTATCAAATTATTCGGTGATGACCTGAATAAAATGTTTTCACTCGGTAATCAAATCAAAGGAGCGATCAGTGACATTCCCGGTGTTGCCGACCTGAACGTGGAACAACAGATTGAACGTCCGCAGCTGAAAATACAGCCTAAACGGGAAATGCTGGCTAAGTTCGGTATTACCCTGCCGGAATTTTCGGAATATGTGAATGTAGCTTTGGCTGGAAAAGTGATCTCACAAGTGTATGAACAGGGCAAGAGTTTTGACCTGATCGTAAAAGTGAAGGATGATGCCCGGGATGAAATAGAGAAAATCCGTAACCTGATGGTAGACACGAACGACGGCCGCAAAGTTCCTTTGAGCTATGTAGCGGAAGTGGTATCGGCCATGGGTCCGAATACGATCAACCGCGAGAATGTGAAACGTAAAATTGTCATTTCCGCCAATGTGGCCGATCGTGACTTGCGCAGTGTTGTGAATGATATTCAGAAACGTATCGACACATCGGTACAATTACCCGAAGGTTATCATATCGAGTATGGTGGACAGTTTGAAAGCGAGCAGGCTGCCAGCCGGACATTAGCGTTGACTTCATTTATCAGTATCGTGGTTATCTTCCTGTTGCTGTACAATGAGTTCCGCAGTGTGAAAGAATCCGGGGTTATCTTGCTGAATCTTCCGCTGGCACTGATCGGTGGTGTATTTGCTTTGGTGATTACAACAGGAGAAGTCAGTATTCCGGCTATCATCGGTTTCATTTCCTTGTTCGGTATTGCAACGCGTAACGGTATGTTACTCATCAGTCACTACAATCATTTGCAAAAGGAAGAAGGTTTGAATGTATATGATAGTGTGATTCAAGGTTCTCTCGACCGCCTGAATCCGATTTTAATGACGGCATTGTCTTCTGCACTGGCACTGATTCCATTGGCACTTGCCGGCGACTTGCCCGGTAACGAAATTCAAAGTCCGATGGCAAAAGTGATTCTAGGAGGATTATTAACGTCTACTTTTTTGAACGGTTTTATCGTTCCGATTGTTTATCTGATGATGCATCGGAAAAAGGCCCAGAAAAGCCTGTAGAGAGGGATATTTTTCCTCGGTGAGAAAGCCATTGTTCCCCGGTGAGGAAACAAGTGTTTCTCGGTGAGGAACGGGTCGTTCCTCGGTGTCAAACAAATAGATGCCTTATCATAAAGTATCTATCAACAATAGCTTGTAATAAATAAAGAAATTAGAAATGAAACAAATCATGACCATAAGCGCTGCACTTCTTTTCTTAACCATAGGTGAAGTGCAAGCCCAAAACGGAATTGAACAGGTATTGAAGAATATCGAAACGAACAATAAGGAGTTGCAGGCAAACGAGCAACTGATTACCTCGCAGAAGCTGGAAGCCAAAACGGATAATAACTTGCCTGACCCTACTCTCTCTTACGCGCATCTATGGGGAGCAAAAGATAAAAGCGAAACAATCGGTGAGCTGGTTGTTTCACAAAGCTTTGATTTCCCTAGTTTATACGCCACACGTAACAAGTTAAACCGTCTGAAAGCCGGAACTCTTGACAGTCAGTCGGATGTTTTTCGTCAGGAGAAACTGTTACAGGCAAAAGAACTTTGCCTGGACATTATCATGCTTCGTCAGCAAAAGCATATTTTGGAGGAACGTCTCCGCAATGCGGAAGAACTTGCTAAAATGTACGCCAAGCGTCTCCAAACAGGGGATGCAAATGCTCTCGAAACCAATAAAATCAACTTGGAACTGTTGAATGTCAAAACGGAAGCGTCTCTGAACGAAACGGCACTTCGCAATAAGCAGCAGGAACTGAATACGCTGAATGGTAATATTCCAGTGGTTTTCGAAGAAAATCAATATCCGACTATACCGTTCCCAAGCGATTACCAAATGTTGAAATCAGAAGTCATGGCTACAGACCGTACCTTAATGGCACTAGGCAACGAGAGCCTCGTTGCCCATAAACAGATTGCTGTCAATAAATCCCAATGGCTGCCAAAGCTAGAACTCGGCTACCGTCGGAATACAGAGACTGGTGTGCCTTTCAACGGTGTAGTGGTGGGCTTTTCCTTCCCGCTTTTCGAAAATCGGAATAAGGTGAAAATTGCTAAAGCGCAGGCACTCAACATCGACTTGCAAAAGGATAATGCTACACTACAAGTGGAATCTGAATTGGCACAACTTTACCGGGAAGCGAAAACGCTGCATGCTTCAATGGAAGAATATAGCAAGACTTTCCAGTCTCAACAAGATTTGGCATTGCTGAAACAAGCTTTGACAGGTGGACAAATTAGTATGATCGAGTACTTCGTTGAAGTATCGGTGATCTATCAAAGTCATCAAAATTATCTGCAATTGGAAAATCAGTACCAAAAGGCAATGGCACGGATTTACAAAAGCAAGCTATAAATAGTACATAAAAACCCTTTAGGTATGGGTTACGCTGAACATACTAATTTCTATTTTTAAGTTATATAAGTATATTTATATAATAAATTAGGCACGGATTACACAGAATTCACGGTCTTTAGTATTGTCATAACTATAAAGCAACAGTGTTAATCCGTGTAATTCGTGCCTAAATATATCTCCTCTCTTTTTCTTCAAATTCCGACTGGATATTTCAAAACAATACATTACATTTGCAACGAACATAAAATCTGAATTATGAGACCTAAACATTTCTATTTATTCATGTTATGCTGCATCCTTACGCTACTAAGTGGCTGTAAAGATGATGACGACAATCCACTGCGTTTTTACAACAGTGAATACGAAGTACCTATGGGTGGCAGACGTTACCTCGGCCTGGAAAGCGGAAATGGTGACTACTCACTTGCAGTGAAAGACACACGCATCGCAAGTGCCGGAACTGAAACTGGCTGGAGTGGAGTACCTGCCGGACGTATGATTTATGTAACCGGTATCCTCACCGGAACGACTTATCTGACAGTAACAGACAACGCCACACAAGAAACCTGCACTTTACCAATCAAGGTGGTCGATAATTACGAAAATATGGAGTTGCTACGCAGCTACTTGTCTAACTTACCCAACGGAGATGCGAATCTTCTACCCGGTATTTCCGACATTTTTCTGATTAACAACCACGCACGGGATGCTTATTTTTTCAAACAAGGAGAACAGACCGCCTTTTCATCCGGACTTGAATTAATAACCCAAGGAAGTTACAAACTGGAAAAAGAAGAAGGAGACGATAAGAAAATGACACTAACCCTCACTTTTTCGGAAGATATGGCAACACCTGTTTCCGATCATAAATTCATAATATGGGGAAACTCGTACTTATTTCATCGGTTGGATAAAAGCCTAAATCTGAACTGGAACACTCCGCCTATTGGAGAAACGCGGACATCACCTGCACCTCCTCCTTCCTACACGCTGGAAGAAATAGCTGAAGGCACAGAAATCGGAAAAGGCAGACAGCTTAGCTTTAGTCTTTCCCAACAGGAAATACCTGCGGGAATACTGCCTTAATCAGTAACGTATTCTGATAAGATGCGTATATTTTCCGGTAAGTATCCACTACGGATGCGCCATTCTTGCGGATAAAGATTATTGGCACGATTGCCGATGTTCTTCACAAATCCGAGAGGAATATGCCGATAAGTAAGCAAAACATATCCACGAGGGGCTGTTACCGGTAAGGTAATGGCCTCTTTTCGTAAATATGTGATGGCCTGTTCATAACTTATTTCTTCCGTAGCGAATGCTTCCCGGCATAAAAGTGAGGTACACATTGCCAACGCATGGTTAGGGATCAAATCCTTTCCTTTCACCTCGCCTATCTCAATCCCTGCCGACACAATTTTCAGGCTTTGTTTCATCGTCGCCAATTCATTAGTATAGTACTGTGAGAAAGCTCGGATATTTGTTCCTTCCGCCAATAAAATATACTTGTCCGAATTTTCATCATTCAACCAACTTTTAGCCATATTCAGATATTCTTTCGATACAGGAGAAGATGCTGCTGTTCCTTTCTTATCCTTCTTCTTGAAAGCTTTCTCTTTGGCGGAAGAAGATACTGGGATCTCTTCTTCCGTCTCCGGCTTACGAAAAGCCACCAGAAAAAAGCCTTCACCTTTCGTCTTATGAGGGAAAAAATGATAGACGGGAATAGAAGATTTAGAATGATCCCCTTTATCTGACAAAAGATCTCCTGTTATATTCCAATTCTCCTGCACCTGCACAGTTAATGGTTCGCCCCCATACTCTTGTTGAATCCAACGTGCATTCTCTTCATCCTCTTTTGTATTAAATGTACACGTACTATATATAAGAATACCTCCGGGCTTCAACGCATCCCAGATATCTGCAATAATCCGTCGCTGGCGCTGCCAACAGATTTCCACATTCTCGGGGCTCCACTCTTCCACAGCTACCGGGTCTTTACGGAACATACCTTCACCGGAACAGGGAACATCTGTAAGAATCACATCAAAGAAAGAGAGTAAAGCCGAAAAATCTGCCGGATCATTATTGGTCACTACCACATCCGGATGTCCCCACTTCGTCAGGTTTTCAGCAAGAATCTGCGAACGATTCCGGATTACCTCATTGGCTACCAACAGGCTTCCTTCGGGAAGTACACTACGGGCATGAGTCGATTTTCCACCGGGAGCCGCACAAAGATCCAACATCTTCACCGGTCCCGTGATATATTGCCGGAGTACCTGCTCCACAAACATGGAAGAAGCTTCCTGAACATAATAACAGCCTGCATGGAATAAGGGATCGAACGTGAAAGTGAGACGCTCCTCCAAATAGAATCCTTCGGAAGACCAAGGTACTTTATCCGATAAAGAATGATTGATTTTCAATTGATTCAACCGGATGCTAACCGGTGGTTCCTGTTGGAGGGCAACAGCCAGTTTGTCGTATTCTTCATCGCCCAATAGAGCGCGGGTGTAGTCTATAAAAGAAGCAGGTAATTCCATCTTTCGTTTATTAATTTCCGCAAATATCAAAAATATTTCGTCTCTTTGCAACTTTCTATGATATTAACTACGTCTAACAGATAAAGAAATAAATTAAAAAACTATTGATATGAAAAATTTTCTATTAGCATTGATGGTTGTACTGACCACTTGCACACTGGCTGTTGCCCAGACCACCGTTGTTCGTGATTCCATCGGGAAAGTAAAAGTAACTGTGACCAAAGACAATAAAGCAAATACGAACAATACTGCTGTCACAGTGATTGGTGTAGACACAGCAGATGCTGATTCTGCAGACGTAAATGCAAACTCAAGTAATGTTAACACCACTCATGGCAAAGCCAGCTTCACATTCGATTCGGATGACAGCGATTTCCCCTTCCACAATGTTAGTGCCGGCGGAGGTATTCTGGTAGCAATCATTGCAATCATTGCTGTATTCGGATTTCCGGTATTCATTCTATTTGTAATCTTCTTCTTCCGTTATAAAAACCGGAAAGCACGTTATCGCCTTGCCGAACAGGCACTTGCTGCCGGCCAACCGCTTCCGGCAGAGTTTATCCGCGAAAACAAAACAGTCGATTCGCGTTCACAAGGCATCAAGAACACCTTTACGGGTATCGGTCTTTTCATCTTCCTCTGGGCAATCACCGGCGAATTCGGAATTGGAGCTATCGGCTTACTCGTTACATTCATGGGTATCGGACAATGGATTATCGGTAGCAAACAACAGACTCAAGACACAAATGCTACCCGGATGCATACGGGTAATAAGGATGAAAAAAAGAACCCGAATAACGTTAGAACCGATAGTTTCGAAATCATCCCTTCCGAATCCGAAGAGAAAGACAAAGGAGTAAACGAAGAAAAGAACGACGAGAATAAATGAGCCAACTCAATGATATATCGTTAGTCGCACAGGTCGTGGTGTTCAAGAACACCAGGGCCTTTGACCAGTTGGTGAAGGAGTATCAGTCGCCCATCCGGCGATTCTTCCTGAACCTGACTTGCGGCGACAGCGAATTGAGTGACGACCTTGCGCAAGATACATTTATCAAAGCATATACGAACATTGCCTCTTTCCGGAACTTGTCAAGTTTCTCTACGTGGCTGTATCGTATTGCTTATAATGTTTTTTATGATTATATTCGCAGCCGGAAAGAGACAGCCGACTTGGATACAAGAGAAATAGACGCCATCAACAGCACCGAACAGGAGAATATCGGGCAAAAAATGGATGTCTACCAGTCGCTCAAAATGCTTAAAGAAGTGGAAAGAACCTGCATCACGTTGTTCTACATGGAGGACATTAGCATCGACAAAATTGCAGGGATTGTAGGAGTACCGTCAGGGACAGTGAAAAGCCATCTGTCACGCGGGAAAGAAAAATTAGCAACGTATTTAAAACAAAACGGTTATGACAGAAATAGACAATGATAAGCTCTTGCGCGATTTCTTCGCAGAAAACAAGCAGGAAATAGCAGATAACGGATTCAGTCGCCGTGTCATGCACCACTTACCCGATCGTAGTAATCGCCTGGCTCGTATCTGGAGCGCTTTCGTGATGACTGTGGCGGCCGCACTTTTTGTATGGTTAGGTGGATTGGAAGCAACTTGGGGAACCATAAGAGAAGTATTTATCGGTATGATTAATCATGGCACTTCAAGCCTTGATCCGAAGTCAATTATTATCGCAGCTGTTGTACTATTATTCATGGCTACACGAAAGGTTGCTTCGATGGCATAATTAACTCCTGGAAAGAAGTTATTTCGTTAAAGAATGATAAATTTGCCCTTGTTAGCAAAGGAGCCCAAACTTAGATATCGTATCTTTGTTCTTCTGTAAACTAAAAGAGTGAGAAGAGTTTTGAAATTACGTATATTTATTTTATTTCTGTTCCTGCCTATATTGAGTGTTCAGGCAGGTATCATCGACAGTCTGATGATACATCCCAGGGACTCAATCGGATTAACCAGCGATTCCCTTGTGCTACGCTATTTACAAGAATCGGGAATCCCTATATCTGATAATAATAAGGTAAAACTGCTAAAAAGCGGACGGGAGAAGTTTATCGATTTGTTTGAAGCCATCCGGGAAGCTAAACACCACGTCCATCTGGAATATTTCAACTTCCGAAATGACTCCATCGCCAATGCTTTATTTGCTCTGCTGGCCGAAAAAGTGAAAGAAGGGGTCGAAGTACGAGCTATGTTCGATGCATTCGGAAACTGGTCGAACAATAAACCGCTTAAAAAGAGACATCTCAAAAAAATACGTGAACAAGGAATCGAAATCGTAAAGTTTGACCCGTTCACCTTCCCTTATATCAATCACGCCGCTCACCGGGATCATCGTAAAATAGCTGTTATCGATGGAAAAGTAGCATATACAGGCGGAATGAATATCGCGGATTGTTATATCAACGGACTACCCAAAATCGGAACCTGGCGTGATATGCACATGCGTATCGAAGGAGATGCCGTGCGCTATCTGCAAGGTATTTTCCTCACGATGTGGAACCAGGAGACTAAACAGCACGTCGGTGGCCCCGTTTACTTTCCTGATATACCGCAACTCCCCGACAGTATAGCCGAAGAAATAGCCATAGTAGACCGTACACCGAGGGAAA